>WNGH01001557.1_pt1 | contig 37747 bp, 38 predicted proteins | sample 5400631 | NCBI WGS metagenome assembly WNGH01 (sample SAMN13153373, study PRJNA577476) | soil metagenome | isolation source: 115 cm soil or saprolite under Garry oak tree replicate 1 | place: USA:California | collected 2016-06-15 | reverse complement strand
TGCTCTCGGGAGCGGACAGATCATGTGCTCCCTACAGTGGCTCACCCGGCCAGTGGACATCGGCGGGATTCTAGAACATCTTGTCGTCGAGGAGGCCGGCCGATGGTCCCAGCCCTGATTCTTTCGTCCGATTCCCACGTCTTCGAGCCGCCCGATCTGTGGACGACCCGGATCGACGCCGCCTACCGCGACCGCGCGCCGCGGATGGAGCGCATCGACGGCGCTGACGAGATCGTGATCGAGAAGGATCAGATCCTCTCCGGCATCGGACTCATCTCGAACGCCGGCGCCCGGTTCGAGATGCCGGAGACGATCTCCGGGCACGGGCGCTTCGAGGACGTCCCGAAAGGCGGCTACGACCCCGAGCAGCACCTGGCCGACATGCGCCTGGACGGCGTAGCCGGCGAAGTGCTCTACCCATCGCAGGGGCTGTTCTACTTCCGCGTCGCGGATTCGGCGCTCCAGGCCGCGATCTTCCGCGCGTACAACGACTGGCTCGCCGAGTTCTGTCGCACCGATCCCGCGCGGCTCAAGGGAATCGCCATGATCAGCATGGACGACGTCCCCAGCGCGATCCGTGAGCTGGAGCGCGCCGCGCGCCTGGGCCTCGCCGGCGCGATGATCACCGAGTATCCGCTCGAGGACCGGCGCTACGACCAGCCCGAGTACGAGCCGTTCTGGGCCGCCACGCAGGCGCTCGACATGCCGCTGAGCCTGCACACGGCCACGCGACGCCAGGGCAAGATCCGCGGAGCCGGCGCCAAGACGCTGCGCGACGCGAGCAGCCGGGCGACCAAGGCGTTCTATCCGGCGCTGTCGATGTGCGACATGATCTTCTCGGGCGTCTTCGAGCGCTATCCGCGCCTCACGCTGGCCATCGTCGAGTTCGAACTGTCGTGGGCGCCGCACCTGCTCGGGACGATGGACTACACCTATCGCGAGCGCCACGAGGAGGCGATCTACCGGTTCAAGGGCGACATGCGGCCGTCTGACTTCTTCCGGCGCAACGTCGTGCTCAGCTTCCAGGAGGACGCCATCGGCATCCGTCTGCGGGACGCGATCGGCGTGGACAACATGATGTGGGGCTCCGACTACCCCCACAGCGAGTCCACGTTCCCCCGGTCGCGCAAGATCCTGGCCGAGATCCTGGCCGGCGTCCCGGATGACGAGCAGGTCAAGATCGTCGGCGCCAACACCGCGCGGGTGTACCGCTTCGACGTGGCGCGGCTCTCCGGAGGCTAGGCGATGCTCGAAGAGCCGACCTCTCTCCGCATCGACGATCCGGGCGTGCGGGCGCTGTTCACCGAGGCCGCGCGCTTTCAGTCGTGGCTCGACGTGGAAGCCGCGCTGGCCCAGGTGCAGGCCGAGCTCGGCATCATTCCCGAAAGCGCCGCGCGCGAGATCAGCCGGAAGGCGCACCTGAAGCACCTGGACCTCGGGGCCGTGCGGTCCGGGCTCGCGAAGACCGGCCATCCGCTGGTGCCGCTGGTCTGGGAGCTCGATCGCGTCTGCGAGAACGGCGCCGGAGGTTACGTGCACTGGGGCGCGACGACCCAGAACATCACGCAGACCGGCCAGCTCCTCCAGGTGCGGCGGGCCCACGACATCTTCCTGCGCCAGCTCGCGGCGATCCTGACCACGCTCGCCGACCTCGCCGAGAAGACGAAGGACGTCCTGATTCCGGGCCGCACGCACGGCCAGCACGCGGTGCCGGCGACGTTCGGCTTCAAGGTGGCGGTGTGGATCGACGAGCTGTGCCGTCACGTCGAGCGCCTGCGCGGATGCGAGCATCGCGTGTTCGTGGCCATGCTGGGCGGTGGCGCCGGCACGCTCGCCTCCCTCGGCGAGCTCGGGCGCGCCACGCAGGAGAAGATGGCGGCCCGGCTCGGCATGAGAGCGATGACGGTCCCCGCGCGCACGATCGGCGATCACCAGGCCGAGTACGTCCTGCTGCTCGGCATGCTGGCGGCGACCGCGAGCAAGATGGCCCGCGAGATCTACACGCTCATGAAGCAGGAGTTCGGCGAGGTCGAGGAGCCGGTGCCGCCCGGCACCGTGGGCAGCAGCACGATGCCGCAGAAGCGCAATCCCAAGCTGTCGCAGGACATCATCGCCGCCGCGGCGCAAATCCGCGCCGTCGTGCCGCTGGCCCTGGAGGCGATGCAGACGGAGCACGAGGCCGACCGCACCACGAGCATCATGATGAGCCGCGCGGTGGTGCAGGCCTGCGAGCTGACCGGCGACATGCTGCAGCGGATGATCGTGCTCTTCGACGGGCTCCAGATCTTCCCGGAGCGGATGCGGGAGAACCTCGACCTCTCCGGCGGCCTGATCATGGCCGAGGCGCTCATGCTCGAGCTCGGCAGGCAGATCGGCCGGCAGCGGGCCCACGACGTGGTCTACGAGGCGGCGCAGGCCTCGGTCACCCAGGCGCGTCCCTTCAAGGAGATGCTGGCCAAGGATCCGCACGTGACCGCCGCGCTCACGACGTCCCAGATCGACGCCCTGCTCGACCCCGCGCATTACACGGGGCTCTGTCGTCAGTTCGCCGAGCGTGGGACGGCGACCGCGCGCAGGATCGCCGCGATCATCGGGCGGTGAGCGGCCGGCGGCTCACGTCACCGCGATGCAATCGATCTCGATGTCGAACGGGCCCGGCCAGCTCGGCACGCAGAGAAAGATGCGCGCCGGCTGGTCGACCGGGAAGTACCGCCCGTAGATCTCGTTGAACGTGGTGAAATGGGCCGGATCAGAGCAGTAGACGTTGCACTTGACCACCCGCGCCATGGACGAGCCGGCCGCCTCCAGACAGCGCCGCATCTGATCGAGCACGATCTCCGTCTGCCTCGCGAGGGGTTGCCGCAAGAGCTCGCCCGTCTCCGGGTCGAACGGCGGCAGGCCAGACACGAAGACGAACCCGCCGGCCACGACGACCGGATTGATCGGGCCCTTCCGGCGGGCCTCCAGGTAGGTCGAGAACGGTTCCACGCGAATGCCGATCCGATCCATCGTGATACCCTCACATATCAGGGTGTGTTGATGTGTGCATGAAACATATCAGGCCTCGCTGATGGATGCAAACCCGCGGCTGCTCGCGCTCACCCGGGCCCTCGCCGATCCCCTCCGCCTCGCGGTGCTCCACCGCCTCATGACCGGCCCGGCCACCGTGTCGGAGCTGATGGCCGTCGTCGGCGCCGAGCAGTCCCGGTTGTCGAACCATCTCGCCCTGCTGCGGGAGCGCCGCCTGGTGCGAACGACCCGCCAGGGACGGCACGTGATCTACGAGCTCCACGACGCCGCGGTGGGGACCCTCGTCGAGGCGCTCGGGCAGATCGGGGGCGCGGCGCCGCGCACGGTCAAATCCGTGGCGATCGCTCACGCCCGGACGTGCTACGACCATCTGGCCGGGCGGCTCGGCGTGGCGATGTTCAAGGCGCTCGTCGATCGCAGGGCCGTGAAGCACCAGAAGGACGTTCCGGGTGACGTCGAGCTGGGTCCGCAGGCGACCCCGGTGTTCGAAACTCTCGGGGTGGACCTCGACGTGGTCACGCGCGAGCGCCGCCGTTTTGCCACCGCCTGCCTCGACTGGACCGAGCGCCAGCCCCACCTGGGCGGCGCTCTCGGCGCCGCCCTGTGGGCCGAGCTGGTCGCGCGCGGATGGATCGTGCGGCGTCCCGGCACCCGCGCGGTGGTTCTCACCGCCGCGGGCGGGCGTGGTCTCCGGCGAACGCTCGGAGTCGCCCTCGAGTGATCGTCAGTGCTCGAGCCCGAGGACGATCTGCGCGTTGTGGTGGAGGATCTTCTCGACGTCCTCGGCCGGCAGGATCGACTCGTGGAGGTAGTGGAAATTCTGCCGGTACGTCTCGAACGCGAGCAGGACGGGATAGTCGCTCCCGGCGACGAGATGATCGGCGCCGAAGGCCTTCCACGCGCAGAGCAGCGCCGCCTGTGAGCCGTGAGCGACGATGTCGTAGTAGAAGCGGCGCGCGGTCACGCTCGGGCGCTCCGGCAGGTTCGGGTGCTGGCGCGGGGCCTGATTGTCGAGCCGCTGGAGCAGCATCGGGATGATGCCCCCCAGGTGCGGGACGACGTATCTGATATTCGGGAAGCGTTCCGGGATTCGCCGGGCGATCAGGTGCAGGACGATCGCGGCGTCCTCGAGGGAAGCGCCCACGGAGACCGTGAAGCCGTAGTCGTTGATCATGGGCGAGCAGATGCCGTTCTGGATGGGGTGGTAGTTCAACACCGCGCGCCGCCGATTCATCTCTTGATAGAGCGGCTCGAACTCGGCTTCAGCGGTGGACCGGTCGAAGCACGAGCAGGTCATCGACACCCCGAGCATGCCGAGCTGATCGAGTCCTCGCTCCATCTCGCGCAGCGACGCATCGATGTGCGGCAGGGGCAGCGAGACGACGGCGTTGAAGCGGCCTGGGTGCTTCCTCGCCAGCTCGGCGTAGGCATCGTTGATGAGCCGCGCCGTCGCGACGGCATCCGCCTCCTTCTCGGCGTACGGCGGGCTCGCGGCCGGCGAGAGGATCTGCATCTGAACGCCGGCGTCGTCCATCTGTTGCAGACGCGCCGGCAGGCCCGAGGGATCGTCGTTCCGGATCGTCCGCGCCGTGAGGGACCGCGCGGCCTCCGGCAGGCTGCGCCCGCCGATGCGCAGCAGCGCGTCGTTGTACGGCTTCGGGAAATAGTGGGCGTGGATGTCGACGATCATCGCTAGATCGCCGTGTAGCCGCCGTCGATGAGCAGGTCACTGCCCGTCATGAACGACGAGGCGTCGCTGGCGAGATAGACGGCCGCCCGCGCGATCTCCTCGGGGCGGCCGAGACGATTGAGCAGGTGCTTCGGCCCCATCATCGTGCGCGCCTCGTCCATGTTCTTGTGGCGCATGAGCATGCGCCGGGTCTCGACCGCGCCCGGCGAAATCGTGTTGGCGCGGATGCCCTGGCCCGCGTGGTCGGCGGCGAGCACCTTGGCGAGCTGAATCAACGCGCCCTTGGTCGCGCAGTAGGCCGGGCGCCCGGCCGCGCCGACGCGGCCGAGCTGCGAGGCGATGAGGATCACGCTGCCGCCGCCGCGCGCGATCATCGCCGGGATCGCCGCCTTGACCATCAGGAACGCGCCGGTGAGGTTGATCCGGATCACACGGTCCCAGGCCGCCTCGTCCAACTCGAGCACGGTCGCGGTCGTGTCGCGGTCGGCCGCGCCGTACATGAGGACGTCGAGGCCGCCGAAGCGCTCGACGGTGGCGGCGACCGCAGCCCGGCAGCTCGCGCCATCCGTCACGTCGAGATGCACGGGCAAGGCGTGAGCGCCGCTCTTCTCGATCTCGGCCGCCGTGGCCTTGGCCCCCGGCTCCTCGACGTCGGCACAGGCGACACGGGCGCCGGCCGCCGCGAACGCGAGCGCGGTCGCGCGCCCGATGCCGTTCGCCGCACCGACGACGATGGCGGTCTTCTTCTCGAGCGTGAAGGTCGAGTCCATCATCGTGCCTCCTTCAGACGAAGATCCTCGAACGGCGCCGAGTACCCGAAGCCGGGGATGCGGCCATCGCCGGCCTCCGCCACGCGCGGCCCGACGCCCCAGATGAACGCCTGCTCGAAGAGCGGGATCGCCATCACCTTGTCGCGGATGATCTGCTGGATCTGGTGGACCAGGGCCTCGCGCTTCTTCGCATCGAGCTCACGCGCCTGACGGATGTAGAGGTCGTCGATCTCGGGCAATGATCCGTAGGCGTAGACGCCGCTCTTGGTGACGTAGGGCTCGAGCCGTGTGGCCGCGTTGCCGAAGGCCGCCGTGATCACGTGGATGACGCCGTGGAGCTTCTTGTCGCGCCAGGCGGTGAAGTACGCCGCGCGCTCCATCGTGCGCAGGCGACTCTTGATGCCGACCGCCTGGAAGTTGCCCAGGATGGCCTCGCCCATCGAGTCGTAGGGCGGGAACGGATAGAAGTCGCCGGCGTCGAAGCCGCTCGGATAGCCGGCCTCGGCGAGCAGCTTCTTCGCCTTCGCGGGATCGTAGGCGGCTGGCTCCATCGCCACCGCGAACTGGAAGATCCGCGGCACGAAGTTTCCGGTGAGCCGGCCGAAGCCGAGCATCTCCGCCTGGTTGATGGCGGCCCGGTCGATGGCGTGGCTGGCCGCCAGCCGCACGCGCTGATCGGCCCACGGCGATTTCGGATCCCACTGCTCGGGCAACTCGATCCAGAACGCGCCGCTCACGAGCGGCGCGGCCAGGCGAAAGCCCGAGACCTTGCGCACGGCGTCCGCAGTGGGCCCGGTCAAGAGGTAGACGATGTCGACCTCGCCGGCCCGGAGCGCGGCCGCCCGCGTCGCCTCCTCGGGCATGGAGCGCATCACCAGGCGCTTCACCGCCGGCGCCTTGCGCCAGTAGCCGTCGAAGGCCTCCAGCACGATCTCGATGCCCGGCTTGAACGAGACGACCTTGTACGGCCCGGCGCCGATGGGCGCCGCCTTGAACCCGTCGTCGCCGACTTTCTCGACGTATTTCTTCGGCACGATCCAGCCGGCGCCCGACGCCGTGGTGCCATAGAAGGTGATGAAATCCGGCCACGGCTCGCGGAGGACGAAGCGCACCTGCCCGGGGTCGAGGATCTGCACCTCCTTGACCTTGTCCTTGAGCAGCTTGGCGCTGGCGCCCTTGTACCGGTCCCACGAGAACTTCACGTCGTCCGCGGTCACCGGCTCACCGTTGTGGAAGCGGGCGCCCTTGCGCAGCATGAACGTGTACGAGAGATGATCCTTGGCCTCCGTCCACGACTCGGCCAGGCTCGGCGTGGTGATTCCCGGCGGCATCGGTTTCACCAGCGCATCGTGGACGGCGTACATGACCATGAAGGGCGTGTTGAACGCTTCCGTCTCCGCGGGATCGAGCCAGCGGGCGGCGAGGGTGACGTGGAGACCCCAGCGCATCTCGCCCGGCGCCGCCTTGCCGCCCTGCGGGTGAGCGCGCATCGGGTCGGCGAGGACGAGGACGCACAGGATTACACCGAGCAGCACGCGGTGACGAGCGCGGGAGCGTCGCGTGGCGCCCATCGTCAATCCACCACCGCGATCACCTCGACCTCGACGAGGAGGTCGGGGTGGGCCAGCCGGCGGACCTCGACGGTGGTGCTCGTCGGCAGCGCGCCGAAGTATTCCATACGGACGTCGGTGTGCTTGAAGAACTCCTCGATGTCGGTAACGTAGGTGTTCGTCTTCACGATGTCGCCCAGCGTGGCCCCGGCGGCAGCCAGCGCCGCCTTGACGTTCTCGCCCACCTGACGGATCTGCGCGCGCATGTCGCCGCGCCCGACGGCGTCGCCGTTCCGGTTCCGCGCGAGCTGGCCGGACACGAAGACCGTCTTCTTCCCTTCGACGACCACGACGTGGGAGTACAGCACGTGCCCGCCCACCACCCGCTTGCTCAGAGCCTCCGGCTGGATGTTCTGGCGCTTCATGGCCTCTCTCCTTGGTCTCGATCTCGACGTACGATAGCGCAATCATCAGCGGCCGGGAGGACCAACCGAACATGCTGCCGACGCACGGGCGCTACGACTACTCGAACATCACGACACGACCCGACTACACGTGGCCCGGCGGGCGGCGGCTGGCCGTCTACGTCGCGCTCAACATCGAGGCCTTCGGCTTCGGCGTCGGCAAGGGCGCGGCCATCGCGCCGCCCGACCAGGCGCAGAGCCACAGCGTCTTCAGCTGGCGCGATTACGGCAACCGCGTCGGCATCTGGCGGCTGTTCGAGCTGCTCGACGAGCTGGGCATGCCGGCCGAGGCCCAGATGAACACGGCGATCTACGAGGCGGCGCCCGACATCCCCGAGCGATTGCGCGCGCGGGGTGACGAGATCCTCGGTCACGGCGTGACCAACTCCGACGAGCAGGGCCATCTGAGCGAGGACCAGGAGCGCGCGCTGATCGCCGGCGTCACGGCCACGATCACGAAGCACGAAGGCGCGGCACCCGTCGGGTGGATGAGCCCCTGGCTCTCGAACAGCACGCTCACGATGGACCTGTTGCAGGAGGCGGGCTACCGGTACGTGATGGACTGGACGATGGACGACCAGCCCATCTGGATTCGCACGCGCAAGGGCCGGATTCTCGCCATGCCGTATCCGATCGAGGTGAACGACACGCGCGGGATCGTCTGGTATCGCTACACGGCGGACGAGTTCGCGGATCTGATCGTCGACCAGTTCGACGAGATGCTCGCCCAGTCGGCCCGCCAGCCGCTGGTGTGCCCGATCTCGCTCCACCCGTTCGTCACCGGTCGGCCGTACCGCATCCGCCGGCTGCGCCGCGCGCTCCAGCACATCCGCCAGCACCGTGATCGCGTGTGGCTGACGCGGCCGCGCGACATCTGCGCCCACGTCGAGTCGCTGCCGGCCGGCATCGTCCCGGGAGGCCGCTGATGCCGCACGCGGCGCGGCCCAGCGCGAGGAGGCTCACATGAAGATCGGCGTCGTGCTACCGCAGACCGAAATCGGGAACGACCCCGTCGCCATCAAGGCGTACGCCGAGGCCGTCGAGGGCATGGGGTTCACGCACATCCTGGTCTTCGATCACGTGCTCGGCGCCAATCCCGCCCGCCCGGGCGGGTGGAAGGGGCCGTACACGCACCGCCACGGCTTCCACGAGCCGTTCGTGCTCTTCGGATTTCTCGCCGCCGCCACCCGCCGGGTCGAGCTGGTGACCGGCATCATCATCCTGCCGCAGCGCCAGACCGCGCTCGTCGCCAAACAGGCAGCGGCCGTCGACGTGCTCTCGGGCGGACGGCTGAGGCTCGGCGTCGCCGTCGGCTGGAACCCGGTGGAGTTCGAGGCGCTCGGCGAGGACTTCACCACGCGGGGCCGGCGGATCGAGGAGCAGATCGAGGTGATGCGCGCGCTGTGGACCCGCGAGCTGGTGACGTTCACGGGCAAGCAGCACCGCATCTCCGACGCCGGCATCAATCCCCTGCCCGTGCAGCGGCCGATCCCGATCTGGATGGGCGGCGAGAGCGAGGTCGTGCAGCGACGGATGGCGCGCATCGCCGACGGCTGGATGCCCCACTTCCGGCCGGGCGCGCCGGCCCAGGCCGTCGTCGATCGCCTGCACGGCCTGGTCCGCGAGGCGGGCCGCGATCCGAAGGCGTTCGGCATCGAAGGCCGCATCGCGCTGTCCCAGGTTCCGCAAGCCGAATGGAGCAAGGAGCTGGAAGGGTGGCGCGCGATGCGCGGCATCAGCCATCTCTGCGTCCACACGACCGGGCTCGGCCTGGCGAAGCCGGCCGATCACGTGGAGATGCTTCGGCGCTTCCGCGAGGTCGTCGGGCTGAAATAATCAGGGACGGGGGAGACGCTCGCGGAGCAGCGTAGCGATCTCCCCCAGCCCCCGGTTCATCTCCCGGCTCATCTCGGCGAAACCGCGCGTTAGATCACGACGGATACCCCGGAGATCGAAACGAACCAGCTCCACGGTTCGTTGCGATGATCCGCTGATGCCGAACCCTAGCGCCAACGCGAGTCCCACGGCACTCAGAATGACGCCCAGGTCGCGGAACACGCCGACGTATTCGAGCACCGCAACCGCGATGGTAAACGCGATCGAGATGACCATCAGGGTCAGCCAGATGTTCCAGGACTTCGGCTCGGGCTCGAGCTCGTCCGACATCCTCAAGCCGAGAGAATCCGCTCGCTCGGGATCCACTTCTTGTTGTAGGTGTACGGCCGCACGTCCGGCTTCCAGCGTCCGATGTCGGAGGTCTCGTTCCACAGCTTCGACATCGGCAGGTCGGCGCGCGTGACCTCGTACGCGCAGAGGTAGCGGGGCTCGCCCTGGGTCGCCGTCCGGTAGCGGACGGCGTTGACGCAGCCGTCCAGCTTCAGCAGCAGCGGCAGGTGCTCGTTGTCGTAGAGGTCGTTGAAGAGCGCCTCGCGGTGCGGCTCGACGTCCATCATGACCCAGAACACGTACGGGGTCTTGCCGGTCAGCGCCGCGTTGCCGCCCACCCACTCGTAGCGGGCGAGATGGCGGTTCATCGTGTGCGGGCGCACCGCGGTCGGCCAGCGGCCGGCCTCGCCGGCGGCCTTGAACGCCGCGCTGTCGAGGACGTCGAGGCCGTCGAGCTCATAGGCGGCCATGTAGCGCGGCTCGGTCGCCGACGCCTGCCGGTACCGGCTGGCCCGACGCACACCCTTCACCGCGCGGAGATTGGGGACGTGCTCCTTGTCGTAGACGTCGTTGAAGGTCGCTTCGTGATCGTGGGCCACGTCCATCCGCACCAGGTAGAGCCCGTGAGCCGCCATGTAAGTCCTCCAAACTCCGGTTCAGGGAAACAGACGCGTGTCAGGGAAGGTCGACGATCTCGACCCAGTTCGGGTTCTTGCCCATCGGGTATTCCTTGAGCTTGGTCAGCCTGCCGCTCTCCGGATCGATCCGGTAGCTCGACAGCGCGTGGGAGAGCTGACCGACGGCCAGCACGTAGCGGCCGGAGGCGTCGATGTTGAAGCCGCGCGGCTGCTTCTCGGTCGGCACGCTGCCGATGGATGAAAGCATGCCGCTGGCCGGATCGACCTTGAAGCCGGCCAGCGTGCTCGACGTGCGCTCCGAGCCGTAGAGGAACTTGCCGTCAGGCGTGATGTGGAGATCGGCGGCCGACGGCTTGCCCTGGAAATCGGGCGGCAGGGCGCTGATGCTCTGCTTTTCCTTGAGCTGTCCGGTCGCCGCGTCGTAGTCGAACACGTAGACGGACGCATCGAGCTCACCGAGCACGTAGACGAGCTTGCCGTTCGGATGGAAGGCGAAATGTCGCGGGCCGGCCTTTTCCTTCACGCGGACGGACGGGGGCGAGCCCGGCGCCAGCATGCCGGTGGCGGCGTCGAACCTGAACACGTTGACGAGGTCGTTCCCGAGCGTCAACGCGACGACGTGCCGATTGCTCGCGTCGGGGAGGATCGAGTGAGCATTCGGGTGATCCGTCAAGACCTGGTGAGGCGGCAGCACGGTGCCCGGCGATCCGATCGGGTTCACGGTGAGCTTGTGGCCGGGATACGAAGCGCCGAGCAAGAATTTGCCGGTGCGATCGGTGGCGATGTACGCCATGCTGTCGGCGAGCGGGCCGCTGGCCACGTGCTTGAGCCGGCCGCTGGCGGGGTCGATGGCGAACCCCACCGCGAGCTTCGGCTCGCCACGCGTGCCGACGTAGAGGAACCGGCGATCGGGGCTCACCGCCATCGGCGTCGAGATCCCCGGCTTGGTGATCCCGGGGATCGCCACCTTCTCGATCACCGTCAGGTCGCCGCTCTGCCGGTCGAGCTGCAGCACGTGGATTTCGTTGCTCTCGGCGTTGCCGACGTAGACCAGCGTGGCGGCGCGCGCCGGCGATGCCATCAGCGCGGCCAGCAGGATGGCCGTGACGAGTAGCCCAGGCATGACGTCCTCCCTCGGGACAGGCCAGTTGCTCCGTTACACGGGATCGATGCCAACGACGGCGTTGAAGCGGCCGAACCCGGTGAAGAGCGCCGTGTGGACACCCAGCTCGACGATCTCGGCGTCGGAGAAGTGGCGCCTGAGCTCGGCGAACACGCCGTCGTCCACCTTGTGGTGATCGCTCGCCATCAGCTCGGCGAACTTCAAGGCTGCGCGCTCGCGCGGTGTGAAGAGATCGGACGCGAGATTACCGAGCGCCGCGATCTTGACTTCCGTCAGTCCAGCTAGCCGGGCCCCGGCATAGCGGACCGTCGTTCAGTAGTGACACGCGTTCCGTTCGGCGACCTTCAACCTCACCAGCTCGATCAGCGTCGGATCGAGCACGCTCTCCTTGGCCAGCGCCTTGCGAAACGCGGTGAGCGCCTTGACCGCGGGCGGATGGTGGGCCATCGTCCGCGCGCTCGCGGAGGTGCCGCTGTTGCGCTCGACCTCGTGACAGATCGCGCGAACGTCGTCGTCGACTTCGTGAAGCTCGAGGGGTCTCAGTCGTGCCATGGTCGCTCCTATTTCTTGAACGCGCCTTCTTGATCGAGCGCCATCAGCGCCTGGGCGCCGGTGGCGAACGTCGGGCCGCCACCCGGTACCGCGGCCGACTGGATGGCCTCCAGCAATTCGCGCTTGCTCGCGCCGTGCTCGATCGCGCGCCGCATGTGGGCGACGACGCCGTCCTTGGTGCCGCGAAACGCGAGGATGCCGATGATGACCATCTCGCGGTGCTTGATCGACAGCGCCTTGCCCTCGCCGATCGAGAGCTGGCTCAGCGGCTGACGGGCGGCGACGTACTCGGGATCCTCGCGGGCCACCCAGTCCCAGAACGGGTACCCGTAGGGGCTGACGGCCCGCCCGTTGGTGCTCTTCGGCTTGCTCGCAGGCTCGATGGTTCGTGCCGGCTTCGTCTCGGGACGGCGTGCGCTCATCGTGGCCTCCTGTCCGCCTCAGCGGATCTGCTTGTGCACGAACTCGATGATCATGTCGATGGCGCGATTGGACGCCGGCGAGCCGGCCTTGCGCATGATGAAGCCCTGCCCCTCTCCGTCGAACAGCTCGAGATCGACCACGCCACCTGCCTTGCGATAAGCGGCGACGAAGCGATCGAGCTGCGGCCGCGGATGCGCGAGGTCCTCGGTGCCCTGCAGATAGAGCACGGGCGGAAGCTGCGCGCGCTCGCCCTGCTCCAGCGCGCGGGCCGGGCAGCCCTCGTCCATCGCGGCTTCCGTCTTCCAGTACGCGTCGTGGCAGGGGATCAGCTCGTCGACTGCCAGTGGATACGGCTTGCCCTTGGCCTCGATGTCCTTCGCGTAGCGGTAGCGACCGAGCGGATCGATGACGGGCGAGGTCATGATCACGCAGCGCACGGTGGCGTCGACGGCCGGCGATCCGGCCGGCAGCGGCAGCGCTGCGTAGCGCGAGTCGGTGGGCCGCATCGCGAGCAGCATCGCCTGGTGGCCACCGCTCGAGTTGCCCATGGAGCCGACCATGTCGGGGCGGCTGCCCAGCTCGCTCGCCCGCGCCTTGAGCCAGCGAATCCCGTAGTGGATGTCCTGGAACGACGCCGGATACGGCGCGGCCGGCGGCTGGCGCCAGTCGAGCGCGGCCACGATCACACCGCTCTTGGCGAGCGGCTCATGGATCACCTTGTCGGCGAGTCGGTCCGAGCGACACCACGCCCCGCCGTGCAGCTCGACCATGATCGGAAACGGCCCGGTGCCCTGCGGCCGGTAGAGACGCATCAGGTACGGCGTGCTCGCGTGACGGATGTACTCGACGTCCTCGACCTTGATGTCGTAGCTCACGCTGACCTCCAGGTTCTCAGGGTTTGTGTGTCATGCACGGTTGTTGAGGAGCGCCACGGGTTTCCCGGGGCGCTCCGAACGTTGGGGAGTTTGAGGGGCCATGTCGGGGCCCCTCAAGTGCCGATCCCGCGCCCACGGATGTCGAGGGCGCCACGGCTTTGCCGGGGCGTCCCGAGCGTTGGGGGTTTGAGGGGCCATGTCGGGGCCCCTCAAGTGCCGATCCCGCGCCCACGGATGTCGAGGGCGCCACGGCTTTGCCGGGGCGTCCCGAGCGTTGGGGGTATGGGGGCCATTTCGGGGCCCCCATCTAGATGGTCGCCTCGCCCACGAGCGTGGTGCGGCGCATGTCGCGAGGCTCGTGCACGGGGAACGGCCGGGCGCGGTGCATGGTACGACGGTTGTCCCACATCACGAGGTCGCCCACGCGCCACGTGTGGGCGTACACGAACTGGCGCTGCGTGGCGTGCTCCGTGAGATCACGCAGGAAGGCGCGCGCCTCCGGCACCGGCCAGCCGATGATGCCGCCCGCGTGCGACGCGAGGTAGAGCGACTTCCGTCCGGTCGACGGATGAGTGCGCACCAGGCGCTGGCGCACCGGCTTGAAGCGCGCACGCTCCTCCTCGGTGAAGTCGAAGAAGCCGAGCTGCTGGCGCGAGAAGATCTGCGAGTGCTCGCAGATCAAGTCCTCGATCTCGGCCTTGGTCTCGGCGTCGAGCGCGTCGTAGGCCGCGCGCATGTCGGCGAACTCCGTGTTGCCGCCCTTCGACGGGATCGCGCGCGCGTGCAGGATCGAGTACTTCGCCGGGACCACCTTGAACGAGCTGTCGGAGTGCCACAGCCGGTTGCCGATCGCGAACAGTCTCCGCCGGTCGTCCCGCGCGAAGACGTTGTTGTCCTTGTCGAGGTTGGACACGTCGGCGAAGGTCGTCGGCAACCGGTACTCGTCGGGAGCGCGCAGGCTGGTGCCGACCGCGTGCTCGAGCTCACCGAGGCCCCGGCTGAAGGCGAGCTGCTGCTCGTCGGCGAGCTTCTGATCGTGGAAGACGAGCACGGCGTACTCGTCCATCCCGGCATGGACCGCCTTGACGTCGGCGGAGGAGAGCGGCCGCGTGAGGTCGATACCGTCGACTTCAGCGGCGAAACAGGGACCGATCTGGCGAGTCGTGACGGGCATCGGCGGCAGCCTCCTCGGAACCGGTTGAGCCCCGCCGCGCACACCGGCGGCTGGCTCGGTACTGCAGAATCTTCTGAACGAGACGCCTCGTCAAGCCCGGGGTACCATCGGGACCTCGCGAGGAGGGAGCGATGGGGATCGTCGCACGCATGCTCACGCAGGAGCACGACGGCATTCCGGGGTACGCGGCGCATCCCGACGGACCGGGCTCGCGGCCGGGAATTTTGATGGTGCACCACGCTCATGGCGTCACGGCCGACTACAAGATCGACGCGTACCGCCTGGCCACCCTCGGCTACAACGTCCTCGCTCCCAGCCTGTTCAACATGTTCGGGATCCCCGGGACGACCCAGATCGGCCACGGCGCCGATCTGCAGGCCAAGCACTCGGATCCGGAGTTCCTCCAGAAGATCGACGAAGCCTGGCGCTATCTGACGGGGCGCATGAATTCCGATCCGGCCCACACGGCGTGCATCGGGCACTGCATGGGTGGCCGACTCCTGATCCCGTTCGCCGCGGACCACCCGCAGGTACGCGCGATCGTCCTCTACTACCCATCCATCCGCGACGAGCCGGAGACCTCGCACCGGCCGCGCCACGCCTTCAAGCTCGCCCCGACGCTCACGTGCGCCTCGCTCGTCTTCTGTGGCGGCAAGGACTACATCGCGACACCCGCCATCCAGGGCCCGCTCTGGCAGAGCTTCATCGCCAGCGGCTCGCCCGTCGAGTGGCATTTCTTCTCGGACGCGAACCACGGCTTCCGCCATCCGGACAACGAGGGTTTCCAGCCGCATTACGCCGACCTCGCCTGGCCACTCGTGACCGACTTCCTCCAGCGGAGGGTCTCACCATGAAAGAGCCCACGGTGGTTCGACTCGCTCAGACGGAGCGCGTCAGCTTCGGCCCGCTGTCCCACTACCAGCTGATCATCGGCGACGACGAGGGCTCGACGCCCGTCCGCACCGGCATCCAGACGGCGCAGCCCGGCTACGAGGCGCCGCTGCACTCGCATCCCTACGTCGAGATCCTCCACATCCTGGATGGCGCCGCCGAGGCGTGGATCGAAGGCCGCGAGGACGAGCCGATCGTGCTCGAGCAGGGCGACACGCTCGCGATTCCGCCCGACACCCCGCACAGCTTCCGCGTCCGAGGCGACCGGGTGCTCCGGCTCCTGGGCACTCACGCCTCGTCGAGACGTATCGTCGCCTACAAGGACGGCGCCCAGAGCGACGCGCGCGGCTACCGCGTCGTCGACTGACGGCGGTCCTGGGCACGAAGGCGCGATGATCGCCACGGCCGACGCCGTCGTCGTCGGCTCCGGCGCGTTCGGCGCCAGCGTGGCGTATCACCTGGCCCGGCGTGGCGTGCGCGTGGCGGTGCTCGAGCGCTCCGGCCTCGCCTCGCAGACCTCGCCGCGCGCGGCCGGGCTCTCGAGCCAGGTGCGCGCAACCCCGCAGCTCACGAAGCTCGCCCAGCGCGCGGTCGCGAAGCTCGCCGCGTTCACCGAGGAGACCGGCCAGCCGCTGCGCTTCACCCAGAGCGGCGCGCTCAAGATCGCGCGCACGGACCGCGACGCCGAGCAGCTCGCCCGGGAAGTGGCGCGAGGCCGCACCGCCGGCGTCCCCATCGACTTCGTCTCGGTCGCCGAGGCACGACGACGCCTGCCGATCCTCGGTGAGCGCGGCATCGTGGCGATCACGTGGAGCCCGACGGACTGTAACGTCGAGCCGTCCGAGCTGCCCATCGGCCACTGCCGCGCGGCGGAAAAGCTGGGCGCGGTATTGCTCCCGCACACGCCGGCCGAGGGCTTCGAGATCGGCGCGCACGGCGTGGAGGGCGTGCGGACGCGGCGCGGCACGATCGCCACGCGCGTGGTGGTGGACGCTGCCGGCGCGTGGGCGCGGCTCGTCGCCCTGGGACTCGGAGGCTCACTGCCCGTCGTGCCGACGCGCCATCAACTCCTGATCACCGAGCCGATCGCCGGCGTCACGCCGGAGTTCCCCATCACCCGCGTGATCGACGCCAACGTGTACGTGCGCCACGAGCGCGGCGGCCTCATGCTCGGCGGCTACGAGCCGGATCCGATGCAGATCGACCCGGCCGCGCTGCGCCCGGGGTTCGACGTCGCCGAGCTGCCGCTCGACATCGAGGTGCTCTGGCGCCTGGCCCGTAGCGTGAGCGAGCAGTTCCCGATCTTCCAGGACCCCGCGATCCGCGTCGCCGAGCACCGCGGCGGCCTGCCGACGATGACCGTGGACGATCGCTACCTCGCCGGGCCGCTACCCGGCGTGGCCGGCGCGTGGGTCATGAGCGGCTGCTGCGTCGGTGGCCTCAGCGTCTCGCCCGCGCTCGGCGAGGCGATGGCCGAGTGGATCCTCGACGGCGCGCCAGGGCTCGACCTCTCCGAGATCTCCACAGTGCGCTTTGCGGGCTACCAGCTCGACGAGACGGAGCTACGCGAGCGCTGCCGGCGCGCGTACGCCACGCACTACCGCGCGGGCGGTGTGACCCCGGGCAGCGCCGCCGTCCGTTGACAGTCGAAGAGGATCGCCGCATCATGCGGGATCTTCGAGATCCGCCCGAGGTGATTTCCACGACGACGATCACGGTGTACGGCGCCGGTGCCATCGGTGGTGTGACGGGAGCCGCGCTCGCAGAGGCCGGCCACGACGTCCTGCTCGTGGACCGCGCCGTGGATCACGTGACCGCCATGAACGCGCACGGCCTCACGGTCGATCGCCGCACGGGCCCGTCGACGACTCGTGTGCGAGCGATCACGCCCGACGTGCTCGGCGCCGGCCTCGAGCTGGTTCTGCTCGCCGTGAAGTCCCAGGACACTCCGGCAGCCCTCGAGGTGCTGGCGCCGCGCCTGGCGACGGACGGCGCGATCGTGTCGCTCCAGAACGGGCTCAACGAAGAATTGATCGCGGCGGCCGTCGGCGCACGGCGCACCGTCGGATGTCTCGTGAACTGGGCAGCGGACTGGACGGGGCCGGGCCGCATCCTGCACGGCGGCGAGGGCGCTCTCGTCCTCGGCGAGCTCGACGGCCGAGCCAGTGCCCGCGTGCAGTCGCTGGCCAAGCTCCTCGACGTGGTCGCGCCGACGCGCGTCACCGACAACATCCTCGGCTACACGTGGGCCAAGCACGTGTACGGCGCGCTGCTCGTGGCCACGGCCGTCGTCGACGCTCACGTCTACGAGGTCGTCGAGCGTTCACACGACGTGCAGGCCATGCTGCTCCGTCTCGTGATCGAGAGCATGGACGTCGCCGAGGCCACGGGAATCAAGCTGCAGCCCTTCGACGAGTACGATCCCGCCGACTACCGCGCGGCCGCTGGTGGCGACGTGGCCGCTCGCCAGCGCGCGATGGCCATCATCGCCACGCACTATCGCGCGCACACGAAGACCAAGACGGGGATCTGGCGCGACCTGGCCGTGCGGCGCCGCAAGACGGAGGTCGGCGCGCTGCTGGGCGCGACGGTGGCCAAGGCCGGGCCTCTCGGCATCGCCATGCCGCTGACGGAGCAGCTCATCGCGATGATCGAGGATCTCGAGACCGGCCGGCGGGTCATGTGCTGGGCGAACGTCGACGAGCTGGTGAGCGTCCGATGACCACGCCCCGTTCAACGACCGCGCCCTGGGAATACCGCGATCCGCTCGAGGCGGCGCTGGCTCCCGAGGTGTCGGCGAAGACGCTCATGGAGCACGTGCGCACGATCGGCGCGTGGGAGCGCGAGTCCGGCAGCCCGGGCGAGGCCCAGGCATTCGACTACATCGAGCGCACACTCAAGTCGTACGGCGTCGAGGTGGAGCGCCGGGAGATCGAGGCGTACATAAGCCTGCCCCTCGATGGACGGGTCCGTCTCGACGACGGCACCGTCATCGAGGGGCTGACCCACTCGTTCTCGGCGTCTGCAGAAGGGCTGGAGGCAGAGGTCGTCGACGTCGGTGACGCGCGGCCCGAAGATCTCCGGCGCGCGGCGGGCAAGATCGCACTGATTCGCGGCCTCGCCTCCCCCGGCCGGGCGTGGGCCGCGCAGCAGGCCGGCGTCCTCGGCCAGATCCACGTCCTCATGGACCACCTCCACAACATGATCGTGACGACGATCTGGGGAACGCCGGCGCCGGAGACGGCGTGGCGGATCCCGGCCACGCCGTGCCTGTCGATCCTCGGCGCCGACGGCGAGCGCCTGCGCGGGCTCCTGGCCCACGGGCCGCTGCGCGTCCGCATGACAACGCGCGTGCGCACGGGATGGACGCCCATTCCCCACCTGGTCGGCGAGCTCCACGGCCAGCGCGAAGACCGCTTCGTCCTGTTCTCCGGCCACGTCGATTCCTGGCATCACGGCGCGATGGACAACGGCACCGCCAACGCGACGATGCTGGAAGTGGCCCGGTTGCTGGCCGGGCGTCGCGACGCGCTCCGGCGCTCCATTCGCTTCGCGTTCTGGTCGGGGCACTCGCACGGACGCTACGCGGGATCGGCGTGGTACGCGGATCACGCGTGGCGCGAGCTACACCAGCGCTGCGTCCTCCATCTCAACGTGGACTCGACCGGCGCGCGCGGGGCGACCGACTACTCGACCCTGCACGCGACCGAGGACGCTCAGCGGTTCGCCGAGGCCGTCGTCGGCGACGTGACCGGCCAGCGGGGCCGAGCCCGGCGCTTCTCGCGCGCGGGCGACCAGTCGTTCTGGGGCGCCGGCGTGCCCTCCGCCTTCATGTCGCTCTCGGGACTGCCGAAGCAGGACACGGAGCTGTCACGGGCGATGGAGCGGCTGGTCGGCAGTGCGGGCTTTCCGTGGTGGTGGCACACGAAGGACGACACGATCGACAAGATCGACGCGGACGTCCTCGTGCTCGATACGAAGGTGTACCTGGCCTCGGCGCTGCGCTGGCTGAACGCGCCGGTGCTGCCGCTCGAGCACGGGCGCGCGGCTCAGAGTCTGCTCGCCGAGCTCACGGCACTGCAGGCCGCGGCAGCCGAGCGGTTCGATCTCTCGCCCGCCGTGGACGCGGCGCGCGTGTTGACGGAACGGCTCGAGCGCGTGGCCTCGGCCATTGCGCGCGTCGATCCCTCGGCGCCCACCGGCCAGATCGAGGCGATCAACCGCGGCCTCATGCGACTCTCGCGCCTGCTCGTGCCGCTCGGCTACACGAGCGGCGATCGGTTCACGCACGACCTCGCGCTGCCGATCCCGCCGCTCGCGGGCCTCCAGCGCGCGCGTGAGCTGACGAAGCTCGACCCCGACAGCGACGACTACAAGTTCGCGCGCGCCGCGCTCGTGCGCGAGCGCAACCGCGCCGTGCACGCCTTCGACTCGGCCATCTCGGCCGCCGACGATCTGCTCGAAAGGAGCTGATGCCATGCGCACCTCACGACTGCTGGCCGGGCTGTTGGTGCTGGGCTTCGCCGCGCTGCTCGTCCCCTCGGTCGACGCCCAGAAGCGCGGCGGCACGCTCACGATCGTGCGCCCGACCGATCCCGTCTCGCTGGATCCGAACCTCGAGACGACGGCGCCCGGCGCGTGGGTCTACTTCAACATGCTCGAGGGACTGCTGACGCTCGACGAGAAGATGCAGGTCAAGCCGGCCCTGGCGACCTCCTACGAGATCATGTCGCCCACGAAGGTGCGCTTCAAGCTCCGCTCGGGCGTGAAATTCCACGACGGCACGCCGTTCAACGCCGAGGCGGTGAAGTTCACGTTCGACCGCGCGCTCAAGGGCACGCCGCCGGCGCGCTGGGCGAGCCTTGCCGGCTCGCTGAGCCATGCAGAGGTCGTGGACAACCTCACGGTCGACGTCGTCACGCGCGAGCCGTACGGCCCAATTTTGAGGACGCTGGCCATGTACTGCATGGGCATCGTGTCGCCGACGGCCGTCGGAAAGATGGGACCGGACTTCAGCCGCGCCCCGGTGGGCACCGGGCCCTTCAAGTTCGTCGAGTGGAAGACCAACACGCACGTCATCATCGAGCGGAATCCCGACTACTGGGGAGACAAGGCGCTGGTCGATCGCGTCGTCTTCAAGGTGGTGCCGGAGGAAGGCGCCCGGATGATCGCGCTCCAGACCGGCGACGCCGACATGGTGCTCTTCCCCTCGCCCGCCCAGCTCCCGGCGCTGCGGAAGGACGCGAAGTTCGCGGTGCACGAGACGACGGGCATCCGCGTCGTCTTCGCCGGGCTCCACGCGGGCATGCCGCCGCTCGACGACGTGCGCGTGCGACAGGCCCTCCTTCACGCCGTCGATCGGAAGGCGATCCTCGACAACATCATGGAGGGCTCGGCCGGGCCAGCCCTCGGCGTGCTCGCCCCGGGCGTGTTCGGCTACAAGGACATGCAGCTCGATCGTCTCTATCCGTTCGATCGCGCCCGGGCGAAGGCGCTGCTGGCCCAGGCCGGTTTCACGCCCGGCCCCGACGGCATCATGCAGAAGGGTGGTCAGCGGCTGTCGCTCTCCTGGCTGTCGCAGCGCGGCCGCTATCCCAAGGACGGCGAGATCACCGAGGCCATCCAGGCCATGTTCAAGGACGTCGGGGTCGAGGCCAAAGTGCAGTTTCTCGAGTGGGGCACGGTGTTCCCTCAGCTCCGCGGCAACCCGCTCAACCACCACATGTTCACGCTGGGCTGGGTGACCTCGAACGCCGACGCCGACTACTCGCTCTACGCGCTCTTCCACAGCAAGCAGGTACCGCCGGCCGGGTGGAACACGTCGCGCTACGCCAATCCGCGCGTGGACACGCTGGTCGAGCAGGCGCGCCGCAGCCTCAACCAGACGGAGCGCGAGAAGCTCTACGGCGAGGTGCAGGACATCCTGGCCAAAGAGATGGTGTGGATCCCTGCCGGGGGGGCGCCGAGGGCGGGGGGGTATGGGGGGCCCCGCGATAGAGGAGCGCCACGGGTTTCCCGGGGTGCGCCGAAGGCGGGGGGGAATGGGGGGCCCCGCGATAGAGGAGCGCCACGGGTTTCCCGGGGTGCTCCGAACGCGGGGGGGTATGGGGGGCCATTTCGGGGCCCCCCATTTCCGTAGTTGCTGACCTTCGTCACGCGCCGCCTCCTGCTTGCCGTGCCCGTGTTGCTCGGCGTGGTCTTCGTCGTCATGCTGACGATCGACCTGCTGCCCGGCGACGCCGTGACGTTGATGCTCGGCGAGCACGCCACCAGGGACGCCGTCGCCAATCTTCGCGCGCACCTCGGCCTCGACAAGCCGTTCCTCGTCCGCTATCTCGACTACGTCGGCCAGCTCCTCCGCGGCGACCTCGGGCGATCGTTCCAGCAGAATCGGCCCGTCGCCGCCGAGCTGTCCGACGCGTGGCCGGCGACGCTCGAGCTCACGATCGCCGCGCTGCTCATCGCCGCCGTGGTGGGCATCGTCGCCGGCATCGCGTCCGCCGTGTGGCCGAATTCGCTCTTCGATGGCGTGGCGCGCCTCTTCTCGCTGTTCGGGCTCTCGATGCCGATCTTCTGGACGGGCCTCGTCTTCATCGTGATCTTCTCGCTGTGGCTCCACTGGCTGCCGGTCGGCGGCACGGGATCACTCACTCACCTGATCCTGCCCGCCGTCACGCTGGCGCTGCCGTCGGTGGCGATGATCGCGCGCATGACACGCTCGGCCGTGCTCGACGTCCTCCGCGAGGACTACGTGCGCACGGCGCGGGCCAAGGGCGTCGGCGAGGTGTGGGTGCTCGGCCGGCACGCGCTGCGCAACGCCTTCATCCCGATCCTCACGCTGCTCGGGCTGCAGTCGGGCCAGCTCATGGGCGGCGCCGTCCTGACCGAGACGGTCTTCGCGTGGCCGGGGCTCGGCCGTCTCATGGTGAAGGCGATCTTCGCCCGCGACTACGTCCTGCTCCAGGGCGCGGTGCTCGTCTTCGCGCTGGCCTTCGTCGTCATCAACCTGATCGTCGATCTCTCGTACGGCCTCCTCGATCCCCGCATCAGCCGACAGGGCTGACCGCGGCCGGCGCATGGACGCGTGGCTCCGCTTTCGGAAGAACCGCCTGGCCCTGATCGGCCTCGCGCTCGTCCTGATGCTCGTGCTCGCCGCGACGCTGGCACCGTGGCTCGCGCTCCACGATCCCACGCGCCAGAGCCTGATCGAGAAGCGCGCGCGCCCCGGCGCCAAGTACCTGCTGGGCGCCGACGAGTTCGGGCGTGACATCCTCTCGCGCGTGATCTACGGCTCGCGCGTCGCACTGCTCGTCGGCGTCGTCTCAGTCTTGATCGCGCTCGCCGGCGGGCTCGTGCTCGGCACGGCGGCCGGATTCACCGGCGGCTGGCTCGACACCGTCGTCATGCGCGTCGTCGAAATCCTGCTCGCGTTTCCCTATCTGCTGCTGGCCCTCGCCATCGTGGCCATGCTCGGCCCCGGCGTGCTCAACACCACGCTCGCCGTCGGCATCTGGGGCGTGCCGGCGGTGACGCGCATGGTCCGCGGCTCGGTGCTGGCGCTGCGTGAGACGGAGTACGTCGGGGCCGCGCGCGCCCTCGGCGCGCCGGCGCCGGCGGTGCTGCGCCGCCACGTCCTGCCCAACGTCCTGCCCGGCCTCGTCGTCTACGCCACGCTCTTCATGGCCAACGCCATCCTGCTCGAGGCCGCGCTGTCGTTCCTCGGGCTCGGCGTCCAGCCGCCCACGGCGTCGTGGGGCCTGATGGTCTCCACGGGCCGCGACGTGCTGCTCGTCGCGCCCCACGTGGCCACGGTCCCCGGCCTCGCCATCATGGTCGCGGTGCTCGGCTTCAACCTCGTCGGTGATGGACTGCGTGACGCGCTCGATCCCCGGCTCACCACGACGCGGTGAGCCGCTTGCGGTTCGCGTCGGGCGCGTGCTGTAATCCTCCGCGATTTTTCGACCGACGACTGGTGCATGATTCGCGAGCACGGCCACACCCTCGACATCGATCTGGTGACCCACCGCTACGGCTCGGTCACCGCCGTCGCCGAGGTGTCGCTGGCCGTGCGAGCCGGCGAGGTCGTCGCGCTGCTCGGCCCGTCCGGCTGCGGCAAGACAACGCTGCTGCGCGTGGTGGCCGGGTTCGTGCGGCAGAGCGCGGGGTCGGTTCGGATCGACGGCAAGCCCGTCGATCACCTGCCGGCCAACCTCCGCAACGTCGGGATCGTCTTCCAGAGCTACGCGCTCTTCCCGCACATGACGGTGGCCGACAACATCGCGTATGGCCTGGAGGCGCGCGGCGTTCAGCGCGCGAAGGTCCGGCAGACGGTGGACCAGTTCCTCGAGGTCGTGCGCCTCACCGAGCTCCGTGATCGCCTCCCGCGCCAGCTCTCCGGAGGCCAGCAGCAGCGCGTCGCCGTGGCCCGCGCGCTCGCCGTCGAGCCCACCGTGCTGCTGCTCGACGAGCCGTTCAGCGCGCTGGACAAAGGATTGCGCCTGGACATGCAGATCGAGATCAAGCGATTGCAGCGTCAGTTCGGCCTCACCGCCATCCTGGTCACCCACGACCAGGACGAGGCGATGAGCGTCGCCGATCGCATCGCGGTCATGAACCAGGGACGCGTCGAGCAGTTCGACACGCCGATCCACGTGTACGATCACCCGGCGACGCTCTTCGTCAGCGGCTTCATCGGCACGACGAATCTGCTCGCCGGGCGGGCGGTGGCGTCGTCGAGCGTCGGCACACTCGTGGAGCTGGAGGCCGGGGCGCGCGTCGTCGTTCCGGGCGATCGCACGTTTCCTGCCGGTGCACCCGTGGTGCTCTCGGCCCGGCCCGAGCAGCTCTGTCTCCACGCCGAGCCCGCAGCCGAGCGCTGGCGGGTGCAGCGGCGGCTCGCGGTGCCGCTCGGCCCGAACACCGTGCACGACCTGGCCACGCGCGAGGGCGTCACGCTGAAGCTCGTCGAGCCTCGGCTCGGCGCGCCTACCGAGGCCGCGGGAGAAGCATGGTGCGGCCTGCGCCCGGACGCGCGGCCCGGGCTCTTCCCTCTTCCGACGCCGACGTGAGCTGACGACTCGCCGTCGATGTGAGCTGCCGAGCCCGATGTGAAAGGAGAAGTTATGAGCCACCGACGATCGACCCGACGTGAATTTCTCGCCGCCGCCACGGTGACGCTGGGATCGCTGGCGCTTCCGCGACCGGCGCTTGCCAAGGGCTCCGTCACCGCCGCGATGTACCCCGGGACCTGGGAGGAAGCCTTCCGGGCGCACGTGACGCCTGCGCTCAAGGCCGCGCACGACGTCGATCTCGAGATGACGCCGCTCTTCGCCGTCGATCAGATCGCCAAGGCCCAGGCCTCGCGCGGCGCGCCGCCCTTCGACGCGTTCGTGCTCGACCCCGGGCCGCGCGTCACCGGCATCGAGCGCGGCCTGTTCGAGAAGTTCGACGCCAAACGGCTCGGCAACCTGGCCCGCTTGCCCGCGGGCATGACCGACGAGTACGGCGTCACCGTGGCGGCGCAAGTGGTCGGCATCGGCTACAACCCGAAGAAGCTGCCGAAGCCGAAGAGCTGGACCGATCTCCTGAAGGACCCGTGGGTCTCGCGCCTCGGGATGACCGGCTTCCAGACGACGTATGGCACCGTGTCGATCATCGAGATCGCCAAGCAGTACGGCGGCTCGGAGACGAACGTGGAGCCGTTCTTCGTCGAGATCAAGAAGGTGCTGCCCAAGGTCGCGGCGATCGGCGCCCCGGCGTCGATGCCGGCGCTGTTCCAGCAGGGGCAGTGCGACATCACCTATACCAACACGCAGACGGTGGCGACGCTGCGCGGGCGCGACGTGGACATCGAGTTCGTGAAGCCGGAGAGCGGCGCGGTGGCGTTCTTCACGACCATGCACATCACCCGCGGCTCCCGCGAGCAGGAGAACGCCTACAAGTACTTCGACACGGTGATCAGCGCCCCGGTGCAGTCCGCGCTGATGCAGCCGCCGAACAACTTCATCCCGGTGAACCGGGAGGTGAAGCTCGCCGCCAACCTGCCCATGGCCTCGCTCGACGAGATGGCGAAGTTCGTGAAGCACGACTGGTCGAAGATCAACCCGCTGCGGGCGGGCTGGATCGAGCGGTTCAACAAGGAAGTCGCGAAGTGACACGGGAGAGCGAGTGGCAGCTCGCGCTGCCACTCACCCTCGCCTACGCGGCGTTCTTCCTCGTTCCGCTGGGGCTCCTGATCGCGGTCAGCGCGTTCGGCGACGACCGGATCACCACGCTCGACGGCGCGCAGTGGCGCAAGTTCCTCGGCGATCCCTTCACGTGGAAGGTGATCGTCGACACGGTGAAGCTCGGCGGCCTGACCGTCGCGGCGACCTCGCTCATCGGCTACCCGCTGGCCCTCGTGTATCTCGGCGCGGGCCCGCGCTGGCAGCGCGTGATCCTCTTCGTGGTGATCTTGCCGCTGCTCACCTCGGTCGTGGTGCGGACGTTCGCGTGGATCGTGATCCTCGGCCGGGAGGGCGTGATCAACCAGGCCGTCCTGTGGCTCGGCCTCTCTCCGGCGCCCCTGCGGCTGCTGCAGACCGAGCACGGTCTGGTGATCGCCCTCACCCAGATCGAGATGCCGATCATGTTGCTGCCGCTGCTCAGCGTCATGTCGCGCATGGATCCGAACCTGCGCGACGCCTCGGCCGGCCTCGGCGCCTCGAAGTGGCGGACGCTCGTCCGCGTCACGCTCCCGCTCAGCCTGCCCGGCCTCGTCGCCGGCTGCATGCTGGTGTTCGCCAGCGCCACGACGGCGTTCATCTCTCAGTTCGTCATCGGAGGGAACCGGCTGGTCTACCTGCCGCTCATCATCTGGCAGCAATCGCTGGTCGTCTACAACTGGCCGCTGGCGTCGGTGGCCGCCCTTACCCTGCTCGTCTCCGTCGGCCTCGGCGTCGCGGCCATCGCCGCCGTCGGCCGGCGCGGGCGCGCCTACGCCGTCTAGCGATGCTCGCTCGCCGGGCCAGCGACCTCACCTACTCCGTCGTCATCGGCCTGCTGGCCGGGCTCGGCCTGCTCGTGCTGATCGGGCCCGTCGTGATCGTGCTGTTGACGTCGTTCACGCTCGGCCGCTCGATCAAGTTCCCGCCGTCGGGGCTGTCGCTCCAGTGGTACCGGCTCCTGTTCGATCCGGTGAGCTCGAGCCAGATCCACCGTGCCGCGCTCAACAGCCTGGAGGTCGCGCTGGTCGCGATGGTCGCCGCCACGGTGCTGGCCACGCTCGCCTCCGTGGCCCTGGCCCGCCGCTCGGGCCGGTGGGTGCGCGCGCTCGATACGTTCTTCATGTCGCCCATGATCCTGCCCATGCTCGCCTTCGGCCTGGCCGCGCTGATGTACTTCACGTTTCTCGGCCTTCGTCCCTCGCTGCCGCTGATCATGGTCGGCCACACCGTCGTGGTGGCGCCGTTCGTCCTGCGCACGACGTCGGCGAGCATGTCGCAGCTCGACCCCGCGCTGCTCGAGAGCTCGGCCAGCCTCGGGGCCGGCTGGCTCTACACGTTCCGGCGCGTCACGCTGCCGGTGATCGCGCCCGGCATCGCCGCCGGCGCCTTCCTCGCCTTCGTCGCCTCGCTCGACAACGTGCCCGTCTCGCTCTTCCTGTCCGGGCCGCGGAGCGACATGCTGCCGATTCGTATGTGGGGAATGATGGAGAGCATGCTGGACGTTCGCGTCGCCGCGGTGTCGGGCGTGCTGATCGCCGCCGTGCTCGCGCTCATGCTGATCATGGAGCGCGTCGTCGGCCTGACGCGCCGGCTCCGCGATTGACGGCCCGGGAGGGAACATGAGAATCGTCGCGGTGCCCCTGACCCCAAAGGCGTTCGCACCGTACGGCGACGTGCTGACGCCGCCGGACGACTTCGGCCGCGCGTATTTCGACGAGGGCCTGCAGACGAGCCGGTCCACCGCCCGGCCGAGCCTGTCCCTCTCACGCGTGCGACCGTTGACGAGCCTGCCGCTCGAGGCCAAGGTGCTGGAACGACACGAGTTCTCGTCGCAGAGCTTCCTGCCGCTCGACGTCGCGCGCTGGCTCGTCGTCGTCGCGCCGTCGGCCGCAGACGGCGGGCCCGATGCGGCGCGCGCCGTGGCGTTTCTCGCCGGGCCCGGCCACGGCGTCACCTATCACGCGGGCACGTGGCACCACCCGCTGACGATCCTGGATCGCCCGGCGCGCTTCGCGGTGGTCATGTGGCGCGACGGCACGAGCACGGACGAAGAATTTCGCACGCTCGCCGCGCCGGTCCTGATCGACATAGGGGCCCCGATATGGCCCCCAATCCCCCACACGCTCCGAGCGCCCCGGCGAAGCCGTGGCGCTCCTCGACAACGCTGACATCACGGGGAGGAAAGACATGGCGCGAGGCTACGACCGCGATCTCATCGGGTATGGCGCGAATCCGCCGAATCCCAAGTGGCCGAATGGCGCCCGGCTGGCCGTGAACTTCGTGATGAACTACGAGGAGGGATCTGAGCCCTCCGTCCAGGACGGTGAAGGCTATACCGAGACCGGGCTCACCGAGGCCCACGCGCTGAACCAGGGCGTGAAAGGCCGCGACCTCGCCGCCGAGGGAATGTTCGAGTACGGCAGCCGCGTCGGATTCTGGCGGCTGATGCGCCTGTTTCTCGAGCGCCGCCTGCCGCTGACGATCTTCGGCTGCGCGCTAGCGCTCGAGCGGCATCCGCCGGCCGCGGCGGCGATCCGCAAGGCCGGCTTCGACGTGTGCAGCCACGGCTGGCGCTGGATCAAGCACTACGAGCTGTCACGCGCGACCGAGCGCGAGCACATCCGGAAGGCCGTCGCGTCGTTCGAGAAGAGCGTGGGCGAGCGGCCGCTCGGCTGGTACTGCCGGTACGGACCGAGCGTCAACACCCGCGAGCTGGTCGTCGAGGAGGGCGGCTTCCTCTACGACTCCGATACCTACAACGACGAGCTCCCGTACTGGACGACGGTGAACGGCCGCGGGCATCTGGTCGTGCCCTACTCGTTGACCAACAACGACGGCAAGTACGCGGGCTGGACCGGGACGGCCGATCAGTGGTTCTCGTTCGTCAGAGACGCCTTCGACATGCTGCTGCGTGAGGGCGCCCAGCACCCGAAGATGATGTCGGTGGGGCTCCACATGCGCATGATCGGCCACCCTGCGCGGGCGGCCGGGCTCGAGCGGCTGCTCGACTACATGCTGAAGCAAGAGGGCGTCTGGATCACCCGGCGGATCGACATCGCGCGCCACTGGATCGCGACCCACCCCTACCCGGGCCACGCGCTGAACGAAACGCGAGCGAAGCGGTCAGCCCGGTCAGCGCCGAAAGCGAGCAAGCGGTGAGCGCCCCCACATGGCACGTGAGCGAGCCTCGCGAAGCTTCTTCTCGATACTGACTGAGCGGCCCGGCCTGATCTAGATGCCGCTGCCGAAGCCTCCGGCGGTGCGGACCGTCGCTGCCTCGCCCATGTGTCCCGCGGAGTGGAACAGGGCGATGCCGCTCAACACCGCCGCGCGAGGCCGCCCGGGAAACATCTTCACCATCATCTCGGTCCGAACGCCGAAGGCGCCCTCGGCGGCGGCGCGCTCGACGATCTCGGCCGTGACCGAACCTTCCCAGTCCTGGGGCTTGAAGCCGCCGACGATCTCGCGGGTCCGACGTCCCACCGTGTCGCGGTACTCGCGGAGGGCGCCGACGTCGATCTTCTGCGTCAGCTCCGTCACCTCGGGGCTCGTCATGCCGATGCCGAAGTCGGGGCGGCTGATGCCGAGCCGCTTCTTCCACGCCTCGTCGAACACCTGCGCCTGGCCGGCCAACATCCGGTTGACCATGATGTCCTCGGCGCGGGCGATGTGCCACATCAGCCACGCCAGCGAGTTCAGGTCCTCGCGCGGGCGGACGCGCATCTGCGCCTCGGTCAGGCCGGCGAACGCCCGCTCGGCCGCCGACATCTTGTTGCCGGCCACGGCGGCCGAGTGCATTGCGGCGTGCTGGTCCAGGAACAGATCACGAGCGTCCATGTGATGGTCCTCCTCTGGGGCTGGGTGGAAGGATACCGCACTCGCGCTCCCCACTCGTCGCTGCAATTATCACGATCGCGTGGGCCGATGCCGACGGCACCTGCGATGCAGCCGCCCGACAAGCGACGGCCGCGCACGACACGGCGGCCGAATGTCGATCCAGGAGGACATCGATGCGACAGGTCCCGGCATCGGTGCCGAGCGACGCCAGTGAGCTGATGGTCTTCAGAGACGTCCAGGGGCCATAGCCGATTTACCAGAGAGGTGCCGGCAAGAACGTCGACGACGTCCGTCACGCCGCGAGAGCGGCGAGGACGTCGTCGACCGTGGCGGGCTTGGTGATGTGAACGTTGAAGCCGGCCTCCTGCGTGCGACGACGGTCCTCGGACTGACCGTAGCCGGTGAGCGCGACGATGCGGAGGTCCGGCCCCAGCTTGGTGCGCAGCTCTCGCGCGACGGTGAAGCCGTCGATCCCGGGCAGGCCGAGGTCGACGATGGCGACGTCCGGCCGGTCCGTGACCGCACGCTCGATGCCCTGCGCACCGTCGGCGGCCACCTCGACCCGGTGGCCGGTGAGCTCGAGGCCCATTTTCAGCATGTCGCGCGCATCCGCGTTGTCCTCGATGAGCAGGATGCGGAGACGACGGAGAGCGGGCGAGGGCGGCAGGAGCGTGGCCGATGGCGCGGCGACCACGGGGACGCGCGGCAGCGTCACGACGAACTCGCTGCCGCGACCGACGCCCTCGCTCCGGGCTTGCACGCGCCCGCCGTGCTGGGCGACCAGGCGCTGGACGAGCGTCAGGCCGATCCCGAGGCCGGCCTCCGAGCGATCCTTCGAGACGTTGAGCTGGACGAAGAGGTCGAAGACCGTCTGGAGCTTCTCGTACGGGATGCCCGCTCCCGTGTCGCGCACGCGCACGATCGCCTCATCGTCGCGCTCTTCGACCGTCACGTCGACGCGGCCGCGCTCCGGCGTGTACTTCGCGGCGTTGTGGACTCTCCAGCGCGAAGTCGACCACCGTGCGCAGATCGAGCAGCTCCTTGCGGAGGTCGATCTTGCCCTGGCTGATGCGTGCCACGTCGAGGAGGTCGTCGAGCAGGCGCGCGAGGTGCTGGGTCTGGCGGGCCATGACGGCCCGCGTCCGGACGGCCTCACCGTGCCGTACGCCGATTCGATCGAGGATCTTGACGCCGTTCAGGACGACGCCGAGCGGGTTGCGGAGCTCGTGGGCCAGCATGGCGAGGAACTCGTCCTTGGCCTGATTGGCGGATTCGGCGGTGCGACGCGCCTCGTCGGCAACCTTGTACTGGCGGGCGTTGTCGATCGCGATCGCCGCCTGGGCGGCCAGTCCGCCGAGCAGTCGCTCGTGTCGCTCGGTGAACCGGCCCGGGGCCGCGTGGCCGAGGACCAGGCCGCCCAGCACCTCGCTCGAGCGGATGACGGGAATCGCGAGATAGCTTCTGAGCGGAATGTCCGTCGTCGGCGGCGTGCCCCACGGGTTCCCCTCGTCGCTCCGGTTGGCCGCGGGGACGTCGTCGAGGCGCACGGCGCGCCCGTCGCGAAGCGTCACGTCGAACAGCGCGACATCGCCGAGCCGCAGGAGATCGGCGAAGGCCTCGCGGGGAACGCCGGCGAGCGAGTAGCGCATGACCGGCGCCCCGCGCTCGTCCAGCGCGCGATAGAAGAACGCGCCGAAGTCCGCGCCGACGACCTTCGTGGCGGCGTCCGTCACCACCTCGGCCAGCGTCTCGAGCTCGAGCTCGGACGCCAACCGGCGCCCGAGGCGATTGAGCGTCTCGGCCTCGGCCCTCGCCGCCCGCTCGTCGGCCAGCAGGCGGTCCCGCTCCTCCTCGGCGTGTCGGAGGTCCGTCGCGTCGACGATGAAGCAGCGCGCGTAATCGAAGCGGTCGCCGTCCCAGCGGACGTTGCCGCTGATCAGGACGTGCTTGATCGAGCCGTCCCGACAGCGCAGGCGGGCTGCGGCGTTGCGGATCGACTGGCCGTCGTGCAGTCGCCCCAGGAGGTCGGCGACGACGTACGCGTCCGCGTGAAACTCCGCGATGTTCCGGCCGACGTATTCCTCGCGCGCATAGCCCAGCATCTCGAGCTCGGCGCGGTTGGCGCGCAGGATGGTGCCGTCGTACCCGAGCCGGTGCAGCGCGGGGACCCCGTTCTCGAAGAAGTCGTCGAGCGCTCGCTCGGTCTCGCGCCGGATCCGGGCCAGCGTGAGGTGCGCGTTGACGCGGGCGATCAGCTCGCGCGCGGCGAACGGCTTGACCAGGTAATCGTCGGCGCACGCCTCGAGGCCTTCGGCGCGAGCTTCCTCTCCCGCGCGCGCCGACAGCAGGATGATGGGAATCGCGGCGGTGCGGGGATCGGCGCGCAGGGCCTCGAGCAGCGCGAACCCGTCGAGGCGCGGCATCATCACGTCGGTGAGCAGGAGATCGGGAGGGTCCTCACGCGCGCGCTCGAGAGCGGCCTGGCCGTCCGCGACGGCTTCCACCGACCAGTGCTGCGCGAGCAGCCGCGTGACGTACTCGCGCATGTCGGCATTGTCGTCGGCCACGAGGATCCGGCCGCTGGACGTTGCGGGGGCCGCCGCGCCCGCATGACTCACGACCTCTTCGGGCAGCCAGTGATGCGCCTCGTCGACGAACGCGCTGGCTCCGATGCCGGTGGAGACGCCCGACCGCGCGCCGATTCGGTCCTTCGGAAGGTGGGCGGTGCCGCGCGGCAGCGCGACCGAGAACGTCGTGCCTTCACCCGGGCGGCTCGTCACGTCGATGGTCCCGCCGTGGAGCTTCACCAGCTCCTGGACGAGGGACAGCCCGATGCCCGTGCCCTCGTGCGAGCGCGAGCGCGCCTCGCGCGCGCGATAGAAGCGCTCGAACAGATGCGGCAAGTCCTCGGCGCCGATGCCGATGCCAGTGTCGGCGACCTCGAGGACCACCCGCTCGCCGGCGTCACGGAGCCGCACCACGATCCGGCCCTCGAAGGTGAACTTGAGGGCGTTGGACAGGAGGTTGAGGACGATCTTCTCCCACATTTGACGATCGAGCCACACGGGCTCGGCGAGCGACGCGCACTCGACGACGAAGTCCAGTCCCGCTCGCTCGACGGCCGAACGGAACGCGCCGCCCAGGTCGGCGGTCAGCGCGGCGATGTCCACCGGCTCGTAGACGGCCTGGGCACGCCCGGCCTCGATCCGCGAGAAATCGAGCAGCGTGTTGACGAGCTTGAGGAGCCGCACGCCGTTGCGCTGCGCCGTCAGCAATTGCTCGCGCTCGGCGGCCGGCAGATCCGGCGCGCGGAGCACGTCTTCGAGCGGCCCCAGCATGAGCGTGAGCGGGGTCCGGAACTCGTGGCTCACGTTGCTGAAGAACTCCGTCTTGGCCCGATCGAGCGCGGTCAGCGCGTCGGCCCGCTTGCGCTCCTCCATGTGAGCGTGGGCGTTGGCCAGGATCGTCGCGATCTGACCGGCCAGGACGTCGTAGAAGCCGCGATAGGCGTCGTCGAGCTGCCGCCGCGGGCTCACCGCGGCGACGAGCACACCGACGACGGTCTCGCCCGACATCAACGGGAGCGCCAGCGCAGTGTGCGGCGGATCGGTCCACGGGCCGCTCGGCAGCGGCTCCAGAGCGCGGAGGTCGTCGACGACGACGGCTCGCGCCGATGCCACGACCTGACCGGCGGGCCACCTCGCATCGTCGCCGATGAGCGAGGGCGTGGCCGGGCTCTCGATCCCTCCGCTGGAGGCGACGAGCCGGGCGTGGCGGCCGTCGTCCTCGACCAGGTAGAGCAGCGAGAACGGCATGTCCGCATCGTTGGCGGAGAGCGTCTCGGCCGCGAGTTGCGCGGCTTCCTCCGGCGTCTTGGCCGCCATGGCCAGCGCGCCGAGGTCGCGCAGCGTCCGCAGTCGCCGCTCGCCGAGCACGCGCTCGGTCGTCTCGGTCACCGTGATGAGGTTGCCGAGCACGTCGGCGCTCTCGCCTCGGATCGGGCTGTAGGCGAACGTGAAGTAGGTCTCTTCCAGGTAGCCGTCGCGCTCCATCAGGAGCTGGAGGTCGGCGGACCAGGTCGAATCGCCGGTCGTCATCACGTGGCGGTAGAGCGGCCCGCAGACGTTCCAGATCTCGGCCCAGCACTCGTCGCCGCGCTGGCCCATCGAACGCGGATGCTTCGTTCCGAGGAAGGGCCGGTAACCATCGTTGTAAAACTGCACGATCTCCGGGCCCCACCAGATCGCCATCGGGAAACGCGAGGACAGACAGATGCCGAGACTCGTGCGCAGGCTCTGCGGCCAGGTGTCGATCGGACCGAGAGGTGAGCGCGACCAGTCGAGGGAGCGAATGAGTGCTCCCATCTCCCCGCCGCCGACGAGCCAGGAGTTGGAGGGCGTGATGGACACGTTGTGGCGCCGCGTCGTTATGGGGCAGAGCGTAGGCCGGCCGTGGCGAGTCCACAAGATGTGAAAAAAACTTCCCAGCTTCCGAGCCCGGCGTCGGCGATCCGCCGTTTGTCCCGCCCCGAGCCTTGCACTATCATGCGCGGCAACCATGGCTAACAACGCGGCCCTGCCCCTCGCGCGCTTCTCCGTGCTCGACCTTACACGCGCCCGCGCCGGCCCGACGTGCGTCCGCCAGCTCGTGGACTGGGGCGCCCGGGCGATCAAGATCGAGATGCCCGGGGGCCGCACGGGCGACGGCATGGGCGGCAACCGCCATGGCTTCGACTTCCAGAACCTGCACCGCAACAAGCGGGGGATGACGCTCAACCTCCGCGAGCCCGAGGGCGTGGCCATCTTCAAGAAGCTGGCGCGCGAGACCGACATCGTCGTCGAGAACTACCGCCCGGACGTGAAGCGGCGACTGGGCATCGACTACGAGGACCTGCGCGCGATCAACCCGCGGCTGATCTACGGCAGCATCTCGGGCTTCGGCCAGAGCGGGCCCTATCGCGACCGGCCCGGCGTCGATCAGATCGCTCAGGGCATGGGCGGCCTGATGTCCATCACGGGCATCCCCGGCCAGGGACCGGTGCGCGTCGGGATTCCCATCGCGGATCTGTGCTCGGGCGTCTTCCTCGCCCAGGGCATCCTCGTGGCCCTGCTCGAGCGCGAGGTCACCGGCCAGGGCAAGTGGGTCCACACGTCGCTGCTCGAGGCGATGCTCTCGATGCTCGACTTCCAGGCGTCACGCTGGTTGATGAGCGGCGAGATCCCGCCGCAGGCCGGCAACAACCATCCGACCGGCATTCCCACCGGCGTCTTCGAGACGAAGGATGGCCACATCAACATCGCGGCGTCGGGTGACGAGATCTACGAGCGGCTCTGCAAGGCCATCGAGCGCCCGGACTTCCGGAGCGATCCGCGCTTCGCCACCAGCAAGGCGCGCTCGACCAATCGGGACGTGTTGATGGACGTGCTCATGCCGGTCACGCGCCAGAAAACGAGCGCGGAGTGGATCAGGATCCTCAACGATGCCGGCGTGCCGTGCGGGCCGATCTATCGCGTCGACGAGTCGTTCGCCGACCCGCAGGTGCAGCACCTGAAGATGGCGCAGCCGGTGCACTCTCCCGTGCTCGGCGATCTCACCATCCTCGGCCATCCGGTCTCTCACGGCGACACGCGCCAGCCGATCCGCACCGCAGCGCCGGAGCTCGGACAGGACAACGACGACATCCTCACGGGGCTCGGCTACACCAAGGAGCAGATCGCCGACCTGGCGAAGCGAGGTGTGATCTGATGAAGATCCTCGCGCTCGGGGTTCTCGCCATCGTGCTGGGCGCCGGCGTGGCTCACGCGCAGGCGCGCAACGTCGTCGTCAACGGCGTTCGGCTCACCGACGGTCAGGTCGCCTCGCTGCAACAGCAGTACGGCGTGAAGATCCACGACGGCGACTACTGGTACGACCGTCAGATGGGCGCGTGGGGCTTCCGCGGCGGCCCCACGATGGGATTCATCGTCCCCGGCCTCGGGCTCGGTGGGCCGCTCCGCCGCGACGCCTCCAACGGAAACACCGGCGTCGTGATCAACGGCCGCGAGCTGCACTGGCTCGACGTGAACCGGCTGCAGCAAGTCACGCCCGTGTACCGCGGGTCCTACTGGATGGACGCCAGCGGCAACTTCGGCCTGGTCAACGGCCCGATGCTGGGAAACATCTGGGCGCTCAGCCAGCGCTCGGGGGGCCGCCGCGAGGGCATCCTGAGCACGTACGACAAGACGGGCGCGGTCGTCATCGGCGGTCGTTGACCCGAGCCACTCCTCGCTGAGAAGTCGAAAGGAGCTCACCATGCCGCGCGTCGCTCCCATCACCGGCAAGTCCGACGTCCCGACCGAGCACGAGGCCGTGGTCGAATCCGTGGTGAACGTGTTCGGGGGCGTGCGCGGGCCATTCAGCATGCTGCTCCACAGCCCCAAGCTGGCGGAGCGGATGCTTTCGCTGGTCACGTTCTTTCGCGACACGACCGTCGTCGAGCCCAAGCTCCGGTCGATCGCCATCCTCAGCGCGGTGCGCGAGCGTGACGCCGCGTACGTGTGGGCGGCCCAGGTCGGTGCGGCCCGCCGCAACGGCCTGCGCGAGGACGTCATCGATCTGATCCGGGCCAAGGGCGATCCGGGCAAGCTTCCCGCCGAGGAGCGCGACATCGTGGCCTACACCCGCCAGCTCATGCGCACGAACCGCGTCGATCAGTCGCTGTTCGACGCGCTCCAGAAGCGCTTCGGCACCCAGTGGCTGGTCGAGATGACGGCGGCCGTGAACTACTACGCGCTCCTGTGCGGCGTCGTGAACGCGTTCGAGGTGGCCGCGCCGCCCGACGGGGACAAGCTGCCGGCGTAGGTCTCCCCGCCCTGACGATCTCGCCGGCCGCCGCCCAGACGCGCTGGGCGCCTTCGTGGCGGGAGTGATCTTCGACGCGACGGGAGGCTACGCGCTCGCGTTGCCGATCGCCGCGGCCATGGCGTTACTCGCGCCCGGCCTGCTCTGGTTCGTCGCGCCGCGCCGGCCGAATCCCCCGCCCGGCTTCGTCGGCTGAGCCGCGGTATGCTGTCCGCCCAGGGAGGGACCATGGACTTCGGCGCGGCGATCTTCTTCACCGATTACTCGATGGGCCCGGCCGAGCTCGGCCGCGCGCTGGAACAGCGCGGCTTCGGATCGCTCTGGGCGCCGGAGCACTCGCACATCCCGCTGTCTCGCCGCTCGCCGTTTCCGCAGGGCGGTGACCTGCCGAAGAAGTACTACGACGTCATGGACCCGTTCGTGACGCTCGCCGCCGCCGCGGCGGCTACGCAAACGCTGAAGGTCGCCACCGGCATCTGTCTCGTCGTCCAGCGCGATCCGATCCAGACCGCCAAGCAGGTCGCGAGCCTCGATCAGATCTCGGGCGGGCGCTTCCTCTTCGGCATTGGCGCCGGCTGGAACGCCGAGGAGATGGCCGACCACGGCACGGAGTTCAAGTCGCGCTTTCACGTCATGCAGGAGCGCGTCGAGGCGATGAAGGCGATCTGGACGAAGTCGAAGCCGGAATACCACGGCCGGTTCGTCGACTTCCCGCCGATGATGACCTGGCCGAAGCCCGTGCAGAAGCCGCACCCGCCGGTGATCGTGGGCGGCGCGTTTCCCCACGGTGCGCGCCGGGCCATCGCCTTCGGCGACGGCTGGGTGCCGCACGCGCGGCGCCCGGCCTACGGCGGGCGCGATCCGGCGACACTGCCCATCACGATCTTCGGCGTGCCCGAGGACGGCGACCTCGTCAAGCGCTATCGCGACGCCGGCGTCGCCCGGCTCGTCTTCAACCTGCCGCCGGCGAAGGCCGACGAGGTGCTGCCGGTGCTCGACCGCTGTGCCGCGCTGATGCGTTAAACGGTGCGCTCGACGTGATAGGCCTTCCCCGTGACGAGCCACTCACCGTCGATCCGGTGATAGGTGAGATGGTCCACGAAGACGATCGTGTTGATCCTGACGCGCACCTTCACCACGGCCTGGTTGGCGGACGCGAAGTCCATCATGAGGATTTCTTCTTCGCGAGGCGCGCCGACCGACTTCGGTGATGGCCGGCTGGTCAGGACGTCCTTGAAGGTCTGGGCCGGCCACATCGAGATCTGACCGTCACGAAACCCGTGAAGCTGAGCGCTCGACCGGAACACGCGATCGAAACGCGACGTGTCGGAGTCGTACATGAGGTCGAAGTAGCGTTGCACGGCCTGGGTGAGGCCCTGAACCCGTGACGCGTCATCCATCGATGCTCTCCTCTGCCTGGGCCGCGATCGGATACTGGATCTCCGTCACCGGCTCCCGATCGCCCGCCTCGTCGAGATAGACCTCGCGCTTCGAGCCGGCCGCGGTCACGCCGCCCACG
>WNGH01000366.1_pt1 | contig 37793 bp, 34 predicted proteins | sample 5400631 | NCBI WGS metagenome assembly WNGH01 (sample SAMN13153373, study PRJNA577476) | soil metagenome | isolation source: 115 cm soil or saprolite under Garry oak tree replicate 1 | place: USA:California | collected 2016-06-15 | reverse complement strand
GGGGGCAAACCGCTTGCTTGCTATGAAAGTACCATCTTGCTTCCCTTCCCGAGCCAATGCCAATATACTCTGTTCGAGATCACGTCCACAGCAGTGCGAGAAATGAACGCTTCACCTTTTCAGTGGTGAAGCACCAGCGAAAGGAGTTCGCACCAATGTCTCAAAGCAAGGCACCCACTAGAAGGTTACTGAGCTTATCTGCACGCGTCTCATTTTTCTTGATCGTAGCCGCTATTTTGCCGCTCTTCATCGCCTTGATCATCAGTGAGGTGCAGACTCGCGCCACCCTCATCGACCAGGCCAACAGAACGCTGGAAGCTGATGCACAAACCCACTCCCAGCTCATCGAGAACTACCTGACGGCGAAATTACTTGAAGTAAGAACATTAGACAACACACCAATCGTTCAACAGTATTTCACAGACCCTGCCCACAATCAAACGGCACTAGCCGTAGTGATCCAAAATGGACTGGCGATCAACAAGTCAAATGATCCCGATATCATCCTTGTCACGCACTTCGATCTCCGGGGACATCTCCTTTTCAGCTATTCTATTTATAACCTGAAGCCGCAGCCACACGGGAAGTACCTGATTCCCCCGGCGGATCTAGAAAACCTGGCGCAGTCGAAGAGCCTGCAGTACGTTTCCGGTGTGTACTACAATCCCTTGACGCGCCAATCCACGGTCGAGTTATACACGACCGTGTATAACCCTGCGCTCAAAAAACCTCTTGGGATCATACGCAGTACCCTCTCGCTTGACTATATCTGGAACATTGTCAGCAGTGAAAAGGGGTCCAATGGAGACGGAAGTTACGCCTTCATCCTTGATGAGAATGGGGTGCGCATTGTCGATCCTGACCCGCAGAGTCTCTTTACCTCCGTCGCCCCTCTTAACTCAGAATTCCAACAGTTGATCAAAGATGAACAACTTTATGGGAAGGAGAGCAACGTCCCTGTTCTGGCTGATGGGACGCTTCAGAGCCTACTGAACCTTAAGAAGCCCCCAGTCGCATTTTCGGAGACGCCGGTTGGAAAGCATGAGGTATTTCAAGCCACCTGGCGGAGGTTCTCGACGATTCCCTGGACCTATGTCGTCTTGACTCCTCAGAACTCGATCTACACCGTCGCGAATCAGCAGCTCTTCATTACGCTAGCGGTCGCCGCGGCTGTCTTCATCGCAGCACTGGTTCTTGGGTTGATAATAGGAAATAGTATCGCTTCTCCCATCTCGCGTGCAGTGGACTCCCTGCTGAAAAGCAGCTCTGCACTGAACCGGCTTTCGGAAAACGAAAAGAGAATCGCATCAGAGCAGATCTGGATGGTAGACTCTTCAGAAAAAGGCCTCCAAGCGATTCGATACTATACCAGCGCCTCGAAACAGGCAGTACGTCAACTGAACACGCTTGGGAACGATTTGCTCGCACGGCCAGAAAGGGGGAAACCAGCAATTTTGAATGGTGTCGCGCAGATAGTAGACATCGGGCGCTATTTTGAGCAAGCAATTATCCAGCAGGATGAGAGCAATAGGAAAGTAGCGGTTGCAATGAAAGTGACAGGCGAGGTAGCGAAGCAGATTGAGTCGGGTGCGAAGTCCGTGGATGATGCTACTACCGTTTTAGATCAAGTAGTAAACCAGCTACGCAGGGTCGCCGGTAAGTAAAGAGACCATTCCAAAGGGGGGACAAAGAGGAACTTGCTCATGTACGACCAGGTCATTACTAACTTACTCGAATTTTACAATTCCGATGTTGAAAGGCGGGACAGCAGGGAATATCCTGCATGGAAACAGGAAGAGCGGCAACATTTCCTCTCGTTGCTGCAACAGGAGGGAAAAATCTCTCTGCTGGAAATTGGCGCTGGCACTGGCAGAGATAGCCAGTTCTTCCAGCAGCACGGATTAAAGGTCATCAGTACAGATCTTTCTCCGGAAATGGTGAAGCGGTGCCAGCAGAAAGGCCTCACCGCCTATGTAATGGACTTCTTACACCTCGACTTCCCGCCCGGCTCGTTCGATGCCATCTACTCCTTCAACTGCCTGTTGCACGTCCCCGCACAGGACCTGCCAGCCGTGTTACAAAAGATTCAGGGGTTGTTGAAACCTGCCGGTCTCTTTTACCTGGGAGTCTACGGTGGAATAGAGCATGAAGGAGCACGGCCGGATGATCCTAACGAGCCCAAACGCTTCTTTTCTTTCCATACCGATGAGTATATGCAGGAGATCGCCCGTCAATTTTTTGAGCTACTGTACTTTAAGCGTGTCCATCTCGAAGACGAGCGGGAATTGCATTTTCAATCCATCATCTTGCGAAGAAGCTAAGCAGGTTTGCTATGCCAGGAGACAAGAAGTCACGCACAGTCCGCAAACGCCCTCTGGCAACGCTGCTTGCCGAACGTGGTATCTTCGATAGCGAAGATGAGGCGCGACGGTGGGTCATGAGTGGTAAAGTGCTCGCCAACGGCCAGCGCATCGACAAGCCGGGTATGCTGGTGCCAGGTGATGCTGTGCTGAATGTGCAGGGCCGCCGCCGCTACGCCAGCCGTGGTGGCTATAAGCTTGAGGCCGCGCTTGCCCACTTTCACGTGGCGGCAGCAGGCCGTGCAGCGCTTGATAGCGGCGCTTCTACCGGCGGCTTCACCGACTGTCTGTTACAACACGGCGCCGCGCTCGTCTATGCTGTAGAAGTCGGCTACGGTCAGCTAGTAGGGCGTTTGCGTGCTGATCCGCGCGTACGCAACCTGGAACACACTAACCTCAGCGACCTTGCCCCCGCTGTGCTGGACCCACCTCCCACGCTCATCACCCTCGATCTCTCCTACCTTTCCCTCACCAGAGCTTTGCCCATAGCTGCTCATTTGCTGGAGCCAGAAGGAGAGATCCTGGCCCTGCTAAAACCGCTCTTCGAAGTCGACAGCGCAGCAGCGCGGCGCACTGGACATATAGAGGACCCGGCCCTGCTGGTAGCTGCCTTGCGCCAGGTATTGCAGGCAGGTGCAGAGGCCGGTCTGGTGGCAGTAGGAGCCGCTAAATTGGCCTTGCGACCGCGCCACGGTGTTGTCGAATTCTTCGTATACTTTGCGCGCGGTACGAACTGCACACCCTGGGACTACGACGATGCTACGCTGGCCGAAGTCACTGCAGGGCCTGGCATCGGAAGCGCTAAGGAGGAGTGAGTCTGCTATATCTCATTAATGAAGGGTAGTGAAGAGATGCCCCCGTAGCGGGTGACGCTCAGGCCCGCCACCCGGTTGGCAAAGCTGCCCAGGTTTCTTAAATCATCCTCAGACAACTGGCGCAGGTCCGCTGGCGTACTGCAATTTCGCTCTACTAATTGGTACAGGATCGCCCCCATAAAAGCATCACCTGCCCCTGTGGTGTCAACGGGACTGACGGGTGATGCTGGTACCTCCACCTGGGAATCGGCCGTCATCAAGAGCGCTCCACGGGCATCGAGTGTAATGATGACCAGGCTGGGGCCGCGCGTCAAAAGATCGGCTCCCAGCGTATACAATTGCTTCATGTCGAGGTCTGCGGCTGGTAACGTCTCTAGTTCGCTCATGAACACCGCCTCTTCGGCGCTGAACTTCAGCACATCGGTACGCCCTATAACATCCTCTATTGCGTCCTGGATATCTGCGTTGGATGCCCACAATGCAGGGCGGATATTGGCATCGAACGACGCGATACACCCGGCCTGGCGTGTATAGTCCAGCGCTGCCAGCGTCGCTGAGCGTGAAGGTTCGATAGATAGCGAGACAGAGCCTGCATGGCATATCGCCGTATCTTGCCAGGCGTTCCAATCCAGGTCGCTGACCTCTAAGAGTGTGTCGGCGGTGCCTGTACGATAAAATGTGAATTGCCGTTCCCCGCCCGCCAGCAATGTTACCATGGCCAGGGAGGTTGGGGCCTGCCTGGTAGTTTTCAGATAGAGTGTATCAACGTGGTTGTCGACCAGTACCTGCGCCAGCATCTGGCCAAATCCATCCTCCGACAACTTGCCGATGAACCGCGCAGCTCCTCCGAGCCGCGCAATAGCCACCACCACGTTCGCGGGTGCTCCCCCAGGGTGTGGGTGATAACAGGGGGTGCCTACAACTTCTCCCGAACTGGGCAGACCAGGAATAAAATCTATGAGCATTTCGCCAATACTGATGATATACTTCGACATGGCGTTTCCCTATGCCATCGGCGGAGTAAGCAAAAAACGAGCTGTAGACTCATCAGGAGCTGTATTGAGTTGTGATATCAGGAGATAGAAAGCTTCGGGCCTCTCAATTTGCTTTATTCGCTGCTGAGCTAATTCAACGAGAGCGGGGAAACGGTCTATCACCGTATTAACCACTACTTTCTGTAGCGTCTCTATCTCACCCTCGGCTTTGCCCTCGGCTTTGCCGAGCGCACGTTGCTGCTGGACGTACGGATCGTGTTCTAGTAGATCGTTAAGCATACTGAGTCGCTCCTCTACTTTGTGTTTGTGTTTTGGCAGAACTGTGTCCGCTCGCCGCATAAACGTGGCCAGCCACAAGAGCCGCCGGGCTAACTTGGACTCGCTGTACTTATAGTAGTCTATCAATTCGTCGATAGCTTGCAAAAGTAAGGTATCGTCCGCTCCCTGCATCGTTGCCAGGAGCGGATACATAGCCATTGCATGATTTTGTACATACTTTTGAGCATTACGCGTATACAACGGCAGAACTCGAAAATGAAACCTCAGCAGTTCCTCTGTACCACTCATTTCCTGTAGCGTTCAGTGTGTCGATAAATTGAGCGCCTTCCAGGAAATGTGGTATTATCTCTGCTGCTTCCTCCTGTACCAGGTCCTTCAAAGAACTATCAAACTGCTGCTGTGACTGTTCACTCATAATGGCATGCCCTTCGATCCTCTTTTCAAGAATCATACCATGATTGTTCGTCACATACAAGCATCAGGGCTTTCTTAGAGCAGTAGCATCGCATCCCCAAAACTAAAGAATCGGTATCGTTCCCGTATCGCCTCTTGATATGCTTTCTCGATCAAAGCTTTGCCTGCAAAGGCGCTCACCAGCAGCAGCAGCGTCGAGCGCGGCAGGTGAAAATTGGTAATCATGGCATCCACGATGCGAAAGCGGTAGCCAGGTGTAATGAACAGCCGTGTGCGCCCGTGGAATGGCTCAATAGCATCTCCGTGAAACCCTGCCACACTCTCCAGCACACGCATAGAGGTTGTGCCTATCGCGATGATCCGTCCACCGGCCCGTCGCGTTTCGTTAATCAATTCAGCCGTAGGAGCATCCAGATCGATCTCCTCGCTGTGCATCTTATGTTTGCTGACGTCCTCGTGCTCCAAGGGCCGAAAGGTGTCCAGCCCTACGTGCAGCGTCACGAAGCCGACGCGCACTCCCAGTTGGCGCAATTGCTGGAGCAAGCGCGGTGTAAAGTGTAGGCCGGCCGTCGGTGCCGCGGCCGAACCGCTGATGCGAGCATAAACCGTCTGGTAGCGCTCAGGATCGGCCAGCTTCTCGTGTATATACGGGGGCAGCGGCATATACCCTACCCGCTCGATTGCCTTTCGCACCATCGATATAGAGGTTCGACCTGGCGCGTCTCTGAAGGCAATTTCTTCCGATCTCTCTATCGCGACATGTGAGCCTGTCACCCAGAAACACACGATACGCCCACCGGCTTCCGTCTGCTGGAGTATCTCGGCATGCAATACCATCCCGGCGTTGTCCTCATCCCCAAACACGATATGCGCCCCTTCGCGCAGTCGACGGCCGGGACGTACCAGAGTTTCCCAGTAGTCAGGCCCCAGGTCGGGACGTTCGGCCAGCAGCAGCACTTCCACAGCGCCACCCGTCTCCGCTCGATGCCCCAACAGTCGCGCCGGAAGCACGCGGCTCTGGTTGGCGATCAACAAGTCCCCAGGGCGCAGGTATGTGCCGATAGCGTAAAAATTCTGGTGCTCCAGGATTCCGGTCGAGCGATGTACAACCAGCAGTCGTGAGGCATCGCGAGGCTCGATTGGCGTCTGGGCGATCAGTTCTTGCGGCAAGTCATAGTCAAAATCGCTGGTCTTCAGGGAGTTAGCGTCGTCCACAAACCCGTTCCATTTCCCCCACTGGGCGGATTTAGCCCCAGGTGTTGATAGGCTGCCCGCATCGCCACCCGGCCGCGCGGTGTGCGCGCAATGAAGCCCAGTTGCAGCAGGTATGGTTCATAGACATCCTCGATCGTCTCCGGGTCCTCGCTTGTGCTGGCTGCCAGCGTATCCAATCCGACCGGGCCGCCGTCAAATTTCTGAATAATTGTCAGCAGCAGGTTGCGGTCGGTCTGGTCAAGGCCGATTTGATCGATCTCCAGCGCGTCCAGTGCTGCTTTTGCCACTTCCCTGGTAATCACTCCATCTGCCTTCACCTGCGCATAGTCACGAACACGCTTGAGCAGGCGGTTAACGATGCGCGGCGTACCGCGAGCGCGCCCGGCAATCTCTACAATGCCCTCCTCGTCCGCCGGTGCTTTGAGGATGCGTGCCGAGCGAATCGAAATCTGCCTTAGTGAGTCGTGGTCGTAATACTCCAGGCGGTAAATTGCCCCGAAACGGTCACGTAGTGGCGCCGTCAGTGCGCCGACCCGCGTGGTAGCTCCTACAACGGTGAAGGGTGGCAGCGAGAGACGCAGCGCCCTGGCACTCGGACCCTTGCCGATCATTACATCGAGTGCGAAATCCTCCATTGCAGAGTACAGGCGCTCCTCCACGGCTCGGGCGAGCCGGTGTATCTCATCGATGAAGAGCACCTCCCCCGATTGGAGCGACGTGAGGATAGACGCGAGGTCGCCCGCGTGCTCAATCGCAGGCCCGGAGGTCGTTTTCATGTTGACGCCCATCTCGACAGCAATAATGTTGCACAGTGTCGTCTTCCCCAATCCCGGCGGGCCATAGAGCAACACGTGGTCAACCGACTCATTGCGCCTGCGCGCGGCCTCCAGCAGCACATCTAGATTCGCCTTAATCTTCTCCTGTCCAATATATTCCTTCAGCCGTCTGGGGCGTAAACTCCCCTCGATGACCTGTTCCTCTTCAGTCAAACGTGGTGAGACGAGTCGGTCGCTCATAGTATTCTCCCTGCTGAAACCGATGTTCTATTTATGCATTGTCCCCATTATATCAGAGTTGCGCACTCCGGTCGAGGGCCCCTCGAAGAGAGCCCTTTGAGAACACAATTATCATTTCCATTTTGCGAGTCGAGATCAGGAAAAATCGTAGAAAATGCGGAACCAAAACAACTATCAACACCGTAGTATGTAGTGTATCTCGTAGTGGAAGGAGAGTGGCAGCATGTTCAGCAGAAGAAAGACACGCCCGACCTTTCGCTGTTCCTTCTGTAGCAAGCAGCAGGACCAGGTCGAGCGCCTTATCGCAGGCCCCAATGGAGTCTATATTTGTGATCAGTGCGTTGACTTATGCCAGAAGATCATTCAGGAGGAGCGAGAACAACGCCAGCAGGCGGCCAAGCCTCCTATAGAATAATGTAAGAGTATCGCATATATCAGCTTCGCGTTGCCTGCAACATAATCATAGGCATCAACGGGCTATGTATCTTGCGCTTGAAGGTGATCTGGAAACCTGTGTCCGCCACGGTGCGCGCTGTGTCGCGGTTCCAATGGCAATTACCTGAGAACAGCTTTGTAAGCGGCACAACCGCATCCTGTATCCATGCTGTGAAGGTTTGCTCCGAGCGCACATGTTCCACCAGCAGCAGTGCGCCTCCAGGCTTCAAGACGCGCATCACCTCCTGAAAACTGCGCTTCGGGTTGGAGACAGAACAAAAAACTAGCGTCGCTACGACGCTATCAAACGACGCATTGTCAAAGGGCAGAGATTCTACCGCCGCCCGTGTAAGAGTGATAGGTACGTGTGCCGTCTTCAGGCGCTCACGCGCATAGCGCAACATCACCTCGTCAGGTTCAATGGCCTCCACTCGTTCGACCTGTTCGGGTTTATAGTAAGAGAAGTTAAGGCCCGTTCCTGCCCCTATCTCCAGCACCACACCCTGCGCCTGTCCAATACTCTCCCGGCGCAGCGGGTCCATGAAGCTACTCTCCGCCAGGCCGCGATTAACTAGCTCGTAAAACCTGCCAAAAACCTTGTGTGATGTCAGCTTGGCAGGGGCTGGCTGATCCATGTAAAAAGCTCCTGTGTAAAAACTGAACTTACCTTCATCATATCATAATATCTGTGCATAGATAAGCTAATTGACAGTCTCATGTTTTTCATGCTACTGTATCTTCTAGCGAAGGGTATCGGCACAGCCAGCGGAGTAAGAGTATGATACCTGCCATCCTTTATTGCGACGAATGTGGTACAGCCAATCGACCACAGGCCAGGTTTTGCTTCTCCTGTGGGCAATCTCTACCGTCTGCTTCACTGCTTCCCGCCCTTTCGAATCCAACTATTATAAAGGCACCAGGTGACCTTTCCACTAAACCGATTGCTGCCAATCGCTTGCTTAAGCAGCGTTATCGCATCATCGATCAGCTAGGGCGGGGGGGCTTTGGCGCCGTTTACAAAGCTGAGGACACAAGGTTCGGCAACCGGCTCGTGGCGGTCAAAGAAATGAGCGAGGACGGCTTGAGCCCGCGGGAAATTGCCAGGGCAACTGGCTCCTTCAAGCACGAGGCGCTCATGCTCGGCGGCCTCATGCATCCAAACCTCCCGCGTATATACGATCATTTTTTCGATGCAGGGCACTGGTATCTCGTGATGGACTTCATTGAAGGCGAGACGCTGGAGGAGCACCTGCGCCATGCTGTGGGAGTGCCCCTCGGTATCCCTCTCGCAGGTAAGCGTTGTCTCCCTGTCGAGGAAGTGCTCGACATTGGCACACAGCTCTGCACTGTGCTGGGTTACCTGCATAGGCTGCAGCCACCTATTATTTTTCGTGACCTCAAGCCTGCCAATGTCATGATTACTCTCAACGGCCACATCTACTTGATTGATTTCGGCATTGCTCGCCATTTTAAGCCAGGACAGGCCAGGGATACCATTGCATTCGGCTCCCCCGGCTACGCCGCGCCGGAGCAGTATGGCAAAGAGCAGACAACCTACAGTGCTGATATCTACGGCCTGGGCGTTACACTGCATCAATTATTATCAGGAAATGACCCTGCCGATTCCCCTTTTCACTTTGCTCCTTTAGGATTCCAGAGTTCGCCTGTACTTTGTGAGCTAGAGAAACTCATCATGCAAATGGTCAATATGGATAGGGACCAGAGGCCCGCCAGTATGGCTATCGTCATGCGAGAACTGCAACGTATCGCCGCCCTGCAGGCTGCAAGCCAGGCAGGCGCTGTGTTTCCAGTGATCGTAGAGGCCCGCCCCGCTGGAGCTTCCTCCGTCTTGCCTACCCTCTCGCAAACGCGGGATATATTCCCACCGCGAGGAACCACCTACCTTACATATCGCGGCCATGATAAAAAAGTCCTGGCCGTGGCGTGGTCGCCTGATGGTACGCGCATCGCTTCCTCGGGCTATGACGAGACGGTACAAATCTGGGATGCCACCAGCGGCAAAGAAATCGTCACCTATCGTGGCCATTCAGCCTGGGTCAAAGCCATAGCCTGGTCGCCTGACGGCACATCTATTGCCTCCGCTGGCGCCGACACTACCGTGCATACATGGAACGCCAGCACTGGCCGCAATACCCTGATCTATCGCGGCCATCCCAGGATTGTATCTGCCGTGGCATGGTCACCCGAAGGGACACGCATCGCCTCTGCGGGGTATGATCAGAAAGTACTGGTATGGGATGCTTTTACCGGTAGGGACCTCTACCCCTATTATGACCATGCGGGTTTTGTCAATGCCCTTGCCTGGTCGCCCGATGGTGCAAGTATCGCTTCTGCAAGCGACGATAGAACGGTACATATCTGGAAGGTCTTAGTGAAACGTAATCTCTTCACCCGCCACAAGGCCTACATCTACCGTGGTCATGCAGGGAGGGTACTCGCTGTGGCATGGGCACCCAATGGCGCACGCATTGCCTCTGGCTCATGGGATAATACAGTGCAGATCTGGGATGCCGATACGGGGGAGTTTGTCCACGTCCATAAAGGACACTCTTCCTGGGTCAGCGCCGTGGCCTGGTCGCCCAATAGTGTTCGCCTGGCTTCAGCCAGCAACGATGGGACTGTACAGGTCTGGGAGGCAAGCACCGCGCGCGAGGTCTTCACACAGCGCCATTACTTCACCTATGGTGGGCATTATAAATGGGTAAGAGCCCTCGACTGGTCACCTGATGGCGAACGCATCGCCTCTGCCAGCCATGATAAAACCGTGCAGGTGTGGCAGGCAGCCTGAACTCCTTAAGCCAACTTCTGGATGTAATCGATCCTCTTGCGATCATTCCCTACTTGCTGCCCCAACGGTGGTTGAAGCGCCGGGCGAGAAAACGCTCAATATCCCAACGCAATTGAGTACTGTGATACTTAAGCCACCTGGTACATAGTAGCCACAACGAAGGCGGCTGCCCAGATGCCTCCCTGCGTTGATCACCAACAGGCACAGGTACAGGCATAAGCCGTCCGGCGCCGTTGAGGAAGCTGCGCTTCACATCACGAGGAGGTTGCTCACCCATGCAAGATATTTTCCTCTCATCCACTTTTTAGGAATGACCTTCGTACTTGCCCAATCTGAAACGAGTAGGATGACTACCAGTATTTCCTATCGAGGCACTATGATGCATAATGGCATATGCATCTCCTTCTTAGTATAGACGGTAGAGCCGTGTTTGTCTAGCTTAGCTGCTATTGAGCGCTTGGTTCATTGACAGAGGTTGAGCTTTTCAGTATACTTTGAACACAACAGAAAGGGCATCCAGCGCGAATAGAGGGAAATGAACATACTGTCTCTGGTTGCCCTATAATTATTTCACCTGCTCAGGTCCAGGAAAGGGGTATAAGATGGAACCTGTAGGCGAAGAGAAGCCCTCGTCTATGTCGACATCAGAAGCGGGCCGCAAAGGGGGAAGCGTAGTCCGTGATAAATACGGTGAGGATTACTATCGTCGCATTGGGAAAAAAGGTGGCACTGCCCTTAGAGAGAAACGCGGCAGTGAATACTACCGCACCATCGCCAGGAAAGGCGGTCAGGCTAACGTGAATAAGTATGGCTCAGACCATTTCTCGGAGATGGGGAAAAAAGGTGGCAATACCACTAAAGAACGGCAGGATGTGGATTTCTATAGCAGGATCGGTAAGATGGGGGGCACAGCGAAACGCCAGAAAAAGGTGAATTGATTAGTCAACGACTACTCCCAGTTTTGCCAATCCATCGGCGATAGCGGTCGCGACACCTGCCTCTGCCGTCTGCCGGGCTACGCGCAGAGCATTCTTGATTGCCTTCGCATTTGAGCGACCGTGCGAGATAATTGCGGAGCCATTGATTCCCAACAGTGGCACTCCACCATATTCATCGGGGTCCAGGCGCTTAAATATCTTACGTAGCCCGGGGCGCAGTACGCCTGCTGCCAGCGTGCTGATGAACGAACTCGTCATTTGAGCGCGCAGCATTCCAATCAAGGTCTCGGCCAGGCCTTCGCTCAACTTGAGTACGACGTTGCCAACAAATCCATCGCAAACCACAACATCGACTACTCCTGTGGGAATGTCACGCCCCTCGACATTGCCAATGAAGTTCAGGCCGAGTGTTGAAGCACTCGCCTTTAGTAGCTGGTGTGACTCCTGTACCAGTTGATTGCCCTTGCTCTCCTCTTCACCGTTGGCAAGTAGCCCAACACGAGGCGAATGGACATGAAAAATGCGCTCCATGTATATAGAACCCATCAAAGCGAATTGCCGCAGGTACTCTGGTTTGCAATCCGTGTTGGCCCCCATGTCGATCACCAAGCACACGCCATCCCTGGTAGGAAAGATGCCTCCCAGCGCAGGCCGCTCTACACCTGGAACGCGTTTCAGTGTAAAAAGTGAAGCTGCCATCATAGCGCCGCTATTGCCTGCTGAAACGGCTCCCAATGCCGCACCGTCGCGTACTTGCTGGAGCGCGAGCGTCATCGAAGCATTTTTCTTGCGTTTGACAGCCATAGCAGGGTGTTCGTCCATCTCAATTGCTTCATCTGTGTGGATGATGGGCAGGTCGAGACCCTGAGTATCGTGCTTGGCGAGCTCTGCGCGGATCACATCCTCCTTCCCCACCAGAAAGACACCCATTCCATATTCGCGTGCAGCCTGCACCGCTCCCAGTACAATCTCGCCAGGCGCTTTATCCCCACCCATAGCATCCAGCGCCACGCGCCCAGATGTAGGAGCGACCCTTGCGGTCGCCCTGCTCAACTCGGTCGCCCTGTCCAGCAAGGTCGCTCCATCCGGCATTGCCGACCTGTCCGGGGTAGGTAATGTCCTGTCAGATACTGGAGCGTCCTCCGCATCCGTTCCCTCAGGCGTAGGCTGGCTCATCTCTTACTTTCCTCCGGTTCACCGATCGTGGCTTTCACCAGTTCCACCAACTTATCAAGGTCGAAGGGTTTATAGACGATATGTACTACACCGGCCTGACGATATTCCTGCTCCTCGTTTGCAGCGCCCAGGAACGCGGTCACGACGATCACCGGAATCTGGTGATTAACGCCCATTGCCATCAACTTCAATTCGTCCTTCCCATTCAGGTAAGGCATCATCAGATCAAGCAGAACGAGATCAGGTTGATGTTCGAGTACAGCATCATAAAAGCGCAGGCTCTGTGTGGTCATATACGTTTCGTAGCCTTCATCCGCCAATGCCTCCGTCAGCAGATCGGCAATAGTTGGATCGTCATCCATGATTAAGATCTTTTTCGCCATAGAACCTTCAGCCCCCTCATCGTATCTGTAGGAGCGGTCCTTGCAACCGCCCGATATCTCTCCCGTAGGTGTATTATAGCACTATGTTGCCCGGCAGGATACCACCGAGACCCCACTATTTTTTACTCGACCGCTCTTCGACCTTTGAGTAGTGAATGCCTGCTAGATCACCTTGACAGCTTGTCCTCCTCATGGTACCATGCAAACCACGTGACACACTAGTACATTAGACCTAATGCTACTTTGTTAGTTTCTCACAGGGTGCAGGGGCAGAGCCCCCTGCCGGAGTGCGAGGTGTCCTCGCAAATCCATTTTTCTTTCATATTGTGCCGCCGCAGGCGGCACAATATGAAAACTAACAATGATACATAGATGCAGGATTTTGTGAAGAGAGATGATCACTCCCACGCTCTTCTGTGATAGGTGCGGCACCGCCAATCGAGCGCAAGCAGTATTTTGCGCCGCCTGCGGACAACGGCTGCATACTCCCCTCGTGGGATCGATGAGCAACTCGCTCACCGGCTTGCTTGTCCAGCATCACATGCTCAAGCAGCGCTATCGCATCATCAATCAGATAGGCAGGGGTGGCTTCGGTGCCGTCTATAAAGCGATGGACATCCAGTTCGGCAATCGGCTCGTAGCCATCAAAGAGATGAGCCAGAGCAGCCTCGATCTCCAGGAACTGACTAAGGCTGTCGATGCTTTCAAGCGCGAGGCACTTCTGCTGGCTGTACTCACGCATCCTAACCTCCCGCGCATCTACGAGCAATTCCCTGATGCGGGACGCTGGTATCTCGTCATGGATTTCATTGAAGGCCAGACCCTGGAAGCACGCCTGGATAACGCGAGCGGCGCAACGAGCCAGCCACAGGGATTGCCTCTACAAAAGGTCCTTGGCATCGGCATCCAGCTCTGCACCGTACTGGACTACCTGCACACACGCCAGCCGCCCATCATCTTTCGTGATCTCAAGCCCGCCAACGTTATGTTGACCTCTCACGAACACGTCTACCTGATTGATTTCGGTATTGCCCGTCATTTCAAACCCGGGCAGGCCAGGGATACCATTGCCTTCGGGTCGCCGGGTTATGCCGCGCCAGAACAATATGGCAGGATGCAGACGACTCCACGCTCTGATATCTATAGCCTGGGGGCTACGCTTCATCACATGCTCACCGGGCAGGACCCTTCGCATACCCCATTCCAGTTTGCCCCCTTGCGCAGCCAGCTAGGACCTGATCGACTCAAAACGCTGCTCACCCAGATGCTGGAAATGGAAGCCAGCAAAAGGCCGGACAGTATGGCCACTGTCAAACAGGAATTACAGGACATCGCTGCTAACCGTGTATCCCTTAAAGGGACCGTATCGCGCGGAACGCCGCGCCTTAAACGATCAGTTGTAATGTCTGGACAAATTGCCCAGGGCCATACCCTGGGTGCAACCATCTTCTCCTGCCAGGGCCATGCTACGCGGGTGACGGCTGTGGCGTGGTCGCCCGACAGCAAGCGTCTCGCATCTGTGAGCTACGATAAAACTGTGCGTATCTGGGATATTACGACGGGCGACAATGTCTTCACCTACCGGGGCCACTCCGATAGAGTGCTATCCGTGGCATGGTCACCCGACGGCAAGCGCATTGCCACTGCCAGCACCGACCGCACCGTACATGTATGGGATGCTGCAACAGGCAAAAGTATTTTTACACACGCGGGTCATGCCTCCAGCCCTGTCAATGCCGTGGCATGGTCGCCTGATGGCAAATTCATTGTTTCCGCAGGCGACGATAAGACGGTACAGATCTGGGATGTTGCCAGTAGCAACCGCATTTTCATCTACCGCGATCACACCGGTTCTGTGATAGCTGTGGCATGGTCACCCGATGGGAAACGCATCGCCTCCGGTGGCGACGATAAGACCGTACGCGTCTGGGATCCGACTAAAGATACGAGGCAGAATATCTTCACTTATCTACTCTCCCCCAACCGTAGTAACCTGCTGTATCGTCGCCACAGTGGCCGCATCAATGCCGTCGTCTGGTCGCCCGACAGCCGCCGTGTCGCCTCTGCCAGTTCTGATAGAACAGTACGGGTCTGGGATGCTGCCACCGGGCGTGAAGTGCTTATCTCCGCGAAACGTTCCTCCGCAGTCAATGCCGTCGTCTTATCGCCTGATGGTAGACGCGTTGCCTCGGGCAGTAACGATAAAACCGTACAGCTATGGAACACACTTGACGGCAGCCACATCTTCACCTATCGCGAACACCTTGGTTACGTGACAGCTCTTGCCTGGTCGCCTGATGGGACACGTATTGCTTCCGCAAGCGTCGATCACACTGTACGTGTGTGGCGTGCAATCTGACTCCTTAACTTGACAAATAAATAGCTATATGCTATATTTCGTATAACGAATAGCAATAAAGTATAATGAGTATATCGACAGATCGTAAAGTGGCTCTTACGGCATCCTGTTCCCCAGGGCATAGCTGCCCCGGCAGCCCTTATTAAGGAGCGGGCATATGGCCATCTCCCTGTACTATTGTGACAACTGCGGTGCGGCCAACCACCCACAGGCGACAGCCTGCTTTGCCTGCGGGTGGGTCTTGCAGACTACTGCAACCGCCCCAGCTTCTTCACAGCCTCCCACACCGGTAGCCGTTCAGTTGATACAAGCAGCAGCTCAACAAGCGATGATACCAATAGCCAAAGCCTTCAACGGCGCTCTTGCGCCTGGTTACCTGCTCAAGCAGCGCTATCGAATTATCGGCCAGGTGGGCAAAGGAGGCTTCGGTGCTGTCTACAAGGCGACAGATATCAGGTCTAATAACAGGCTTTTAGCCGTCAAAGAAGTGAACCCCAGCGGCCAGAATCCCCAGGGAATCGCTGAGGCCACCGCAGCCTTTAAACGGGAGGCGCTCCTACTCACCGGCCTTGCACACCAGAGCCTGCCCCACATTTACGATCATTTTTCTGAAGCCGGAAGCCGGTATCTCGCCATGGATTTTATCGAAGGCGAAACGCTGGAAGAGCGCCTGGGCAAAACGCCCGGCGGGCGTCTCCCGCTAGAGAAAGCCCTTAGCATCGGTATACAACTTTGTAGTGTGCTGGACTACCTGCACACGCGCCAGCAACCCATCATTTTCCGCGACCTCAAACCCGGTAACATCATGCTCACACCAGGGGGACTCGTCTACCTGATCGACTTCGGCATCGCCCGTCATTTCAAGGCAGGCCAGGTGAAGGATACAGCCGCTTTCGGTTCGCCCGGCTACGCCGCGCCGGAGCAGTATGGCAAGGCGCAGACGACGCCTCGTTCTGATATCTACGGCCTCGGCGCTACGCTCCACCAGTTGCTGACAGGGGATGATCCTACCCTGACACCGTTCCATTTTGCTCCTCTGCATCTACCCCCTCAATCGGCGCCTCCAGGACTCGAAGAACTCATCACGCAGATGTTAGAAATGAATGAGAGCAAAAGGCCCGCTGATATGGCTACAGTCAAGCGGGAACTGCAACGCATCGCCGCGCAGTATCGCCAGCAGGCCTGGATTTCCAAACCTACTGCAGCCTCGCAAGCGGCTGTATTTTCTCAGCCTGCTGCAGCAAAAGCTGCAAGAGTGGTCAAACTCAAGCTTCCGGGCCTCGCTAAGAAGTCTGTTAAAAGACCTGCACATGCGAAACGTCGTCCCATTTCAACTCCCTCGATCTCGCGCCGTACGGTTGTGACAGGCCTGGCAGGGCTGGGTGGACTGACCATTGCAGGTGGTGGCATTGCGCTGCTGCTGCGAGCATTAGAAGCAGCGCCATCTGTTCCTCCACAGCCGGTAAGCTTACCGTCTACACCTGCCACTCCTGCTTTGGGGACCACCCGCTACCTGGTCTATCGTGGCCATTCTGCCGCAGTAGATGCTGTAGCCTGGAGGAATCCTGTCTGGGGGGCAGGGACCCTGCCTGGGGGACAGGTAATGCCAAATACAGGGGGTGAAGCCGGGCTTAACAATAGCCGCATCGCCTCCGCCAGCGAAGACCAGACAGTGCAGGTGTGGGATGCTGCCACGGGAAGCAATCCTATCATCTATCGTGGTCATACCGATTACGTGTTTGCGGTCGCATGGTCGCCCGATGGTAAGCTCATTGCCTCCGGCGGCCGCGATAAAACCGTCCAGGTATGGCCTGTGCCGCAAGGGGCGCAAGTAGTGGATCCGGCCGCGGAAGGCAACGTCTTCACTTATCGCGGCCATACCACTAATGTGAGTACCGTGGCCTGGTCGCCCGATGGCAAACGTATCGCCTCTGGCGCCTGGGACAATACAGTGCAGGTGTGGGAACCTACTCCTGAAAGCAATACCCTGACCTACAAGGGCCATATGAGTTTCGTAAATACGGTGGCCTGGTCGCCCGATGGCAAACGTATCGCCTCTGGCGCCTGGGACAATACAGTGCAGGTGTGGGACGTGACTACGCGCTTGACGTACGTCACCTATCGTGGCCATTCGTCTGTTGTGAGATCTGTCACATGGTCACCTGATGGTAAGTTCATTGCTTCTAGTGATGATTTAACTGCTCAGGTGTGGAATGCTTCTACCGGGGAACACATCTTCACCTATAGCGGCCATACGACTTTTGTGAGTGCTGTTGCCTGGTCGCCTGATGGCAAACGTATCGCCTCTGCCAGCGATGACCAGACCGTGCAACTCTGGAATGCGCCCTCTGTAGGGACCCGGTCAAGTGGGCCCATCGCAGGAGGAGACGTCTTCACCTACCCGGGCCATTCTCGCGGGGTTCGCGCTATCGCCTGGTCGCCCGATGGCAAGCTCATCATCTCGGGCAGCGAGGACCACACGGCCCAGGTATGGGAGGCAAAGTAGGTAATCGAGGAGCCAGGCCTGAAGCGCCGGCTACTTACGGGTCACTAATGTAGGCCAACAGCCACCCCGGTCGCGCAGGGGAGGAAGGTTAAGCATATCGCGTAGTATGCGGCCCGTTGCCGTAGTGCGGCGCTGTTTTTTCTGCAAAGGCAATGAGGACTCCTGCTCATCGTGGTGTTGATGCGCCTTTGGTGTTTCCTTAGTTGAGTGCGAAAACGATGTTTGTTTTTTCATAAGTATGATCCTCGCGGGGCCTTGTGCCATATTGGTACCATGCTCCGCACTTCCACAACCGTTGTGGAACAATGACGTTTCACCTGCTGTAAGTATAGTGCGATGGCGCTATAGATGTCAATTCTACTCTATATCTCTTGTCGGCCTCTCGCTTGACTTCCCAAATACATCATGCTATAGTCTCAAATAAGTTCACATGAAATAGCGAAGATGGGGATATGCCAGAAGTTTACTGGTGATACAGAGAGCGGCGCGCCTGCTGCAAGCGCCGCCACCGATACCTCCAGGTGACACCCCTGAGCTAACTGGCGAACTGGCCAAAAAAGGTTGCAGTAACCAGCTTCGGGACGCGCCCGTTTTAGCGCGACGGTTTTCTCTTGAAATTGAGATGAGAGATGAACCGGTTGAGGCCGCTAGATGCGGCGAATGGTGGTGGCACCACGAAGGCGCATGAGCCCTCGTCCTCCGAAAGGACGAGGGCTTTTTGTTGTGTGCTTGCACACATGAGTGACAGGAGAACCTATGGATCACGACAACGACAGAGACGACAACAATCTGTGGGAAGGCGTCTAAATGTTTATTGGGCTTGCCCGGACGCGCTTCCCCAACACCGTGGGCAGGCCCAATAGGATTTGAGAGAAGGAGAAAAAACAATGCAACGCATTCTTACAAGCGAGGTCGGCTCCCACGTCGGAGAACGTGTGCGCGTCATGGGCTGGATGCACTCATTACGTCAACTTGGTGGCATCAATTTCCTTGTTATCCGCGACGGCTGGGGCATCGTGCAGGCGGTCGCCGAAACCGGAGCCGAGTTAATCCCACTACAGCAGGGTGAAATCGGTGTCGAAAGTGTTGTAGCTGTCGAAGGACTTGTCGTCGTAGAGGTGCAGGCCCCGGGCGGTATAGAGCTGCATGACCTGCATATAGAAGTCATTACCCCGGTTACGGAAGTGCCGCCTGTGTCACTGAACAAGCGCAAGATCAGCGCAAATATCACCACGCTGCTTGACCACGCGCCTATTACTCATCGCCACCCGGCACGGCGTGCCATCTTACGCCTGGCGGCAGGCGCGATGGAGAGCTTCCGCTCTACGCTTACCGCTCGTGGCTTCACCGAGATACAGACGCCAAAGATTGTCGCTGCGGCTACCGAGAGCGGCGCCAACGTCTTCAAACTCGACTACTTTGGGCGACCGGCATACCTGGCGCAAAGCCCACAGTTCTACAAGCAGATCATGGTCGGTGTCTTCGAGCGTGTCTTCGAGGTCGGCCCGGTCTTCCGCGCTGAACCACATGACACCACTCGTCACGTCAACGAGTACGTCAGCCTGGATGTCGAATTCGGCTTCATCGAGAACCACTTTACGGTCATGGCCCTCCTGCGCGACGTTATTGCCGGTATTCTGGCCACATTTGATGAGCACTACACGGACGAGCTGGCTTTGCTGGGTGTGCAGATGCCCATCGTCCCGGCGCAGATACCGCATACTCACTTCGCCGACGCGCAGGAGTTGATCCTCCGGCGCTATGGTGTGGATGTGCGCGGCGAACCCGACCTATCGCCGCAGGACGAACGCTGGCTGGGCGAATGGGCACAGCAGGAATTCGGCAGCGATTTCCTCTTTGTCACGGGCTATCCCATGCGCAAGCGCCCATTCTACACCCATCCCGATCCCGAGCGGCCGGAGTACTCCAACTCGTTCGATCTGATCTTCCGTGGCACTGAACTGGTCACGGGCGGCCAGCGCCTGCATCTCTACAGTGACTACCTGGCTGCCCTGGAGAAGGCAAACTTACCCCTGGAGCCCTTCGAGTACTACCTGGAGGCTTTCCGTTACGGTATGCCCCCCGAGGGAGGCTTCGCCATCGGCTTGGAGCGTTTGCTGATGCAGCTGACGGGCACGCCGAACATTCGCTTGACGACGCTGTTCCCAAGAGATTTGTCGAGGTTAACGCCGTAGCTTGGGGTTGTTCAGGACGACTCCGTTGGAGTCGTCCTGAAATTCGTCTCGCCACAGTAATATCGTCAATAAGCGAACTATTGGGCGAACAGATACACTTCCAGTGTCACAAGGTCAGAACTCGCACCCAGGATGAAGTAAGGACTGTGATATACCGTCTGGATGAACACGAACCCCTCCCCGTCGAACGTTTTCAGAATATTCTCAACCTTACCAGCAACACTGTAGGCCCTTTGTATGTCACTATCAGTGGACGCTCCTCCATAAGCAAGGACAAGACCAGCTCGACGATTTTTGTAGGGTGACATTTGTGTCCGAACTTGCCGTTTGACAGCATTAATAGCACCTTGCGAATTATTGAGCAATCCGTTAGAGTCAACTCGCAACGTAAGTGTATGATAATTCAATTCCAGGCTTGGTAATGGAGTTGGAGTAGCCCGCGCAATGGGTGTAGCCTTGGGAGAAGCTGGTGGTGGATGGATGCCAATGGTATTCGCAGCAAGAAAGAGCATTGCTAATGCCAAAAGCAGGTCGGCAAAGAGCCACCCGGCTGACAAGTTGAAAGAACCTTTGCTTTCGTCTCTAGATTGTCTCATCACAAAACCAATCTTCTCTTATTAATCACGGCTTCCAGAACTGCCACCACTTAGCAGCAGGCTGATTCTGACCTTGCGCTTGATTAGAACCCGGCGTCTGGGCTCTACGATTGCGCTTCTGTTTAGGAATAGCGCCACCACTAGTAGCTGCTGCCAATGCCTGGGCCGCTGTTTCCAACTGACGAGTAGTATCTTGTAAATGTACATCAACCTGAGATAAGGACCCCTGCATTTGTTTGTTTACCAGCGATAAGGAATCAGCAGTATCAGCCACGCGATCAGCGGCATTGCTAACGGATTTTGTCATCTGCACAACATCTTGCTTGGCCATAAGTACGAGCTTGTCTGCAAGTGCCTCAGCTGATTTTGCGGCAGTATCCATGTTGCCAGCTACGCCTACGATCTGTTGCACTACTTGCTGCTGACTGGTCTCGATTTCGGTAACCATCTTTTGCTGAGTGCCATTTAACATCCCTATCTGTGTATTAATATCCTGGCCGACGGAGGCGTAAGTGAGAGTACTTTTTGTCAGGCTGTCAGCATTTGTCGCCAGGGAGGACGTGGCTTTCGCCAGGTCTGTGCTGGCATCCGTAAGGGCTTTCAGTTGTTGGTCATACTTCTGCAAATCTGAGCCGAATTGCGTCAGGTTAGAGCCGAGCCGTGTCAAGTCCATATTGAGGGTTGCCAGATCATCATGGAATTGTTGAATCATCACTTTGATCTGTTTATCAAACAGATCCTCCATCGATTTCTGAGCCTTAGTTACGACCTGCTCACTAACAAGGAACGCATCCTTTACAACGCGCTGGATAGCATTGACGATTTTCTGCACATCAGCATCAGCAATAGGCTCAAACGCATCCACGATTTTCTTGACACCTTACAAGACTTTCTCAAAGAGGCACAAACCATCGCTCGACTTATCCATCCCAACATTGTACGTGTACATGAATTTGGCATAGAGGGAGGTACTACTCCTTTTCTCGTCATGGATTATGCCCCCAACGGCACATTGCGTCAAAACCCAGGCATTGTCTTATCAGCAACAGACGTTGTTACCTATGTGAAACAAATAGCTAGCGCCTTATACTATGTTCATAACGAACAGCTGATCCACCGTGATATCAAACCCGAAAATCTTTTAAATGGCCGCAATAACGAAGTTCTCTTGAGTGATTTTGGTATTGCTGTGGCAGCACAATACCAGAATCGGCAATTGGTCATTGGCACTGTGGATTATATGTCTCCTGAGCAGATTAGTGGTAGACCCATTCCGGCCAGCGACCAATACTCGCTGGCAGTGGTCGTCTATGAGTGGCTTAGTGGCAATTGTCCCTTCAGCGGTTCTACCAGCAGGGAGATAGCGCTGCAGCACCTCAACACAAATCCCCCATCTCTATGTATGAAAACCCCGACCATTCTTCCAGGGGTCGATCAGGTCGTGCTCAAAGCTCTCGCTAAAGATCCAGGTCAGCGATATGCAACTATACTAGACTTTGCCGACGCCTTGGAAAAAGCATGTGTATCTGCGCAATCGAATGTCATAGTCTCTCCATCTGTTCCAACAATGACAGTGATGCCAACACCAGCCCAACAGGGTCCTACAAAGATAACGCTTCCTCCGACGAAATATCCGTTACCAACCAAAGTGTTGCCAACGCTTCCTGCCATACCTACGCTAGCGCCAGGAACCTGCCTATACACCTATCAAGGTCATACCGATTTCGTACGAACCGTGGCATGGTCGCCAAATGGCATACGTGTCGCTTCTGGCAGCGATGACTGGACGGTACAGGTGTGGGATGCGCTCACGGGAGATAATGCCTTTATCTATAGAGATCACAGATTTCAGATATGGACGGTAGCATGGTCACCTGATGGATTGCATATCGCCTCTGGCACTGCGGGGCAGGTGGCACATATATGGAATGCTATCACAGGGGATAACACTGTAATTTACGACAATCATGGCAGTGATTCACTGAACACAGTTTACGCGCTTGCCTGGTCGCCTGATAGCAAGCTCATCGCCTCTGCTGGTACTGACAAGACGGTGCAGGTATGGGATATTGCCTATGGGCGGAGACAGCTTATTTATCGCGGTCATAGTGCCGAGGTGGATGCAGTTGTATGGTCACCCGATGGACAGTGGGTCGCTTCAGCCGGTGACGACAAGACAGTACAAATCTGGAAAGCTGCCAACGGGAAGAGTAATCTCAGCTATAAAGGGCACGCGCGGCGGATATGTGCCATTGCCTGTTCGCCTGATGGAACACGCATCGTCTCTGCCAGCGATGACCGAACCGCGCAGGTCTGGGATGTTATAACAGGGGATCGTATTGCCTTCCACCAGCACACAAAGCGCGTACGAACCGTAGCATGGGCCCCTGACCCCAATCTAGGGCGCATCGCCTCGGCCGGTGATGACAGGGCGGTACACGTGTGGGATGCTGCCACAGGGGATCTGCTCTTCACCGGTAGTGGTCACGAAGCCGGTATAAATGCTGTTGTATGGTCCCCAGATGGCTCATACATCGCGTCGGCGGGCAGCGATGGGACCGTGAAAGTATGGCAAGCCAGGTAAGTCGGTAGGAGAAAAACAGTGAATGTTATAAACCAGCCACTACCTTCTACTTCTATTCAAATCCTCACCGGTAAACAGGTAGGAAATACCTTTGCCATCAGCAAAGCAATTATTACCATTGGACGTGCCCAGGACAACGATATCATCCTGGAGAATGATACAGTTTCCCGGTATCACGCTCGCATCATCCATGATGGTGCGCAATGGAATATCGAAAAATTGGCCCTTTCGAATGTGGTGAGTATCAATGGGCAGCCCGTACAGCAAGCAAACATCGATGATGGTGACAAGATAGGCTTTGGCATGGAAGTCACAGTTCGCTTTTCCACCGCTGCTGGGATACAAATAGTGTCACGTTCTCCCCGCACTGAGCGCGCTCCTCTCGGGGGTTCAGGCGCGGGAATACCGTCACTCGAAGTCAGTACCAACATTTTCCCGGACCTGCAAACATATGCCCTCGCGCAGCAGGTCACCACTATTGGGCGCGATCCATCGAATGATGTCATCATCAATGCTCAGGTAATTTCAGCATTTCATGCCCAGATTATCCGGAACGGCAGTGAACTGATCCTTGTCCATCCGCATCCACGGGCGAGAGGGCAGAAGACACTTAACGGCTTGCTCTACGAGGGTCGCTATATCAGAGGAGATGAGGTCTTTCGCGAAATCTTGACGCGAGGAGATATTTTTCGTATCGGGGATGCGAACGGGACACTGGTGACACTTACCTTCAATGACGGTAGCGGGGCACCGCAGCTACCTGTCCCTGAGATTCGCCCTATCCAGCTGAGTGCTCCCGTCATCACCATTGGGCGACTTCCAGATAATACGGTAATGCTGAATCATCCACAGGTCTCTGCGCATCATGCGCGCCTGGAACTGGCTCAGGGAGGACATCGCATCGCTGACCTGGGCAGCACCAACCATGTGTATGTCAACGCTCAGCGCGTGACGCATTACCTGCTTAGGGATGGTGATGAAATACGCGTCGGACCATTCAGGTTGATCTACACAGGTACAGAACTCAAGCAGTATGATGAGAGCAAACGCATCCGTATCGATGCGCTTAATCTTACGAAATCCGGGAACAGGGGAGTTACCCTGCTCAATAATATCTCGATTGCCATACCTCCACGTGCATTTGTTGCGCTGGTTGGTGGCTCCGGCGCAGGCAAGTCGACATTACTGGATGCACTCAACGGTTTGCGTCCTGCTGAAGGCACTGTACTCTACAACGGCCAGGACTACTATCGAGATATCGCTGTCTTCAGTACGCAACTGGGTTATGTGCCACAGGACGATATCATCCATCGAGACTTGACCGTCGAGAAAGTACTCTACTATGCTGCCAAACTGCGCCTACCCGATGATTTTACTGCATCGCAAATCGAGCGACGTATCAGCGAGGTACTAGATGATGTAGATATGAGACACCAGCGACATTTGCTAGTGAGTAAGCTCTCTGGTGGTCAGCGCAAGCGCGTCTCGATTGCCCTGGAGTTGCTGGCAAATCCAAGCATCTTCTTCCTCGATGAACCAACTTCAGGGCTTGATCCCGGCCTGGACCGTAAGATGATGTTCCTCTTGCGTAGACTGGCAGATAAAGGACGTACTATCATTCTGGTTACACATGCCACAAATAACATCAATGCCTGTGATTATGTATGCTTTCTGGCTCAAGGAGGTAGACTGGCATATTTTGGGCCGCCTAATGATGCAAAAGCCTTTTTTAAAAAGACTGATTTCGCTGAAATTTATGGCGATTTGGAGCCAACTGATACCAACCCAAACATCCCGGCAGAAAGAGAAGAGGATTTCAAGAGATCGCCGGATTATCAAAAGTATGTTGATGACCCAATCAAGCAAACTACACATTATCTCAAAGCCCCTCAGCAGGCAGTGCGGACCTCTGGGTCCAGGCGTAGCAAGTCGTGGAGGCAGTTTGCATGGCTCTCTATGCGCTATATTGAACTGCTTAAGAACGATATCGGCAACCTACTCATCTTACTTTTGCAAGCACCTGTCATAGGTCTTATCATGCTCCTCTTCATACACTTTGGCATCGACTCTGGCGGCTTTGACCCGGCAAACGTAGTACAGTGCCCAACAACGGCACAGATTTTGACTGCAAGTGGTTTGCCTGATATCCCTAATCCTCCCAAAGATGCACAGTTCAAGAGTTGCAGCCGCGTGGAAGACTTCCTTATGCACGATCCTATGGGAAAAGCCTACGCAGCGAAGCGCGGTGGTGAGCGCCAGGCATTACAAGACTTCATCCTCCCGGGTCCCGGTGATGGGCCAAAACTGCTGTTCATCATGGCCTTTGCTGCCGTAATGTTTGGCTGTATCAACGCGGCCCGTGAGATCGTTAAAGAGGCTCCTATCTATCGCCGGGAACGCGCGGTGAACCTGGGTGTTATTCCCTATATGTTCTCCAAGATAGTAGTATTAGGGGTGCTGTGCCTGCTGCAAAGCGCTTTGCTCGTCATTATGGTGAACTGGGTTGACCCATTCTACCAGGGTATCATCTTCTCTGCATTGTGGGAGGTCTACATCACGTTGACTCTGACTGCGCTTGCGGGCTTGATGCTGGGATTGACTGTTTCGGCTATCGTTCCCAACAATGACCGCGCAATGAGTATCGTTCCCATCATCCTCATTCCACAGGTGATCTTCTCTGGCACGCTCTTCTCGCTCAAAGGCTGGTTCATGCAGCTTGCGGGAGCATTGTTCACGATTCGTTGGTCAATGGCTGCTTTGGGTTCATCGGTTGGCCTGCATAGCGATAAGCTCGGCGGCGACACATTGTTTGGGAATGATTACACTTATCATGGTATACTCTTCTCGACCTATAGCAAGACAGATGCTACCACCCATCTCCTGTTTATCTGGCTGGCGCTAGCAGGGATGATTGTGCTGCTCGGCTGGACCACGGCATACTTCTTAAAACGAAAGGATGTACGGAGATGAGAAATGCTAGATTGTGCGTATCTGGCAGGCTATATAAATTAGTAGGAGCAACAATGACAGCTGATATCACCCCGACAAAGCGCGCCTCCGGTTGCTTATTCGGCCTGGCCTTTGGCGATGCCCTGGGCGCCGCAACCGAATTTGTTCGTTCTGTTAACGAAATCCTGCGGCGCTTTCCACCGCAGGGGCCATTAGAGCCGCCAGGCGACCCGGCCCGCGTCACCGACGACACTCAGATGGCCCTGGCCGTTGGCGAAGCGCTGCTTGAAGCAGCTCGCCCCTACACGGCGACTTCCCTGGAGGAGCCGCTGCGGCGTGCATTTATAGCCTGGAATGAAAGCCCCGATAACAATCGCGCTCCTGGCTTGACCTGCATGCGAGCGTGCATCAACCTGGCCCGGAACCTTCCCTGGTACGAAGCTACTGTTCTGTCGTCAAAAGGGTGCGGCGCGAACATGCGGGTGGCGCCGGTAGGACTCCTGCCGCCAGGGAAAGATGGCCTGACAGCTAGCACCCGCGCAGCGATCGCCCAGTTCCAGGCTGCCCTCACACATGGTCATCCCACGGCCCTTGCCGCCTCTGACCTTACGACAGCAGCCATCACGGACCTCGTTGCGGGTGGTGATCCAGCCGGACTTCCGGGCCGTCTCCGCAGTTATGCCAAAAGCCAGCGCACTGTTTATCATGCGAACTGGCTTGGTCCGCTCTGGCAGCGGCCAGGCGTCAGTTCGCCCGAAGAGTTTATCGCGTGTGGATGGGATGAATGCTTGGCAGTTCTTGACCGCCTCGATAATGCATTAGCGGTAATGGATCGCAATGCCGACCCGTGCCTTGCTACAGGCGAAGGCTGGGTGGCAGAGGAAGCCTTCGCCACCGGTCTTCTCTGCTTCCTCATGTTCCCTGGCGACCCCGTTGCCGTCATTCGCCGCGCTGCGGTTACAGTGGGTGACTCTGATTCTATTGCCTGTCTCGCTGGCGCCTTTGCGGGCGCTCATCTTGGCATGGCGGCCTGGCCTGAAGAATGGGCCAGCCGCATCGAATATCGCGAACGGCTGGCCCACCTTGGAGCAGCATGGAATGCTCCGTAATGTTGAAGTAGGGCGAGGCGGGCGACCATAAAGGTCCCCACTCCGCTCCTCACCACCCCGCTCCTACGGAGGGAATGGCTTAACTTGACGCTAATGGGTCTCCCCTTGTGGTAGCCCTGCTGGCTAAACTGCCCGTCCGCCTGTCACCTCGAGCACGTGCCCGGACACATAATCCGAGAGCGGTGACGCCAGAAACAGCATTGGCCCTGCTGCCTCCTCTGGAGTGCCGGGTCGTCCCAACGGAATAAGCATTGGCGCCATCTGGCGCATCGCGTCGGGCACACCCAGGGCAACTTTCTCGCCATCGCGCTCCAGCGTTTCGGCCTGTTCCTTAGCAGCCGTCAGGCGCGTATCGATAAAGCCATAGCAAACGCAGTTGACCTGCACATTATAGCGGCCCCACTCCTTCGCCAGCGTCTTCGTCAGGCCTGTAATGCCTGCCTTGGCAGTAGAATAGTTCACCTGGCCCGCGTTACCGTAGACGCCGGAAACCGAAGAAACATTGACCACCTTGCGCGCCCTGGCGCGGCCGCTCGCCGCCTGCTCTTTTTTCGACGCGTCGCGAATGTATTGCGACGCCTCGCGCAAGATGCGGAAGGGCGCAGTCGTATGTACATCTATCATGGCATACCATTGCTTATCCGTCATGTTCTGGATCACAGCATCCCAGGTGTAGCCGGCATTATTGACAATAATATCGATGCCGCCAAACGCGTCAAGCGTCGCCTTGATCAACTGCGCTGGAAATGCCGGATCGGTCACATCACCAGGAACCATGATAGCCTTGCCGCCTGCGTTGCGAATAACAGTGGCGGTCTCCTCTGCCGGAGCGGGATCAAGATCACTTACAACTACCGACGCGCCTTCCGCAGCGAATAGCCTGGCAGCTGCTCCCCCGATGCCACGTCCGGAGCCGGTCAAAATAGCCACTTTGCCATCGATCAAGCCCATGATCTTATCTATCCTTTCCTCTAGCTGCGCCGGGGCAGGGCCGCCACAAATGTGCCCGTGACCTTCACATCGCCGTTTTGATCAGCGGCCTGCACCTTCCCACTGATGCGCGCCTCGCCTTCCACCTCAAATTTCTCGGTGATGGCGCCTGTGCAGGTAATCACATCGTCCAGGTGTGTCATGCCCTTAAAGCGCACGCCAAATTTGCGTAGTGCTGCCGGCCCAACATAATCACTCAACATCTGCCCCACAAAGCCCATAATCAACATACCATGGGCAATAATGCCACCTGTACCAATCATCTCGCCGACCTTGGGGTCGGTGTGCAGCGGGTTGAAGTCCCCCGAAGCGCCAGCGTAGCGCACCAGTTGCAGGTGTGTCACCATCGACTTCACCAGCTTGGGGATTTCGTCGCCAACCTGCACATCTTCAAAATAAACCTTAGTTGGAACTTGAGCGTTTGTTGTCATGTGTGTGTCTCCTCAGGCTAACCGCGTATAATGACCACTTCGCGAGCATTCAACACAGGTTGCCCATGCTGGTTAGTGTAGCGTACCTCAATCGTCAAAATATCCATCGAGCCCGTCTGGCCCTTGCGTGTTTTCCCATCGACCAGCGTCAACACTCCCGTCAGTATATCCCCAGGATAGATAGGCGCAAGGTATTCGTAATCCTCTTCACCGTGCAAAATACCCATCACATTGACACCCATGTCCACGAGATGCCTTCCCATCTTTGTATTACCCCAGAATGTGAAAAGAGTGGGAGTAGTGGGAAAGAGTGGTACATCGCTATAGCCGGCCGCCTGCGCCGCCTCGCGACTATGGTAAATCGGGTTATCATCGCCAATGGCGAGAGCCAGTTCGTGAATCTTGCAACGCTCGACCTCAATGGTAAACGGGGGGAAACTCTGGCCGATCTTGCTTGTATCGAACATATCGGTGCTGCCTTTCAAAATCGCTGTATACGTCTCGTAGGTTGATAGCAACTGACTCATAGTATACATTACGGGCGGTCTTTCTGGCTATCTATGGGGGGTTAGTAAGAAAAGAGGTTGCAGATACATTGCATGATGCAAGTAAAAAGAATAACCTCAGCAGTTATCCTCTCGAGGCAAGAATAAGGAAGCTTTCCATATTCCTAATTCTATATTCCTAATTCTATTATACCTCAGCGGTGAAATGCTGTGGAGTCTTTGATACCAGGCAGCATGAGCGCCTCTATGATAGAATGAAAGGAATACAGAAAGGGGTTTAGAGGATTTGGAATTTTCCAGTGAAGAACTTGTGGCACGTATGAACAGTACCCGTGCAGGGTCCATATGGGACGCGCTTGATATCACAGTAGTCACAGCCGAGAAAGAGAAGGTTGTTGCCAGTATGCCCATTGGTCCTAACCAGCGCCAGCAGGCTGGTTATTTGCATGGAGGCGCCTCGCTCGTCCTGGCCGAGTCGGTGGCCTCGCTCGATACTGCACTGAACATCGACGTCAATGACCTCCCCATAGAATGGGGAGGCTTGCAAGAGACTCACTCTCACAAGCCGGATTGACCAGACTCAGTCTCAGAGCCAGCCAGGCCGAGGAAGCGAGCGTCTTGACTGGCAGAGAAGAGGCTACGATACAACTGAGTGTTGCCGTTCGGACCCTGGTGTGCTGCCCCAGCACCAGGCGCTCCAACTCCTGGCCTAACCAGTGGTGCGGTGAGCCACCGTGGCCAGGGGAAAGTACCGGGTTGTATCTTTGTCGAGGGAATCGACTTCTACTCCGAAAGGAGCCTTACCCGATGAAGGTGTTTGTCCTCTCACATTCAGGAAAACCATTAATGCCGACTACGCCCAGGCGAGCGAGGATCTTTCTCACCACGCGTCGCGCACGTGTGGTGACTCGTGAGCCATTCACCATTCAGCTTTGTTTCGAGACGACCACCTATACCCAGCCGATCACGGTAGGAGTGGACACTGGCTCACAAACAGTCGGAATAGCTGCAACCGCGAACCGGGAGGTGGTCTTTCAGGCGGAGATGCGCTTATGCACCGACATCAGCGGAAAGCTGACCCAGCGACGACAGTATCGGCGCACGCGCCGTTCGCGCAAGACACGCTACCGCGCCGCCCGATGGGCCAATCGGCGCAGATCCTCTGGCTGGCTTGCTCCCTCGCTGCGAGCAAGAGCCGAGGCAACCGTCAAAGCAGTCTGTTTTGTCGCCAGGGTCCTACCCATTGGTCAAATCAACGTGGAAATTGGCAGCTTTGATACGCAGAAAATGCAGAACCCGGAGGTCTCCGGTGTATCCTACCAGCAGGGCCAACTTGTCGGCTACCTGCTGCGCGAGTATCTGCTTGCCAAGTGGCAGAGGCAGTGTGCCTATTGTCAAACGAGCGGAGTTCCACTACAGGTGGAGCATCTCATGCCCAAATCACGAGGAGGCAGTGATCGCGCCAGCAATCTGGTGATCGCGTGCGAGCCCTGTAACAAGGGGAAAGGAAGCCAGACGGCAGAAGAGTTTGGCTATCCCGAAATCCAAGCCCAGGCTCGTGTGCCACTCACAGATGCTGCCCACGTCTCCTCCATCAAGACTGCCGTTGTACAGTCTCTTGCCCAGCAGTTCGGAGCAGAGCGGGTAGCGGTGAGATATGGGTATGAGACGAAATACCAACGCCTTCAGGTGCTCAAGCTTCCCAAATCGCATGTCAACGATGCGGTTGCCATTGCCTGTACCATCGGCGAAGTGGTCAAGCCGCTCACCGTGGTGTACCAGCTTCGCTGTGTCCCGCGCGGCCATTACCAGATGTATAATGGCAAGCACAGCGAGCATAAGGTCTGGGCGCCTCGCAAGGTCAAAGGGTGGAAGCTCTATGAACTGGTGGAAGCTAAAGGACAGATTGGCTACATTGGTGGACGGCGGGTCAAGGGAGCATTTGTGGTCAAAGATGTGAGCAGTGGGAAAGCTCTCGCGGAGGTGACGCCGCGCAAACTGGTGCGGCTGGCTCGCCCAGTACAAGGGTGGATCATCACTCGTTTTCCTTTCCATCACATCACTGGAAAGGAGGGCGGCGCTTGCTCCCCTAGTTGAAACATGGGGTACCCGCGCCGCTGGAGCCATGGAGCAATGTCCAGCGGATGGCCAATGAGAGCAGAGTATTCCTCAGAAAGGATGGCTGATCGCATCGGCCAGCAGATTGGGGATTATCGCCTGGAAAGATTACTGGGAAGCGGAGGCTTCGCAGAGGTCTATCTGGGCCAGCATGTCCATATTCACACCTCGGCTGCTATTAAATTCCTGAAGCAGCATCTGTCGTCTCAACGACATCAAGACGGGTTCTGCGGGAAGCAGAAATCATCGCCCGGTTGCGGCACCAGCATATTATCCGGCTGCTCGACTTTGGGATCGATCCCTGGATAATGGCAATCCTCTGAAAAGAGACATTCCTAGTTTCGGCTAGATTGGCCGGTACCTGGTATCACAAAGGGCGCAAGGTTCGTAACTTAGCACAAATATGCTCGTTTATTATATAAATGTGGTAATGGTATACTAACTTTATGGAACGTTGTCGGGTTTTAGTAGCGCATGGGCCGGGCTATTAGGAGGAGCCACGGTTGACGAGGTGGAGGCTGTTCGGACTGTCAGCGGGGAGCCTCCAGGGTACATCACTACCCTGAGAAGGTGGCGCACAAACCTGAACGGTAACGTTTGGCACAAAACGCCACCAGTGACGTAGGGGCCGTTTTATCGCGCCCGGAGGACAATCATTCGTACTCGCTTGCAATAAATATAGCGTGTCTAGTCGCGGGGCCCGATTGGCTGTCTTTCGCCACTACAACACAACACGATAAAGCAGAAAGGATACCCGACCCATGTGCGGTATCATAGGTTACGTCGGCCCGCAGGGCAGCGATGTTACTTCTATATTACTTGATGGTCTCAGCAAATTAGAATACCGTGGCTACGATTCCGCGGGAATCGCGGTCCTCACCTCTACCGGTTCGCTCGAACTGCACCGCCGCGCCGGAAAGCTTTCCAACCTCGTCGCCGATGTCGAGAACGGCTCGCGGCCCAAACCCGGTCCGCTGGGCATAGGCCATACACGTTGGGCTACTCACGGCCGCCCTAACGACATTAATGCCCACCCACACCCCGACTGCACCGGCGTGCTGACCGTTGTACATAACGGTATCATCGAGAACTACGCCACGCTGCGAGCAGAGTTGAAGAGCGAAGGGCACACATTTCGTTCCGAAACAGATACCGAAGTCCTCTCACACCTGGTCGAGCACTATTACTTTGGCACAGCGCAACACGATCTTGAAGCATCGGTAGGCCTCGCTTTGCAGCGCATCACCGGCTCCTACGCCATTGCAGTAGTCAGCCAAGAACAGCCAGACCTCTTGATCGGCGCGCGCTACGGTGGTGGTCCACTTATCGTTGGCCTGGGCGAAAACGAACAATTTCTGGCCTCGGACATTCCCGCCATTCTCAAACACACGCGCCGCATCGTCATCGTGGACGAGGGCGAAATCGTAGCACTCCGCCCAGGCGGCGTTACCATCACGAAGCTCGATGGAACGCCGGTGCAGCGTGACCCGCTCACCATCGAGTGGGATGCGGAGTCGGCGGAGAAGGATGGCTACCCGCATTTTGCCATCAAAGAGATCAATGAACAGCCGGATGCCGTGCGCCGCGCCTTATTGGGCCGTGTGCGCGACGGTCAACCTCACCTGGCCGAGTTAGAACGCATGCAGCAGGCGGGACTGCTCAACCACATACAACGCATCATGGTAGTTGCCTGTGGAACGTCCTACCATGCTGGCTTAATCGCCAAATACGTGATTGAGCAATGGGCGCGCATTCCGGTAGAGGTAGTGACCGCGGGCGAGTTCCGCTATAGCGATCCCATCGTCGGGCCGGAGACGCTCTGCATTGCCGTCACCCAGTCGGGCGAGACGGCTGATACACTCGTCAGCGTCCGCCAGGCCCGGGAACGCGGCACGCCCGTGATTGCTGTGACCAACGTCGTCGCCAGCGCCATTACGCGTCTCGCTGATGCCGTGCTCTACCTGCAAGCAGGCCCGGAGATCTGCGTAGTGGCGACGAAAACCTTTGTCAGCACCGTTACAGTGCTCTACCTGCTAGGCCTCTATCTTGCCCATCAGCGCAAACGCATGTCTGCTGAGCAAATAGGAGAGGTCCTCGCTGCCCTTGAGCGCATCCCCGCTCAGATGCAGTGTATACTGGATGCCGCCGCCAGCGCCGATGACATCATTAATCCGCTCGCGCAGCGCATGTCGCGTTCCAGCAGCATTATGTTCATTGGTCGTGGCGTAGGCTTCCCCACTGCTCTCGAGGGTGCGCTCAAACTCAAAGAAATCTCCTACATCCATGCCGAAGGCTTCCCTGCCAGCGAACTGAAACACGGCTCCATTGCCCTGCTCGACCCAGACACACCACTGGTTGCTGTCGCCACAGCTTCGCACGTCTATGAAAAAGTCGTCAGCAACATCCAGGAGGTCCGGGCCCGCGACGCCCGTGTAATAGTGGTTGCCACCGAAGGCGACGAAGCCATCCAGCAACATGCTGACGATGTGCTGTATGTCCCTGCCACGCTGGAGATGCTCAGTCCGTTACTGGCAATCATCCCCTTGCAGTTGTTTGCGTATCACGCGGCGGTCGCCAGGGGATGCAATGTGGATCAGCCAAGGAATCTGGCCAAATCGGTGACGGTGGAGTAGAAGGGGGCTTCACGAAAGGTGGTTGTGTAGAATTTTAATAAAGTCGTTCCCATTTTAATAAACCCGTTCCCATTTTAATAAAGTCGTTCCCATTTCGGATGAAAGAGGTGTAGACGTAAAATAAAGTCTTACGCCAGACAGGCAGGTGATCCCGATTATCTTCGACGATTATCTGCCCGTCCGGTATCGGACGAGTAATCTCTTCCTAATTCACACTACTCTTCTGGCCGGTCATGAGCACTTCAAGAGTTTTTAGCTCTTACTGCCTAATGCATGACGAAATCCCTGCCATACTCTTCCCTCAGATTACCCATGGTCAAATTGCTTTGCCGCTCCGCCCGCTCTATTTTCTCGGTTTCGGTCGTTTGGAATGCAGCGCCCCCTCTGAAGCTTAGATCTACTGCTCGTGTTTGGTGTACCGTCTCCATAAGTGACACCTCTTAATACGGTACTCCACGAGTGCTGCACTGCATCCCCGTTCGAGGGCAATTTCGCCTGCATTGAGGTCCCTGTTTACCTCGCGTTCAATAAGTTCTTTGGGAAGAAGGATGGTCGCGCCGAGGCCATAGGCTTCGCGTTCCTGATCTTTGTTGTAATCACGACGGAGCAGACCAGAGTGCGGATCTTCCTGCAGGCGGCTGGGAACATGTCCGAGTAATCCATGGCTCAACTCTTCCATTAATGTCGCCGATTGCCTGGTTACCGGCTTTGCTGAGTTGAGAATGACCATGAGGATTGATTCTCGGGGGAATTGAAAGGCAAAGCCATCCCAATTCGCCTGATAGGCCTTTAGCACCAGCTCGGGAGGTACTACATCCTCCAGGTAAAATACGTGAGCTGGTAGAGCATCGGCAAGTTTCCAGGGGTCGAGAATATCGAATTGAGTCAGTCGCAGCCTCTCACGGATAGCTCTGGCATACTGTTCAAGATGCCATTGATCTTGATAGTTCCTCGCTTGAGACAAAATAAGAGATCTACTCATTCCCATGCCGCTTTCGAAGATTCTCATATGCCACACGAAACACATCCATCAGTATTTGTGCGTCTTTTGGATCGAGGTCCTTATCTGCTCGAAGATGCAGGGCAACGGCCTCGACTGTACTCTCTCCTGGACCGTGTGTGACTACATCGTGGTCAGCAGGAGTATTAGCTACCTGCTCGAGTGTTACACCTATCCAGTTGGCCAGTTGCAGTAAATTCTGCCGATCGGGCAAATGATCTCCCCGTTCCACGCGCGAAAATGTAGTAGGTGATACACCAGCTTCTAGTGCTGCCTGGCGCAATGACAAGCCTCGTGCGAGCCGTTTCTCATGCAAACGCGACGCGAATTCTGCCGCATTAATAGATAGTGGCATAGTGTCCTCCTCCTCTGTCGTTGATCTGCCTATTTGAGTTCATTATACCACACATGTTTCACTAATGGCGCACTGTTGCGATATGCAAACTGCTGTGGTACACTATCAGTAGTGGAGCGATGCTTCACATTAGAAACAGAATTAAGGAGATTTCTGATCATGGAAACACAACAGGTTATTGGAACGGCCAGTCCCGGAGTGAAAACAACGATCGACATCGAAGTCAATAACAAGTCAGTGGTCCTTCACCGCCGAGAAGTGACCGGGCACGATATTAAAGTTGCTGCCATTGAGCAGGGTGTGGCGATCCAGCTCGATTTCTTGCTCTACATCGTCAGCGGCCACGGGCAATTAGAGCCAGTGAATGACAATCAGGAAGTGACGGTACATGAGCATGAGCGCTTCCGCGCCGTCACACCCGATGATGTGTCGGAGGCGTAGGATATGACTCCAGCCATTCTGGCTGCGGTGACCGAGGTGGAGCAATCCTTCCTCGGTTACCGCGTCGAAGTAACGCCTGAGAGCCAGGGCGGGGCGTATGTCATTGTGCATGACCTCAGCCTGGGAGAGCGGTATGTGCCAGCAACGTCATGGATCGGGTTTTTAATCACGTTCCAGTATCCGTACGCTGATGTCTACCCACACTTTGTAAGGGCTGATCTCAAGCGCATTGATGGCACAAATCTGCCCTCAGGATTTTCCGGGCCAATTGTCTGGAACGGATGCCAGGCACTGCAAATATCACGGCGGTCAAATCGATGGACTGCGGGAGTTGATACTGCCGCCATGAAGCTAGCGAAGGTGCTCAATTGGATCAGAAACGTGTGAAGAAGGAATGGTCCCTCGTCATGGACGAGCGGTTTTACGGGGAACTCCACGCCCACCTGTTCCCAGGAGATGGCGACGAACATGGCGGTGTGATTATAGCGGGCCTCGCAGAGACAGAGCGTGGCACGCGCCTCTTGTCCAGGCAATTTGTTCCTGCGCGGGATGGAGTGGACTTTGTTCCTGGTAAGAGGGGGTACCGGGCATTAACTGGTCGCTTCGTGGCGGAAGCAGTCGGGTGTTGCGCGGATAATGGACTGGTGTATCTGGCTGTGCATAATCATGGCGGGACTGATTCGGTCCAGTTTTCTCACGACGATATGGCCTCGCATGCCCGTGGATATCCGGCGCTCCTGGATATCACCAATGGAGGTCCGGTAGGAGCGCTGGTGTTTGCCCGCAATGCCGTCGCGGGGGATATCTGGACCGCCGATGGGCAACGCCATGCCCTTCACCACACCCAGATTGTCGGGCTACACCCATGGCGATTATATTCAGAACCGCCAGTGGGAACGAAATCCGTCGACGTTATGTACGAGCGCCAGGTACGTCTCTTCGGCGAAGCCGGTCAGCGATTGCTGGGTGATTTAAAAGTTGGAGTAATCGGCGCTGGTGGAGGAGGCTCGCTTCTGCTGCAGATGCTAGCACGGCTCGGGGTGGGTCATATTGTGACAGTCGACTCGGACCGAATGGATATCACGAACTACCCACGCGTTGTTGGGGCACGTCGGCGCGATATCGCATGGGGGATGACGGCAAGCAAGAACCGGGTAATCAGCCACCTTGGTCGGCAGCTAGCACGTCCAAAGGTATACGTTGCACGACGTGTGGCCCGTGAGGCCAACCGAGCGGTGAAATTCGATGCCCTCTACGGTAACACCATCGATGCCGCCTTTGCCCGGCAACTCACTGACACAGACTTCCTGTTTTTAGCGACAGATACGATGCAGAGCCGCCTGGTATTCAATGCACTAGTCCACCAATACCTCATACCCGGAATCCAGATCGGCGCGAAGGTGCAGGCTGATCCAGAGACAGGGTCAGTTCACGACGTTTTCGCCGTAACACGGCTTGTCCTTCCAAACGCAGGTTGTCTGCTTTGTAACGGAGCGATCTCGAGCGCCCAACTGCAGCGCGAGGCACTCAGTGAAAACGAACGCCAAAGACAGCGATATATAGCCGGGGAGGATATCCCAGAGCCGAGCGTAATTACGCTGAACGCACTCGCCGCAAGCCAAGCCATGAACGATTTTCTCTTCATCATGACAGGGCTGCTGAAACCTGTACAACCTGAGCATATACTGATATCCCCGCGCGATCGTACGGTGCAGCGTGTGCGCCTCCAACACGATCCGGAATGTCCAATGTGTAGCCTCTCGCCAGGTAGCCTTTATGGGTGTGGTGATCGAGGGCAGCTACCGTGCCGCCAGGGGCCAACACGTTGATCACTATGTTATACGTGACGTAGCGCAGATGAGGTGTAAATTAACGAAATGTGGTTACATTTCTGGCCTTCTACAAGCAATGGTAACTTCTATAAAAATGCTTAGGTCCTGTCAAGTACGAGGGTTATCGCTACAAGTAATCGCCATTTTGCCATAGGCAACGAACTCGCACATTTTTTAGCATTCGACAGACTACGTTACGCCTCTTATCCCACCGATCCCACGAGATGCGCAACGAGTTTGGAGAAGTGCAGAGGAGCATGCTAGTGGAAAGGAGCAAGCGGGTTGGACTCCGCGAGCAAGAACTCCGGCAGAAACAGGGACGGAGGCGAGAGAAAAGCGAAGCAGCAAGGATGA
>WNGH01000360.1_pt1 | contig 38057 bp, 28 predicted proteins | sample 5400631 | NCBI WGS metagenome assembly WNGH01 (sample SAMN13153373, study PRJNA577476) | soil metagenome | isolation source: 115 cm soil or saprolite under Garry oak tree replicate 1 | place: USA:California | collected 2016-06-15 | reverse complement strand
TGGTACTCCGACGGCACATGTACTGCAGCCATTCCATCTGCGACCTCGTCATCATACAACGCTTCGCCGACTGCAACAGCGACGTACTCCTACAAGGTGACCGACTTGGCGTCAGCATCCCAATGTTCACCCGGCGACACTGTGACCGTCAACCCCACACTCGTGGCGGGAGCTATCACACCACCTTCGCCAACAATCGACAATGGTCAATCAATTAGTCTATCAGCCGCCTCGTCAGCCGGTTCACCGCCCTACGGTTACCAGTGGTTTGCAGCGGCAAGTTGCGCCGGCGGAAGTCAGGTTGCTGGAGCGACATCATCGATGCTTGTTGCTTCGCCATCATCGACAACCACATACTCCTATAGAGTGATGGACTCTGCGACCGGTAGTCCAGCAGCATCGGCATGCTCAGCGGGTAACGTGGTCACCGTCAGCCCTTCACTGATTGCCGGGGCCATTACGCCCCCGGGTCCGACTATCGATAATGGCCAGTCGATCCTACTGACATCAGCCGCCTCTGGCGGAACAACGACCTATTCGTACCAGTGGTTTACCGGCGGAACTTGTACGGACGCAATACAAAGCGCGACTTCTTCGACTTACAATCCTTCACCCATATCTTCAACGACATACTCTTACCGAGTGACTGACTCGGCCTTCCTGCCGGTTTCACGATGCTCATCCGGTAATACAGTTACTGTAAATTCGGCGCTGGTTGCTGGCGCCGTCACGCCTGCTTCTCCAAGAATCAACAGTGGTCAGAGCATCACCCTATTCGGAAACCCATCGGGAGGCACTACACCATACACATACCAATGGTACTCGGGTGCGAGTGCGAGCTGTTCTTCGGACACGACTCCACTCGGCACGACAGCTACCCTGGTCGTATTGCCCACGGCCAACACATACTACTGTTATAGTGTGACGGACTCCGCTTTCTCGCCCGCCAGCCAGGCATCGATCACAGACTTGGTTACTATCGATCCAGTATTGGTGGCCGGTCCTATTACTCCACTGAGCCCGACGATTGATATTGGTCAGAGCATTACCTTAACTGCCAACCCCTCAGGCGGCACGGCACCATACTCCTACCAGTGGTATTCGGGAACCAGTCCTGACTGCTCGTCGGATACGGCACCATTAGGCACTTCTTCCACGCAGCTAGTTTCTTCATCATCATCGGCGTACTACTGTTACAGAGCAGCGGATAGTTCGGCTGGCAACCCCGTCGCTAGCGCGACCTCGCCGACCGATCTCGTCACGGTTAATCCTGTCCTAGCAATTGTTTCCTTCACCACAACCTCACCGATCGACTCTGGCCAATCAACTTCCATCACTGTCTCTTGGTCTGGTGGGACCTCACCTTACACTCTGACTCTCTTCACAAGCAGCTCATCGAGTAGCTGTACTAATCTGATACAGGTCGGCCAGAACGCTGGGGTAATTGGGACTACAGTATCGTTCACACAGTCACCAACAACCACAACGAGCTACTGCGCGTCGGTCACTGACGGTGCCTCTTCGCCGACCATAATCCGTACCGCCACACCCAGGACCGTTGTCGTCAATCCAGCGCTCGCTGTGAATAATCCTACTGCAGGATCAGCAGCTCTCGACAGCAGTCAACAGTCAACTCTGTCCGCAACATTCACTGGGGGGACATCTCCCTATGCGTGTCAATGGCTTCAGAAGGCCCCCGGTGCGACCGTCTATGGCAACCTAGGTAGTTCTTCGGCATGCTCGTCATCGACATCGAGTTCTACGGGGGCCCTCACGGCCGTCGGGTCTTGGTCCTTCGAGGTGCAGGTCACCGACGCGGGGTCGCCGTCCGTGATCGTCACTTCCAACTCGGTCAGCATAACGGTGAATCTACCCCTCACGTCGCCCGCGATCAGGGCTAATCCCGCTACCATTGGTGCAGGAGGGAGTTCGACACTTTTCACAACAGCCCCCTTCACTAGTGGAACGAGTCCCTACATGTGTCAGTGGTTGAAGAAGGGACCATTGGATGGTAGCTTTGGGAACTTTGGAAGTTCGTTCGCGTGTATTGCAGGCGATACGCCATCAGTCCCAAGTGGTACTTTGTTGACTTCGGGGATCTGGTTTTTCGAGCTACAAGTAAGTGACAGCGGGACTCCCTCCCAAGCTGTTACCTCAAACGCCGCTAACATTACTGTCAACGGAGCGCTGTCTGCTGGGGCAATAGCACCAAGCACGCCCGCTATCGACTCTGGCCAGTCGATTACGTTGAGCGCTAACGCCTTCGGTGGAGTGCCACCCTACTCCTACCAGTGGTACTCCGACGGGACATGCGCAACTGCCATTCCATCTGCGATCTCGTCAACTTACCTCGCCTCGCCTACAGCGACCATAACATACTCTTACAAGGTCTCAGACTCAGGGACTTTTCTGTGCTCGCCTGGCGACACTGTGAAGGTCAACTCGGCGCTCGCTACAGGCGCGATTACTCCTTCCGCGCCTACGATCGACAGTGGACAGTCGGTCTCTCTAGCCGCCAGCTCATCAGGTGGAACCGCACCTTACTCTTACCAATGGTACTCCGACGCTAGCTGCACCAGTTCAATTAGTGGAGCGACCGGCTCAACCATCCTCGTCTTACCCGGCGCGACTACAACTTACGCATACAAGCTGAGCGACGCATCGCAGGGCACTCCAGCGAGCCCGCAATGTTCGGCGAGTGACACTGTCACGGTCAATTCGGTTCTCATCGTCAACCCAATCACCCCATCCAACCCGATCATCGATAATGGTCAATCGATCACTTTGACATCTCATGCCTCGAGTGGCACTGCTCCCATTTCGTATCAATGGTATTCTGATGGGACATGCGGATCCTCAATAACTGGAGCGACTTCATCAAGCTACAACGCATTCCCAACATCAACCATAACCTACTCGTACAGAGCAGTCGACTCAGCCTTCTCGCCCGCATCACAATGCTCGGCCGGAAATACGGTAACGGTATTTCCTACATTGGTCGGTGGGACCACAACGCCTCCTACTCCGACTATTGACAATGGTCAAGGTATCACACTAACTGCTCATCCATCGGGCGGGACTACACCATACACTTACCAATGGCATTCGGGCACAAGCGCCACATGCATCTCTGATACAATCACGCTCGGAACCGCCGCGACACAGACAGTGTTCCCGGCCGCGAACACTTACTATTGCTACACAGTAACCGACGCATCGGCCTCCACCCAGTCGTCCCCGACGGACTTGGTCTCCGTCAATCCCATTCTAGGTGCGGGATTTGCTACACCACCTTCCCCTGCGGTCGACAACGGGCAATCGATCACCTTGACTGCGAATCCATCCGGGGGAACCAATCCATACAACTATCAGTGGTACTCCAGCACGAACCCAGCATGCCCTTCAGGAACATCTTTGGCCGCAACAGCTACCCTTTCCGTAACGCCCGCAAGCGGCACGTACTATTGTTATACTGTAAGCGATAGTTCCACCGGGAGCCCTGCCGTAAGCGTAACCTCCGCCGCTTTCCTCGTTACTGTAAACCCAGCTCTCACAGCCGGTTCGATAACACCATCAGGCCCGAGTATCGATAATAGTCAATCGATCATTCTAACGGCTAACCCGCTGGGAGGCACCACACCTTACCAATATCAATGGTATTCAGGGCCGAATCCGACGTGCTCCTCTGATAATACAATGCTGGGCACTGCCTCAATCCAGCAGGTAACTCCATCCTCACAGACGTACTATTGCTACCGGGTAAGCGACAGCTCGATTGGCGCTCCGACCGCGAGTGCGACTTCAGTGACTGACCTTGTCGCCGTCAGTCCTGCCCTGGTGGCTGGCGTTATAACTCCGTCCTCGCCACTAATCGATAATGGTCAATCAATCTCACTTACAGCAAAACCTTCAGGTGGCGTTGGGCCCTATTCTTACCAGTGGTACACAGATGGAACATGCGCATCCTCAATTCCATCGGCCATTTCATCAACATTCAATGCATCGCCTGTATCTAGTGCAACCTACACTTACAAAGTGACTGATTCTGCCTATTCTCCGGCCTCAGTCTGCTCGCCCAGCAACACTGTTACTGTCAACCTATCTTTGCTCGCCGGACCGATCACGCCGTCCAATCCAAGCACTGATAGTGGTCAGTCGATCACTCTAACGTCTCATGCCTCAGGGGGTACACTTTCGCTATCGTATCAGTGGTACTCAGATGGGACATGTGGCGCATCTATTCCAGGCGCGACTCTTCCAACATACACCACGTCGCCAACTGTAACCGGAATCTATTCGTACAAGGTGACGGACTCCGCCTTCTCACCTGCATCGCAGTGTTCGGCGGGAAATATGGTAACGGTCGTTCTAGGATTGGTAGCCGGCGCAATAACGCCTTCTGTTCCGTTAATCGACACTGGCCAAGGGATCACGCTGATAGCTAATCCATCAGCCGGGGCCACACCCTACTCTTACCAATGGTACTCAGATGCTACATGCACAACTGCAATCTCGTCTGCAGTTTCGTCAACTTACAATGCTTCACCTATCGCAACTGCCACATATACCTACAAGGTGACAGACTCGGCGAATTCTCCTGTCTCGAAATGTTCAGCGAGTAATATTGTAACTGTCAGTCCAACACTCGTAGCAGGAGCCCCAAGCCCATCTTCCCCGACGATTGACGCCGGACAAAGTGTCGTGCTAGCATCCCACGCATCGGGAGGCACGTCCCCACTCGCCTATCAATGGTATTCGGACGGCTCCTGTACAATACTCATACCCGGCGCTACTTCGTCCACCTACAATGCTTCTCCTCAGTCTACAGCCAGTTATTCTTACAGAGTCTCTGATTCTGCCTACACTCCAGCTTCAGCTTGTTCGCTCAGCGACACCGTCACTGTGAATTCCGCGCTTGTTGCAGGGAGTGTCACTCCATCTTCTCCTTCGATCGACAGTGGGCAGTCGATCAGTCTCATGACTCACGCCGGCGGAGGCAGTGCCCCATTGTCGTATCAGTGGTATTCGGATGGCACCTGTGCAGCTCCAATCCCGGGAGCAACTTCGTCAACCTATTCAGTTTCACTCTCCACAACAACTGAGTTCTCATACAGAGTAACTGACTCGTCACAGGGCAGTCCAGGGGGAACCGCATGCTCATCGGGGGATACAGTCACCGTAAACCCTGCCTTATCGGCAGGTCCGATTACGCCTCAGAGTCCGACGATCAACAATGGACAGTCGATCACCTTAACGTCGACGGCTTCCGGTGGAACGCCGCCCTATTCATATCAGTGGTATTCAGCGGCTAGCTGCCCCAGCGGAAGCGTGATCTCTGGAGAGACATCATCCACCTTAGTCGCTTCTCCGGCATCCAATACGACCTACTCATACAAAGTGACCGACTCGGCGTACTTGCCCTTCTCACGATGCTCGTCTGCAGACAGAGTCAAGGTCAACCCTACCCTTGCTGCGCGATCCATTACACCTTCCAATCCCACAATCGATGGGGGCCAAATAATCTTCTTGACAAGCCAAGCTTCGGGAGGAACCCCTGCATTTTCCTATCAATGGTCCTCTGACGGAGCATGTACGACGCCCATTGCGGGTGCGACTTCATCGACATACCAAGCCTCCCCAACAGCCACCACCACGTACTCATACAACGTAACTGATTCCGCAAATCCGCCAACCTCCAAATGTTCCCCTGCCGACACAGTGACCGTCAACGCAGGACTAGTGGCCGGTGCAGTCACTCCCTCCCTCCCTGCAATCGATAATGGCCAGTCGATTATCCTGATTGCAAACGCGTCGGGGGGAACAGCACCATACCATTACCAGTGGTACTCTGGTCTGAGTGCGAGCTGTTCTTCGGACAGCAACCTACTCGGCACTACAGCTACCCAGATCGTGTCACCCACCGTCAATACATACTACTGCTACCGTGTAACCGATTCTTCGGCGGGGACTCCCTCCTCCACGTCTATTTCCGTGACTGACCTCGTAGGTGTCAACCCGGCACTCATCGTAAGTGCGCTCACTAGTGCACCACCAGCCGTTGACTCTGGCCAGTCGTCAATCCTTTCCGCAGCGTTAAGCGGTGGTGTCGCGCCATACACGTGCCAGTGGCTCCAAAAGTCCCCTGGAGCCAGCGGCTACACCAACTTGGGTAGTTCTGCGGCATGTACATCCTCATCATCTACTTCGACCGGGACCCTCACGGCCGTCGGGTCTTGGTCCTTCGAGTTCCAGGTCACGGATAGTGCAAGTTCACCGCTCACTGTCACATCCACTGCTGGCACCGTTTCTGTGAATGGTGCTCTCTCATCGCCCACGATCTCTGTCAGCCCTATCTCCATAGATCTTGGTCAGTCGTCAACTCTTGCTACTACAACCTCCTTTAGCAGCGGTACAACTCCGTACGTTTGTCAGTGGCTCGCAAAGGCTCCTGGAGCGGCGAGTTACAGTAACCTTGGAGCTTCATTCTCTTGCAGTGCAGGTGACAAGCCTGCTGCTCCAACCGGTGTCCTGTCGACTGCAGGCCTGTGGTCCTTCGAGCTTAAGGTGACCGATAACGGTTCGCCTTCTCAGATCGCCGTTTCCACCGTAGGTCTGACGGTCAAGAAGGCAAGTCCGACTCTTGCTACAACTCTTTCGTCCAACAGTATTGCAGTTGGTGGTAGCGTTTCCGACTCGGCCACTCTGACGGGTGGCTACCAGGCCGGGGGCAGTGTAACTTACAAGTTCTTCTTGGGCCCGACATGTACAGGAACTCCGACGCTTGTAGGTTCACCAGCTGCAGTTACGAACGGCGTTGTTCCGAATTCGGCTTCTCAAAAATTCAGCACAGCAGGTAGCTACAGCTGGATTGCCAGCTATGGTGGCGACAACAACAATAATCCTAATGTGGGCAACTGTCAAACGCTAACAGTTGTCGCCCCGCCAACACTGTCTGTACCCGGACCACAAAGTGTAAGCGCTGGATCGACGATCCGCTTCGTCGTCAACGCTACAGACGGATCGAAAACCGTGACCCTGACCGCTTCCGGTCTGCCCCCGGGTGCCACGTTTTCATCAACTCAGTCCTTCGCGGGAGGCTCATCCTCGGCATTCTCATGGACACCCTCCGATGCCCAGGCCCTTGGTGATTACAACGTGACCTTTACCGCGGTGGCAGGGAGCTTTTCAACAAGCTCTGAAGTTACGCTGCACGTAGTTGCTCCAGTCAAGGCTGCTCCTCTGCCTATACTCTCTTATTCGATCATAGGAGTGGTAGGGTTCCTAGCGGTAATCTCAGCCGCACTTCTACTTCGTCGGTTCCAGAACCGGGGAAGAAGCTCGAAGGAATAGCTGGCTAGGAGAGTCTCTCTCCCTTTCTGTAACTAGTCATCATCAGCCGGGATTGGTCTACTGCGTATCTGAGCTACTGTCCTTCGTGAGGTTTTGTAGCTATTGTATTCTTTGCCAACTGGGCTCTGCGCATTGAGTGACTTTACTCTTCTTTTGGCTGCTGCAAGGTCTGCGCTGGCTCTGAGGTGTACGAGAGCAATGGATCCTACTATGCCAATCAACGCGCCTATTGCGAGTAGCCACGCGGTTGTGGTCATTTGTCTAGGTAGGAGGCAGCTTAAGCAGAATCCTCCTCCGGAGGGCTGACTAGGACTGGTGCCTTGGACATGTATAGGTACAGACTGCGTCCGGGTCCACGTCGGGTCGTTGCTGTCCGTCGCGGTGAAGTTGACTATGAATGTCTGACCGGCCTGGTTGGCGCTTGGTGTGAAAGAGAAGTCTCCACTTGCCGAGTCGAAGGCCATATTCGACGCGAGCCCGGTCGCAGAGAGAATGATTGGTCCCCCTGCGCCGCTAGGATCGTTCGCCGAGATACTGAAGTGAAGTGTTCCTCCAACGGTCGCGTTCTGGCGACCCGGCGCAATGAGAATGGGGAGATAGTTGGATGCAATAACCGTTATTGCAACGGTAGCCTGGGTCGACGACGCGCCGTTGTCTATTATGAAGATAACGGTGTATATCCCAGGCGCCACTGTCGCGCTCGGTGTCCAACTGAAGGTACCCAACACAGGAGACGTTCCCTGAACTGTTCCGAAACTCGCTCCCGAGGGCAGTTGGCTGGCCGAGAGCGTCAGAGTTGGCGAGAGAGTTGAAGAGTCAGTTCCCGTCACGGTGAAAGTAAGGGTGTTCAGCTGAGTGACCGTTTCAGCTGATGGTGCGCTTACAATGGGTGAGGCTTGAGCTCCGACGATGACGGTCACAGTAGTTGATTTTGTTAAGGATCCGCTTGTTCCCTTTACCAGCACAGTGTATGTGCCCGCGACTCCCGAGCTCACGGTGAGGATCGAGGTTCCTGAACCCCGGATTGTTCCCGTGCTCAAGATTGCTGTGAGACCTGTTGAAGGTGTGGTCGTTGCCGAAATGGTTCCTGCGAATCCGTTCAACGCTGAGATTGTAATGGTCGAGGTTCCAGAGATGCCTGTGATGAGAGCGAGGGTCGATGGATTAGCGGAGACTATGAAATCGACGACGGTGAATGTTGCTGTTGTGCTGTGAATTATGCTTCCGCTAGTCCCGGTTATGGTTAGGGTGTATGCTGACGCTGTTGAGGAGCTGCACGATACAGTAGCGGTGCCTGAGCCTGTCAAACTGTTAGGTGTGATCGCGCCACAGCTCAGCCCTGCCGGAACATTATCGGTCAGAGCCATGGTGCCAGTGAACCCGTTCGTAGATGTGAGAGTGATTGTCGAAGTAGTCGCCTGTCCTGCATTGACAGGTGAAGGTATGCTGCCCGCAATGGTGAAGTCTGGTTGTACTGGTTGGTTGAATTTGAACGCGATCGTTGCGGAGTGTACTAGTGATCCGCTGGTTCCGGTCACTGTTAGGCTGTAGGTGCCATCGATATTTGAGTTGCAAGATATAGTCGATGTTCCTGAGCCTGTCAGGCTGCTTGGTGTGATCGCGCCGCAACTCAGACTTGATGGGACAACGTCTGTAAGGGTGACGGTGCTGGCGAAGCCGCCTTGGCCGGTAATGGTGATAGTGGAGCTAGTGGATTGACCAGTGTTGACCGTGCTTGGTGAAGTTGCTGAGATAGTGAAGTCTGTCGCTGGTGTGCTGGGAGGTATGAATGTTAGTAGGCATCCCCAGCCGATAGGGTTACTGTTGCATTGTAGTGCGCCGTACTGGCCCGATCCGGGTGTGTTTGTCCAGCTTCCCGCGGGCCACCACATCCAGTTTATCCTCTCTGGACTGTTACGGTCGTAGAGGTTGACCAGCGTCTGTATGAAATGGAAGGTTACAAGGGTATAGCCAGCGCTCCCGTTTAGGATTATATCCGGGCCGCACATGTTAGGGTCGCAGGACAATGTGTCAGTCCCGCCTTCTGTATTGAGTGCAGGCCACCCAGTGTTCGAGACTCCAGCAACGACTGCCTGATAGTATTGGTTAGCCAGTTGTTCCGCTGTAGTATTGGTCCATGAGCTTCTGAACTGATTATAGTCCATGTAGCTGTGAAGACTGATGAAGATACGCCCTCCCTGGGCCAACGTTCCAAGAGGATCCGTCACGATCGGATATCCCAGTGACATATCGCTGAAGCCACACGCATAGCTGCAGAGGTTCTGCGCCACAATCCAGTGATTATCACCAAGTGACCGGGTCTGGTTTATCCACCGCTGGTACGCGTTGCCTAGATAAGTTACGCACGAGCTGTCGCTAGAGCAGGGAGCGCTCGGACATGACGAAGGGCTATTCGAACAGTCAGTCGTAGGCTCGTTTTCTGGCTCCCAGACGATTTGGGAGTACATCGGTCCGATATTCTGTGCTATCGGCTTCCAGTAGTTGAGCCAGCAGCTCGTGTTACGGAAAATATCCGAGTATCCGTGATAGTCGATAATGATCCAGAAACCATAATGCTGGGCGATCTGGACTGCTCGTTGAGCGTTCGTCTGGCTATAGACACTCATGTAATTGTAGTCGACAGTGTCGGTACAGTACGGGTCAAAATCAACTCTGACGGTATTGTAGCCCTTAGCCTTCATCTGGATCAACAGCAACTCCATGTTTGATGCTGACTCGCCAGGAAAGACAGCGGAAGAAGCCCCGCCGCTACCTGCCTGAGACTCGTCCATCCTCACCGCACCCCAGCCTACAAGTGTCGGCACAGAACCGCTGCCACTCGAGGCGGGCAGAATAATAAGAGACTGAGAGCTGGCAGCAGTCTTCCCGGCAGCGTCCGTAACGGTCATAGAGATTGTGTACGTTCCATTCGTGAACGACTGAGAGACTGGGTTGCCAGTCTTGCTTGTCCCAGCAAGATTCCAGCTGTAACTGTACGGGCTGGTACCGCCGCTCGCTGTTCCCGTGAAAGTAACCGATTGTCCCGAGATAGGAGTAGATGGAGCATAGGTGAAAGCAGCAGTTAGAGCATTAGGCTGAGCGACTGTGACAGATTGAGAGCTGGTAGCCGTTTTGCCGGTCGAGTCAGTGACAGTCACAGTCACCGAGTACTGTCCAGCTGAGGAGTAGCTATGGCTAGTTATTGCTCCGGAACCAGTGGATCCATCCCCGAAGTTCCAGGAGTACTAGTACGGCAAGGTTCCTCCAGTAGATGTAGCTGTAAAAGCCGTAGTCACGCCGATGGCCGGATTGCTCGGGGAGAAGGTGAAGCTCGTGGACAAGGGAAGAGGATTCCCGGAAGCGAAAACATCGTTAAACGTGTATCCTGCATTCGCGGCGGCGGTGTCGCCTTGAGCTAAGGGGGAGAATCCCCAGTTGTTCTCTATGGTCCTAAGCGCTGCATACTCATCAATTCCGGTAAGATCAGGGGAGACGTAGCCTTTCTTGACTGGTGTGCCATAGAGCAGGTTGGGTGAGGCGTTATTGGCATCACAGGAGCCGTTGCTCCCGCCGCACTCGTCCCACCAGAGATAGAGCAGAGTATGATAGTTTGGATTTGTGAACACATTAGTGGCTAGCAGGGAACCGGAACTAGGACTGGCTATGCTGCCAGAGCCTACAAGGAACGACTTTAGGTAATTGTCTCCCGTGGAGACGCTAACATCATGCATGTTATGGCTGTCAGTTGGAGTAAACCAGAGAAAGTTTGGAGGAGTAGCTGAATTGGCAGCAGTGACAAAACTACTGGTTGAGACTGAAGAGCTGGTAAATGTATTTGTGCCGGAGAATGGAAAGTGGTCGTCTCCCCTAGGGCAACCAGACTCGCAATAGGCCTGCCATGTCAGACCCGCTGATGCGAGACTCGATACAAGTTGTGGGTTACCGCTGAGTGAACTGAACGAATAGCCGTCGACGACGCCGTATGTGTAGCCAAGCATGAACCCGACATAGCATGCCGCAGAACAGCCGTTGAAGTCGTTAGTGTCAGCAGCCGTTGCGCCGTAGCTATTGTAGTTGGGCAGGGTTGCGCCGAGCGGAAGCATGCCGCAAAGAAACGGAGCACTACTAGTGGGACAGGATGAGACTGTTCCTGATCCGAACACGGAAGCGTATGCAGTATTCTCCATTGCTATGATTACAATATGATCGAAATAGGTTCCCGTCGGTGCGGCTGAGACTGGCCTCATCGAGGTGACGAGTGTAACACTCAAGACTGATAGAGCTACGAGTAATAATGCTAAACCTACCTGCTTCGTACTATGGACTATGCTCATGTTGTTCCAATCCTATTTTTGTCGGTCTCGGTTTCCCTGCTCTATTGGCGAGGGATTCGTTTAGTGTCGGAGCGAAGAACCAGACTCTGTTTGTTTGAGCGAGTTCCCCGGCGAGAACTACTATAGTCTGAAGATTCTCAAAGGCAATATTGAACCAAGATGAAACTCACCTGGTTCTTGTGCCGATCTTCATGTGGACTATGGCATGTACTGAATCATCTTAGCACGCGTCCTGTTTTCGGTGTCCGTATTTTTTTTCTGCGCTCTGATAACAATGCCTTTGTCGTCCCCGAGAATTACGGAGGTCGCGGCAGACCAGAGATTGCTTCCTTTCTCCATCGCGCATTGAAATCCTACTATCGATAGAAGCCGTAGTGCTGGCTCTGGCAATCGATCCCTTTTGAAGAGGCGATGATTTCCGGTGCTTCCAGACCTACAAGAATAGGCTTGAGAGTTGGACTCTCTTCCTTCTTCACAACGCCCGTGTACTAGACTGTAGTTATTGTAGTCTTAGTCATGCTCGGTGTTTCTTTTCGTCCGGTGCTTGGGTTCTTTCTTTCCATCTATACGACTTCGTACTGGATTATTGGCGCCGCGGAACGTTTTCATGAGCAGACGAGATCTCAATCGCATTGGCATGTTCAGGAGCTTTGCACGGGCCCTAAGGGTAAGGAAGGCGACTGAGGATACTACGCCAATCGCCGCGCCGATGAAGATGAACCATGCTACGGCGAGAATCGCGGTCTCTAGAGTGCAGATTAGGCAGCTGCTTCCAGATACTTTTGGTGGAGGCTGGGTGCTAGGTGTGCTGCTTGGCGTATTGCCAGCATTCTCCACTTGTATCATCACCGTCCGAGTACTTGTCCATGATGGGTTGCTGCTGTCTGTTGCTGTGAAGTTGATCATGAATGTCTCGCCGGACTGGCTTCGGCTTGGAGTGAATGAGAATGAGCCCATTGGTGCGTCGAAGGCCATGTTCGAGGCGAGCCCTGTTGCTGAAAGGGTAACCGTTCCTCCGAAGCCGCTGGGATCGCTTGCCGTGACCGTGAATTCAAGGGTTGCTCCGACGGTCGCGTTTCGCGGACCCGGTGCGATGATGACCGGCAGAACGTTCGTTGCGACTACGGTTATCATGAGGTCGGCGTCGGTTGATGAGAAGCCATCGGTGACGGTGAAGGTGATGGTGTAAGTTTCTGGTATTGTTGTTGGGCTGGGTGTCCAGCTGAAGATGCCGGATACAGGAATGGCTCCTTGGATGGTTGCAAAACTTGCTCCCTTAGGCAGATTAGCAGCTGAGAGCGTCAGCGTTGGTGAAGGGATGGACTGGTCGGTGGCGTTCACCAAGAAACTGATTGTTGCCAACTGGCTGACGGTCTTTCCGGATGGGACCGCCAAGACGGGTGGAACGTGTTTTCCAACATGGACCGTTAAGGTCGCTGTCCGTCTGAGCGACCCACTCGTGCCTGATATGACTACAGTGTAGGTGCCCACCGCAGCAGAACTGACTCCGAGACTCAAGCTTCCTGACCCTATGACTGAGTTAGAGCTCAGAGTTGTCATGAGACCAGTTGGATTGGAAGAATCTATGGTTACGTTGCCTCCGAATCCGTTCAATGCTCCGACCGTAATCGTCGAGACTCCCGTAGCGTTGATGTTCACTGAGATGGAGGTTGGGCTGGCTGAAAGATAGAAGTCAACAGCAGTTATGACGAAGGTTGAGGTGTGAACCAGGCTTCCGCTTCTTCCGATAATAGTCACCGGATAGGTCGATGCAGCAGTCGGGTGACAGGATATGGTTGCAGTGCTGTTTCCCGTGATGGTCGCAGGGAAGATTGGTTCACAGTTAAGGTCTGACGGCACAGCCTCGGTCAGAACCACGGTTCCGTTGAAACCGTGAATCAGACTCACCGTTATCGTCGAAGTTATGTTCGAACCAGCCTCTACCCTTGGAGGCTGAATGGAGCTTACTGCGAAGTCGGGCGGGGTTCCGAAAGTCAATGAGACATTTGTCAAGTGTGATAGAGAACCACTCGTGGCCTGAATTGTGACGCTGTATACGCTCTGCGCTGTTGAATTGCACGACAGAGTTGCATTCCCGTTCGCGGTAATACTGCTGGGTGTTATCGGTCCGCATGTTAGGCCCTTCGGAACTGTATCGACGAGGAGGACTGTGCCTGAGAATCCGTTCAGCCCGACAATGGTAATGGTCGAGTTTGTAGAGGTGCCCACATCTACGAGTGGCGGGAGAGAAGTGATCAGAATGAAGTCTTTGAATCTGAATACGGCGGACGCGGAATGGGTGAGAGGCCCGCTCGTCCCAGTTACGTTTAGGGTGTAGGTGCCTGCTGTGGGAGAGTTGCATGATACCGTTACGCTACCGGAGCCAGCGAGGTCGGTTGTCGTGAGCGCACCGCAGTCAAGTCCTGCTGGTACTGTATCAGCAAGGGCGACATTTCCATTGAATCCGTTGACACTCGACACGGAAATAGTGGTGGTCGCGGACCTTGTCGTGTATACTCCGCTGGGGGATGTCGCCGTGATCGTAAAGTCTTGTTGTTTGAAGTTAAAAGTAGCTGTCGTCGAATGTACCAGCGAGCCGTTTGCTCCGGTTATGGTTAGGGTGTATATTGACGCAATTGAAGAACTGCATGATACGGTCGCGATTCCGGAGCCAGTCAAGTTGCTGGGCGTGATCGTGTAACAGGTCAACCCTGATGGGACTGTATCCGTCAGAGTCACTGTCCCATCGAAGCCGTTCTGTCCAGTAATAGTGATAGTAGAATCAGCTGATTGTCCTGTGCTCAAGCCGCTCTCGGAGGACGCAGAAATAGTGAAATCGGGTTCGGGTTGAGATGGGTTGGCGAATTGCAATAGACAGCCCCAGCCTTCTGGGTTGCTCGCGCAGTTCATTGCTCCGTATGTTCCTGCGCCCGGTGTGTTCGTCCAGCTTCCCGCGGGCCACCAGACCCAGTTGATTCTCTGAAGACTATTACCATCGTACAGGCTGACGAGTGATTGTATGAAATGAAAGGTCACGAGAGTGTAGCCTGCGCTCCCATTGAGGACTATGTCTGGGCCGCACATGTTCGGGTCACACGATAATGTGTCAGTGCCGCCTTCCGTGTTGAGAGCGGGCCATCCAGTATTAGAGACGCCGGCAACTACGGCCTGGTAGTAGTGGTTGGCGACTGTTTCCGCCGTGGTGTTCGTCCATGAGCCGCTGAACTGGTTGTAGTCCATGTAGCTGTGAAGACTGATGAAGATACGCCCTCCCTGGGACAACGTTCCAAGAGGATCCGTCACGATCGGATATCCCAGTGACATATCGCTGAAGCCGCACGCGTAGCTGCAGAGGTTCTGCACCACTATCCAGTGAGTATCACCCAGAATCCGTGCTTGACTTATCCACTGTTGATACGCTACCCCGAGATTCGTAACGCAAGAGGTGTCCGAGGAGCAAGGTGCCGTCATGTTCAAACAGTTGACTGGGCTAAGGTTGCAGCTGTTGTATTCCGGCTCGTTTTCGGGTTCCCAGATGATCTGGGAGTATAGCGGTCCGATGTTCTGTACTATCGGCTTCCAGTAGCTGAGCCAGCAGCTGGTATTCCTGAAGATATCCGAGTATCCGTGATAGTCTATGACGATCCAGAAACCATAGTGCTGGGCAATGTGGACTGCTCGTTGAGCGTTCGTCTGGCTGTAGACGCTCATGTAGTTGAAGTCTACCGTGTCTGTACAGTACGGGTCGAAGTCGACCCTGACAGTATCGTAACCTAGGGCCTTGAGCTTGATCAACAACAGTTCCATGTTCGAGGCGTACTCGCCTGGGAAGACAGCTGATGGCGTGCCGGCCATGCTTGCGGCGGACTCGTCCATCCGGATACCGCCCCAGCCGATTAGCACAGGAACGGAGCCAGAGCCCGTCGAGGATGGGAGAACGACCAACGACTCGGAGCTGGTGACGGTCTCGCCGGCATCGTCCGTGACAACGAGCGAGATAGTGAATGTCCCATTTGTGAACGATTGCGAGACCGGGTTGCCCGTCTTGCTGATTCCCGCGAGGTTCCAGCTGTAACTATAAGGGCCATTCCCTCCTAGGGCTGCGGCAGTAAACGTCACTGTCTGCCCCGCGTCAGGGATTGCTGGGCTGGCTGTGAAGCTCGTAGTAAGAGGAAGAACGGGAACTATTCGAACTGTTTGGCTAGATGTTGCGGAGCCGCCGGCAGAGTCGTTGACTGTCAAGGTTACCGAATAAATTCCCACGGCAGCGTATGTGTGAGTAGTAGTCAGGGTTGTGGCTGTCGAACCGTCTCCGAAACTCCAGGAGTAGCTGTAGGGGAGCGTGCCGCCAGATGCTAGTGCTGTGAGATTGACAGTAGCGTTGACTTTCGGTGTCAAGGGCAGTAGAGTGAAGCTTGCAGAGAGTGGGAGGGGGCCGATTGTCCCGAAGATGTCTGAGGTTGGTAGAGCTTTGGCGCTGTTGATCAGTGTTCCTATGTTCCAGTTGTCTTCTATCATGCGCAGTGAGCTGAACTCGTCATAGCTTGCAAGCGATGTGTAGCCTTTCTTGATCATGTTACCGTATTCCACATTTGGCGAGGGGTCGTACTCGTCCCACCATAGGTAGAGGAGAGTGCGATACTGCGAATTTCTGAAAAGGGATGAGGAGAGAAGTGAGCCGGATCCAGGGCTCAGTACAGTGCCGTTACCCACTAGAAACTTCTTGAGATAAGAGTCTCCCGATGATACGCTGTTGTCATGCATGTTATGATTATCAGTGGGGGTGAACCATAGGAGGTTGGGAGGATTAGCGGAGTTAGCCGCGGTGATGAACTGGCTCGTGGTCACCGATGAGCCTGTGAAAATGTCTGGACTATTTGCATCGCTTGCAAATCCTGTGAATGGGAAATGGTCATTTCCTCTAGGGCAGCCGCTCTCGCAGTAAGCTTGCCATGTAAGTCCTGCGCTCTGCAGTTGATCAACGAGCGTGGTGCCGGTAAGACAGCATGAATAACCATCTGAGACACCCTTGTCTGATCCCGAAATCAATGCTACGTAGCAAGCTGCCGAACATCCGTTGATGTTGTCGCCCAAGAACGCATTTGCTCCGTAGCTGTGATAATTCGGAATGCTGGTGCCCTGTGCGGCGAGGCTGTTGATGAACGGAGCCGAAGAACTTCGTATGACACTACCGTAATTCTGGTTCTCCATTGCGATAATGACAATATGGTCGAACTGGAGGCCGACCGGGGCGCCTGCTAGAGGACGCACGTACGTGAAGAGTGCCGCACTGAATACAGAGAGAGCTATGATTAGCGATACTAGCGCTACTCGTCTCGGACTAAGATCTATAGCCATGGAACCGCCCTCCCGCTCTGGTAGTCTCGTTCTCCGAACAGTCCTGCGTGGGGTTCCTTGCATCGAGGGGAAGGAGCCAGGCTCAGTCTGGTTGAGCGAGTCCTCTGGCCAGCAGCGTCGGCCGCGGGAACTGACCATTCGTCTTTTTCAATTCTAGTTTTTTGGCTCAAATACTCCCCTCTTCAAGCAATTCTAAGGAGGAAACGGTGAGGTTTGGCTACGGCAGTGGGACTAGTTTCGCGGGTCCGGATGTTTCATACCGAACTTTGGCTCGGCACTGGCGCCGTAGACACTACTGAAAAAAAGGTTGGATCGAGAGGCGCTGGCTCCCAAGGCCATGAGCGAACCATTGTCAGGATTCAGCACAAGGGCCAGAAACAATAGCCCAGCGGCCCATCTCCCTGATTCTCGCTGGCGGGAGCGGTTGGAGAGACTTATCGTCTCCATCTTTCACTTTTCTTTACAAGCGGGAATGGTTTAAAGCTCTTGGGGTTCTTCTCGGATATCTACGTATGTACAGAGTGGTTTGAGACTTCCCGCAGGAATCTGCGGGAGCCAAATTGTCAGAGATGTTTGCAAAGATGCTAGATTCTGCGTCGAACTCTACAAAAGATTTAACCCTGGTATTCTTGCTCTTCAACCCGTATGGGATCTAGCAGATCGAGTGTTGCGAACGGTGCAAGTGGCATCGTTTTCGGTCGCAGGGTCCCAGAAGCAACACTCTCGCTTGAGACCACCCCTTTCTATGAAGAGATCGGCGTCCGAAGGTTTGCAGCCGTTGTTAGCCTGCTGACCGTATCTATTTCATTGTGGCTATTCTCCGCAGCCGCCGTGCGTATAGCTGTGATCCCACCAGATGCCTTCTTCTACCTCAACCAGCTCTCTGCCGCCTACTGGGCGGGGTTATTCTCAACCCTCGCACTTTTCCTGGCCAGAAGCCTGATTGTCGGGAGGGCTAGAACATGGTTGGAGCTTGCCGCTCTGTTCATGCTCTCTCTATACCTGATTGGGCTTCCCTCGTTTGTTTACCAGAACCCGAGGTTCCTAGATACGTATCAGCACGAGGGAAATTCCCTGAGTCTCTTATTCTTGGGAGGCTGGTTGAACAACCCTGTCTGGTATGTCTACCAGTTTCCGGGAGCCTATACTTTCTTTGCCGAGTTAACGGCGGTAGCTGGGATAGACCCGTTTCAGTTGATGCTATACTATCCTGTTGTGCTCTCCATAATCGTCGCGTTCTTCGCTTATGCGATAGCGAGAATGTTCGGCAACCGCTATTCTCCAATTGTTGCCGCTGTTGTTGTGAGCGGGTTCTGGTTCCAGCTTCATCTCTCGCCACAGAGCCTAGAACTGATCCCGTATCTAGGATTGATCTATCTACTCCTAAGGATGTTCGAGGATAGAACTCACTGGCGACTTTTGACCGCGATATCGATTGGTTCGATACCCGTGTTCGTCTTTAGTCATCCGGAGACTTCTCTCGTTACGAGTCTTGGAATGGTTGGTTTTGTAATTCTGAAGCCGATAGTCTCCTCCGAAAGGCTTCAAACTATCAAATCGAACTTTTCCATTGTAGGGCCCTTCCTGTTGGCTCTCGTCGCCGCTGCGGTGTTCTGGTGGTTTGGCGTAGCTACGGCCGCACTGAAGACCGTCCTAGGGATTGCAGATGCGGCTGCCGCAGCTGGCTTTGGGGGCTTGCCCTACGCGCGTCCCAAGGCGCCCCCAACGCCTTTGCCCAGCTACCAAGATGCTCTCTTTCTCGAAGAGGGCATGTCTGCAGCAATCTGGGTGGCGGGGCTATTCACAATGCTCTTCATGAAGCGATTTCGTCAAAGAGAATACTTCCTCGCCGGATTATTCCTGGCAGCTATCGCCACCATACCCGTCGCCTTATTTGGAAATCCGGATGTCCTGCAGAGAAGCTACCTCTTCGCTCTCATTCCCTTCGCCTTTCTCTCCGCGTCGTTGCTCGAGCGCCGAGCAGAGCTTAGAATCAGAGGATGGTCATTTCTTCGGCCCTATGCAGCTGTACTCATGCTTATCGTCATCAGTTTTTCCGTCGTGATGCCGGTGGCCCGCTACGCGGGAGACTCTTTCGCGTACCTACCTGAATCAGACCTGCTAGCATCAAATGTAGCAGCAATGAACAACATGCACTCGTTGCTCGTGGCCCATCCTGGCTGGTACGCGGAGAAGTACTACGCCCCCTTTTACGGCTATGAAGGCGCGATTCTCCTAGAACAGTCGAACATCACGGGCAGAAGCGGCGCCTATATCAAAGCCACGACTTATGGAGCAAATGCGCAAGAAAATCTCACCTTCACCCCAGCAGATGGCAAGGCCGATTATCTACAGGTCCAAGACTTCTTCGATAATCTCTACATTATGAGATTCGGATCTAACTCCATCTACTACGTCAATCTGAAGTCGGTGTTCGAAATCAACGCTTCTTACGGTTTCAACTTGGTCTACTCTACAGGCACAGACCGTCTCTATGAGAACAGGAATCTCGGCTAGTCAGCCTGACGCAAGAAGGTTCTAGGTGGATGGGTTGAACCAGACTTGGAGCCAGACACCAGTTGAGGCGCTCTGGGGACCATAGCCGTAGTGGAAACACCCGCATACCAAGTCGTAAGTCCAGAGTTCGAAGATCCAGCGAAAGTTGTCTCCGGCTATCACAACCTGCTCTCCGTCAACTTGCAGGTTAAGGAGCGTTTTCCCTTGCTGTTGGGTGACAGATTGGAGGGTCCAGTTGAAACTTATACTGAACGTATCTCCGTCTCGAATGAACCGTTCGGGCATGATAATTGCCGGAAAGCTAGACGGGGTTGTGGAATTGGAAGAAGAGAGCGTCGAGTTCCCGAGCCGCACGATTATCTCCACAAACTGGGCAGAGCCCATATTGTTGGTGACCGATAGAGTCCAGTTGACCGGCTTCCCGCTTGTAACCGACGAGTTGGTTGCTGGTTCTAGGTATCCAAGAAGTCCCATTCGCGAGTATACTCCCATTGCCATGAAAGGTTGGGAAGCCCTTGGGCTCAGGATGAAAAACGTAGTAGCACTGGAAATAGTTGCAAAGGACATGACTAGAATGAGAAAGGCTGCCAGCTTATTTCGCGTGTTTTCCTTCTCCATACTCAATTCGTGCTCTACGGAGTCGCCTCTTTGCGAGAAATCTTCTAGCTCTGGGAGCTTCGACAACCGCGATGGCTGCGAAAACCGCGGTTAGAAGCGCTAGGCCGTAGGCAAAGGCTGATCTGCGTATCGACGAGCTTTGCGCTTCGTTTCCAAGCTGCTGGGCTTCAAGTGAGACACGGTTGGAGAGGCTGATTGACTGTATCGCATCGTCGTCAGCAGCAGCTGTCTGATTCTGAGCTTCGAGCAAGGTAGCGTTCTGTTCGTATTGGAGGGCAAGGTTGAGCTGATTGATCAAGTGAAGAATGTCGCTGTTGGAAACACCCTGCCGCTGTGCCGTCTGGATCGACTGAAACGCACCGACGAGGTCGGCTCTTGCCGTAGTTACGTGATCCGATTGCGCGGACACACGGTCGGTATTCATTAAGAGGAGCGTTGAAGATAATAGAACGCAGAGTAGCAAAGCGAGAGAGTGAATTCGCAAGGCTTGTTTCCTACTCGTTTTCTGAGAGGCGGGAGTTCTTGACCAATATAAGGAAGGAGCTTGTTCTCGCATACATTCGACAGCATAATCCATCTACTATCAGCGAGCTGGAGAGTAGACTGAGCCAGGAAGGAATACGATCCTCTGAAGAGGATCTTTTCGAGATTGTCCGCGATCTTCAGCGTACCGGACTCATCAGTCTGGGAAAAACCAGCTCTGAGTCCCTGACCAGCTTTCTCAGCGAGCCGAGTGAGGCATGGTGGGTCTACGCGACCCTATCTATTTCGATCGTCGAAGTTCTCCTGGTGGTTTTTCAGACGCAGACTGCGTCTCTCGTAAGTCTCCGGATTCTATTCGGACTGGGACTTCTCGGCTTTCTACCAGGCTACTCAACCCTTCGTTGCCTTCTACGCACCAATCAATTTTCCCAGCTTGAATGGATTCTCCTCAGTATTTTTCTCAGCGTCGTGGTTTCGATAGCGCTAGGCGTCCTTCTCGGGATAGGCTATCTCCTGACGGGCATATCCAGCGTGACTCTTTTGAGCAGTTACACAATCGCCATGACTCTGCTCGCAGCCTACAGAAGACACTTGCTCCTGCGGAGCTCTTTGGGTGTCGATCGTCCCCCTGGGAGGATTAATGCCTAGGTTGCGAGTAATATTGATGAGCAGTACTTGTCTATGCCTTCCTCTAGAGATATCGGACTAATCCCGAAAGTCTTCTTCATGAGAGAGGTGTCGGCGTGGGTCCGTTCAAGGTAGTTGATGGGCTTGTTGATGTATTGTGGCGTGATGTTCTTGCCAAGTCTCCGGTTCAACATTTCCACAACCTCGTTGAACGTGTGCGCTTCCCCACTTCCTGCATTGACAACTCCAACCATGGAGCTCTCGGCGGCCCGCATCATGATCTTCACAACATCACCGATGTAGATGAAGTCTCTAGACTGTGATCCGTCCCCATAGATTACAGGTCGCTCGTTAGATACAATGGAGTTTAGGAACAGACCGACCGGGCTTGCGATCTGCCCCTTGTGAGCTTCTCCCGGACCATAGCCTGCGAAGATTCTCAACATCGTTGTCGGGGGGGGTTCTTCTGTCCCCTCAAGCATTTGCTCGCACGCCAGCTTGGCTACTGCGTAAAGATTCGTGGGTCTTGGAATCGTCGTCTCTTTCTGTGGAGGGCTTGCTCGACCATACACGCTTCCACTTGAAGGATATACTATCTTCCTGACTCCGTACGCCTTTGCATATCTCAGAACGTTGATCATACTTATCGTAGTCGTGGAGAAGCATTTCTGAGGCTCCTTGCCATAGAGTATCACAGACGACGGGCTTGCCAAGTGGAAAACGTAATCTATCTCCGGGAGTTTCGCGAACGAAGACTCATCCATCACGCTTCTCTCAACAATGTCTACTGTCAATCCTGAAAGGTTGGAGCGTGGTGCCTCGGAGAAATCATCCATCACCGTTACCTGCGCGTTGGCCGCGCACAGTTCCCTCACAACATTCATGCCGATGAAGCCTGCGCCTCCCGTAACCAAGGCTCTCTTGCCGTCCCACCTCATCAGTCTCTAATCTCCATCAGACACAGACGCAATGGCAAGACCTTCCCAGCAAGCAATTTTGCCGCTGACCTCAACTCCGAATTACGGGAGTCTCCGCTACTTCTGAGTTGACCCTCGTTTCGTCGATCTTGGTCCATACAAGCTGCTTCTTTCCCCTTGCCTCTTGGAGAATGGCCGCGAGCATTGTGAGATTGTTCGTGAGATACGTCGTAGCCGCGGTCCTGAGACTTGAAACCGCGGCGACAACCACAAGGCCTACGCCTACCAATATCGCTACTAGAAGACTTGTCGCAACTAGCGTAACCGTTAGGGCGAGGAATAGCGGGAAGAGCAGCGGATTGATGACGTAGATGAAGAACTCCATTGGAAAGATCACGCCCGAGAAAATGTCTCTTCTCCTGAAAATCAGTCTCCAGTGTTTGAGGAACGCTTGGAATATGTGCTGCCCCCGCCGAAACTTCTGCCGGAATCTTCCGGTGTAGGTCCCCGGTGTAGGGTCAAAGAAGACCACATCTTCGGCAGCGATCGCTCTCAATCCTTTCTCCACGACGCAGAGGGCGATACATGTGTCATCTGCTCCAACGTTCGGATCGACTTTCTTAATGTCTCTGTGTCGGAAAACTTGTATTTCCGCCTCTGCCACAGGCGTGCTGTGAAGCTTCGACTCCGCTACTCGTAGCATACGGTAGATGGATCTATAAGATCCCTCTATGCTCAATGATAATCCCCCGCCTGAGCCGGGAAGAATATGGACTCCCGTAACTGATCCGATCGAAGGGTCGGAGAAGTATTTCACGGCGTTGCGGAGGGCATCCTTCTCCCACATGCACTCCGCGTCGCTGAGGCAGATGAACTCGTTTTTCGCGGCTGCCAATGCCATGTTGACGTCATCGCTCTTCCCCCTTCTTTCTCTTTGAGTGAGGACTTGTCCTCGGACACTTCTTTCTGCCATGAACTCTCTCACCAATTCGACGGTTCCGTCCTTGGATCCCCCATCAGTGATAATTACCTCAAGTTTGTCGAGGGGATAATCGCTCTCTAGGAGATTGGCAATTTTCTTGACGATCACCGGCGCCTCGTTGTATGTAGGAATAATCACGCTCACGTCAGGTTCGATGGGTTTCTGGTCGATTTCGTAGTCTCTCTTTGCGCCGATCCTTCGCATCAGCCCGAAGTATGCCAGTGGTGCGCCAACATGAACCGAGCCAACGACGAGCCAGACTATGAGAAGAAGAGTTGCCATCAGATGTTCACTACGCTGAAGCCGTCTTCACCGTAGCCAGTGACTAGCTGGGCCTGGAGTTCGCTCGACATTTGCGAATGTTCAGCAGAGACGATGGAAACTTTGTTGTCGTCCGTCTGGATCGTGGCCTCTTTCCGAATGTTCCACCATTCGGTCATCTCCCCGAGTGTCATAATGTCACACTCGGGGTCAGACCGGAAGCTTTCAAGGAGCCTCTTGTATTCTCGTTTGTGTTCGGCCTCAGCGAACTCATAGTCGGGATGAATGAGCAAGATGCAGGCTCCTCCGACGCCGCGAATCCACATCGCGAGCCTAAGGAGCAGGTCGACCGCCGCCGAGGGCTTCTGTCCTGCGACTCGGATGAGTTGGTGGTCCTGCGGGAGCGAGACTGGGATCTCGAGAATATTGCGAATGTAGAATGGGAAGATCGTTCCCACGCCGTGTGATCGAAGAGACGTCGGGGACAGAATCTCCCATGAGGGAGTTGAAGAGTCGAACTCGAAACCAGCATCGTAAAGGGCCTCAGCTAAGTCTACGGTGTGCTGAAGCAGTGGAGCCCTGAAACCCAGAATCCTTTGATCAACGAGTCTCTCAAGCCGAGCCTTACAGCTAGCGAGTCTGCGCTTCTTCTCATCGACTCTGAGGAATATCAGTCTTCCATCATGTCTCGTGTCGTGGGCTCCGATCTCGCCGTTCCTCGCTAGCATGGTGAGTGATGAGGGAGCAAGGGGATACCGGTCGCTGGGAATGTTCCAAGTTGATCGGATTCTCAGTGTCTCCTCCGTTTCCATCAGCATCTTCGCTCCCTTCTCGAGGCCGGCTTCGGTCTCTACATCATGCGTTACAGAGAGAGCATATTCCCTGCCTCGTCTCCAAAAGCCAATTCTGGGGACGGGGCCAGCGATTCTGACTAGACTAGCGAGGAAGACTGTGCGGAGATACTCTACGGGTCCAAGATTCTCCTCTTTCAGGCCGGAAAGGCCCTCTTCTGAGCGAAATGATCGGTTTCTGATGAATGAAGGGATCGACTGGTAAGAGAAGGGAAGCTTGGCGACGAGGCTGAATCTTTTGCTCGGGACTTCTTCGAAGCCGTCGTGGACCAGCTTTGCGTATTCAGTTACAAGGTCTAGTCCTACCAAGTGTACATTTGAGCCTTGGATACGCGACATGATCGTAGTGCCATCTGATACTAAGAGAGGTTCGATCCGTGACCCTGAATACTCATACACGGTCGTTCTCAAGGAGACAGTAATGCCCTTTCTGACGGGGAGACGGAGGAGTTTGTTCTTTGACGCGACGCCGACTCCCGTGTCCGAGGCCGCCTTTTCAGCCTCCTCTCCTCCCACGGGGGTAAGTATCACGGGGCCATGGACAGAATACTGGGCTGCCGTCGATCTATCCGAGGTGAAAATGACGGATCCGTTCGGCTTGGGAAGGTTCAGCTGGTAGGGAATCTTCCAGAATTCGGCGTAGTCTTGTAGAGTGTGCGATGCTTCGTCAGCTTCTGCTTTGAGCACCACGGGATGGAGTTCTGAGACCAAAGTCATCTAGTGTCTCACTCCCATTCGGAGGAGGAACATGGGTCCAACGATCTGCCACCAGTCTCTCAATGGAGATATGTGAGAGTAGCCTCTCCTTCCAGAGTGAGAATATGTCTTTGTCACCGGCCTCTCGGTAAACCTGTATCCCAGTGTGAGCGTTTTGTAGTGCAAGTAGTATTCGAGCTCGTAACCATCAAGCCATGGCTGCCAAACATCGATCCTAGGATCCTGTAGTATCGACGCCTTGTAGGCTCTGAAACCATTGGTGACCTCGGTGCAGTGGACCCCTGTTAGAAGAGTCCAAAAGAAGGGAAAGGATCTGCTGAACAATCCCCGGAGCAGGGGAGTCTTCTCCCGTCGCCCTCCGGGGAGGAACCTTGATCCTTGGACATAGTCGTAATCGCCTTTTAGAATTGGCTCTGTGAGTCTCATGATCTCTTTCGGATCATCCTTGCCGTTGCCGGCCATGACTACGATTAGGGTGAAGCCGTTTGAGAGGGCATATTCGTATCCTTCCTTGATGGCGTAGCCTATGCCCTTTCTCTCTGGGTTCTTGATGATCGAGACAGGGACCTGGCTTCTCTTTCTCGACTCCTCGATCTCGCCGATGATCCGGTCGTCGGGATTGTCGAGGACAAGGCAGACTTGGTCAACTGATCCAGGCTCAAATCTTTCAAGGACACGGCCGACCTTGCCCGCTTCTCGGAAGACCGGGATGATCGCAATACTACTCATTGAGCTGTTCGACCTCTCTTTCCGACCCGCGAGCCTCCTTGATTTGGCGGAGGGTCTCTATAGCCTATGACTCTGGCGGGAATCCCTACTGCGATCGCGTTCTCAGGTATGTCCTTAGTTACTACCGATCCTGCGCCAATGAGAGCGTTCTCTGCGATCTTGACCCCTGGATTGATAGTGCTGCCCGCCCCGATGGACGCGAAGCTCTTCACTCTCGTGTTGAGCAGGCTCCATTTACCATGAGCTCTCGGATGTTTATCGTTCGTGAACGTTACGTTCGGGGCAATGAAGACGTCGTTCTCAATAACTACTCCTGTGGGGATGAATACAAATGGACGAATCTTGCAATTGTCTCCTATCGTGACGCCTTCTTCGATGTATACGTAAGAGTCGATCTTTGTATTCTTTCCGATCTTGCATCCGTACAGGTTTACCTGATCATGAATCTGGGAGTCCTTGCCTATGACCGCTTTCTTGATCACGGAGAATTTCGTACTTCTCATTTATTTCGCGGATATCTCCGGGATTATCGGGAGCCGGACTTGGATCGCACGGTCGTGGTACATCGACTCGCGAGAGGCTTCTAGGAGAGCGACTACTCGGGCGCCTAGGAGTCCGTCGGAGTGATTCGTGAACGGTGTCGAATCACTGTTGTTGCGAATGCAATTGGCGAAGTGAGTTATCTCTTCTCTGAGGGTATTGCTGGGGGAGACTGGGATATCCTCGAGTACGCTTGACTTTTCAAGGAATAACTTCTGAGTGACGCAGTCTAGGTGGGCGTTTCCTTGGCTCCCGACTATCGTGACTCCTCTCTGCTTGTTCCGGTCTAGCCAGCTGAGCTCGATGTGAGCCAGCAGGCCTCCATTGTGTTCTGCGGTGACAAACGCGACTTCTTCATTCTGTCTTGTTCGGTACCCTCGGGCTTTGCATGAGACTTTCTCCGGCCACATCCCTAGAACGTAGTTGCAGATGTCAAACGGGTGCGGGGCTAGGTCAGTGATAACTTCTCTCTGGAGCTGCGGGCTCATCAAAGCTGTCCATCGCATGAGCACGTAATATGGGTCCCCGATCAAGCCGTTTGATAATACTCGCCGAAGCTCCCTGACTCCATTGTTGAACCTGTGAATATGTCCAACGCAGAGGATGCATTTGTTTTCTCGGGCGAGCCTTATCAGCTCATAGGCTTCTTCGGTCTTTAGCGTTAAGGGCTTTTCAACTAGAACATGTTTGCCCTGCCTCAGAAAGGTGGACGCGACCTCGAAGTGAGTACTATTTGGGGTGGCGATGTGCACGCCGGACAATGAGCGGTCGGTGGCCAACGACTGATAGTCCCAAGAGTATTCTATTCCAGGGCCAAACTCCTCGCGACATGCGGAGAGGCTTGCAGGAGAACTGTCGACCACAGAATGAAGCTCAACCTCGCCACTCGTTCTGCCAATGTCGAGAATCTCCTTTACCACCTTCCTCCCCCAATAGCCGCCGCCAATGACCGATATGCGAAGTGGTTTCATTTTCGAGACACTCTAATTGGAGAATTACGAATGGGATTGACTGGGTGCCCGAACATGAATCGGGGTGAAAACCAGAAGAGATGTTTTTCTGCGGGGTCCCAGCTTCATTCGCACCACGAATACGGGACTTTGTAGAACCTCTACTCTTAACCTTCTTGGTGGATGGTCATATTCTTCAATAAAATCATGTCCAGAGATATGCTTGGATACATGAGGGTCGATCCCCGGTCGTTATTCGGGAATTGAATAAATAGCGGGCGGGAGAAAAGAATTCTCGACTCAGTGCCTGGGAATCCTGTTGGAAATGATCACGCGCGTGAGTTACAGATCTTCTCCGGATGTCGGACAGCCCGACAATTTCGAATCCCAGGTTGTCAGCGTCATCGTTACAGTCTTCCCCAAGGCGCTAGCATTTGCATCGAACTCTTGGAGGCGCCAGCTTACCACGTGGCAGTGTGGCAGCGGTGTCAAGTCGAAATTAACGGTCGACCCTTCCAGAAGATTGCGAGAGCATCGCATGTTCTTCGCCCATCCTTTAATGCTTCAAGATTACGTGGCAGGGGCCCGAGTGACAGGTTTCCGAAAAGTGTTGTGTAAATGAGGACGCTCTTAGTGACGCTCAGCGGTACTCATGGGACTGGCAAGTCTACAAATGCAGGGAGGATTTACTACTTGCTGAACGGTTCAGGTCGGAAATTTTCCTATCTGAGGCATCAGGACCTCCTCGACCCCTTCGGGTTCATAGTCAGAAGAACGGCAAGGGTCCTGCATGTTGACGTGAATTATCTGGAGAGGACTACTCCAGTGAGAATTTTATGGTCCCTATACTTTCTGTTTGTCTACTGCCCGATCCTCGTGGGGGGAATAGGTCTTAGGCGGCGATTTGGCTATAGCGTCGTAACGGATCGTTATGTCTATGATCTTATCGTCGGGTTCTGGGGCAACCGTCAGAGGGTCCCTTTGGAGCATTTGCTGATATGGGTCCTGCCCCGACCAGACGTCTCCTTCGTCCTGGAGGCTGAGAACAGCAGGATTCTGGCAGCCCGCCCCGAGCATACTGACGAGTTCATCCGAAATGAAAAGCGTCTGTACAACCGTCTTGCAGACCATTTTGGGTTAAAGAGAATCAGCACATCTGAATCGATGCAGGCTGTATGGAAGCGCATGGCTGCTGACATCGAATCCTCCTTTTACAAGAAACCCGCTGGCTCGTCCGTTAGAACTATCAATAACTGAATGTCATCGCCAATTCTTAGAATCGAGAAACATATTCCACTCGACCTGACATGATGTCACTCACGTATCGCGGACACGACGAGTCCATTCGAAATATGTCTGCTGCATTCTTCATTCTCACCCGAATCTGGGCAATAGGTCTGGTTAATGGTCTTACAAATTCAACGAGCCTAATCCTGCTTACCGTGAGATAGCAGGATCTAGGACATGTCCATCGAAATCATTCGCAGAATCGACCCCTAGTATCTTGAGCAAGGTAGGCGTCAGATCTAAAAGATTGGCGTCCAACTTGACTCCAGGCTTGATTCTCGGTCCCACCATTGCCCAAAAGCCGTCTCGTGAATGAATCGAAGAGAAGTGTGGGTTTGTGTTCCAGAGCTCCCTTGTTCCGAGCCTCGGGTTGATCTGAATCTTTTCCTTTCCAGAGAAGAGTTCCACACAAAGATCCGGCGCATCATACTGATAGGGACCCATGAACGTTTGTTCCTTGAAGTGGAATACTGGGGTCAACTTCTGTCCAGTTTTCGGATCAGTAAGACTACTCATCATGTCGCAGAGCTGGTTTAGTACACTGGTGAGAGTCTCTGTCCCGTCCGCATGATCCCGTTTTCTGACAAGGTCATAATTTACGTAAAAGTGAGCCTGGTGGCCACCCGTTGAGAAAGCCAAGGTCCCGTCCCAATCAATATTGTCTATTAACCCCTGGAGGGTACGTTCTATCGCCGCCGCATAAGTAAGTTTATGGCTGATGAATTCGGGCGTCAGCCTGTAGAGTGTGGCTAATGTCTGAGGAGAAAATCTCTTCAGAACAAACTTTCTCAGCTTCGTGTAAACTTCACCTTTCTGTTTCACTGGGCCCTTTAGCGTCAAGAGACCCCTCGACTCTAGAAGTCTGTTGACGTAGAGCGCGGAAGAACAAGCAGCAGACCCGTGGTCGGAAAGGAGAAGAACATGGGTGTTCGATCCCACTAGCTTTACGAGATCTCCCACCGCGTTGTCGATATTGACGTACCAGTCTTGTAGCGCGTTGGAGTAGGGAGAGTCTGGGCGATCCATGTACTGCCATAGATCGTGCTGGACGAGGTCTAATCCTTGAAAGGTCATAGCGAAGACATCAGGGTTGTACCATTCAATCAATACCTTTGCTGTCTGGAGGCATTTGTCATGGAGCCTCTGCACCTGAGCTAGATGAGCCAGCTCGCCGCCCTTCATGTCAGACGGCTTCGAAAGCGGGACGTCAATCTCATAGCCGCCAACCGCTGAATCTATCTTCCTCATCAAGTCCTCTGGGTAGGACCAGACCTTACCATGAGGAACAGGAAAGCCTGAGACCATGAATCCGTTTATAGAGTAGGGAGGATACGTTCCGGGAAAGTTGAAGACTCCGACCTTCATTCCCTTCTTCGAGCACGTGTCCCAGAAGCAACCTAGTTCGGCCGTGGTCTTACCACTCTTTAGCTTCCTATCCCGTCCTATGTAGAGGAAACCATAGACGCCAATCTTGGCCGGATTCTTGCCCGTTGCAAAGCATTGCCAAGCTGGAACGCTCTCTGGAGGAACTATCGATTGAAGAATCCCTTGCGCCCCGCGCTCGAAAATTGACCGAATGTTCGGAAGCTTGTCAATCCATTTCTGGATCAGATAGGGCGAAGCTGAATCTATCCCTAACACGAGAGCATCCATCTTTACGAGGCCTCGCGGTTCAGAATCCTTCGAGTCAAGCTTTCAACCAGAAAATTCTTCGAGTTCGAGTACGCGTGTGTCTAAGAGATGTTGGAGGTGCAAAGCAAAAGCGCCGGGGGCCGTACCACTTACCAGTCGAACAATCAGTGGCTTCAAGTGCGGAAATTTGAATGCAATAATGTCTGCAGAGATCGTAGCTCCTCTCGGAGTTAGTAGCATTGGTAGACGTGTCTGATCGCCTGATCTCTACGAACCGGGTCGTCACCAGACTCCGCCCCGTCCTCCGGCTCTGACCGCTGCGCTCAAGAAGTCAAGTATGATGAGGGAGGGAGCAGCCAAGCATGACAGCGAGCTCTTCCATCTTTTCTGTGCAGCCTCTCTTGCTCCCTTTAGGAGGAAGAGGAGAATGATTGCTACGGTTGGAATCCGGTAAGGGAGGACCAGCCTGTCGCGCCTAAGGAAGGACAGTCGATCTCTCCCGAATCTTACCACCGCCAATTTCTGGAGATCCAAAAAGCGGGAATTTTCTGCTTGGCAAGACTTGAGGAAGCGGTTTATTGATGCGAGATAAAAGACGAATGCGTCACCGATGCGAGCATTGTCGATCTTCTGCAGAACCTCTTCGCGGTCGGCGGTTTCTATCAGCTTTAAGAAATCTAGTATGTCCGAGAGTTTGAGGAAGTTGTGGCGAAACATGGCATGAATAACCCTGATCAAAACCCTGTCAGAGTCCGAGGTCATCCACACCTCTCGGCCCTCCAAAATCACCTTTCTCCGATAGTGGAGGACCTCGACCGGATCCAGGTGGACTTCCCCCAGCTGGCTAATGGTTGGATAAAGTTCGAAATCATGTTTGTATTCTGGCAGAAAGCAGCTGAACTTTCCGAGTAGTCTGTCACAGTGCGTGAGTCCTTGGGGGCTGGCCTTGTACTCACTGAGGAGAATCTTCTCTATCTGGGTAAGTTGCGTAGCTGAGGGGACTAGGAGGTCAATGTCATGTCCTATATCTGGGAGCGAGTCGAATGATTTTATTGCGACGAAATCAACTCCATGTTTAGTAAAAACCGCGCTCATCTGGTCGTACAGATCGAAGGCCTCAGCAGCATCCTTCCTGGCCTCATCGACAGCCTCCTGAGGAAGTAGAACGAGGTCCGCCGCTCTAAGCAGAACTTTGTTCTTCTTGACTAACTTTAGCATTCTAGCCTCATCCTTGACTGAGGCTTTATTGTTCCTCAACAAAGCTCTGGCGAGTAAGAGGGACTCAGCCTCTCTGCGGGCGGTTTTCACTCCGCCTATCTCTTCAAGAAAGTTTAGCTTCACGAGTTTGTGGACCTACTTGTCACGTAAGCGGATTGAGCAATAACTGCTGACCCGGGGCACCATGCACTCGCTCCGGTCCAGGTTGCGGCCATTCTCCCATGGTCGGTACCACCTTCAGAAGGGTCACTGTCCTGCGAACGCTCCAATCATTTTCCGATCTTTGTCCGCCCAAAGCTCTGCATGGGTCTGGGTAGTGATCCTCTTTGCGGTATTTATCCAATTCCGGGGCATGATTGGTGTGGTAGGTATGGATATCCTTGGATTCATTTGTGATTATCGCGATTGAAAAACATCGGCGCTCCGCTGATATGCTTAGAACTCAGAGTTGGCGAGGAGCATAGAGGTCATGAAGTTTCACCGCGGGCTCCTAGTGGCTTTTTCCGGAGTCGATGGCAGCGGGAAGTCGACTCAAATTCGCCTCCTCGAGGAAGAGCTCGCGAAGGCTGGGGTTGGGGTGTTGCACATTCGGTGTCGTTGGAGGCCGGTACTATCCCTGCCGTTGCTTGTGATCCTTCGAAGGTTGGGTTACGCCAAGTATCACATAGGCGGAGGTTCATACATAGTGGAGACTCGGCTACGCGGAAAGGAAGGCCTGGCTTCGCTCTGGTGTATTCTTACCCAATTGGAGAATGTTGTCAAGACCGGGTTGAAGCTCGTATTTCCTATGTTGCTAGGCCGTTCGGTCATATGCGACAGATACGTTTTGGACATGCTCGTGGATGGCATGTACGGACTGCATGACAGTCCTGGTAGGAAGAGGCTCGGTTTCAAACTTCTTCGCCTCTTCCCAAGGCCGGATTTTGCCTTCTTCATGGATATTGATCCGGAAGTCGCTTTCAAACGTAAGCCAGATCTTCCCACGCTGAAGGACTATGTTGAGAGGCTTGATCTTTATCGCATGCTAAGTTCTCGCTGGGGTGTAACGATTGTCAATGCTAGGTCTCAGCCGAACGTTATCCGGAGAGAAATTTGGGATAGCATTTCGCGATCTACCCGGATTTGATATCTGCAATCTCATACGTCATAATGACCTCGGCACAGCTGAGAAAATCGCATAGCGATCCGGATGATATCGATTCCAATAGCGAAGGGTCGGTTCGCAGTCAAGCAGAATTCAATGAACCTTGCCTATCACATAGGCTTGTTTGCCACTGTGGACACTAACTGTCGAAAATGGAAAACCTGCACGTCCAGCATGCTCGTGTAGTTCCCAAACAGACCGGTCCTCCGCTTCGCAATATCCTCCAAGGGATCATTGCATATTATCCCCGCGTTTCCGATGGCGCTGGCCCAGTGAGCATCGCTCCCCGCTGTCTTGGGTCGCTCGTGTCTCTGAGCCAGCAACGATGCTTTCCAGTTCTCGCGGCCCCTATTCATTGCATTGAAAACCTCGACTCCGTCCGTCTTCAAGCAGCCTTCCCCGAGCGAGGGACTCACACGGCTTGAGAAGGGATGTGAGGCAATGGCGATTCCTCCGAGGTCATGAATTCTCTCAGTGGTCTCATCTAGGGCGAGGCCTTTCGGAACGTTCTCCTCGATACCAATCGCGAGAATGTGTCCAGATCTGCTGCTGACCTCGGCACCAGGGATTACATGGAACTCCTTGTACCTTCGGGCAATCTTTCTCCCCGTTAGCCCTCCTTCGACACTGTCATGGTCAGTTATTATCATCCCATTCAATCCTCTTTTGATAGCAGCTTCTATCATCTCTCTCGGCGTATTCAACGCATCGAACCATCGCCGGCGACGATTGCTATACACTGAGTGACAATGCGTCTCCCACTTCAACCCAGATGTTTCCTATCGCTGCCCTCATAGTCAACCAACATTAAACTCTGTTCATGCAATTATTTGTGATCATAGTAAGATCGGCCTGAACGGGAAAAATCGTGTCCAGTAAGCCGGAATCTGATGGTTTTAGAAAATTCCTTAGGAAGAGGTGATGAGGCGTCAAGAAACTACACTCGCTTCGATTATCGCCTCCATATCGTCGTTCAGTTAGTGAGGTTTGAAAAAGATCCACGAAGATTCATTTGCGAGAGAGAAGAGACAGAAAGTGGCTAAAGGCAACTCTCAGCATAGTTCAGGAGGCAGATCTAGTTGAGAGACTCTGGCACCATTCTTCGAGGATCGAGTGAAGTCGAAGTAGTGTTGATCATCCAACGGGACTTCGATGCTATCTTGAATGAGTTAGCCAGTCTTCGATCGATTCTCAACTACAGATTGCAACCTGGACTCTCCAAGACTATCCGCGACACCTACTTCGACACTGCCGGCCAACATCTCCGCAAGCAGGGTACTAACGTCAGAATTAGAGAGATAAACGACGCTTTCTTCATTTCGACAAAATGGGGGTCAAGGAGGACCCTGAGGGGTGCGACCCTGAGGAAAGAGGTCGAAGTGTCTTGGTCAGAGCGGGCCCTCCAGAGTCTTATCAAGGATCTGAAACTGGAAGTTGGCATAGTGTCTCCTCGGACTCAATTTTCAGAGACCGCTCCAACTGAATCGATGAAAGCGATTGGGTTGCAGGTGATACAGGATCGGAATACAAGACGAGAAGTGAGAAACATATCGTCCGGACCCAAATCTACTCTCGCGCTCGCGGAACTCGCGATAGATCGAGTCACTTATCATATAGGGATGCATCGGGCTTCAATCTTTGAGGTAGAAGTGGAAGAGAAGGCGAGTAAGTCTTCCTCTGTAGTAAGAAATGTGACGAAGGCTCTGCTGCACGCATATCAGCCGGCCCTCCAGAAATGGTCGCACGGAAAGTTCGTAACGGGGCTGGCCATTCAGAGATTATTGGAGACGGAACCCGCTGACAGTCTGTTGGATGGCGACCGCCTATTGCCAGAAGCTTTCAACCGATTAGATCAGACGGCGCGATCGTGGAGAAGGTCTTGGGGTCGCATGCTATTCCGGACTTTGAGGTCCCAAAACTAAACTTCGTCTAAAGGGCGATCTTCTTGTTCTGATGACTGAGAAAGCCTCATCCAGCAGGAAGCTTGCCCGACGACATCGGCTCAGTCAAAGGCGCAAGGCCTTCGAAGTTACTAACGTTAGCATTGGGATGGAGGCTCCTCACAGAGAATGGTTGAGTCGGCCCTCGTAACAAGCGCTGCGGAAATTCGAGGGCGATTACATCACTGGGTGGCCAAGATTCTTTCATCGAAATATTCACCTTTGCACCAAGCGGTATGACACGTGCCTGGCACGAGCCTAAATGGAGATTTGTCTGGGCAGGCGCGCCTATGACTAGCCCACTTCCTCTTTGATCATTCGTCCTAGGACTAAGCTTGCCTCCCTCTTTACGTCTGCTGATGCATCTACCACGACCAGACCCTGCGAGGGTTGACCGTATAGCACTAGGGAATTGCTAGGCGACTCTACGATGCATGGTAATGCGAGTAGATCTTCCTCGCCCTCGACGAGAATTAGAGCCTCGTCGTCTTTCATCGCTCGTTTGATCGTGTCCCAAGCTTCGAGCGTGACGACACCGGCTGGATTCTTTACGTGGTAGGTTTTCTTGACTTTGAGGTTGAATGCTGCTGTGGGTTTTCGCATCGAAATGTGATCCAGTATTCTAAGATCGACCCTGATTCCAGCAACAAGGGTTTCTCGCGATACTACATCTCCAACGGCGGTGACCCTTCTAGGGTTAGTCTGGCTAATGATCGAGTTCAATTCTGACATTGTCCTTGCGGGACCTCCCAGAAGCAGTCTCCCGAACGGTTCCTTCAACCTCTGGAGATCTGCTTGGTTCGGTCGTAGCTGGATCATCTAATCTCCCCCCCGGGAGAGTCGACGTTAACGACTGCTGGGCCGATCCCGACAAGAATGTTTACGACCAATAGCTCGCGGTCCTTATCTGGATTGATATCTCTGTGAACCAGGCGAGGTGGGACATGAAAGAAGTCTCCAGGGCTTATGTCCGCGATTTGCCTTCCTTTCAAAGCGTACTCGAGTTGAAGCCTACCGGAGACAATGTACCCGAAGAGATGGTGCGTCCCGTGATGATGCCACCCGGAAACGACTCCGGGAGCGACTTGTGACTGAGAGACGATTGCGTTCTCAGATTCGAAAGCCTTCTTTCGAGTGATTCCTTCGGTTGAGTATCCAGCTCCGAGTTCGGAGCTACGTGCGATTTCGATGCCAGGCATGATTGCGCGGAGTAGCAGCCTGATACTAAGACCTAGCTTCATTGCGAGTCCACCCAATCTGGAAAAGTTTGGGATCGAGCTAGGGCAAATCATGATATTTACTCCTCACCCTAAGGAGTCGTTTACGAGTGATAACCGATGGCGCTGAGAAACGCTGATGTTGGTCAGGTGAAGCTAGCATACGTGGAGGCGGGCCTAGGCGAACCTGTCGTATTTGTTCATGGAATACCTACCGATTATCGCGCATGGAACGGCCAAATTGGGCCCTTCTCAAGCCGATATCACGTGATCGCTTACAGTAGACGTCTCGCCCAGCCAAATCAGAATACCTTGGACTATGAGAAGAGCACGATCGAAAACAATTCCGCAGATCTTGTTGGCTTGATCGAAGAACTCGGGATTTCTCCCGTTCATTTGGTGGGTCACTCCTATGGCGGGTTCGCCTCGGCTTTCTGCGCATCAACAAAGCCACAACTAATTCGAACCCTGACGCTAATCGAACCCGCGATATCAACGATCTTGTTGCGGAATCGGAAGAGCATCTCACAATTCTTGGGCCTTCTGTTTGCTCATCCGTCCATAGCGAGGTCAGCCGCACGATTTCAAAGAGGATCACTAGACCCGTCGCTCAAAGCGTTTCGTCGAGGAGATTTCGATAAGTCGCTCAGACTCAATCTTGACGGTATCATGAATAGGCATGGAGCATTCGAAAAGTTTCCTGAACCAGTGCGCACAATGGTAAAGGAGAATGAGAGAACTGTCGGAGAACCAACGGCCGAAGTCCCGGTGTTTGGCAGAGAAGAAGCGTCCAAGATATCAGCGTCAACACTTCTGATCCACGGAACCGAAAGTCCGGCAGTACTGCACGCTATTGTGGACCGTCTTGGAAAGGCGATTCCCAAAAGCGAAATCTCAACGATCCCCGGAGCCGCACACTTCCCACACTTCGAAAAACCCCAGGAATTCAACCAACTGGTGCTAGGTTTTCTCTCGAAGCACTCATCCAATTCATGAGAACCGAACCTTAGGGCGGCTCAGTTGGACGTTTACCTCGTCGATGGCACTTACGAGCTGTTTCGCCACTTCTACGCCATGCCTCCCCATTCGACCGGCAGGGGTGAGGAGGTCGCGGCGATCAGGGGAGTGTTGGGAAGTATTGCTGGGATGCTGGAATCGGGAGTTACGCACATCGGGATCGCGACCGACCATGTCATCGAGTCTTTCCGCAACGATCTCTGGCCAGGGTACAAGACCAGTGAGGGTGTCGATCCTCGCTTGCTTGCACAGTTCCCGTTGCTTGAAGAGGCGCTCGAAGCCATGGGGGTCGTGGTCTGGCCAATGGTCGAATTAGAGGCGGACGACGCTCTCGCGGCTGCGGCGTTGTCTCTTAGCAGAATCCCTGCAGTCTCGCGTGTCTACATCTGCACCCCCGACAAGGACTTGGCACAGTGCGTGAGAGACGATCGCGTAGTTCAGCTTGATCGTCGAGCGCGGCAAGTCCGTAATGAAGCTGGGGTCCGTGAAAAGTTCGGCGTTTCGCCAACATCCATTCCCGACTATCTCGCGCTTGTTGGCGACACTGCGGATGGATATCCCGGTCTCACAGGCTGGGGCGAAAGGTCCGCTGGAGCGGTTATCGGTTTCTACAGCCACCTGGAAGCTGTTCCTAGATCAGATCTGGACTGGAAGGTTGCAGTTCGGAGAGCCGATCATCTTGCTGAGAGTCTCCAAGAGAACTTCAAGCTTGCGTTGTTATTCCGAGACCTCGCCACCCTGCGAACTAGAGAGCCCAGAATCCGTTCGGCGAACCAGCTTCGTTGGCGCGGACCCGGCTCCAGGTTTCCCGCCATATCCGAGCGACTGGACGATCCTCAACTAGTCAACCGGGTTGCTGACATTGCCGCTAAACGGCAAGCCAAGAGTCGCAGTTCAAGCCGTCGACAGCAGGCCTAATGTAACTCGTCCGGACGCCGCACGTCTTTGTTGAAATGTCAAAAAGCAAATTGTTTTTCGACGTAGCTTCATCCCTCGACGGCTTTATCGCTCCTGAAGGGATGGAATTGGCTCACGCGAACGATCCAGAATTCAAATGGTGGATGAGCCAATGGACGAAGCTGCAGAACTGGGTCTTTCATCAACAGTTCTTTCGCAAAAGCCTCAAGCTCGGCGACGGCGGTGAGACCGGCCGTGACAATCGAATGCTGGAAGAGACATTTAACCGCACGGGCGTGAGCATCATGGGAAAGCGAATGTTTGAAGGGGGAGAACGATTCTGGCCGGAAGAAGCGCCCTTTCACACACCAGTCTTAGTCTTGACTCACCATGTTCGCGAGCCCTGGGAACGCCCAGGAGGCACCACGTTCTACTTCGTCAAAGATGGAATAGAGGCTGCACTTGCAAAGG
>WNGH01001435.1_pt1 | contig 38058 bp, 33 predicted proteins | sample 5400631 | NCBI WGS metagenome assembly WNGH01 (sample SAMN13153373, study PRJNA577476) | soil metagenome | isolation source: 115 cm soil or saprolite under Garry oak tree replicate 1 | place: USA:California | collected 2016-06-15 | reverse complement strand
GAAATGCCGCGCCGTGCCGCCTCCGGCCACAAACGTTCGAGGCAATTACCGAAATCCGCGGCCGCAGCGCGGATCGCATCGGCCGTCATGAGCGGATTTCCCGACGCCCCGGATTGCCCGCTCCAGCCGGTTGTGGCGCTCAAGTTGAAGGAGCCCGGAACAGCGCTGGCAGAGGGCTGTTGAAATAGGCGTGTCAGCCAATTGTTGTCCTGTTGCGCCCAGGCTAAATCTGCAGCGCCGAAAGCGAGGATGGCTGCGATGACCCCAGAAAAGATGCGTTTTTGGACAGTCATGAGGCAAAAAGCTCGCGTTCGGGCCGCAACGGCACCCTGCCAAAACGGCACCCTGCCAATATGCGTCGAATCACTACCGGTGAGTTTTCCTTGCCGCCGGCTGGACGATTTGCCACAACGGGCATCCCGGTGAGCGATCAGTTTGGGACCGGCAGGCATGACGAGTCGGGTTCCAGTTGTTCCCATTGAATCGATCTTTAGAGGCCGGGTTGGACAATAATTTGAACGAGAAAGTGTATTCTTCCGAATATCCATTAATTCCGATGCACATCTTTATTGCATGAACCCGGTCCGCAAAGCCGTCTTCCCCGTAGCCGGCCTCGGCACCAGGTTCTTGCCGGCCACTAAGGCTATGCCGAAAGAGATGCTGCCGGTCGTCGATCGGCCGCTTATTCAGCATGTCGTTGACGAGGCCCGCCAGGCCGGAATCGAACACTTCATTTTTGTGACCGGCCGCAACAAAGGGGTCATCGAAGACCACTTTGACCGGCAGTTCGAGCTTGAGATGACCCTACTCGAACGGCAAAAACACAAGATCCTCGATTATCTCAATCAGGACTTGCCGGTGCCCGGCTCGGCCAGTTTCACGCGGCAGCAGGAGCCGCTTGGGCTCGGGCACGCGGTCTGGTGCGCGCGCGAATTGCTCGGCCGCGAACCGTTCGCGCTGCTGTTGCCAGACGTTCTGGTCCAACACCAGCGAGGCTGCCTCGCCCAAATGATCGATGCGGCGCGCGACCTACCGGCGAACGCAAACATTGTGGCCGTGGAGGAAGTCCCGCACGAGCGCGTCGATCAATACGGTGTGGTCGGAATCGGTGAGCGGCGAGGCAAAATGTTCTCCATCACCAATATGGTGGAGAAGCCAACGAAGGACCGCGCGCCTTCGAACCTTATTCTGACCGGACGCTACATCTTGCAGCCGGACCTTCTTGAGATCCTCGGCAGACAGGAACGCGGCACCGGCGGCGAAATTCAGCTCACGGACGCAATGATCCAATTGGCGCGCACACAACCGTTCTACGGGTTTCAGTTCGACGGCCGTAGCTTCGACTGCGGTTCGAAGATCGGCTTTCTCGCCGCAAATGTGTCATATGCTCTTGCGCGCTCCGACATCGCGCCCGAGTTCCGCGCCGAGATCAAAAAGATACTCGGTGAAGTCGACGATTAGCTTTTAGGGCTTCCTGCCAGTCAGGCCGATCACGACGGACAAACCCGCGTGTGATGTCCCTTCGTGAATTTCGCGCTTTTCCTCGACGATCTGTAAATCGCCAAAGCCACCAAATTCCCGCTCCAGCATCGCCCGCGTGTAAAGATTTTCCTGTTGTTTTGGACCGCCGGTGCCGTATTCCAATTGTTTTGGCGTGTAGCCCTGGACAATCAGAAGCCCGCCGGATTTGAGCGTCCGCCGCATGCCCGCCCATTTTTCCGCCCGTTCGGAAGGCGAACTGAACTGCGCGAAAATTTCGACCACAACGTCGAACGCCGACTCCGGATAGTCCCATGCGTGTACATCGACCTGAACGAATTCGATCTCAACCTGGCGCTCGGCTGCCAAAGCACGCGCCTTTCTTTGCGCCGCCGGAGAGAAATCAAGCGACAGAACGTCGAGACCCTGTTGTGCGAGCCAAATGCCGTTGCGACCTTCGCCATCCGCAATCGCCAGCGCGCGCCCGGATCGCGGAAGCAGCGTCTTGCAGGATTTCAGAAAATAGTTGGCCTCTTTGCCAAACGCGTATTCGGGTGGGGCAAAGCGCGCTTCCCAACGCGCATATTCGCTCAAGCTCTGCTCGCGGGCTGACATTTCTAACAATCGGTGGGTAATCAGGATCTCGAAGGCACGTTCAGGGCTGCAGTCGGGCTCAAGCTTTGCCTTCATAGCGCCGCCAAGCCGGAACCAACAGCACAGCGAAGGTCGCAAGCGCCAACATCTCCGCCGGCCATGGCCAGCGCGCTACCGAAGCGACGATGCCGACAAGGATGGCGGCGAAGCCAAGCCACAGCGCGAAACGGCCCGGCCGCAACACTTCGATCGCAAACAGCACAAGCGCAAGCGAAAACCAAGTCCATGAGACGAGCGAACCGTCTTGCATCGGTCAGACCCAGCCCTTGAGCTCTCGCATGGCAAGCTGCCACAGCATCAGCATGCCGGCCTCGCTATCGTTGAGGCAAGGAATCGCCGCAAAATTTTGACCACCGTGACGCTTGAACATGCGGGCATTCTCGACTCCGATTTCCTCCAGCGTTTCGAGACAGTCTGAGGAAAATCCCGGCGTTATCACGACAAGGTTTTTCACGCCTTTGCGCGCGAGCATCCTCACCGTATTGATGGTGTAGGGCTCAAGCCACTGCGCGCGACCGAAGCGGGACTGGAACGACATCATTAATTGCTTTTCGTCGAGAGCGAGCTGCGCGCGCAAGAGATCGGTCGTTCGCACGCATTGGCTCTGATAGGGATCGCCTTTGGCGACTGCCTCTTTGGGTATGCCGTGATAGGAAGCCAGGATCACGTCAGGCGTAAACGGCAATGATTTAAGCTCCGCTTGCAGCGACGATGCCAGCACTTCGATGTAATAGGGATCTTCGTAGTAGGCGGGCAAAACCCGCAACGCGGGCTGCCGACGCTGCTGCAGCATGAAGCGAAACACCTCGTCGCATACCGTGGCCGTGGTCGCAGCAGAATATTGCGGATAGAGGGGCATGATCAGGATGCGTTCGCACCCCCAGGTGACGAGCACTTCGAGCCGCGATGCAATTGACGGGTTGCCGTAACGCATCGCCCAATCGACGATGACATGCTTGCCGAGCGGCTCAAGAATCTCGCTGAGTTTTTCCGCCTGGGAACGGGTAATCGTCTTGAACGGCGATTCGTCCTTCTCGCGATTCCATATTCTTTCGTAATCGCGCGCTCTGCGTCGCGAGCGCAGCGACAGGATAAAAGTATTGAGCAATAGCTTCCAGAAAATTGAATCCTTTTCGATGACGCGCGGATCGGTCAGAAATTCCTTCAAGTAACGCCGCACAGCGGCCGGAGTTGGGGCATCCGGCGTGCCGAGATTAACGATGAGAACGCCGATGCCGGTGATCGATGGCCGAATTGCGATGTCGCCGGTCGTCGAGTCGCTGGCAGGCGAGCGGCTGACTGTGGACGCAGTATCTGCAGCCGCAACGGCGCCGCCGTCCGGCGAAACCTCCTTGTCGCCAGCCTCGACGGGGGGCGCCTCTTCCCGGGCGAGCGCGCCGTCAGTGTAGATGGGCGGTGCCTTATTCATGGCCGACAGCATAACCGATGCGCCGCCGACTTGCATGCACGCAGAAACTGCGCCGGCGCGGTGACTTCCAATTAAGTAGCATTTTCGGCTATCGCGGCGATGACAGCGGCAAGCTTTTGCAGTCTTTGGGATTATTCCGCCGCTTTCAGCAGCACAGGTGCGCCGGCGCGGAATTGCTCGAGTAAAGCGGCCTCCTCGGCCTTAGCCGTCACCAGGTGCCGCTGCTTGACATGGCCGAAGCCGCGGATCTTTTCCGGGATAGCGGCGAGACCGACGGCAAGATGGTGGTTCTCCGGCGTCAAGTTGGCGAACATCTCTGCGAGCATGGCCTCGTAGTCTTCGATTAATTTCCGCTCGGTGTGACGCTCGACCGAGTAACCGAACGGATCGAGCGCCGTGCCGCGCAAGAATTTCATCTTCGCCAGCAACCGAAAAGCCGGAAGCAACCATGGCCCGAAGCTCATTTTGCGCGGCAGACCGGTGGTCTTGTCGCGGCGCGCCAGCAGGGGCGGCGAAAGATGGAATTCGAACCGCAAATTATCGCCGGCGAACTCGGATTTGACCTGTTTTTCGAATGAGCCGTCGGTGTAAAGCCGCGCGACTTCGTACTCGTCTTTGTAGGCCATCAGCTTGAATAGATACCGGGCAACCGCATCGGCGAATCCGCATTTGCCGGGAGCGCGCGTGGCCTCAGCCGCTTTGGCCCTATCGACCAGGACCCGATATTGCCGAGCATAGGCAGCATTCTGATAGTTCGTGAGAAATTTCGCACGCCGCTCCACCATCTCGTCGAACGACTCGGATAGATGCTCGGCGTCGCGTTTTGTGTTTGCCGGCTGCGCCAGAGCCTCGACCGCGGCTCAATCCATAACGGCACGGCGGCCCCAGTGAAAAGCTGCACGGTTCATGGCGACGGCCTCGCCGTTCAGCTCTATCGCGCGTTCGATGGCGGTGGCCGACACCGGAATAGCGCCGAGCTGATAAGCGTAGCCAACGAGGAACATGTTGGCGCCGATCGACTGGCCGAACAACGCGGTTGCCAATCGCGTGGCATCGATGAAGTGCGCGTTGTCGCGACCGGCGTCTGCGACGATGGTGCGCTTGAGCCGCTCGCTTGGCAGGAAGAAATCTGCATTGCGGGTGAATTCACCCGGCAGAAACTCGTTGGTATTGACAACCATTTGCGTGGCGCCGTGCGTCACGGTCGCAAGCACCTTGCGGGTCCCGGCAACTACAATGTCGCCGCCAAGCACGAGATCGGCGCGGCCGGCGGCGACGCGGATCGCATGGATGTCCCCTGGCTTATTGGCAAACCGAATATGGCTGTATACAGCACCGCCCTTCTGCGCGAGACCCGCCATATCGAGGACACCCACTCCCCTGCCCTCGAGATGGGCCGCCATGCCCAAGATTCCACCGACCGTTACGATCCCGGTGCCGCCGACGCCGGTGACGATGATGTTGTGGGTCTGCTCGATTGCCGGCAGCTTTGGCTCCGGTAGTTGCGCAACATCTTGGTCAGCAGCGACTCCGATTCCCTTTTTCAGCTTGGCCCCGTGGACCGTAACAAACGAAGGACAGAACCCTTTTACGCAAGAGAAATCCTTGTTGCAGCTCGACTGATCGATAATGCGTTTGCGCCCCCACTCGGTCTCGATCGGCTGCACCGAGACACAATTCGACTGAACGCCGCAATCGCCGCAGCCTTCGCAAACGAGCTCGTTAATGATGACGCGCTTATCGGGGTCGGGATAAGTATGGCGCTTGCGGCGGCGGCGTTTCTCGGCGGCGCAAGTCTGATCGTAGATCAGCACAGTGACGTCCGGAATCCCGGCAAGCTCTTTCTGCACGGCGTTGAGCTCATCGCGATGATGAATTGTGAGGCCGGCCGGCCATTCGGTGTCGCGCGGGTATTTGTGCGGTTCATCGGTCACCACCACAACGCGCTTGGCGCCTTCGGCCGCGACCTGCCGCGCCACTTGCGGCACTGTGAGGCCGCCATCATTGGGCTGACCGCCGGTCATCGCAACGGCATCATTGAAAAGGATCTTGTAAGTGATGTTGGTGTTCGAAGCGACCGCGGCTCGGATCGCTAAATAACCGGAATGATTGTAAGTGCCGTCGCCGAGATTTTGAAAAACGTGCGGACGGTTCGAGAATGGCGCTTCGCCGATCCAGTTTGCGCCCTCTCCGCCCATTTGCGTGTAGCCCAAGGTCGAGCGGTCCATCCATTGCGCCATGTAATGGCAGCCGATACCGGCATAAGCGCGCATCCCCTCAGGCACCACAGTCGAACTGTTGTGGGGACAACCTGAGCAGAAATAAGGGATGCGCTGCGCCACGTCCGCGGTTTCGGCGGCAATGCGCTGAAATTCCTTGAGCCGCGCTACGCGCGCGCTGATTTCGTCATTATGACCGTATTTGAGCAGCCGCTCGCCAATGCAGATCGCGACCTCGTTCGGATCGAGCGCGCCCTTTACCGGAAATAGCCAGTTACCGGCCTCGTCCCTTTTGCCGATGCAGACCGGCTGGTTCGCGGTACCGTAGAGCTCCTCGCGGACCTGCACCTCGATCAGCGAACGCTTTTCCTCAACCACAATGATGAGATCGAGACCATTGGCAAATTCCTTCAACTCGCGCTGACTGAGCGGCCAGACGCAGGCGACTTTGTAAACTCGGATCCCAAGCTCGTTGCATTTGAGTTCGTCGATCCCGAGTTCGTCAAAAGCTTGCCGAACATCGAGATAGCTCTTGCCGGTGGTGATAATGCCGATTTTTGGGTTACGGCCGCCAGAGGTGATGGTGCGGTTGAGTTTATTGGCGCGCACAAAGGCGAGCATCGCATCGCGCTTGTAATCGTGCAGCCGCGCTTCTTGGGCCAGAATCTGATCGTGCAAGCGGATATTGAAGCCGCCTTCGGGCAACCGCAAATCGTCGGGAATGACGATGTTGATGCGTTCGAGACTGGCATCGATGGCGGCGGTCGATTCGATCGTCTCGTGCATGGTCTTCAGCGCCGTCCAGGCGCCGGTGTACCGCGACATCGCCCAGCCATAGAGACCGTAATCGAGCACTTCCTGGACCCCCGCAGGATTGAGGACGGGGATCATCACGTCGATAAAGTGATATTCGGACTGGTGGGCGGTGGTAGACGATTCCGCGGTATGATCGTCGCCCATCAGGGCTAACACGCCGCCGTATTTCGCCGAGCCGGCTAAATTGGCGTGGCGGAAAACGTCACCAGTGCGGTCCACCCCGGGGCCCTTGCCGTACCACATGGCGAAAACGCCATCGTACTTGCCTTCGCCGCGCAGCTCCGCCTGCTGAGAGCCCCACACTGCGGTTGCCGCCAGGTCCTCGTTGAGCCCGCCTTGAAACCGAATATCGCTTTTCTCGAGAAAGCGCTGGGCGCGAAGAAATTGGCTGTCGAGGTTGCCAAGGGGCGAACCGCGGTAGCCGGTCACAAAACCGGCGGTGTTGAGGCCGTTGCGCCGGTCGAGCTCCTTCTGCATCAGGCAGAGCCGCACCAGAGCTTGAAAACCAGTCACGAAAACGTGGCGCTGGGTGAGATCGTATTTATCGTCCAGTGTGACGTCGTGCAGCGCCATACGGAGCCTCCAAGGGCCAGTTTGCCCTTATGCGCCCGATATTTCCAGAGAGGAACTTTGCTATGCGGGAAATATAGGGCGGGTCGGCGACGGAACAACCGGCGGACCGACCGGCCGGGCGCTGTGCGGCGCGCCGAAAAGTGCAGGCGAGCTCGACTAGGCCGCCCGAATGCGCGGGCGCAAGCGCCGAAGCAGGATTGGGATATCCGCTGCCGGCACTGCCTTACTGAAGAGGAATCCCTGGACTTGCATGCATCCTTCGGCGCGCAGGAGGTCCAGCTGCTCTTCAGTTTCGACCCCTTCCGCCGTTGTGATCATGCCGAGGCTCGACCCGAGCCGCATCACGGCACGGATAATGGCCATGCAATCGTTGTCTCTGCCGAGTTCACGAATGAACGAGCGGTCAATTTTAATTTTGTCGAACGGGAAACTCCGCAAATAGCTCAACGACGAGTAACCGGTACCAAAATCGTCCATGCAGATGCGTACCCCAAGATCACGGAATTGATGCAATGCATCGAGCACGGCCCGGTCCGCCTGCAGTAAAACGCTTTCCGTGATCTCCAATTCGAGCCGCGAGGCGGCAAGCCCGGATTGACCAAGCGCGGAAACGACCGACAGCGCCAGCATCGGATTGCGAAATTGCACGGCCGAAAGATTGACCGCGATGGTGAGCTTGGCCGGCCAATTAACGGCATCACGGCAAGCCTGTTTGAGAACCCAATCGCCGAGCGGCACAATCAGCCCGATCTCCTCGGCCACTGGAATGAACTCATCGGGCGGGACTAGGCCGCGGTCTGGATGATTCCAGCGGAGCAGCGCCTCAAATCCGCAGACCTCTCCGCGTCCAAGGTCGATGAGCGGCTGGTAATGGAGCTCAAACTGATCGGCTTGAAGCGCCTTGCGCAGGTCGAGCTCGAGCGTTCTACGCTCCTGCATCTGTGCATCCATCTCGGCCTGGAAAAAGTGGTAAGCGCCACGCCCATCGGACTTGGCCCGGTAAAGCGCCATATCGGCGTTGCGCAGGAGCTGATCGGGTTCTTTGCCGTCGGCGGGCGCCATTGCGATGCCGATACTGGTTCCGATGATCAGCTGATGACCTTGCACCTCGAACGGTTCGACCAGCTCGGCAATGACCTTGCCGGCAAGCTCGCTCGCGCTCTCCGGAGTTGCATTTCGTTGCACGATCGCGAATTCGTCGCCGCCTAGCCGCGCCATCGTATCGCTCGCCGATACGACGCGCTGTAGCCGTTCCGTTACCGCACAAAGCAGCGCATCACCCACCGAGTGTCCCAGCGAATCGTTGACGCTTTTGAAGCGATCGAGGTCGAGGAACATAACCGCAATCCGATCACCGCGGCCGAGCGCTTTCTCCATTTTGTCCTGGAACAGAACGCGATTAGGCAAATTGGTCAGTGCATCGTGCCGGGCCATGTGCATGATCTTGGCTTCGGCCTGCCGGCGCTCCGTGACATCCTCATAGGTAGCGACCCAACGCCCGTCCGCAGTCGGACAGTACAGACATGAAACGACCCGGCCGTTGTTGAGCTCATAAAGATGAGGCTTCGCTATCCGGTCTCTGAGAAATTCGGCCTGCTCAGCCAAGAGTTGCTCGACAGTTTTGCCGGGATGGTGGTTCACGGCGATGCTCGAAGCCAGAACTTCCTTGTAATTTATGCCCGCCTTAATTTGATCGGGCGGAAGCTTGAGTATTTCCAGGAAGCGCCGATTGAAAACTTCAAGCCTGTTCTGCGCGTCGTATAGGCAAAGGCCTTGGGACATGTTTTCCAATGCGGCGTCGAGCAACAGGTTTGATTGCCGGAGTGACCATTCCTGTTTCTTAAGCCGACTAACGTCGCCGCATAGCACGATGAAGCCGCCGTCGCTGGTGGGGCTGCGGCTCAACCGTAGCCAACGGCCGTCGGCCATGAGTGTCTCGCTGGTAGCGTGAAGAGTCTTGTCGCGCCGCATAAGCATGTGGGAGGCATCGGCAGCGCCCTGCAGGGCCGGTGTCAGCTCGACGAGTGGCGTGCCCGGCTTGAGCAGCCCAGCCGAGATGCCAAGGAACTCTGCCGCCTGGGCGTTTGCCAGTACAATGACGTCGTTGGCATCCACGACGACGACGCCATCCTGCGAGCATTCCAACGCATCGGCGAGCCTTGCCTGGGCGCTGCGGCGCTGTGCCACCTCGCGGTCCATCATGGCTTTGATGTTGTCGCGCATCACTCCCATCGCGGCGAGCAGCGCGCCGAGCTCATCCGCGCTGCCATGCGGCACGGCGACGTCGAGTTTGCCGGCGGCGATCCGCTCGGCGACAGTGGAGGCTACCGCAACAGGCCCTACGATTCGGCGAGCGAGCGCCCAAGCGACAACGCCGGACAAAGCGAGAGCCAATGCAGTTCCAGCGATATTGAATTGCATGTCGCGCACTACGGTGGCGCGCGCGTTTTGCCGGTAAAGGAAGCCGTCGCCGGCCGTGTAGTTCACCAGCAGATCGATTTGTTCGTCGACCTTGAAAGCATATTGGTCGAGCGTTTCCCAGTTCAGCTCGGCTGTCGCGCCATTGACGAGTCGTTCACAGACCTTTTTCCAGGCTTCGACCGCACTTTTTACGTTTTCGGCAGCACGTGCAGCGCGAACCGATTGGGAACGCCCGGCGGCGATCTGAAGGTCCTCGGCAAGCGAGGCACTGAGCTTTTCGATCTGATTGTTGAGCGCCGCGCGCATCTGCGGGTCAGCAGCGATCCACTGCCGCGTGAATGCCGCGCGCATTGCGGCGAAATCGGCTGCCGCCGCGCGCGCGTAATTGATCGACATCAGCGATTCGTCGAACGTTTTGTCGACCAGGACACCCGCGTGTCTTATGCCGAAGGTCGCGTAGATACCTAACCCCGCGGTGATCACGCTCATGAACAAGAACGCAACGAGGATACGACCACGAATGGTCATACAGAGCGATGCCGCCCTCGCGACCGTGTCGCGCCAGGTAGACGCCAGTACTGACTGGAGTAACGCTATTCGCCCGTGCCGCATGGATAGCCCTGATTACGGGCTCAGGGCGTATATCGGACGGCGTTAAAGGCGCTGCAGCAAACGCGTCAATCTTCCCGGGTTCCTTAACGCAAACTTATGAACCCGTTAACGGCCCCTTAACTGGGACGACGCACTTTCAAGAAACGTGATCTGTTCGCCCGCCGGGACCGTTCGATGGCGCTCGGGCGTACAAAAGGCAGTCGATGACCCTAGACGAAGCGATGAGGTATTCTCACCGCCTCTTTATCGTTCTCGCAGGCGCAGCCTTTCTGATCGGATTGGGCACGCTGGTGGGACTGGCTTTGCCGCAATATACGATTTCGCAAAAGGGTCGCAAATTCCACCCGGGAGAAATCAGCATCAAGCGCGGCGAAATGTTGCAGGTTGTGAATGACGACGCAGACCTGTTGCATCACGTCTATATCGATTCACCAAAACTCTCGTTCGACTCCGGCGACCAGCAGCCAGGTAGCAGGACCGATATCGCCTTTCCCGCGGCGGGTGATTTTGAGGTGCTTTGCGCAATTCATCCGAAAATGCGGCTGATGGTCCACGTCCAATAGGAAGCTACAGGATCTTGGTGCCGAACAGTTCAGCGTGCACCACGTAGTAGGTCCCCAGAAACAGCGCGAGCGACGCGAGATAACCGATTGGCATCAGCGCACAGTCTCGCGCTTGCGCCGATTCGCCGACGTCATCGAGCGCAATCCCAACGAGCGCTACCACGATCAGCGAATGTCCGATCAGGTCGATCTTGCCGAACGCGAACACGGCACTGACAAACATCGCGATTAACATAATGGCGGCGATGCGCCGGACCAGCGGCGTCCATAGCAACGAAAACGCCAGTGCGAATTCGATTGTGCCCGCCGCGCGCATAAAGAAATCCGGGTCAAATCCCAATGTCATTTCCGGATGCTGGACAAGCAGCGGATATGACCATTGCGGATAGGCCCATTTTTCAATGGCTGCCCACATCAGCGTGATAGCCGCAGCGTAGCGCAAGATGTCGATTGGGCGCGTGCCGAAAAAATCCGTTCGAGCGCCAACCAAGGCAAGATAAGCGGCAATGCCGAGAAAGATTGGATAATCGGCTAGATGAAACGCACCGTATTCCCAAACTCCGATGTCGAAGAGGGCGACAATACCGAGCGCCGAAAAGGGCATCGTGCGCCGCGACAGCATGCCTGCGGCAATGCCTAGTTGTATTGCGGCGACCCACGGCGAATTAGTCTTCAATTCGGGGGTCAGCAAAATGCCGCCCAGCGTCCAAATAGAGATGAAAAAGAACGCACAGGCGGCGCGGAAGATAATCTCGATATTTTCGCGCAGATAATAGGTGGCTTGGTTCAATGCCCGATGGATGGCGCCACCTAGCGGCGTGGCATCGAGCGCGCTGCCGGTCATCAGACCGAGAAGCGAAAGCCCAGTCAGGAGTTCGAAGTCCGGGCAGAGGACGTTGGCAAGACCGATCGGTTGCCCGGCGACGTCGAAGGCACAGAACCATTTGACGTGTGCGCTGGCTGGCTCGGTCATGATCGCGTCGATCACGCAAGCAAGCAACAACGCAGCCGCGATTGGCAGCCGGCTGGCAAGCCGGATCATCGGGGGCCTCCTCACGCAACGTGACAACCGCTGCACGCCGCGCGCAGCTCGTTGATATGTTTAATGCTTTACCACAAACGTTAGGGACTTAGTGATGACTAAGTTAAGTATTGGTTAACCTTTGCCGCGTGCCGCGCATGATGCTGAAAAATCGAGCGATCTGGCTAGTCGGACGGTAAGTGATCGCCGCTAAATCGTGGCTTCCTGTAAGCACTGCGAGCGCGCGAGAACTGGAATGTTGGCAGTTGGGATCCTGAGTATCGTTACCGGCGCTCTCCTTGCCGGCACGTCCAGACGTTTCCCGGCTTATGTGCGGGTCCTCGAGATCGGTGCCGGTTTTCTGCTGATATGTGGATTGGCGCTATCCAGCTGCGCGTTGCCGGTTGTTTTGTAAAATCGTGGTTTTGTAAAACCTCCCTATCCCGCACAGAAATCTCACGGCGGACGATGTACCGCCGTGTTTCGGATAAGCGGTTGGCGGAGTTTAGCGAGGCAAAACCGGGACCGGGTAAGGCCTGGGCGCGCTGCTGAGCGTATTGAGAAACACGATTAAATCGGCCTTCTCCCCATTCTGCAGATTGAGCGCATGAATATCATTATCGCGGCTCGGCCGATCGATGCCGCCGCGATCGTATAGATCGATCACCTCCGCTAGAGTCGATATCGAGCCGTCATGCATATACGGCCCGCGGCGCGCCACGTCGCGCAAGGTCGGAGTCTTGAATGCATACTGCAGCTTTACTGAATTCGGAAACAGCCGCCCGCGGCCCAGATCGTCATCCTTGGCGACACCGATGTCATGGAAAGACCCATCGGTAAAAGCCCAACCGCTGTGGCATACGGCGCAGTTTGCTTTGCCATTGAACAGAGCAAAACCCCGTTTTGCAGCTGCGCTAATGGCTGCTTCCTCGCCGTGAATCCATCGATCAAACGGAGCGTCGGTCGATACGATGGAGCGCTCGTAGGTGGCCAAAGATTGTTCGATTCGTTCTCGAGTCACGCCGCCTTCGCCGAATGCCGAATCGAACCCGGCCACATAGCCGGGTATCGCCGAGAGCCGCTGCAACAGCTCCTTTTCCGGCAAATTCATATTGCCCTGTCCGGTGATCGGACCCATTGCGACGCTCTCCAGATCGCGGAAGTGCCCATCCCAGCCGAGTTTCGGTATCCAGGCGATGTTGAGTAGTGTCGGGCTGCGCAACGGCAGCCGCACCTGATTTTCTCCGATCGCCCGCGGTTCTCCATCCCCCCATGACAGACCGGGATTGTGGCAAGTGGCGCATGATCGGACGCGCGCACCCGACAATATTGGATCAAAAAAGAGAACGCGGCCGAGTTCTTCTTTGGCCCGGCTGTAGGGATCTTCCTTAGGATACGGAATCGCGGCAGGGCGCCAGTACTGACGCTTGAGCGCGTATAGACCGATCTCCGCGGCGCCAAACAAGCTTCCGCCAGCGCCGAACAGGAGCGTTGCGGCCGCGGTCAAAACGGCGGCGATCTTCATCGCCCGCCAAAGCCGATCATCTCGCATGAGCAACGATCACATCTCGCATGGGCGACGATCTATCGGTCCAGGTTGACGAACCGTTAAAATGATATGAACCCACTCATCAGCGCAGGTCATCGCGCATTTACCATTACTCGGTGTGCGGCCTTGGCCGGGCCTTGGCAATGGGCCTTGGCATCCTTGGCACGGGCCTGGGTACAGGGCCTGCGGCCGCAAATGCTCCGCAACGCGGGGTGTCACCTGCGAGGGAATGAGGAAGCTCTCTTAAATCCTGTTGCCGGCGCTCCAGCTCCAGAAATCGCGGCCTTCTTCGCGCAGAAAACGCGCCAGCACCATATTGTGCACTTCGGAAGCGCCATCGACTAGGCGCGCGGCGCGAGCCGCGCGGTAGATCCATTCCAGTATTGTATCCTTCGAATAGCCGCGCGCCCCGTTGAGTTGGATGGCGGTGTCGGACGCCTCGTGTAGCGTATCGGCTACATGCACCTTGGCCATGGAGATTTCTTTGCGCGCGCGATCGCCGCGATCGAGCTTCCAGGCAGCATGCATGGTCAGCAGGCGACCGACTTGAATACGCTGCGCGACTTGGCCGAGCTTAATCTGCACGCTTTCACGATCGGCAAGCTTGACGCCGAAACCTTCGCGCCGGGCGACGTAGTCCTGAGCGATCTCCATGCAGCGCTTGGCAAGCCCGAGCCAGCGCATGCAGTGCGTCAGGCGCGCCGGGCCGAGCCTGATCTGTGTCACTTTGAGACCATCGCCGATGTCGAGAAGCACGTTTTCGTCGGCGACTTCGAGGCCATCGAATTCGAGTTCGCAATGGCCGCCGTGTTCCTCCGGGCCCATGATCGGGATGCGGCGTAGGATGCGCCAACCCGGCTGATCGCGATGGTAGAGAAACGCGGTCAGGCCGTGGCGTCTATCGTCCGACGTTCTTGCAACCACGATAAAATGCGCGGCCTCGGCAGCGCCAGTGATGAACCATTTGCGCCCAGTGATGAACCATTTGCCGTTTTTGTTCTCGGCGCGGGTACGGATCATACCGGGGTCCGAGCCGCCGCCCGGCGCCGGCTCGGTCATGGCGAAAGCAGATTTTACCTTGCCCTCGACAATCGGACGTAGCCACCATTCTTGCTGGGCGGGCGTGCCGATGCGCGCCAGGAGATTCATATTGCCGTCGTCGGGCGCCGCGCAGTTGATGGCGAGCGGCCCGAATAGCGAGCGCGCCGCCTCCTCGTAAATGGCGGACCAGGCGACGATCGGCAGCGCCATACCGCCGAATTCCTTGGGCGATTGCGGTGCCCATAGGCCGGCTTTTCTCGCTTTTTCCTGAAGCGGGGCAAGCCGGGACAGAGGTATGTTCTCGTGCTCGGAAAAATTTTGCGGATCGGATTCAAGCGGCAACACGTTTGTTTCTATAAAGGCTCGCGTGCGCTGCCGCAGGTCCTCGACTTCGGGCGAAAGCGTGAAATCCATACCGATCAGTCCTTTGCAATTGCAATTTTCGTCAACTTCGCAACACTTGGCCCCGACCGGAGTTTATAGCTAAGGCAAAGCCGAGGTGGGAATCCAATGAACCGCATCCTATTGGTGATCGCAACCGCAGCGATGTTTCTCGCTTTTGAGCTTTTGCCCGGCCATGCGGCATATGTCGGCAACGCGCCGTGGTGTGCAGTGGTGAACATAGGCGCGGGTGCCGTCGAGTGGGATTGCGAATATCCGTCCGTGGAGGCCTGCGCGCCGAATGTGGTGGCGGGCAATCGCGGCTTTTGTGGATTAAACCCGTATTATTCGCCCGCTTATTCATCTGTGCCTCCCTATGGTGCAGCGCACATCAAACGGGCACGGCGTAGTACGCACAGTCATTAGTGCGAGCTCGCGCAACCGGCCCGTCTTTGGCGAAGCACTCCATTTGCCGCCGCAAAACGGCAGTGCGACAATGGCCTTAGCCGCTCGGCGGAAAGCGCGACTTCATGCTGGATTCGGTTTCAGGCGCATCAACGCAATTTGCTCTCGACGCCGACCAGATCGCGGTCCGCGATATGGCGCGCGCCTTCGCCGCGGAAGTGTTCGCACCCAATGCGCTTGCATGGGATGAATCGAAGCATTTTCCGGTCGCGGAAATGCGCAAAGCCGCCGCGCTCGGCATGGGCGGAATCTTCGTCGGCGAGGATGTCGGCGGCTCCGGCCTGTCGCGCCTGACCGGCACTCTGATCTTCGAGGCGCTGGCAACCGGTTGCCCGACAACTGCGGCCTTCATGTCGATCCACAACATGACGGCGGGTCTCATCGATACGTTCGGTTCAGACGAGCAGCGTCGGCAATGGCTGCCGAAACTCTGCACCATGGAGCTGGTGGCAAGCTATTGCCTCAGTGAATCGGGCGCCGGTTCGGATGCTGCCGCCTTGACCACGCGCGCCATACGCGACCGCAACCATTACGTCCTCAATGTCCTCAATGGACAGAAACAATTCATTTCAGGAGGCGGTGCGAGCGACCTCTACCTTGTCATGGCGCGCACCGGCGGCGAAGGACCCTCCGGTGTTTCCGCGTTGCTCGTGCCCAGCGAAACGCCGGGACTGTCGTTCGGCGCTAACGAACGTAAGATGGGCTGGAATGCCCAGCCCACCCGCGCCGTCCTGTTCCAGGACGCGCGCGTTCCCCTCGACCACAGGCTCGGCGCCGAAGGAAGCGGTTTCAAGATCGCCATGGCGGGTCTCGATGGCGGCCGCCTCAATATCGCGGCCTGTTCGCTTGGCGGCGCCCAATGCGCTTTGGACAAAACGCTCGCCTACATGAGCAACCGGAAAGCTTTCGGCAAGCGGCTTGATGAATTTCAAGCGCTGCAATTTCGCCTCGCCGACATGGCGACCGCCCTCGAAACGTCGCGCGCTTTGTTGTGGCACGCGGCAGCGGCACTTGATCGCAAAGATGCTGCTGCCACGCGGCTCTCCGCCATGGCCAAGCGCTTCATTACCGACGCGTGCTTTGAGGTCGCCAATCAGGCGCTGCAGTTGCACGGCGGATATGGTTATTTAGCCGAATACGGTATTGAAAAAATCGTGCGGGATTTGCGCGTGCACCAGATTCTCGAAGGCACCAACGAGATCATGCGCCTGATCGTGGCAAGAAGCCTAATCGGTCGATGAGTGAAACGCTTCTGCGCGATGGCGACCTCTTGGTGCGAAGCGACGGCGCGTTGCGCCGGATCACGCTGAACCGGCCGCAAGCATTAAATGCCACTACGCTCGACATGGCGCTCGCCATGACTGCGCTGCTGCGGGAATGGGAGTCGGATCCGGAGGTCGCCGCTGTGCTGCTCGACGGGGCTGGCGGACGTGCATTTTGCGCCGGCGGGGACATCCGCGCGCTTTACGACGCCGCCAAGACGGGTGACTCACTCCCGGCACGCTTCTGGGCGACCGAGTACAAACTCAATGTGTTGATTGCGCGCTACCCCAAACCGCTTATTGCCGTGATGGATGGGCTGGTGATGGGCGGCGGCGTCGGGCTTTCGGCGCATGCAGCGCATCGCATTGTCACCGATCGCTCGGCAATTGCCATGCCGGAGGTCGGCATCGGTTTTTTTCCGGATGTCGGCGCCTGTTTCTTACTGGCGCGGACGCCTGGTTACATCGGAACCTATCTCGCTTTGACCGGCGATCGCATCGGCGCCGCGGACGCTATCCATTGCGGCCTTGCCGATGTGCATGTTCCTGCGGATCGATTAGGCGAGTTACCGAGTGTCCTCGCCGGTTGCCGCAGTCGCGTTGAGGTCCGAGCCGGCCTCGAAAGGCTTTCCGCTGCACCCGCTCCCGCTCGGCTCCAAAACGAACGCGAATGGATCAGCGCTTGCTATGGCGCCGACGAACTTGAAACTATCGTCATGCGGTTGAGCGCGTGCCACGCCAAACCTGCGCGAGCGGCGCTCGACGCCATGCGCAAAGCCTCACCGACATCGCTCAAAGTGGCGCTGCGCAATATCCGCTCGGCGGCGACATTCAAGAAAGTTGAGGAGAGTTTTCAGCAGGATTACCGTATCGCCTTGGCGTGCATCGCCGGGCACGATTTCCGTGAAGGCATTCGCGCAACAATCATCGACAAAGACCGCAATCCGCGCTGGCGTCCAGATAAAATCGAAGCGGTCACGCCCGACATCGTCGACCGTCATTTCCGATCGGTCGGGAAACTCGAACTCAAATTCGAAAGCTAGGGAGGCTCCATGCCAAACATCGGGTTCATCGGCCTTGGCAATATGGGCGCACCGATGGCTGCCAATCTGGTCAAATCGGGCGACTCTGTCGTCGGCTTTGACGTCGTCGCGGCCGCTCGCCAGGAATCCGCGCAGTCCGGAATTGAAATCGCGCCAAACCCGAAGGCATGCGTGGAGAAAGCCGATGTCATCGTTACCATGTTACCCGCCGGCGAACATGTGCGGTCGGTCTGGAGCGAGATATTGCCCTCGGCAAAACGCGGCGCGCTGTTTATCGACTGCTCGACCATCGATGTGACCAGTGCGCGGGCCGCGCATGCGCTTGCCGCCGACCGGGGTATCGCTGCGCTTGATGCGCCGGTCTCCGGCGGGGTCGCCGGCGCCAAGGCCGCGACTTTGACCTTCATGGTCGGCGGCTCCGCGGAGGCTTTCGCGCGCGGCAAGCCAGTTCTGGAGCGGATGGGCAAGCGCGTCGTACATTGCGGCGATGCGGGTAACGGTCAGGCCGCGAAGATTTGCAACAATATGATCCTCGGCGCGTCGATGATCGCGGTCAGCGAGGCCTTTGTTCTTGGCGAAAAGCTCGGCCTCTCGCATCAGGCACTGTTCGATGTCGCCTCGGCAAGTTCAGGCCAATGCTGGTCGCTGACGAGCTACTGCCCTGTTCCCGGTCCGGTTCCGGCAAGCCCGGCCAATAGCGGCTACAAGCCGGGCTTCGCCGCAGCGTTGATGTTGAAGGATCTCAAACTTGCCCGCGAAGCCGCGGATGCGGTGCATGTCAGAACCGCAATCGGCGCGCACGCGGCGGAAATATACGAGCGCTTCGCACAGGCCGGTCATAGCGGGACCGATTTTTCCGGCATCATCAATTTCGTTCGCGAAGCATCGAAACAGAGGTGAGGCGCTCGTATCGGTGGCGCCTCCTCGCTCTATCCGCGCAGCGCCACCATCTGCCCGCCGTCGGCCACGATCGTGGCACCGGTGACGAAGCGGCCGGCATCGGACGCCAGCAGCAACAAAGGACCGTCGAGATCGCGTTCCTCGCCGAAGCGGCCAATCGGGATGTCGCGTTTGATCGCGGCGCCGCGCTCGGTCTGCAGATAATCGCGATTGAGCTCGGTGACGATCCATCCCGGCGCAATGGCATTGACCCGAATGCCTTTAAAAGCAAGTTCGAGCGCCAGCGCCTTGGTCAACTGGATGACGCCGGCTTTTGCCGTGGCATAGGCAATGACGCCTTTGTCGACGCCGAACCCCAGCACCGAGGCGATATTCACGATACTGCCTCCGCTCTTGGCAGTGAGCATTCGGCGCGCCGCCTCCTGGGCGCAAAAGAATACTGCGTCGAGATCGGTTGTGAGAATGCGGCGCCATTCTTCCTCGGCCAATTCCACGGCGCGGCCGGCATGCGCTACGCCGGCATTATTCACCAGAATCGTCACCGTACCGAACTTCTTCTCCGCAGCGTCGAACGCGCTCGCCATAGCGCGGCGGTCGCGCACATCGGCTTCCACCGCGAGCGCCTTGCCGCCGGATTTCTCGATTTGCGCTTGCAGCGCCGCGAGCCGCTCGGCGCGCCGGGCCACCAGCACGACGGAGGCGCCGTTTTCGGCCAGAACTTCGGCGAACCGCGCGCCCAGCCCGCTCGAGGCGCCTGTCACCAGCGCGACTTTACCTTGGAGATTAAATATTTGTGCTGCGGGCATGGCTTCTCTTCGCATTTAGGGTGGCAATAAGACGCAGAAATTCACGACGCATAAAGCCGATGCGGCAGCCAAGTCGCAAGCCCCGGCGCAAACCACAGAGCGACCAGCATCGCCAGCTGAATGAGCACGAAAGGGATGATGCCGAGGTAAATGTCGCGGGTTCTGACTTCCGGCGGCGCAACGCCGCGCAGGTAGAACAATGTCGGACCAAGCGGCGGATGCATGTAAGACGTCTGTAAATTCACCGCCAGCATAATCCCGAGCCAGACCGGATCGACTCCTGGCAGTTGCAGCAGCACTGGCGCCACGATGGGCACAACGACAAAAATAATCTCGAATGCGTCCATCACAAAACCGAGCAGAAAGACGGCGGCCATGACAGCTAGTACTGCGGCGGCCACACCACCAGGCAGATTGTTCAATACGCGTTGCACCAAGCCATCACCGCCGAGGCCGCGGAACACCAGGCTGAATACCGTTGCGCCGATCAGGATGACGAAGATCATGCTTGTGATCTGGGTGGTGCGGATCATCACCGGCATCAGCAGCCCTTTGGCTCCAGCCTTACGCGCGGCAAGCAGGATCGCGCCGACCGCACCCACCGACGCAGCTTCGGTCGGCGTCGCAATGCCGGCAAGAATGGAGCCGAGGACAGCGAGAATGAGGGCGAATGGAGCAATCAGAACTGCGGCGAGCTGCGCTGCAAGTGCGGCGCCGCGCAACGCACGCGGATCGGCGGCGATCGCCGGCGATTTCTTTGGTCGCACGACCGCGACCCCAATCACATAAAGCATATAAAACAAGACCAAGACGAAGCCCGGGCAAATTGCGCCGGCAAATAAATCTGCGACAGTAACCGACTGCGGCGCAAAACTGCCCTTTGCCAATTGCGCCGCCTGATAGGAATTGCTGAGCTGATCGCCGAGCAGAATGAGCACGGTTGCCGGCGGAAATATTTGGGCAAGCGTGGCCGTGGCCGCCACTGTCCCTGCCGCCAGCGCCTTGTCGTAACCGTGACGCAGCATCGTCGGCAGCACGATCAAGCCCATCGTCACGGTGGTGGCACCGACGACGCCCTTGGCCGCCGCAAGCAGCACGCCGACAACAATAACCGACAGTCCGAGGCCGCCCGGCAATCTGCCAAACAGCCGCCCCATGGTTTCCAACAGTTCCTCGGCGATGCGCGAACGCTCAAGCATCACGCCCATGAAAACAAACAGCGGGATGGCAAGGAGCACATCATTCGTCATGATTCCGAAAATCCGCGCCGGCAGTGCGCCGAGCAGAGCAAGCTCCATGACACCAGAAGTCGCCCCAGCGACGGCAAAGCAGAGCGACACGCCGGCGAGCGTGAATGCGACTGGATAGCCGACAAGCAGCAAGGCGCAGACTGCGAGCACCATGCCAACCGCAAGTGTTTCGCCCATGGTCAGCGCGATCGTTGCCGAGTTGGAGCGCTCAAGGTGAGGGCGGCATGGATGGCCTGGGCCACGCCTTGCAGGCCGATCAGAGCTGCGAAAATCAGAATGATCGTCTTGAGTAGATAAACAAACGGCAGCCCGCTCGGCTGCGGCGAGCTTTCGAAGATGAGCCACGAACGCTGCACATAGGACAGCGTCAGCGCAAACAAAGCGGCGGCGAAGGGCAGAAGAAAGATGATCGCGCCAATGAGGTCGACGAGTGCGCGGGTCCGTGGTCTCGCCTGCGCGTAGAAGACGTCAACGCGAACATGCCCTTGGACCTGAAGCGTCCAGGCTGCGGCGAGCATGAACAATCCCGCATGGGCGTACAGGACCGACTCCTGTAGCCGGATCGAGCCGACGTGAAGGACATACCGCAGCACCACTACGGCGAACTCCGCCACAACGATGTAAAGCGAGCACCAGGTCGCGATGCAACCGATCGCCGCCGTGAAGCGATCGATTCCGTCGACGATTCGCGCCATCGTGTTTCGCATGGTTGCCGGCCATACTATAATCTGCCTCATAGGTCTTGGCGAAAACGGAATGGCCTGCCAATGGGCTGCCTTGGAGCAAAAGATGGCGCAAAAACACGAGCATGATCACGACGGTAGTGAGCACAGCTCCGAGCTCTCGGAAATGCAATTGCGCGTCCGCGCGCTGGAGACCGTGCTGACCGAGAAGGGCTATGTCGATCCGCCTGCGCTCGATGCAATCATCGAGGCCTATGAGACCAAGATCGGGCCGCACATTGGCGCGCGCGTAGTCGCCAAGGCCTGGAGCGATCCTTCATTCAAGCGGGCACTGCTCGACAACGGTAGCAAGGCGGTGCTTGCGCTCGGGGCGGTTAATCCGGTGGGCGACCACCTGATCGCGGTCGAGAACACGCCGAAACTGCACAATATGATCGTTTGCACGCTGTGCTCCTGTTATCCGTGGGAGGTGCTTGGCCTGCCCCCCGTCTGGTACAAGGCGGCACCCTACCGCTCCCGCGCTGTGAACGATCCGCGCGGCGTACTGGCGGACTTCGGCGTCAAGCTGCCAGCGGACATCAACATTCGCGTTTGGGACTCGACCGCCGAGACCCGCTTTATCGTGTTGGCGATGCGGCCGGCTGGCACTGAGGGGTGGAGCGAGGAAAAGTTAGCGAGCCTGGTCACGCGCGACAGCATGATTGGCACCGGTCTGCCGAAGCAGGCCAGCGAGGTGGCGTGATGGACGGCGTCCACGACATGGGCGGCATGCACGGTTTCGGCAAAGTCGAACCCGAGAAGAACGAGCCGGTCTTTCACGATGACTGGGAGAGACGCACTTACGCGCTGTATCGCGCGATGAGCTACGCAGGGGTCTGGACCATCGACCACGCGCGCGCCGCCCGCGAGCAATTGCCGCCGGATGTTTACCTCTCCAGTTCCTATTACAGAAAGTGGGAATTGGGCATGGAAAAGCAGCTTGTCGAACTCGGCCTTGCCGGGCCCGACGAGCTTGCAGCCGGTCACGCGCTACGGCCTGGCAAACCGCTCAAGCGCAAGCTGACTGCGGATGAAGTTCCCGGTACGGTCACGCGTGGCTCGTTCGCCCGGCCGCCGCAAGCGCCGGCGCGGTTCAAGCCCGGCGACCGCGTGCGCACCAAGAACATTCATCCCAGCACGCATACCCGCCTACCACGCTACGCCCGCGGACGCGTCGGCGTCATCGAGGCGCTGCGCGGTTGTCACGTCTTCCCTGACAGCGTCGCAATCAGCAAGGGCGAGGATCCGCAATGGCTGTACACCGTCCTATTCGATGGCCGCGAATTGTGGGGAAAGAGTGCGGAGCCCTCGCTAAAAGTCTCGATCGAGGCGTTTGAACCTTATTTGGAGCCCGCATGAGCGCGGATGCGACAGCGCTTCGCTCAATCGTGCGTAATACCGAGCTGAATATTCCGCGCAACGAGGCCGGTCCGGTATTCCGCGAGCCATGGGAGGCGGAGGCATTCGCGCTGGCCGTCTCGCTCAACGAACGAAGACTATTCACCTGGAAAGAATGGGCGAAAATACTCGGCGAAGAAATCAAAAAAGCGCAAGCGGCCGGCGATCCCGATACGGGCGAAACCTACTACCAGCATTGGCTCACCACGCTGGAACGCATTCTCGCCGAAAAAGGCATAGCCGATCCCGCTATCTTGAAGCGGACTCGCCACGCCTGGCAACGCGCTTGCGCGCGCACCCCGCACGGAACGCCAATCGGGCTACGGCCGAGCGACTTCCAAGACTGAGCTCTCTTCGATCAGCGTCTTCACGAGATCGGCCGCCAGCATGGCGCGCGAGCGCGCGACCCCCTGCCCGGCCCACAGCGATATGTATTCTCTGAAGAATAGCCGAACGTCTGGAGGCGGCGATCACAGCATCCCCAACAGATGCGGCAGCCAAAGCGAGATCGCGGGGATGTATGTGATCATTACTAGGAAGATCAGCATGGTGGCGAGCCACGGCAGCACGGCGACCGTCAGTTCAGTGATGCCCATTTTCGCGATGCCAGACGCCACATAAAGGTTTAGTCCCACCGGCGGATGGCACAGCCCGACTTCCATATTCACGGTCATAAGGATGCCGAAGTGAATCGGATCGATGCCGAGCTTGATCGCGACCGGAAACAGGATCGGTGCCATGATCAAGATGATCGACGACGGGTCCATTACATTGCCGGCCAGCAGCAGCAATACGTTGACCACCAGCAGGAACGCGACCCAGCCAAGGCCCTGATCGATCATCCACTGCGCCAGCGCTTGCGGAATGTTCTCGTATGTCATCAGGAACGAGAACAGCACCGCGTTGGTGATGATGTAGAGCAGCATTGCGCTCAGATTGGCCGACGACAGCAGCACCCGCGGCACGTCGCGTAATTTGAGGTCCTTGTAGACGAAAACCGCGATGATGAAGGCGTAGACCGCGCTCATGGCGGCGGCTTCGGTCGGCGTGAACAAGCCGGAATAGATGCCACCGATGACGATAAAGATCAGGAGCAAGCCCCAGATCGATTCGCGGAAGGTGCGCACGCGCTCCGCCAATGGCGTCTTTTTCATGCGCGGATAGTCGTTGCGCCAGGCCCGATAGAAGGTCGTTGCGCCTAGCATCGTGCCCAGCACGATGCCAGGGACAATGCCGGCAATGAACAACTTTCCGACCGACGAATTGGTGGCGACCGCGTACAGCACCATCGGAATGGACGGCGGAATCAAAATTCCAAGCGAGCCGGATGTGGTGATGACACCGGCACCGAAGCGCTTCGGGAAGCCCTGCGCCACCATCGCGGGAAGAATAACTGAGCCAATGGCGACTACCGTCGCCGGCGACGAACCGGACACCGCCGCGAACAGCGCGCACGCGAGCACGCCGGCAAGCGCCAAGCCGCCGTACCAATGGCCGACCATGGCGGTGGCGAAACTGATCATGCGGCGCGCCACCCCGCCATGAGTGAGGAAATTGCCGGCCAAGATAAAAAACGGCACGGCCATGATCTCGAAGCTTTCCAGGCCGGTGAACAGCTTGAGCGCAACCGATTCCGTACGCACGTCAGTCAGCGTGAACAGGAACGCCAATACGGTGAGCCCGAGCGCGATCGAGACCGGCATGCCGGTCAACATCAGCGCGAACAGCAGCACAAACACGATGACCACGCGCAGGCTCTGCGGCAGCACAATTAGACCGGCTGCATGCGCGACACAGATCGCCACGATTAAGAGCGGCGCCAGCATCAGGATCATGCCGAGCGGAGTAATGCCGCGCGCTTGTACGCCCGCCGGGCCGACGCCAGCCGGATGGAGCGGGTCCGGAGCGGCCATGAGTGCGTGGTCGTCGATGCCCTCGACATGCGCCACGTCGCTGTGCGGGAGCTGTCCGGTCCAATAGAACCACCACGCCACTTGCAAGAAGCGGAAGCACATCAGCCCCGAGCCGAGCGGCAGGGTTAAATAGACGATCCACATCGGCGCTTCGAGGTCGTTCGACTGCTGGCCGGTTTCGAACATCTCGTTCACGAACAAGCCGCCGAACACCGCGACCACGCCGGTGAACAGCGCGCCGCAAAGCAGCGCGAACATGATCACCTTTTTGCGGGACGCCGGCGGCAGCAGGTTGACCAGCACGTCGACGCCGACATGGATGCCGGTGCGCACGCCGTAGGCGGCGCCGAACTTCGCCATCCAGATGAACATGTAGATGCAGAGTTCCTGCGCCCAGGACAGGTCGCGCGCCACGAGCCACGAATAGATCGCGCGCAGGACATCCGGAACCACCGGCACGCCGTGCGCGGCAGTCCACTTGGCGAGATCAATCGAAGCGCCGGCGCTGTAGCGGTGCAGCACCGCGACGAAAATCAACGCGGTCGCGGCCGCGATGAGGGTAGCGATGAGCCATTCCTCAAGATGATCGAGCGCGCGCCCGAGCATGCGAGCCCCCACTCGCACGAAATCGGCCGGCAAGTACCGCGCTCCCGGCCGCTTCTGTTTTTCTTGAGCCGGCAAAGGGGGCCGCTAAATCTGCAAGTTAAGCTCTTTAACGAGCAGATCGAGCACTTCTTGCCCGACGCGGCCCTTCGCCCACTTGTAGGTCGGCGCCATTGCCACCCGCCATGCCTTGCGTTGATCGTCGCTCAGATCATGCAGCGTGGTCTTGCCGGAGGCTTTGATCGCCGCGAGCGAATCTTCATTTTCCTGACGCGCGATCGAGTTCGTGTAATCGCTCGCTTCGGCCATGGCCTTATCGAGCTGCGGGCGAATATCGGCCGGGAGACCATTCCAGAACTTGGAATTCACGATCACGGCATATTGCAAATGGGCGTGATACGAAACCGTGATGTGCTTCTGCACTTCGTGGAATTTCTGCGTCAGATAATTGGAGGCCGTGTTCTCGCAGCCGTCTACGACGCCGGTTTGCAGCGCCTGATACACTTCAGAAAACGCCATAATCTGGGGGATCGAGCCGAGTTCGCGGAAATACTGATCCGCGATTTTCGACCCCGAGATGCGAATTTTTAGACCTTGGAAATCGGCCGGCGCTAGGAGCGGCCGATTGGCCGAGACCATGTGGAAGCCGTTGTCCCAATAGGCAAGGCCGCTGATGCCTTTTGACTCTAGTTTCGTGAACAGCCATTGGCCGACTGACCCCTTCATCGCGTTGGCATAGGCCAAGTCGTCCTTGAACAGCCACGGCAGATCGAGCGCCTCGAATTCCTTGGCGCCAAGCGGGGCGAATTTTGCCGTCGACGGCGCCAGCATCTGCACCGAGCCGAGTTGCAATGCTTCGATTTCTTCCTTGTCCTTGTACAGAGTGGAATTCGGATAGACTTCGACTCTTACCTTACCGCCAGTGTATTTCTCGGCGAGCTCCTTGAACTTGAGCGAGCCTTTGCCCTTGGGCGTGTCGTTCGCCACGACATGGCTGAGCTTAATGACGATGGGCGATTGTGCAAAACCGCGGGTTGCCAGTGCTACCGGCGCGGCGGCCGCGAGCGCGACCGCGGAGCGTCGCGTGATCTTGCGGTTCATAGACGTTTCCTCCAATGCGGCCGTAGACGACCGTTAGACCCCTTGTATCGGGTGTTCCCCTCCATAGCGCGAATGCCGGAGCCGGCCAAGGACGCTTCTACGGGATTTTTCTCAGTTGCAAATAAAGCTGCGCAACCAGTGCCTATGGGGCTCTATGCCGCGTTCCTGCTCAATGGATGGCGGCGGCGCTGCGCGGCAGGAGTGCGCCGGGATGGCGGAGGACATCGGCAGCCAGCCGGTGCGCAGCGCTTGCCGCCTGTTCGGGCTCGCTGCCTGAGAGCCGGGCCGCAAGATAACCAGCATTAAATCCATCGCCTGCTGCCGTCGGATCGACCGGCGCCAGAATTTCGGGCACCGGCACGAATTGCAGAGCGCCGGATGCAGCGACCAGTGCGCTGTTCGGGCCGTTCTTGACCACGATTTCGCCGACACCGAAGGCCTGCAGCCGAGCTACGGTGCTCTCCGGTGATGGATCGCCCCACAGCACGGCTTCGTCATCGAAGGTCGGCAGCGCGATATCGACGCGTTTGAGTGCTTCCATAAAGACAGTACGCGTGCGCGCCAGGTTTCCCTTCCAGCCCGAGGGGCGAAAATTGCCGTCGAAAGCAACCTTGGCGCCGCGCTGCCGCGCGACCTCGAGCGCGGCAAACAAACGGCCAAGCCCGTTATTGGAGTAAAGCGACAGCGTGATGCCGGAAAAGTAAATCAGCCGCGCCGCTACGAGGCTTTCCGCAATCCGCATCCAATCGGGAAGCTCGAATAGTTCGCGCGCCGGGGCGCCGTCTGCCCAGATTCGGCTAACACGTTCCCCCGATCGGCCGCGCTCAATCAGACACAATGCCGGCAGACGGCCTGGCACGCGCAGGATGAGATTGCCGGCCAGTCCTTCGGCCGACGCCAGAGCCATGATGCTGTCGGAATAAGGATCATCGCCAACGGCAGTGGCGAAGCCGACGTCGAGCCCGGCACGCGCAAGGTAGATGGCGGTATTGAAACCATCACCCGCGCAGGCCGGCGCGAACGTGCCATCTGCGCCACGCGTCAATTCGAGCTGCACCTCGCCGATACAGACGACCCGTGGATTTTGTTCGGTCATGCACGAACCTTATCAGGACAGGCGCGATAATCGGCAGCGGTGTCGGCTTGCGCAGGAGCCGCGCGGGGGCAAACAAGACCAAAGCCCGCTGGCTGGCGTGCACCGGCCATGATGTTATATTGTAACATCACTTGTCACCCCCATTTGGACGCCCACGTGTAAGCCCACCCGGCCTGGACCAACCGATGAGCCACCACCATCACCATGACGATGGACCGCATCCGTCAGCGGCAATCGGACCATCGCTTTTGCGGTTATCCGCGCCTCACCGCCTTGTGGCGGCTGGAATTATCATCGCTTTGTTATGGGTGGCGTTCTGGTGGGCCATTCGCTGAGGGCGGAGCGAAACGATGCCGGAATTGCGATTCAAAAATCTGACGCTTGGCTATGAACGCCATCCCGCCGTGCATCACCTCGACGGTGCGGTAAGAAACGGCGCGCTGGTTGCCGTGGTCGGACCAAACGGGGCCGGCAAATCGACCCTGTTCAAGGGCATCGTGGGCACGCTCAAGCCGCTTGCGGGTTCAATCGAGCGCCACGGCATCGACGGCGGCGGCATCGCCTATCTGCCGCAGGTACCGGAAATCGACCGCTCGTTTCCAATCGGTGTCTACGACATGGTGGCGATGGGACTGTGGCGCAGCCGCGGCGTGTTCGGCGGCATTGCCGGCAAGGATAATCACGCCATCAAAGCGGCAATCGCAGCAGTCGGACTGACGGGCTTTGAGCGCCGCGCCATCGGTACGCTTTCCGGCGGGCAAATGCAGCGCATGCTGTTCGCCCGGCTGGTTGCCCAGGATGCGCGCCTGATTGTGCTCGACGAGCCATTCGCCGCTATCGATGCCAGAACTTCTGCCGAACTCTTGGCTCTCGTGCAGCGCTGGCATGCCGAGCGGCGTACGGTACTTGCCGCTCTCCATGACGTCGATCTGGTGAGAGCGGTATTCCCCGAGACATTATTGCTGGCACGCGAACCGGTCGCGTGGGGTCCGACTCACGAAGTGCTCACCGTCGAGAATCTGAATAAAGCGCGACGCATGTGCGAAGCCTTCGATGAGAGCGCCGAGGCTTGCGCCGTGGCGGCGGAATAAAGCCGCACGCGATGCTCTATGAAAATCTAATTGCTCCGTTCGCCGATTTCGAGTTCATGCGGCGTGCGCTGGTCGGCACATTCGCGATCGCGTTCGGGGCCCCGCCTATCGGCGTGTTTCTGATGCTGCGCCGCATGAGCCTGATGGGTGACGCCATGGCGCATGCGATCCTCCCCGGTGCGGCAATCGGGTTCCTGTTCGCCGGTTTGAGTTTGCCGGCAATGGCAGGGGCCGGCCTGATCGCCGGCTTTCTGATTGCAATCGGCGCCGGCCTGATCGCACGCGCGACTCCGTTGAAAGAAGATGCCTCGCTGGCCGCATTGTTTGTGATTTCACTGGCGCTTGGCGTCACCATCGTTTCGCTTAAGGGCAGCAATATCGATCTGATGCATTTTCTGTTCGGGTCAGTACTCGCCATTGATAATGCCGCGCTCGGTTTGATCCTCGCCATCACGTCCGTTTCGCTCTTAGTGCTCGCGCTGATCTGGCGGCCGCTGGTGCTCGATTCCGTCGATCCCGGATTCCTGCGCTCGGTCAGCCGCGCCGGCGGCGCAGCGCATGTCGTCTTCCTCGCGCTTGTAGTGGTCAATCTCGTCGGCGGCTTCCAAGTGCTCGGCACGCTGCTTGCCGTCGGCATGATGATGCTGCCGGCGATCACCTCCCGATTCTGGGCCCGCGATGTAACGGGAATGATCGTGGTGGCGATCGCGAGCGCACTCATTTCCAGCTATGCCGGCCTGCTGCTCTCCTATGCCGCGGACCTGCCGTCGGGCCCTGCCATCATCCTGGTCGCCGGGCTGATCTATCTGCTATCGGTCGCGCTGGGGCCCTTTGGCGGTCTGCTCTGGCTCGTTTGGCCGCGCCGCCATCTTGAGGCGTGAGTGAGCCTGCCGACCTTGAGGGTTTTGAGTGCGCCAGGGATCGCCTATATAGACTGCGTGTGGTTTCAAAGCGCCACTGGTTGAACGCAAGCCGATTACACTCTCATCTCAACAGCGTAGCAGAGCGATCAAATCGCCCAGCGTGCTTTCGATTCCGAGCTTCCGGTCAGGATCGGCGCCGACAGGCGCGAAGCTCGCATCGAGCCGCCAGGAGAATGTGAATGCCTGAGCAAACTTCGACCGACAAAATCCCGGTGACGGTGCTGACGGGCTATCTCGGCGCCGGCAAGACGACGTTGCTCAACCGCATTCTGTCGGAGCCGCACGGCAAGAGATATGCCGTGATCGTCAACGAATTCGGCGAAATCGGCATCGACAATGAGCTGGTGGTCGGGGCCGACGAGGAAGTGTTCGAGATGAACAACGGCTGCATTTGCTGCACCGTGCGCGGCGACCTCGTCCGCATCCTCGACGGTTTGATGCGGCGAAAGGGAAAATTCGATGCCATCATCGTCGAGACCACCGGTCTCGCCGATCCGGCGCCGGTCGCCCAGACATTCTTCATCGACGAGAATGTCGGCCGCAGGACTAAACTGGATGCCGTGGTCACGGTCGCCGATGCCAAATGGCTCAACGAGCGTCTCAAAGACGCCCCGGAAGCCAAAAATCAGATCGCCTTTGCCGACGTGATTTTGATCAACAAGACCGATCTCGTCTCGCCTGAGGAACTCAGTGAAGTCGAGGCGCGCATTCGCGGTATCAACCCTTACGCCAAGGTGCACAAAGCCGAGCACGCCAAGGTCCCGCTTAATGCAGTGCTAGGCCGCAATGCTTTCGATCTCGATCGCATCCTCGATCTGGAACCGGAATTCCTCGGCAGCGAGAATGACGATCATCACCACCATGATCATGCCCATGCGCACGCCCACGGCGGGCTGAAGCACTATCACGACGAGGAGATGCAATCGATTTCGCTCCACACAGATAGGCCGCTCGATCCCGATAAGTTCCTTCCCTGGGTGCAGGACCTCGTGCAGAAGGAAGGCCCGAACATTCTGCGATGCAAAGGCATTCTCGCGTTCAAGGATGACGACGAGCGCTTCGTCTTTCAGGGTGTTCACATGATCCTTGACGGCGATCATCAGCGGCCGTGGAAAACCGATGAGAAGCGCGAGAGCCGAATCATTTTCATCGGCCGCAACCTGCCCGGCAAAATGATCAGCGAAGGTTTCGAAAGCTGCATCGCGAAATAGTGCAGTTCTTCGCCAGCTGGAATTAATCTTGGATCGGCGCCTCTCGCGGGGTAGAGACTTCAGAGCGGCAGTCAGCAATCATCGATGTCCGTCCATAGCAGCGACACAGCATCCGTGGTCGAGCGCACGCGACCGATCGTCGTCGGTGGCGGCGGCATCGTAGCTGCGCATTTTCTCGGCCGTACCGCGGCCTTCGTTCTCGGTGAAGAGGCCATCGTGCTCGCGCCGTCCGATGGCGATCCGCGTCGCGTCGCCACCCACAGCGGCGCTATCCTGACCACCGCGGCCGACAGTGCGCGCATCATTACTGGCGGCGACGACAGCAAACTTGTCCTGACCGATGCAAATGGGGAAAGCCGCATTTTGGCGAGTGACCCGAAGCACCGGTGGATCGATCAGGTCGCGCTCGGGCCGGACGGCGCGGTCGCCTGGTCCGCGGGTAAAACCGCCTATGTGCAGGCGAAGGAGTTGCGCGCGTATGAAGCGCCCTCCACGGTCGGCGGGCTCGCGTTTTTTCCCAAGGGGTTCCGGCTCGCGATCGCCCATTACAATGGCGCCACGCTCTGGTTTCCGAATGCCTCCGGCGCAACGCCGGAAGAGCTCGAATGGAAGGGTTCACACCTCGGCGCGACCGTAAGCCCAGACGGCCGGTTTCTGGTCACCACCATGCAGGAGCCAATGCTGCATGGCTGGCGGCTTGTCGACCGGCAGCACATGCGGATGTCGGGGTACGCTACAAGGGTGATGTCGCTCGCATGGACCCCGGGCGGCCAATGGCTCGCCACGTCCGGAGCGACCCAACTCGTGCTGTGGCCCTTTGCGAGCAAGGACGGCCCGATGGGTAAGACGCCGCGCTTATTGACCCCGTCGGCGCACCGCATCGACGTCGTTGCCTGTCATCCACGCAGCGACGTTGTCGCGGTGGGCTACAGCAACGGTTTGGTCTTACTGGTGCGCATCGAAGACGGCGTTGAGATATTGGCTAAAAAACCAGGCGAGGAGCCGATCACGGCGCTCGCGTGGAGCAGCGACGGACTGTTGCTCGCTTGGGGCACTGAGGCCGGCGAAGCCGGCATTGTCGATCTCGCCTAAAGCATGATCCCGAAAAGTGGGAACCGGTTTTCGGGAAAGATCATGCTCGAACAAAAAGCTAGAGCGGGATGACAATTCGACGAGACCTCATCCCGCTCTAAACGTCACAACGCGCGAGGAACTAGCGCGTTTTGTCAATCGTTATTCCCTGATGAAAACGCTCGTTGCGAGTTTTGCTGTCGTACTGGCCGTCGCTTTTGGCGGAGCTGTGGCCGCTTTCGCCCAGGCGCCTAATGCAGATCGCAAACCATGCTCGGAGATGGGCGGCGATCCATCGAAGACGTTGAGCCAGAAACTCGATCAGGGCAGCGGCGTCATTTGTCCGCCGGATGTCGATCCGGCGATCAAAGCGCCTACGCCGGACGCCGGCAAAACGCCGGTGATCCCGCCGCCGGGCAGTCCAGGCGGCGATCCGAAAGTGCAGCCGAAATGAGAACCCCTGCCAGGCGCGGCGCGCGAGCGAAGTTCAGATGACGTACTGCCGCAGCGGTGGATAGCCGTTGAACCCTACCGAGGAGTAGGTCGCGGTATAGGCGCCGGCCGCCTCGATCAACACCTTGTCGCCGATCGCGAGCGAAACCGGCAACGGATAGGGCGTCTTCTCGTAAAGCACATCGACCGAGTCGCAGGTCGGGCCGGCTATGATGCATGGCGCAGTTTCGTCGCGATCGTGCGTGGTGCGGATCGGGTAGCGAATTGACTCGCCGATGGTTTCAGCGAGGCCGTGGAACTTACCGATGTCGAGATAGACCCAGCGCACCTCGTCTTCGGGGCTGCGCTTGGCGATCAGCACCACTTCGGCTTCGATGATGCCGGCATTGCCGACCAGGCCGCGGCCCGGCTCGACGATCGTGTTCGGTATGTTATTGCCGAAATGCTTGCGCAGCGCCTTGAAGATCGCTTTGCCGTAGGACTCCAATTTGGGCGTCTTGCGCACATAGCGCGCCGGGAAACCGCCGCCCAGATTGACGATGGCGAGCGAGATGCCGCGCTCGGCGCAGGTACGGAAAATCGACGCGGCGGAGGCCAACGCCCGGTCCCACGCTTCCACATTGTGCTGCTGTGAGCCCACGTGGAAGGAAACGCCATACGGCACCAGGCCGTTCTTATGGGCGAGTTCCAGAATATCGGCAGCGTAGACGGGCTCGCAACCGAATTTGCGTGACAGCGGCCACTCGGCGCCCGACCCGTCACAATGGATGCGGCAGATGACCCGGCTTCCCGGCGCTACGTGGGCGACCTTCTCAACCTCGGCCTCGCAATCGACCGCGAACAAGGTCACGCCCAGTTGGAAAGCCTCGGCGATCTCGCGCTCTTTCTTGATCGTATTGCCGTAGGAGATGCGATCGGCGGTGGTGCCCGCGGCGAGCACCGCGTGGGTTTCGGCGATCGAGGCCACATCGAAGCAGCAGCCGAGATCGGCCAGCAGCTTAAGGATTTCCGGCGCCGGATTCGCCTTCACGGCGTAATACACTTTCGTGTCTGGCAGCGCCTTGGCGAAGTTTTGATAGTTCTCGCGGACGACATCGAGGTCGACGACGAGGCAGGGTCCGATATCGGTACGTTGCTTGAGAAATTCGCGGATGCGTGTGGTCATTGCTACCCAGCTCCTAATCCGACTGGCGGCGTAGCCGCCCGAGATGAACCTCCTGCGACGCTTACGGTGCCGCGCCTGGGCGGAGCACCTGCGTCGCCGTGATTGCTGCCTCGGTCCGGATTAGGGAAATCCCGTTCCGCACTGTTGGCAAAGATGGACAAGCCCTTTCGGCGTCCCCGGCATTCGCGCCGGCAGTAACCAAAAAAGCCCTTCCGTCGTTGCTTTAAGCCGCGTCGCCCGTGGAGAGCGGGCATCGCCGGTTTCGCCTCCGGCTGCCGGTCGCGGGAGCAAGGAAGTAGTGTTCTCTTCCTTAGGCGGCTGTCCGGCCTCTTGTCCGGATGCCCACCGACCGACACACGGCCACAGGCACGTGCGAAATTGGGCAAACCCGCAATAAGCGATTTAGTTCGCCCGCGCAACCTTTTTTGTTTTAAGAAAACGTAAAAGGCAAACTTAGCTGTGCAGCGAGGCGCGAGTCGGCGAGTCAGTCCGTGGTGAATGGCTCGACGCGGTGCGCGGCGCGCACGAACTGCACCATCACGGCGACACCGCAGAGCATGAACAGCACATCGAGCACGCGCGCGCCGAGCGTGCCGAGCGCGAACAGGTTGGCGATCGCCCAACTTCCGGCAAACGCCGCACCGAACACTTCGGCGCTGATTAATATCGCCGCGCTGACGACCGTTAGTACGTTCTGCCAGGCAATGCGCCGAGGGCGCTGGGCGGAAGGATCGTTCATGGCAGCAATTAGGCCCAAACGAGCGGCTGATTCAAGGCACGGCGGCCGGACTGGGCGTCAGGCGGCATCGCGCGCGGCCTTGGCGGCCCCGCCTCGACCAGAGCACCGCGAATGCGGTCGATCTCGGCGCGCCCGAGCTTGACCAGCGGCGGCCGCACGACGGCCCGCGGTAAGCGCCCGAGCAGCACCAGGGCCTCCTTCATGCGGTTATGCATGTCGGCCCACGGCTCCGCGTAAAAGACCCGAGCGAGCGGATAGATGCGATCGTTGACCCGGCGCGCCTCGGCGAGATCGTTGCGCTGCACCGCCTGGAACAAAGCCGCCTGCAGGTCCGGAATAACGCTGCCGCTACCGGAGAGCAGGCCGTTGCAGCCAAGCACCAGCGAACTCAAAAGCCAGGCGCTGTGAGTGGTCAGCACATTGACCGGGCGCTTGAGGCTTTGCAGGGCGCGGACCTGCATTTCATGCTGCGGGACATTGCCTGCCCAATCCTTGATCGCGCGGATGGTCGGGACCGCTTCAATCATCTGCAGCAGCGTCTCCCGCGGATAGCCCTGGCCAGTCGCGAGCGGATATTGGAAGACGATGAGCGGCAGACTGGTGGCGTCGGCGATGCGCTTGAAATGCTCGACCGCCATAGCGGGCGTCTGACCGAGCGTGAACGGCGCCGGCGGAAACACCAGGAGTGCGGACGCCCCACCCTGGTCGGCCATGTGTGCGATGCGGGCGGCCTCGATACTGCCATCGGCCCATACGCCATTAACGATGGGCAGCCGATCGCCAACCTCGTCCTGCGCAATCTCAAGGATGCGGCGCTGTTCGTCGAAGCTGCAGGATGCAACCTCGGTCGAATGGGCATTAATGGTGATCGCCGAGAGCCCGTCGGTTGCCGCAACATCGGACAGGTGCTTGCGAAAGCCTTTTTCGTCGATGCTCAGGTCATCGGCGAACGGCAGCAGGACGGCCGGTATGACGCCGTGGGGAACATAATGGGCATGGCGGGGCATGGCGGCTCTCCTCGCTAACGCGGCGGGTCCTAGTACAGCGGACCTCAAGTCCCTACATCCAGACGGCCTTCGGATATCAAACCCGCCGCTGGTGTTAGTTCTCCCTATATCACGCCGCTAGCCGCATTTGGTAAGACCCCTTGCGATGCCCGAAACGGACCAGCACGCCAACATTCTCGCGCCGATCTCGGACGAAAAAAATCCGTTATTGGAGGATTGGGACGCCTCCGGCGGGGTCCCGCCGTTTTTCCGAATCGGCGCCGAGCACTTCCTCCCGGCCTATGCGCGCGCCCTCGCGGAACATGAGGCACAGATCGCGTCCATCGCCGCGGACCCAGCACCACCGACATTCGCCAATACGATTGCCGCGCTCGAACGGAGCGGACGCACCCTCGAACGGGTCGATAACGTCTTTCACCTGCTTGCCGGCGCACACACCAACGATGCCCTGTTGGAAGTCGAGCGCATAATGGCGCCGCAGATCGCGCGGCACTGGAACAAGATTCACACCAATGCCGCCCTGTTCCGGCGCATCGATGCGGTGATGCAGGCCGCCGGTACCGCTGGACTCGATGCCGAACAGAAGCGGGTCGTCGAGCGCTATCATACGAGCTTCCGCCGTTCCGGCGCGGCGCTAGACGACCCGGCCAAGAAGCGGCTTGCCGAAATCATCGAGCGGCTGGCAGAGCTCGGCACTGCATTCAGCCAAAACGTCCTGGCCGACGAGCAGGCGTTCGTGCTGCGCTTGGCAACCGAAGCGGAGCTTGCCGGTCTGCCCGGTTTCATGCGCGAATCTTTGCGGGCGGAGGCGTTCGAGCGCGAACTTGAAGGTTATGCGGTCACGCTGTCGCGCTCGATCGTTGAGCCCTTCCTGCAATTCTCCGGCCGCCGCGATCTGCGCGAAAAGGTGTTTCGTGCTTTCGTGATGCGTGGCGATAATGGCGGCACGACCGACAACAAAGCCATCATCGCCGAGATGGCGCGGCTGCGCGCCGAGCGCGCGCGGCTGCTCGGTTATTCCGATTTCGCCCACTACCGGCTCGACGATGCAATGGCGAAAACGCCCACGGCGGTCCGAAACTTGCTAGAGACGGTCTGGCGGCCGGCGCGTGCCAGCGCGCTTGCCGATAGCGACGCGATGCAAGCGCTGATTCAGGAAGAAGGCGGTAACTTCAAACTCGAGCCGTGGGATTGGCGATATTATTCCGAAAAACTGCGCCGTCGAATTTGCGATTTCGATGAAGCCGCCATCAAGCCCTATCTGAGCCTGGACCGCATCATCGAGGCCGCGTTCTACGTGGCCGCGCGTTTGTTCGGATTGAAATTCACGCTGCGGCCGGATGTGCCGGCCTGGCACCCCGACGTGCGGGTATGGCAGGTGTCCGGTGCCGAGGGCAAAGAGATTGGTCTGTTTTTCGGCGATTACTTTGCGCGGCCTTCAAAGCGCAGCGGCGCCTGGATGACCTCGCTGCGCGACCAGCAAAGGCTCGCCGGGGAAATCACGCCTCACATCGTCAATGTTTGCAATTTTGCCAAGGCGCCGGCCGGCGAGCCAACGCTGTTGAGCTTCGACGATGCGCGCACCTTGTTCCACGAATTCGGCCATGCGCTGCACGGCCTCTTGTCTGCCGTCACTTATCCGACGATTGCCGGAACTAATGTCGTGACCGACTTCGTCGAGCTGCCGTCGCAGCTATACGAGCACTGGCTGGAACAGCCGGAGCTGTTGCGGCGCATTGCGCTGCACTACCAGACTGGCGCGGCGATGCCCGAAGAACTTCTGCAACGGCTCGTCGCCGCGCGCAATTTCAACAAGGGCTTCGCCACGGTGGAATATATCGCCTGCGCCGAAGTCGATCTCGACCTGCATTCGCTGCCGCCGCCGAATGCGGGGGATCAAGCGCTCGACGCCCGCGCCTTCGAAGCGCAGAGCCTCGCGCGCATCGCTATGCCGCAAGAAATTGTAATGCGGCATCGGCTGCCGCACTTTGCGCACATCTTCTCCGGGGGCGGCTATGCCGCGGGCTATTACAGCTATATGTGGTCGGAAGTGCTCGATGCCGACGCTTTCGCGGCATTCGAGGAGACCGGTGATATTTTCGATCGCACCACAGCGAAACGGCTACGCGATTGCATCTACGCCGCCGGGGGGCGGCAGGATCCGGCCGAGGCCTACAAATCCTTTCGCGGCCGCCTGCCGACCGCCGACGCGCTGTTGCGCAAACGCGGTTTTGCCGCGGGCAAAGCTGCGGTGACGTAAACAATGGCAAATCCCGTGAACTTGCATAGCGCCGGGCACCGGTATGGGGCCGTCTGTGCGCCGCACTTCGCGACTGTAGAGGCCGGCCGGTCCATCCTCACCGAAGGCGGTAATGCGCTCGAAGCCATGCTGGCCATGGCCGCGTCCATCGCCGCCGTCTATCCGCATATGAACCACCTCGGCGGCGATGGCTTTTGGCTCATCCGCGAGCCGTCTGGCCGCGTGCGCGCCATCATGGCGGCGGGTCCTGCGGCTTTACAGGCCAAACCCGACCTTTATCGCGACTACGAGAGCATTCCACCCCGCGGACCGCTCGCAGCACTCACAGTGCCGGGCGCGGTCGGCGGCTGGATGCTCGCGCTTGAAGCGGCACAGGCGCGCGGCGGAAGGTTGCCGCTCAAGGTTCTGCTCACGCCCGCCATCGTGCAGGCGCGCAACGGCTACACCGTTACGCGCAGCCAGGCGCGACTGACGGAGGAGCAGTTCACCGGGCTCAAAGACGTGCCGGGTTTCGCCGCGCACTTCCTGGTCGATGGCAAGGTTCCGCAGGTCGGCGCCGTTCTAAAGCAGGAAGCGTTCGCGGCTACGCTTGAACATCTGACCCATGCCGGGCTCGAAGATTTCTATCGCGGCGATGTCGGACGCGAGATGGCGGCCGATCTCGAACGTATCCACAGTCCGCTTGCGCGGGCCGACCTTGAGCGCTACCGCGCGGCGCTCGCCGAACCGCTCCGCGTCACATTGCCCTGCGGTACGCTATTCAATACCGACGCGCCGACCCAGGGCGCCGTGTCATTGATGATCCTTGCTTTATTCGCCCG
>WNGH01000458.1_pt1 | contig 38107 bp, 36 predicted proteins | sample 5400631 | NCBI WGS metagenome assembly WNGH01 (sample SAMN13153373, study PRJNA577476) | soil metagenome | isolation source: 115 cm soil or saprolite under Garry oak tree replicate 1 | place: USA:California | collected 2016-06-15 | reverse complement strand
ATATAAAAATGGTTACTGCGGATGGGAAAGAAATTCTCTGCGATAAAACACAAAACAAAGACCTGTTTTCAGCTGTTATTGGCGGCTACGGCATATTGGGTATCATAACTGAAGTCAACTTACTGACAACACAAAACAGCATCTACGCATTTTCTCTGATTCCAACTCAGACGCATTCATTAATAGACACGCTGGAATCCTTGAGTAAAAACCCTGAGAACCGATTGCTAGAAGCGCACCTTTCTGTTGATGGAGAGCGCTTTCTTACCGAAAGTCTCATCTATAAATACGCAGAAGCCAATTCCTCCGCAAAACCAAAGGACGACCTTAGTGGAGAAAACAGCACCTGGCTACGCAAAGTCGTATTCCAAGCATCAAGAATGAGTAACTTCGGGAAATTCTTGCGCTGGGAAATCGAAAAGCAGCTCTCCCCACTGATCGAACCAAAAACGGTGAGCAGAAATACCGCCATGGCTGTTCCTGTTCGTTTTCTGCAAAATCCCGATCCACATTCTACAGATATACTCCAAGAATATTTTGTTCCACCTGAACAAGCAAATAAATTTCTTGAAAGCTATAAAAAACTCGTAAAAAAATACAACGTGAATGTATTAAATGTAACAATCAGAAAAGTAAATAAAGACATCAATGCGCTGGTTTCTTATGCTCAAAAAGATATGTACGGCTTTGTGGTCTACTACAAAGTTTATCAAAATAGCATGGATATACAAACATTGAACGCTTTTACCAGGGAACTCATTGATTATTTAATTTCGATCAAGGCTACTTATTATCTTTGTTATGGCAGCTACTATTCTCAATCTCAGCTTACAACAATGTATCCTGAAATACACAAATTATTCACGCTAAAAACACAACAAGATCCGAATAGGTTATTTACCAATTTATGGTATGAAAAATATCGTGGAGGTATTTCCGATTCTTTGATATTCTGAGAGGACTTGCGACGCCATCGCGAATATTGTGTAAAGGGAAGGAGGCACAGGGGTTACCATCGTATATTCTTGATGGTTTGAAGTTGACGGCGGTGCAGACTGTTGATGAGGTATTGAGGTATGCGCTTGTTGTGTGAATCCGATCTTTTAACTCTCTTTTTCTGGTTTTTCCTTCATGAGGAGGGTGACAATTTGCTCCACTAAATCGTAGGGGATAGGTTTATCTAATGGGAACTGTATTGTGCCCTTTGCTCTTTTATAGTGCGATATTTGTTGCTGGAAAGCTTCATCGCCTGCCGGTATCGGATACAAGGAAATATGATGTTTCCAGCCAGCACCGAAACCACAAAGAATTCGGCAGCATCACGCCACCGAATTCCTCGCCTCCCATGTGTCAGCATGAGCGCGTCAGGTTGACCTACCCTCTGGATGGTCCTTGGAATGTAAGACTCCCGGCCTTGCGCATCGCCTCCATCGTCTCCTCAACGGTGAACAACTTAGTCGTCTTGTACGCTTTGAGGTGCCCTGGGCTTATTGCTGCCAGCGCGAAAGCTGTGGCAGCGCTGTCATCAGGGAGTTCAGCGAGACCAACGACATCGTATTCTCCAAAACAGAAGTAGAAGCCGACCAGCCGGCCTCCAAGCTTCTGCAGGAGTTCCCTCACGGGGACGCTGCGGTCTTGTGGGTTGTTCGCCATCGTTGCCAAAGCTTCGGCGGTGTAAGCAGCTTGAACCATGTAAAGCGCCATGATGTTTGCCTCCTTTTGTGGTTATGGCTTCCTTTCTCGGATGCGTGTGTATACGAAACTGAGAGAGACAACGGAAGTTGACAGAAACACGACACAGATGTTTAGTGAGCGAGAGGGCTTCTCACTCAGCCTACTTTGTTTGGTAGATGAGCACTTCGCCAGCGGTGATGTCAGGCGCTCCCTGGACGAGATCCGCCAGGTTCTGCTTGACCCAGTCTGCCGCCTTTCTCGTAGAGGCATCTGCTCCGGCTTGATCGTCAAACACGCTGATAGAAGCCACCGTATCGTTTCCGGTATCCAAAGCATAATAGGTGACGAAGCCTGGCACCTGGCTAATGATGGGCACGAAGCCCTCCTGGACGCGCTGTATCAGCTTACTAACCGCTCCAGGAGTGGTTTTGTACTTCCGTACTGCTGCGTACATAGTCTCCTACCTTTCTGAACAGCTTGCATGCTGCTCGCTCTGCTCAAAACGTCTGAAACAAAGAACGACTCAGATCGCTAATCTGCAAACGATGGAGGTCTCCATCTTTTCGCTACCAATTGCTCGCATGGTGATGCTGAAGTTCGTGCGAACTACTAAATGGTACGCTCTTTGAATTGCTGGCATGCCTCCTTTCTTCCTGGGCAGACACGAGAACAGAGGGAGCGAGAGCGAAGGGCCAACTTTGCGGGGATACCCTCACCTCCTCGTGTTCTGTTTAGGCCAGCTCTTAGAACTCCCCCTCCTGAATATAGGGCTGGCTCCACAAGATGACCTGGAGCAGCACGGACTTCAGCCAGGCCTGGTGCATCTTGTCCACCTGCTCGGCGCTGTGCCCCTTCTTGGCAAGGAAGGGCTTGAGAGTGGTCGTGATGGGGTAAACAAGGGCGGGCAGGTAGCGATAACTCACGTGATCGACGGAGTTCACCCCATCCGTGCGATTCTTGCCCGCCCGGGTATGGCGCAGCCCGATCTCGTACTGGTAATCGAGCCAGGCCTGGTCGTAGTTGGCCCTAGCTGTATCGAGAATCCACTGTCCAAAACGTTTGCGGACGGCCGCCAGGTAGTGTCCATCCGGCTGGCCAGTCGCCTGGTCGCTGAAAAAATAGACCAGGAACGGATGCGAGGCGACGAAGCCATACCAGACATCGAGGATGGCCTCCACCTGGTCTTGCAAGACATCGTAGGACAGACGCAGGGACTGGCTATCTTCGTCGCTGAACAGGACCGTCTGCTTGAGCCGTTCGAAGTCTTCCAGGCTCAGCGGAGAGCGCGGAACGGCACTGGTGCCATAGGTATAGCCAGGAATGGCTGTTTGACTCATGGATGTTCCTCCTTTTCTGAACAACTTCAATACTGTGCGCCATTAATCGATCTACGACGAACCAATGCCTTGTTGTCTTCGGTTGACATAGAACAGACTCCTTTCTGCGTGGCTTCCTTTCTCGGATGCGTGTCTGCACGCAACTGAGAGAGACGACGGGAGTTGACAGAAAAACGACCACATGCTTGAAAAGAGAGGTTGCCAGGGCTAGTATACATGAGAAATACAACAATTTCAATGGTCTTGGAGAGGTGTAAGTTGGGGTTCATGTGCTTGTGGTTTTGCCTTCTGTCTTTTTTTCGCACCCATAGGTTCTTTTGTCAGGACTTGTCCGCGGGCTGACCAGTCGTATTCCATGCGTCGTGCTGTCCATTCAGCGATATCGCTCCCATAGAGGCGAGACACGAGATGCAAACTCATATCAATGCCAGCGGATATCCCTGCCGAGGTAACGATATGGCCTTCATCGACGACACGAGCGTCTGCTCTCATTTCAATAGCAGGATAGGTACTACGCATCCATGCGATGCTGTTCCAGTGGGTTGTGGCACGATGGGCGTTCAGAAGGCCACGTTCTGCGAGAAGGAAGGCTCCGGTGCACACGCTCGTCGTCAGGCTGGTGTGCTGATCTTGCTGGGCAATCCAGTCGAGAAGGCGAGCGTTGTGCCGTTGGCGACGTGTTCCCTGGCCTCCAGGAACGACAAGAATGTCGAGAGGAGGTGCATTCTCAATCGTGGCGTGTGGCTTCACGAGTAGCCCTCCACGGCAGGTGATGATCGTATCTTCCTCTGCAATGGTGAGGACAGTGAAGAGTGTGGCTTCGTCGCTGTGTTCTCCTAGGGCGCGTGCGACTGAGAAGACTTCGAAGGGGCCACAGAAGTCGAGTACTTCAACGTCATCGAAGATGAGAATGCCAACGGTGGGCAATCGCTTCTGGTTCATCATGAATATTTCCTCTTGTCGCAGATTGCTCAGCAGTATCGTCGACGATACTGCTGGGAGTACGGCTACCACTTAGGTCTATTAGGCATCAACCAGTGTCCACTCTATGCGCTTTCCTACACTCGCTGCATAGCGCTGTAACGTCGAGAGTCGGGGATCGACCGTACCTGCCTCTAAGCGTGCAATAGCCGGTTGGGAAGTTTTTATGCGTTTTGCGATTGCGCTTTGTGAAATGCGAGAGCGACTTCGAAGAGCCGCTAGAGCATTGAGTAGGGCGCGTCGTTGGCGTGCTTCCTCGAAAAGTGAGCACTTGACGCGAATCATGAGCACTTGCAGGAAGGTGCCTGGGCAAACCGCTCCCCATCTGGATTCTTCCATCGATACCTTGTAAATTGGCATGCTTTGGGAAGAGCACAACAGTCTGTGAAGTCTCATGAAAAGAGTTTGCAAAAACGCCCTCAGCTCGACTCCGCTTTTCTGCAAGAGAACTGAGGGCATGTGGCTCATCAGCGACGCTCCAGGAAGAGCAAACGCGCCCCTAAACCGATGAGAACACTTCCCGTCAGAAAGCTGAGGACAGAGGCGAAGCGGGGCTGTGTTGCAAGCTTCTCTCCCAACCTTCCAGAGAGATACGCGTATCCTCCATAAATGCACAGACAGATCAGGGTGAAAGTGAGGCCAAAGGCGGTCATTTGCAAGGGAACACCGCCTAGATGGGGATTGACGAACTGGGGGAGTAAGGCGGCAAAGACCAGGATGCCCTTCGGGTTGAGCATGCTTGTAAGTATTCCTTGTTGCAGAATACGTCTAGCAGGCAGAGGATTTACCGCGCCCTGAGTCAGAGGACCACGGTATTTGCTCAGGAGGGCGCGGATGCCCAGATACACGAGGTAGATCGCTCCTGCATAGCGGACGATGTCAAAGGCAATGGCTGATGATTGCAACACTGCAGACAATCCAAGCGCCGCCAGCATGGTATAGACGAGATAGCCTATGCAGATCCCCACTGTCGAGAGTAAGGCTGCCCTTCTCCCTTGCGCAATCCCGCGTGTCGTGATATAGATCACATCAGGACCGGGCGTCAAGGCAAGGACGACGATAATGGTCGCAAAGAGTATGAGATTTGAAAAAAACATCGCTGAGATCCCTCCTCATTCCAGAACTCTTGAGGTCAGTCGTTATGATTGAGAAGCATAGCAAAGCCAGCGGCATTGGTCTTGAACGATTGTGCACCCAGGATTGGATGCAGAGTACTGATACGGAATACGGGGTAGAATTCTTAGAAGCATGGTTTCAAGGGAATGCCTATCAGAAGCACCGCCACGACACCTATGCAATCTGCCTGACGACCACTGGCGTCCTAGCCTTCGACTACCGAGGCAACTCGGAGATCAGTACACCAGGCCAGGTGGTGGTGCTGCATCCCGATGAGGTCCATGATGGGTATGCAGGCACGGAAGAGGGCTTCGGATATCGCCAGTTATATGTGGAACCGGCTTTGATTTTTGAAGCGATCCAGACCATGTGTCCTCATACCTGCTCGCTGCCATTTGTACGCACGCCTGTTGCAAGGAATCGGAAATTGTCTGCCGCGATCATCAGTGCCTTTGGGGGCACCCGCGAACCGCTGGCGATCGATAGTCTCATCGTGCAATTGGCAGAGGGGTTGATGGAGGCAGATCCGACTTGCAAGCAAGTCCCCCTGCCTCGTCACCTCGATGTCGCTGCCCTGAAACGAGCACGCCAGTATCTTGATACCCAGAAAACGCGGATCGTCCACTCAGTGGAGTTGGAGGCGGTGACCGGACTCACCCGCTACGATCTGGCCCGACAGTTTCGGATCATGTGTGGGACCAGTCCATACCGCTATTTGCTCATGCGGCGTCTTGACTTTGCCCGCGAACAGCTCGCCCAGGACCGATCGCTGGTCGAGGTCGCCATAGAGGCTGGGTTTGCTGATCAAGCACATTTCAGTCGGATGTTTAAAGCCACCTTTGGGATCACGCCTGCACGTTATCGTGCGCTGAGAGTGCCTGAGAGTTCGAAGTCAGCAACCGCAGAAAAAAGAAACGGAAGGTCTGCTGCGAGCGGGAGATGAAGCGGATCTCTCGGTGAGTCAGCCTCGCGATGAAGAACGCAATTTACAACTTCCATTCGTTTGCCCTTGAATTGGAATGATCTCGGAATGGCCTCTAGTCTGATATAATGAGGAGGAAAGGGAAACTATTATGAAGCGCGGCAGCACCGAATCAGCAGTGCGAAAGGCACGGCTCATGCGAGGCAACGGCATCACCTATGACACCGGCTTTTTCAACGCTGGAGTGAGCACCCACGAACCCTTCGACCCCGAGGTGGTGAAGCGTGAAATGCGCGTCATCCACGACGACTTGCACTGCAATGCGGTGCGCATCACTGGCGGCAATGCGGACCGACTCGAGATCGCCGCCATCCACGCCGCCGACGCCAGCTTGGAGGTCTGGTTCTCACCGTTCACCTGTGACCTGACCACCGACGAGTTGCTCGACTTCCTCGCCGACTGCGCCGAGCGTGCCGAGCAGCTACGCTGGCAGGGAGCCGAGGTCGTCTTCGTCACCGGCGCTGAACTGAGCCTGTTCACTGTGGGGTTCCTGCCCGGCGATACCCTCAAGGACCGGCTCGACCTGTTGGCCGCGCCACATCGCCTGCGCGAGCTGCTGCCGCAGGTCCCTACTCGCATCAACGACTTCCTCGGCAAGGCCGCGGCTCGCGTCCGTGAGCGGTTCGGTGGAAAGATCAGCTACGCTTCAATACCGTTCGAGGGCGTCGACTGGACGCTGTTCGACTTCATCTCGGTCGACGCCTATCGGTCGATCGAGGTCGCCGACCGATACCGCGATGACATCCGTGCCCTCGTTGCGCAGGGAAAGCCCGTCGCGATCACCGAGTTCGGTTGTGCCACCTTCCAGGGCGCGGCCGACAAGGGCGCAAGGGGTGGGATGATCGTCGAATACAACAACAACACACCGATTCGGCTGGACGGCGACTACATCCGTGACGAGGCCGAGCAGGCCACCTACCTACGCGAGCTGCTGGCCATCTTCACCGCCGAAGGCGTCGACACCGCGTTCGCGAACACCTTCGCATCCTACAATCTGCCACACCGCCGCGACCCTCGCGCGGACCTGGACATGGCCAGTTATGGTGTGGTCAAGGTGCTGGAAGACCGTTTTGGCCACTCCTACCCCGACATGGCTTGGGAACCCAAGGCCGCGTTCACCGCTCTCGCCGACTACTACCATGGCTGACCGCATCAGTACTGGATCAGCGACACCACGTCGTAGACAGCAGGGCTTGGACGTACAGGCACAATTCTCGCCTGTTATCTGGTAGGTATGAGAATTTCTGCTGACAATGCTATTGCTATCATTCGGGAGTGGCGGCCTGGCTCGATAGAGGTTCCAGAACAGGAAGCCGTTGTGTGCGAGTACGAGCATTTCATCAAAACACGGGTATAGATTATCCATCTGTTAAGAGAAGTGCGCCACACAGACCCGTTTCATCTCTAAGTTTTATCATGTGAAAGGCTCAATCTTTCTGACCAACGCGGTATGCTACCTGAACCTCGTTCTGCTTTGGTATTCTCTCGTCTATTTCTCCTTCTGGTTCTCGGCACGTCGGCCAGCCTGGAAGAAGCCAGGATCGGATGAGGGAATTCGTTCTCCTCGCATGAACCATATTATCAAGTCTTGACTTAATTAAGGAAATGCTTTATAATACTGGTATGGATATGTTTGTGGCACTTGCCGATCCGACAAGAAGGCGCATTTTAGAACTCCTTGCCACCAACGGGGAGTTATCGGCGACTGCTCTCTACGAGCAGTTTCCTGTCAGCCCACAAGCGGTCTCACAACATCTCAAAGTCTTGCGTGAGGCACACTTAGTGGAGATGGAAAAACGTGCCCAAAAGCATGTCTACCGCCTCAATCCAGAGACGCTGTCTCAATTTGAAGCATGGATCCAGCAAACGAAGCAGAGGTGGAGTCAACGTTTTGAAGCATTAGATACCGTCCTCGAACGGGAAAAACAGAAGGAAGGGGAATAACATTCTATGTCAGCAAATACGACGAATATTCTTGCAGAGCCGGGAAAACAAGAAATCCTCATCACGCGCGAATTCGATGCCCCGCGAGAGCTCGTTTTTCAGGCATGTACGGATCCACAACTGATCCCGCAATGGTGGGGACCGCGATCCCTTTCAACCGAAGTTGACCAGATGGACGTGAGACCTGGTGGTCAATGGCGCTTTCTCAATCGAGACGCTGCGGGAAACGAATACGCCTTTCACGGCGTGTATCACGAAGTCCTGCCACCTGAGCGCATTATTGATACCTTTGAGTTTGAAGGGTTACCGGAAACCGGACATGTGACTCTGGAGACGATGAAACTTGAGGCATTGCCTGGAGGAAGAACCAGGTTGACGGTTCAATCAGTTTTCCAGTCCGTCGCTGACCGCGATGGCATGCTCCAAGGTGGCATGGAAGAAGGAGTTAATGATACCTATGAGCGTCTGGCAGAGCTTTTGAAAAAGCTGTAGAGGCTCTTGTATCTTCATCGGTAGCACTCGATGGGATGGAGGCGGGCTCTCTCCAAAGCCTGGCTCGTCTCGTCGAGCACTTGGAATAAGTGAAAGGAGCCATCAGTATGGCAGAGAGCACCAAAGCGAACATTGTTGCAGTCCCTGAGATGAAACTTGAGCTGGTGCCGGTCCCAGTCTCCGATGTTGACCGTGCCAAGGCCTTCTATGAAAAGGCTGGCTTTAAATTAGAGGTTGATACGCGGCCTACCGACACGATGAGGGTTGTCCAGTTCACGCCGCCCGGGTCGGCTTGTAGCATTGTCTTTGGCACCGGTATGGGCGAAATTACTGAGATGAAGCCCGGATCGGTGAAGGGGCTGCACCTGGTTGTCGCGGACATAGTCACAGCGCGTTCGGCACTTGTGCAACGTGGACTTGAAGTCGGCGAGATCACAGATGTTCAAGGTGTGAAGTATGTCGGCTTCAGCGACCCCGATGGCAATTTGTGGCTGTTGCAGGAATTTCCGCCGGAGCTGAGACAGCCTGGACAGAGCTTCTATAAGGAGGAGGAATAGTCTGGCAAATCAGCCCACCTGCCAAAGGTAGAGTGATCATCAGGATTTGATATTAAGCCTGTCATCCTGAGCGAAGCGAAGGATCTGCACTGGGCCCAGCGAGAGATCCTTCGCTTCGCTCAGGATGACAGCCGTGCTTAAGTTCACGCCTGTGGGGGCGACTCCCTCGCTCAGGTTAAGCGTAACTTGCTTCCTCTAGTCCCGATAAAGCAGTCCAAGCAGCAAACCGAAGACCAGATGACGGACGATATTTTGGAAAAAGGAGGTCCAGGTGGCGAGTTTGGCCAATTCCCCACGCTTCGTCAAAGGGTGATAGGTATCGACAAGTGGAGCTAATCCCCATGTAGAGACAAGAAACAATTCACCAAAAATCGCCCCTTTGAGCCAGTTTGGGCCAGGCAGGAAGCGTTTGAAGACCGCTGCATAAAGTTCGGCCAGGATGACGCCATTGAGGAAATGAATACCCCAGGCCAGGAAAGCAAACTTCTGTTGTCCTGGCGATTTCCCAGCCAGGAGGCCTTGGATGAAACGGACGTCACTGTAGCGATTGCCTGTGATGGTCATGTCCACTTCCATTACGAGGCTGTAGGCTGCTGTTGCAAGCAGACCTGCGAAAGCTGCACGCTCTGGGCGCCAATTTTCTTGAATGATGCGACGTTTAATCTTGTTCATGGAGTTGTCCTTTGTGTGAGATGAAGGCATGTCTTTCCCTCTTCTGAGAGCTACAAACTGGTCTCATGTGTGAGGACTTGTCCGCGGGCTGACCAGTCGTATTCCATGCGTCGGGCTGTCCATTCAGTGACATCGCTGCCATAGAGGCGAGACACGAGATGCAGGCTCATGTCGATGCCGGCGGATATCCCTGCTGAGGTCATGAGATGGCCTTCATCGACGACACGGGCGTCTGCTCTCATTTCAATGGCAGGATAGGTGCTACGCATCCATGCGATGCTGTTCCAGTGGGTTGTGGCACGATGAGAGTCAAGAAGGCCACGTTCTGCGAGAAGGAAGGCTCCTGTGCATACGCTCGTCGTCAGATTGGTATGCTGATCTTGCTGCGCAATCCAGTCGAGAAGTCGAGCGTTGTGCCGTTGGCGACGTGTTCCCTGACCTCCAGGAACGAGAAGAATGTCGAGAGAAGGAGCATTCTCAATGGCAACACTTATTCTGCCAGTGCTCTCTTATAGAACCTCAACATTCGCTCCCAGGCATCCTTTGCCGCGGCCTCGTTGTGCATCGGAATCGTATCGTTAAAGAAAGCATGCGCGGCGTTGGGATAAATGCGCATCTCGAAATCTTTCTTGTACGTGACCATAGCTTTGACCAGTGTATCGAGATGCACATTGATGCGCATATCCTCCGCTCCGTAGTTGCCAAGCACGGGACAGGAGATGTTCTCGACCAGTTCAATCGGGTTCGGGTTCTCGCCATAAAATATTACGCTGGCAGCCAGCTTGGCATGGCAGGCAAGGTTGATGGACATGCCGCCACCGAAGCAGAAGCCAACGCTGGCGATCTTGCCAGTTTGGACAAAACTCTGGGCATTCAAATAATCTACAGCCTTGACCAGGTCGTGGGTCAGTTGATCCTTTGAGATGCCACCGAACATCACCGGCATCACTCGTTGCAGCGTTTCCCTCTTTTCCTGGGGAAGCTGGGACATCGCCTGCTGTACATAAGCCGGATCGGATATCTTGGCCCACGGAACAGTTCGCACGAACTGCATCACCTCTCCGACATTTGACGGGGTCAGTACCTCTGCAAGCCCAGGCCGCGAGAACAGATGCGGAGCGAATGCGACATATCCTTCTTCCGCAAACCTATCAGCGACACTCTTGATATGATCGGTCAATCCCACTATCTCATGAATAACGATAACCGCAGGGCGAGGTCCCTCCATTCGAGGCCTTGCCAGGTAGGTTTGAACAGGGCCTGCCTCTCCGTCGTATGTCATCATGCCACGAGATTCATCTGCCATAGTTTCATCATCCTTTCAAGTGGGTTACAAGTAGTTTTTCCTCTGACAAGGAGCCTGTTGCAATGAGCGCATTATATATTGCGTTTCTCTCCAATGCGACGCGTTAGAGTGCCAGCTTCGCCTCTTCCAGCGCCGCTTTTTCCTCCTCCGATACTTTGGTAGGAACTGCCGCTGTGCGGGAACTTGCATAGCAGACAACTCCTTTGACTTACTGGCCTGTCATCAGACAGTATGGTGGCTTTGGGTCATGATCCCCCCATGAGACATTCTATCACCTTCCTGCCAGGTCGTGCTAGCTTCCCCTCTGCACGCCAGGGCGATTTAAAAGTCCTCCCCATGACGACCGCAAGGGTCGTCACTACTCTATACGGCGGGTACGACGGGCATGAGACGTAGCATAGTAGTGACGACCCTTGCGGTCGTCATGCCGTCGTTTCTTGCCTCATGTGGACTTTTAAATCACCCTGGCTTGCAGTCCTTTACTCTTGTCAGGACGAGAAGATGTGATGTAGGATAAGGGCAATACTGCTGAGAGGTGATGCTTATGCCCGGGAGTAAGGGCCCGCGTCGAGAACGAACCGATGATTGGCAGAAAATTCAGCATTGAATATCAGGCAGTTATGCTCTCATAATACACGGTCGAACTGCAAGAGGACCGGAAGCATATGTTATCATTGACACCATATGGAGGATAAGAGTAATGAGCGAATATCAGCGTTACGAATTTATGACAAGTGATCGGCCTCTGACACGGGCGCAACTTGACGCGGTCAACGCCCTTTCCAGTCACATCGAAGCCTCTTCCACCCACGCCCTTATCGAATATCACTGGGGTGACTTCAAGCACAATCCCATCGATGTACTGCGCAAGTTCTTCGATGGCTTCCTGTATTGGGCCAACTGGGGGTCACCCGAACTGGCATTCCGTTTTCCGCATGGCATCTTGCCAGCCGATCTCATTGATGGCTACGATCTCGATGATTTTGTCACGTTCACCCGGTACCCAGATTATGATATCCTTGATATCCACTTTGGCGAGATGGAAGCGCCTGACGAATGGACTGAATATGAACTGGGATCACTCATGGCCATGCGCGATGAATTGATGGAAGGTGATCTGCGGGCGCTCTATATCACCTGGTTGGCCAGTCAGCAGATGATGGGGGACTATGACGAAGAAGAGGACGAGGAAGAAGAGGACTATAAAATCAGCGTGCCACCCGTTCCGTCCGCCTTTGGAAGGCTGACGGCGGCACAGCAGGCGCTGGCAGAATTGTTGCGAGTGCCAGACGAACTGCTCGTAGCGGCAGCGCGACATAGCCACGCAGCCATGCCATCGACTAATGATGATTTTGTCGCATGGATCGAGCTGCTGCCACCAGAGCGCCGCAACGATTACCTGGTGCGGTTAGCACATAATGAGCCAGGTCTGAGCCGCCTGCTGGTAAGGGAGTTGCGCGAATTGGGCCAGGACAAGACGAGAGTGACGCCACCGACGGGTGAGCACGTCACCTACGCCACGCTGCTTGCCGAAAGCAAGGCCATTAAGACTCAATTGGAACGCGAGAAGCGCGAGCAGGAGCAACTGGCCCGTCTGCGTCATCTGCAAGATATCCACGATCACCGGGACGAGTATTGGCATCAAGTCGAGCAGGCAGTGTCGCGCGGTACCGGCTCAGGTTACGATGAAGGTGTTCGATTATTGGTCGAGCTGCGTGAAGCGGCCGAGCAATTCAAAGAGAGCCAGGAGTTTCAAGATCGTTTCCGCGCGTGGGTGCGGCCTCATCTGCGCCGTCCGGCCTTCGTCAAGCGCTTGCAGACTCACAAGTTCAGCTTGCCAGAAGCCTAAAGGAGAGGAAAAGCTATTCTGGGTGGGTTGGTCAACAGCGCAGCTGTGTCTATTTTGTTAGGAGAACAACTCAAAGATGATCCAGACGCTCCGGTATGCGCCGGGAGGAGAGGGGACAAAATAGTTGTCAGACGGAGTTCAGTATAGAAGGAAGACCCAATGATGAGAAAAAATGTTCAGGGAGTCAGGGAGTGATAAAGGCTCTAAGAAAGGAGAAACCCCATGTTTCTGAGCAAGCGTTTCCAAGGTTGGCATCTGTTCCTCTTGCTGATGCTGTTGCTCGTCTCTGTCGGAAAACTTCTACTAACAGGGTTAGAGGTCAGGGCAGTATCGCCCTCCATTTATTACGGGGTCTATGAATCGGGGTGGCTGAATACCCTGACCAGAATAACGTCTTTTGAACGGGATGCAGGCAAACCGGTGTCGATGATCATGGATGGACAAGGGTGGGGATTAACCGACGGGGCACAGTACTTTGAACCGCTGTGGATGAACACTATTCGTCAGCATGGCTCCATTCCTGTGGTGGAGTGGGGGTCGTGGCTCTACAGCGCGGGAGTGAACCAGCCGACCTACGCGCTCTCGCGCATCATCAATGGTTCCTTTGATAGCTACATCACGCGCTGGGCGCAGGATGTGAAAGCGTGGGGCCATCCCCTCTTCATCTGCTTTGACGTGGAGATGAACGGGGCCTGGTACCCGTGGTCGGAGAAGGTCAACGGCAATAAAGCGGGCCAATTTGTGCAGGCGTGGCGGCATGTGCATGACCTCTTCACGGCAGAGGGGGTCAGCAATGTGTCTTGGGTCTGGTCACCCAACGTCGAGAATGGAAACGCCAACCCGCTCACCGGTTTGTATCCCGGCGATGCCTATGTGGATTGGGTCGGCATGATTGGGTACAATTGGGGCTCGGTCCGCCCCGACCTCGGCTGGAAGACGTTTGCCCAAGTGTTTGGACAGACCTACGCCGACCTGGGGAAACTGGCCCCGACGAAACCCCTCATGATTGTGGAAACCGGCTCGTCGGAGGAGGGAGGCAGTAAGGCCGAGTGGCTCACCGATGCCTTCAGCACGCAGTTGCCAGAGGCGTTTCCGTTGATACATGCCGTTGTCTGGTTTAACGAGCCAGACCAGGGAGAGGATTGGCGCATTGAGTCATCCAAGACGGCACAGGCAGCGTTTGCCCAGGCCATCGCGTCGGACACCTACGCGACCAATGCGTATGCCACGCTCACCACTTCGCCCATCCCGGTGCCATAAGATTGCGTGGGAGCCGAGCGGCAAGGGTGTCCGTCAACTTTTTGCACAGTGCCGCCCGGCCCCCATGACGCCCGCCTGACAATGACCAACTAGTACGGGTAGAAGCGGTAGAAGACCCAAGCGGCTTGCCCGTGCCGATGACAAGGAGCTTCGGCTTGAGATGGCAGAGGTCTTCTTTCTCAGGAAGCTCAGCTTCTCTGCCTGTTTCTGGCGGTCTTTCCTCTTTCTCCTGTCGTACCCGAAAACACCTCAACCGTCATGCCTGTTCATCCTTATCTACTCGTACTAGTTGGTCATTGTCAGGACGCCCGCAAGGGGCGTCACTACTCTAGACGCATGCCTCGTCTTGCGAAGCCGTCGTAGAGTAGTGACGCCCCTTGCGGGCGTCCTGGGGGCGGCCGCTCATCGCAAAAAAGTGACGCCCACCCGACCGGCAAGATCATTCCATGCTTCCACCGCTTAATGTCGTTGTACCAGATGAACAGTACAACCACATGAAACGGTGGCCAAGGGTGAAAAACTATGAAAATCACGCTCAGTTCGCCAAGCCTCCACCACTTAATGGAGTTGTACCCTGCCAAGCCTTCACTAATTGATGTAGTTGTCCGATAGCAACCTGTAGATGTTAGAATTATACGGAAGTACAATTTTTGTCATAAGACTCTACGTAAGAGCTTGAGTATTCCGCACGATTCTATATGACTATCGAGGTGTGTGAAGAGTGTTCTCAAACGAGTGAGAGTCTGGACAGGAAGGAGGTGCGAGGCATGGAGGATCAAAGCGAGACGAGACCACTTCATGACATAGAAGCAGTATTTGAGCATCTGCCTATGAGCGTTGCGGTGTTCGATGCACGTGATTTACGGCTGCTTCTTGCGAATGCTGGCTTTCGCAGGCTGCTTGACACGTATCTTGTGCCATCCTGGCAACAGGGACGAGCACTTGGTCATCCACTGCAAGATTGGCTCCCTGAAGCGGTAGATGCACAAGCTGTCGTGGCAATCTTCCGTATGGTTGCAGAGACGGGCATACAGCGGAGAACGGATGAATATGCCATCGCTCCACTTGAGGACAGCATGACGTATTGGAATGTAACGCTTGATCCTCTCCGCGATGCTCACGGGTCTATTACACGATTGCTGCTGACTGCCAGTGAGGTCACTGCCCAGGTTCTGGCTCGTCAACAGCTTGAACAGGCTCATGCATCACTTGGCCAGGAACACCGAGCTGTAGAAGCAGAGCGCAAACGCCTGGAGGTGATCGCAACCGTAGCGCAAAGTGTGCAGGAGTCTTTGGATATTGAACGTGTCAGCATGGCAGCTCTTCATGCCATCAGTTCTCGCTTCGAGCCTTCGTATGTCTACATCCATATGGCTGACCCTGAACATCAGGCTTTACGGTTGCTTCGTATTCATCCCTTCCTACGAGGGGATCAGGTAAGAAGAGCAGTACAATATGTGCCCTATAAGAGTACTTATCCCATAGCGAAGGCCTATCAGCATCACACGCCAATCATTATTGAAGACATGGAAACCACGACGACGATAGGAAGTATTGAACCGGCCAATCTGTTAGTTCCCATGGGAGCACGGGGATATATCTGCGTCCCCCTGTGGTTCGGAGACCATTTCGAGGGAACCTTAACAGCTATCTTTAAAAATTCCATTCGCCCTGATGGTCCAGAAGTACAGACATTGGTAGGCTCTAGTATGTATATTGCAGCTGCTCTCGCGCATGCCCGTCTGCATGCATCTATCGAGAACGAACGCGCTCGTCTGCATGCCGTCATTGACCAATTACCTGAAGGCATCGTGATTACCGAGGCTTCCGATGGAATAGTGAGCTATGCGAATGCTGCGGCGGCGACCATCTTAGGTGTCCCTTTAACACAGTTGATCGGTACACCACCTCATCGCTACCCCCAGTCTCATCTCCTAACAGATGTGGAGGGACGACCAGTGCTCCCCTGGTATTTTACGGTCATCCATGCCCTCAGTGGTGAGACAATCAGCAGTCAGGAGACGATGGTCATCAGGCCAGATGGCAGTCATGTGGTCACCCTCAGTTCGGCGGCACCCATTCGCAGAGAGAATGGTCTGATTACGGGAGCTGCTCTCGTCTTTCAGGATATCACTCGTCAGAAAAGTATCGAGCAACAGAAAGATGAATTTCTTTCGATTGCCAGCCATGAACTGCGTACACCTCTGACCGTGCTGATGGGTTTTGCAGAAATCCTCCATATGAACGTATCTCAGGAGTCGTCGGCGGATACAGTCAGCCAGGGAGCGATCACCCACATCCTCGAGCAGAGTGACTACCTCTCGCGCCTGATTGATGAAATGCTCGATATTTCTCGTGTTGAACATCATCAATTTGCACTCCATATGGCTTCGCATGACCTGCTCAAAACACTCCACTTTGTCATAGAAAGTCAGGCTGCTACCACCAGAAAGCATCACCTGCGGTTCGTTCTAGAGGGACTTGACCCCCAGGAGACGCTGATCGGGTGGTTTGATGAAAAGCGCATAGTGCAGATATTGAGCAACCTGATGAGTAATGCTATCAAGTATAGTCCTGCTGGAGGTGAGATCGAGATAGGACTGCGCTCTCTTGCAAGAGAGCGTCGTGAGGTGCTGATCTGGGTCAAAGACGTTGGGATTGGCATTCCCGCTAACGAGAGAGCGCACATCTTTGAGCGTTTTCATCGGGCGAGCAATATTGATGCTTCGATCAATGGGCTGGGTATCGGCCTCTATCTCACGAAAGAGTTGGTGACACGCCATGGCGGACGCATTTGGGTTGAAAGTACTGAGGGGCAAGGCTCCACTTTCTCTATGCTGTTGCCGCTTACTCCACATTGATGGACTGACTGTGTAAGGGGATTACGCAGGTTTTGTACCCCATACTCTTTGGAAAAAGGCTGCGGCACAGAAGTCGTCGGCGGCCATCTCCTCCAAGGTAGAGGAGTAGAGCACTTCAATGTTCTCTGGTGTGGTGAGGCCATTGCGCAGCAGCAACGGCTGGAGGAGCTTCAGGAAGGTTTTGAAATTGTCATACATCGCCGGATGCGCCGGCATCCCTGCGGAGTAATTGATGATAGAGGCTTCTTGCTGAATATGCTGAAAACCGGCTTCCTGGAGCAGGCGATGCTGCAGAGCACAGATGCCATATTGTTCCCCTTGAGGAGTAAAACATTGCCCAGCCCAACGCATGGCCTCTGTGAGCAGGAGATTATACTGAGCGAGTGATGGACTGGTTGTAGTGCCTAAACTTTCAGGTTCACAGGTACAGAAAATTCCCCCTGGACGCAGAAGCCGAAAACACTCACCTATCAACTGAGGCCATCTGGTGGTAGACATAAACCCAACAATGAAACGGGCATTGACAAGATCAAAAGAAGCATCGGGCAAGGCCAATGGCTGGCGTGCATCCAAGACCTGAAACTGCACATTCGCGATGTGCAGGCTCTCAGCAGTGGAACGGGCATAGGTGATCATGAGGTCGCTGATATCGATGCCGGTGACCCTGCTGCCTGGAAAGCGCTGGGCGATCTCCAGAGCCCATTCTCCAGGACCACAGCCAATGTCGAGGATATGAGAACTCTGGGCAAGTTCAAGCTGTTGGGGATAGAGGCCAAGATGCTCGCTGAGCATGCGTGCCTGTCTCGTCAGGCGAGCCATTTCTGCGACGTTCTCAGCATCAACAACGTAGCCTGAGGTGGGTGGAGGAACCTGTATTGGATCTGGCATGGGATATTTCTCTCCTTTACACAGAAATTATCTCATCGGGATAAGCGTTTTACGTACTTCTCGCACTTATGAAGCCATTATAGTATAGCTCACCTCTCTGCTTGTATGTCAATGCATTCGAAAGGAATGGGAAGGTGATGGTGAAGGGAGTGCCTATGACGAGCATGGACAGCTGAGCGCGTCTTTGCCTCCCTATTTTAGACTCGGCTGGTAAATATATCCTGCTCACTCCCAACAAATTTTGAATTATGCTTAAATGAGCCAGGTTTGAGCCGCCTGCTGGTCAAGGAGTTGCGTGAATTGGGCCAGGGCAAGACGAGAGCGACGCCACCGACGGGCGAACACGTTGGCTACGCCACGCTGCTCGCCGAAAGCAAGGCCATTAAGACTCAATTGGAACACGAGAAGCGCGAGCAGGAGCGACTGGCCCGTCAGCGTCATCTGCAAGAGATCCACGATCACCGGGACGAGTATTGGCATCAAGTCGAGCTGGCCGTGACGCGGGGGACGGCCTCAGGCTACGATGAAGGCGTTCGATTATTGGTCGAGCTGCGTGAAGCCGCCGAGCAATTCAAAGAGAGCCAGGAGTTTCAAGAGCGTTTCCGCACGTGGGTGCGGTCTCATCTGCGCCGTCCGGCTTTCGTCAAGCGCTTGCAGACTCACAAGTTCAGCTTGCCAGAAGCCTAAAGGAGAGGAAAAGCTATTCTGGGTGGGTTGGTCAACAGCGCAGCTGTGTCTATTGTGTTAGGAGAACAACTTAAAGATGATCCAGATGCTCCGGTATGCGCTGGGAGGAGAGGGGATAAAATAGTTGTCAGACGGAGTTCAATGCGCGAATAACAGTTGTTTGAGCTTCTTCCGAGCGATTGAACGAGAGGCCCGCACTTTTTGCTTCTCTTCTTCTTTTTCTGGCCAATGGATGCTATCAATATCCACACCGTGTGCTTTTAGGGCGTCCAGGAGAGCGTATGTAGTGTCTATCCGATCCTTGAGATCGCAAATCATGGCTCTCAGTTGGCAACGAGGTAACGTCAGCAAGCAATTCACTATCCTTGTCAAGCAGTCTGTGAAGTTTGTAGATAGCTCAAACTCATCAGCGGGATCTTGCATACCTTCGCTCAGAGCGATCAGCGGTCTCCCCTTAGATATTTCTCCTTCCTCATCCAGGCTTAGTGGTTGGAGCGATTTGTGCCGACGGTAGATATTTACAGCCTCATTGTGAGCGATACGCTGAATGAGCGACTTAGGACTGATAATCGACTGCTTTTTCGAGGTATTCCAAACAGCGATGCGTACTTTTTGAGCTAACTCATCGATCTCATCAAAAACCATCTCTGGGCGGATAATATTGCGAGGAACCATTTTCTGAGATAGGAAATGGATATACGAGTCATAGTTTGTGATGATGCCCTCGGTATTCATGGCTTTCCTCCTTGTGATAACCAGGTACACTTCCTTACTGTGTAAACCAGGGTGCTAAAAGCAGTAACCAGCATTTTATTTACTAAGTAAATAGTACAGTAAACATTGTCGTTATGCAAGAGTAAAACAGTTAATCTAAGCAGTCAAAAAAAACTCTAAGCTTATTCTTATATTCTCTAAGCTAGCGAAACAATATTCTCAATACAGAGCAATCCAACACAAGCAGTAGGGTTTCTTGCAGTTTCTAATAATGGGGTTTTGCTGCCTCATGTAGTATGCAGAAGGAAGGAATAAAATACTGGTAAAATTTGTGGTATACTTAGTTACCTAAGAATATGTGATTTCGTTTTTGTAGATAGGACGTTAAATACCGATTTGAAAGAAAAAGTATGGAATTTTCTAAATTGCTAGAGCAGATGCGAGAAGCTCGACAAATCAGTAAAAAGGAGTTAGCCTACCGCTCAGCTTTGACTCCAGGCTATATCAGCCTGTTAACTCGTGGAGAGCGGATATCGCCTTCGGAAATAACAGTCAAAGCACTCGCTGATGCCTTAAATTTAGAAGGGGAGGCTCGGAGGTACTTCTTTGAGGCTGCAGGCTATCAGACGATTGTGCCATCGATGCAGCCACTTACTCAAAGTGATTATGTTCCCTTACCAGGGAACAAGGACATGTATAAGCATAACTTGCGCATAGATGATGGAGGAGAAGCGCCCAGCGTCGAAGGTTTTTTTTATGGCCGGAGGGAAGAATTGTCTTCTCTAGAGCAGTGGCTTGTTCACGATCATTGTCGGCTTATAACAGTACTCGGCATCGGAGGCATGGGTAAGACCGCACTCGTTGCAAAGTTGGTAACAGCAACAAACGTTGAGTTTGATTATGTTTTCTGGCGTTCGCTCCAAAGCGCGCCCCCATTAAAGCACATACTAGAACGCTGTATTCCTTTTTTCTCTGATCAACAAAAAGTAGATCTGCCACCAAGTGAAGATGAGCAGCTCACAGTACTGATTAGCTACTTACGCCAACATCGCTGCTTATTGGTTCTCGACAACTTTGAATCTGTGCTACAGCCAGGTGAACGTACCGGTAAGTACCGCGAAGGGTACGAAGGCTATGGAAAACTCTTGCAGCGGTTGGGAGAGACCGAGCATCGAAGCTGCCTATTACTAACGACAAGAGAAAAACCTCAAGAGATACCGCGTCTCGAAGGTAAAACCTTTCCTGTGCGCTCTATGCAACTTCCTGGTATGAGTCTATCAGAAGCCCGGGAGGTTCTCAAGGACGAAGGTATATTTGGCTCGGATGATGTATGGAGGGCGTTCATTCGGCTGTATGCTGGAAACCCACTCGCAATGAAGTTAGTTTCTGCCTCTATTCGAGAGCTATTTGGAGGAAACATCGCCTGGTTTTTGAACGAGGGTGAGGCTGTTTTTGGCGATATCCAGGACTTGCTTGAGCAACAGTTCGCCCGTTTATCTGAGCAAGAGCAAAGGATTATGTATTGGCTGGCTATAGAAGGAGAGGCTGTATCGCTGAACAAACTGCGGGAAGATATTGTGCCTCTTATCTCGAAACGGGCTTTGCAGGAAGCAATGGACTCTCTACGTCGCAGGTCTATAATTGAAATTGTTGAAGGGGGGGGCCATTTTACCTTGCAACCGGCAGTTACCCAGTTCGTGACTGATAGATTTGTTAAAGTTATTTGTAAGGAAATTGACGAACAAAAACTCAACATTTTTCACAGTCTTGCTTTGCTTCAGGGGCAAGCCAAAGATTATATTCGTGATGGACAGATGCGGCTGATTTTAACACCGATAACTGAGCATGTACTAACACTCTATGGAAAAGAGGGAACTGAGCATCGAGTGCGAGAAATGCTCTTGTCACTACACAACGCACATCCAATCCTCCCAGGTTACGCCGTGGGAAATATTATAAACCTTCTGGTGCAGCTAAAGATTGATTTACGCGGCTATGATTTCTCTCACCTGCCAGTGCATCAGGCTTATTTGCAAGGTGTATCTCTGGTAGAAGTCAATTTTGCCGGTTCAGATCTCGCAAAAACCGTTTTCACTGATAACTTTGGGAGCATCCTTTCCGTTGCTCTCAGTATTGAGGGAGAACTACTGGCAGTAGGTACAGCAAACGGAGAAATCAGATTATGGAGTATTGCTAGTGGTACATCGTTGCTGACCTATCAGGGACATTCCGATGGGATTCGATCTATCTCTTTTAGTCGAGATGGTCGTATGCTTGCTAGCGGAAGCGATGATCACACGGTACGTCTTTGGGATGTTAGATCAGGCGACTGTCTTCAAACTTTACAAGGGCATTCGGGCTGGGTCTGGTCGGTTGCGTTTAGCCCTGAAGGAGATATACTTGTCAGTGGGAGTGAAGACCAAACGATACGCCTCTGGGATATTGGTTCTGGCAGTTGTTTGAACTCACTACAAGGCCATCAGAATCGCGTCTATTCAGTAGCTTTCAGCCCTAATGGAGATATGCTTGCCAGTGGTGGCGAAGATCAGGCTATTTGCCTATGGGAAGTAAGCAGCGGTAAGCGTATCACAGTACTGAATGGATGCAATAGCTGGGTTTGGTCAGTGGCCTTCAGTCCAAATGGTAGTCTGCTTGCCAGTGGCAGCGATGATCATATGGTACGCCTCTGGGATGTTAAGACGGGTCAGTGCCTCCGCGAATTACGAGAACACAGCTATCGAGTGCGCTCCGTAGCTTTCAGCCCTGATACAGACATGCTTGCCAGCGGGAGCGAAGATCAGACGGTACGCCTCTGGGATGTTAAGACGGGCCAGTGCTTTCGGGTGTTAAAAGGACATAGTAGTAGAGTGCGCTCCGTAGCTTTCTCTGATAAGCATCTTCTTGCTAGCGGGAGCGATGATCAGACAGTGCGTCTCTGGGATGTTAAAACGGGTCAATGCTTGAGAACCCTTGAGGGCTTTACTCATCGTATTAAGTCAGTAGCTTATAGTCCCAATGGAGAGATAGTTGTTAGTGGCGGTGAAGATCAGATCATTCGCCTCTGGGAAGTCAAGACCGGGCGCATTCTTCGAGAGCTACCGGGACACCATAGCTGGGTGCGCTCTCTTGCATTTAGCCCGGATGGGTACACGCTTGCCAGCGGTAGTGAAGATCAGACAGTGCGTCTTTGGAATGTCGAGACTGGGAAGTGTGTCAAAACGATCTCTGCACACACTCACAGGGTAAAATCAGTTGCTTTCAGTGCTGATGCTCGTATACTTGCTAGTGCAAGTGAAGACTATACGGTTCGTCTTTGGGAGGTAAGTAGCGGTCAATGCCTCCATGAGTTATACGGGCATACAGGTCGAGTCTGGTCGGTTGCTTTTAGTCCTGGTGGAGAGATAGTTATTAGCGGAAGCGATGACCACACCATCCGCTTTTGGAACGCTAAGACCGGTGAATACATCAAGAAAGTGCAAGAAGGTGATGGCAGAGTGTACACCGTAGCCTTCAACCATGATGGGAAGCTTCTTGCAAGCGGTGGAGAAGATCAAAACATCTATCTCTGGGATACCGCCACCGGTCAATGTCTTAAAACCCTCAAAGGGCACCGTGATGCCGTATACGCCGTAGCCTTCAGCTATGATGGGAGGCTTCTTGCCAGCAGCGGAGAAGATCAAAACGTCTATCTCTGGGATACCACCACCGGTCAATGTCTTAAAACCCTCAAAGGGCACCGTGATGCCGTATACGCCGTAGCCTTCAGCTATGATGGCAATTTTCTTATCTCTGGAAGTGACGATGGCACAACCAGGCGCTGGAATACAGAGACGGGGCAATGCGTAAACATGCTAAGCAGTGATCGACCCTACGAGCGTATGAATATCGCCGGTGTTACCGGTTTAACCCTCGTGCAAAAGGACATCCTTCTTGAGTTAGGAGCGATTGAAGAGTAGAGGGGTTGGGATGAAGAAGAGGATACTTATCTTCCCAATAGTAGAAGCAATTACTCATATTTTATAAAAATACTTTAGATCAGAAAGAGGATTTAATCATGAGTTTTGAGATTATTAGCCCATCACATCTAACCTGTGATGCACTTACTGCGTTACTTCATAACGAAATTGGTGCTGTTCGCATACCTAACTTCGTTTCTGCCCATTTTTGCAGGTCAGCTACTGCAGGAATAAAGGCACACGGAATTGGCTTTTATGATAACGTGCATCCTAGAGTTGGAAGAATTGGGATCACACAAAATGAGCATAAGAATAGGCCAGATGGCAAGCTTGAATACTTCGAGAAAGTTGTAAATGCTCATGAGCTCAGGAAACGCATTTTACAGGAAAGTGGTGATTGTTTAACGTTCGTGATGGATTTTCTGCAAAGTTTGTGGGAGGGAAAAGTTGGTCTTGCCTTCGAGGAAGACTTGCAAAAGTTCTACTTTGCCGGATTAGTGAGAGTCATCCATCGCGCTTTACTGCACTTCGATTGGGCCCAGTGGGATGCTCGTGGCTGGGATATCGAGAGAATTTCAGCTCAGCTTTCCTGGAACATTTACCTGCAAACAGGTCTTGTTGGCGGAGCAACAAGAATCTATCAACGACTCTGGCAAGAATCTGACGAGGTATACAGGATACCAGGTAGTTATGGTTATGACACGACGTTCATCAGAGATTGTGAGTCGGTCACTTTATACCCAGAGCCAGGCGAGCTAGTGCTTTTCAACTCACGTAACTTTCATGAAGTAGAGCAAACAGAAGGAGAGGAAGAGCGCATCACTATTAGTTCCTTTATAGGATGGCTGGAATCTACGAACCAATTGGTTTTCTGGTCATAGGATCTATCACAGCATCTATAAGAGGGATATTTTCCTCCTTTACACAGCAATTATCTCATCTCTCAGGGAGGCGAAGACGCGCTCAGGCGTCATCGGGATCTGGGTCATACGTACGCCGACTGCGTCCCTGATGGCATTGGCGATAGCGGCGGCCACTGGAACTACGGGTGGCTCGCCTACACCTTTGGCACCGAAGGGGCCCAACTCAGAGGGCACCTCTACCAGGAGTGGTGTGATGGTGGGTACGTCCTTGGCCAATGGCAGGGCATAGTCCATCAGTGTCGCAGTGAGCAACTGGCCTTGCTCGTCGTAGGCCATCCCTTCAAACAGTGCCCAACCGATGCCCTGGACCACGCCGCCATGGATCTGGCCTTCAACCTCGGCCGGGTTAATGGCGCGGCCAACGTCCTGTGCTGCGATGTAGTCGAGTACGCGCACCTCGCCCGTCTCAGGATCAACGGCGACTTTCGCCAGGTGTGCGGCGAACATGGGCGAGGAGACGCGATTGGCCGAGCGACCGCGACCGTGGACCGGCTCGTAGGGAGCACCAAAGTTCATCGAGTTCGCGGCGATCTGCTGTAACGTGACATACTTCTCAGGCACTCCCTTGACCATCACCTTCCCATTGCGCATCTCCATATCCTCGGCAGACGCCTCCAGCATCTCTGCTGCAATGGTGAAGACCTGACTGCGTGCATCGCGTGCTGCCGCCAGCACTGCTGAACCCACTGTATAGGTGGTCTTGCTGCCAGCAGAGAGGCCGCTATAGGGCATCGAATCCGTGTTATCATGTGTCAGGTTCACGGCTTCGGCTGGCATGCTCAGCTCCTCCGCAGCGATCAGTGCCAGCGATGTGTCTGAGCCGGAAATATCGAGGCTGCCCACCACCACGGTAAATGTGCCATCTTGCTCCAGCCTGCAGAGGGCTGCGGCAGGTTCTGTTCCACCCGGCCAGCCTCCGGCGGCGACGCCTATGCCAATTTTCCAGCCCTTGAGTTCCTCCGGTGCTTGCTGTTTGGCCTGCTCACGCTGCACCCACAACGGATGCTGCTGGATCTGCTCAAGACACTCTAGCAGACCGATGCGTGGCCAGCGGCCACGCATGATATTCGGGTCACCCTCTTTGAGGGCATTGATCTGACGGAACTGGAGGGGATCCATCCCAAGCTGCTGGCAGAGTTCCTGCACTGTCGATTCCAATGCAAAGTATGCCTGCGGACCGGCAGGGGCGCGATAGGAGCCGATACCGGGCTTGTTGGTGTGAACCACGTCGCAACGGATATCTATGTCGGGGCAGTGATAGATGGAGGCGAAATGGAAGCCACTAAAGCCAGCAAAAGGATTGGGGTAGGCGCCCGCATCAAGAATCATCCTGGCCTGGATAGCGGTGAGCGTTCCGTCTTTCTTCGCGCCGAGTTTGATGGTGATCACCATTTGTGGCGCAGGGTTACCGGCCAGGAGATCCTCCTGGCGTGTGAAGATCAAGCGTACCGGCTTGCGCAGGCGGGACGCTACTGCTGCGGCCAGCGGCTCAATCAGGGTCTCCTTGCCGCCAAATCCGCCACCGATAGTCACCGGCTCGACGTGGATCTGCCGCTCAGGCATCTTGAGCGCCCTGGCGACGGCTGAGCGCACATTGAACAAACCCTGTGTGCTAGGCCAGATGACGAGTTGATGGCCGGAGAGGCTTGGTGCGACGGTGACTGACTGTGGCTCCATATAGGACTGGTGTACAGGATAGGTGCGATAGCTGCATGTGACCACCACTTCAGCCTCGCGCAGACCTGCCTCGATATTCCCCATCGTGAGAGGTCGTGTCTGGCTGACATTTGGCGAAAGTTCCTCTCTCTCGACCGATACTCCCTCTTGAGGGAAGGCAGTGTGCTGACCTTCTCCGGTGACCACCGAGATCGCACTGTGGGAGCGAGTCAGGGGCGAATCTGGCCGTGTGGCCGCTTCAGGATCAATGACGACGGGTAGCGGCTCGTAATCGACCTCCACAGCAGCGGCTCCATCTTCGGCGAGAGCCTCTGTCTCGCCAACCACGATGGCTACAGGATGTCCGCACCACAGCACTTCTTGCTGTGCCAGTGGGGATTGCGCACGGGCGAGCGGTTCTGTCTGGGCCATTCCCAAGGTTTCGGCGGTAAAAACTGCCACGACTCCTGGCAGGGACAGAGCTGCCGAGGTATCGATATGCAGGATACGCGCATGGGCATACGGGCTGAGGACCAGACGCGCATAAAGCAGGCCTGGCAAGGCCTGATCTCCTGCGTAGCGTGCGCGCCCGGTCACTTTGTCAGGTCCGTCCTGACGGGGGAGAGACGTGCCAACCAGAACAGGTTGCGCTTGCTGTTGCGTTCCTTGCAGCATAGGGAAAATTCCTCCTTCAATATATAGTGCCAGTGTGGTCACTCGCTTCTGCACTTGTCCTACTGGTGAGAAAGATGTGGCTGAGCAGCCGATCGGTATGCCACACTCAATCCTTTGCCGATGGGGACCATGACCCGGTCGAATTGCGGCAGGGCTTCCAGAAAGAACTTTTTCCATGTTATTGTTTCTCTTCCTTGAGTGCTTCTGGTGCATGGCACATCTGGTAATCGCTTTGCACCTTCTTGAAGCAAGTATACCCTATTGGGGCTGAATGCGCGAGTTTTTGACACATTTCCTGGATGTATTTCAACCAGTTAGGCCGAAGGACCAGCCCTGCAACCTCTGGTGATGGGATTGCCCTTGCTGTGAAGGCAAGGGAGAACAGCCGTTCAAAAAGAGGAAGAAAAGAGGAAGATAGAAGAAGTTTTTTCCATCGCATTGATGTATACTGAAAGCAATGCACACATGATTGCACAAGTTCTTTCAGGAAGGAGATTTGCTCGTGTCATCTTCATCTGAAACTTCTCAAAACACAGACGTTTCGTTCCGAGAACGTTTTATTTGATTATCAGCCAGTAGGAAAGGAAGAGAAAAATAACATGAGAAAAGTAGTTGTATCCGAGTACGTGACACTAGACGGCGTCATGGAAGACCCCGGAGGAGGTGAAGGAACCAAACATGGCGGTTGGAGCTTCCAATTCTGGAGCGAAGAGTCGGCGAAGTATAAATTCGAGGAATTGTTTGCCTCTGATGCGCTTCTTTTGGGACGAGTGACCTATGAAGGGTTTGCCAAAGCCTGGCCTGCGGTGAAGGATGGAGGCGAATTTGCAGACAGGATGAATAGCATCCCCAAGTACGTGGTGTCAACGACCCTGAAAGAGCTTGAGTGGAATAATTCCCACCTCATTGAGGGAAATATTGCGGAAGCAGTAGCCAAGCTGAAGGAGCAGGAAGGGAAAGATATCTTAGTGGCCGGCAGTGGCGAGCTTGTACGTACTCTCATGCACCATGATCTCATTGATGAGTATCGACTCATGGTCCATCCCGTGGTCTTAGGGGGTGGAAAGCGTCTCTTCAGTGACGGGAGCGACAAGACTGTGCTGAAACTTGTCGATACAAAGTCGTTCAGTTCAGGCATCGTTGTTCTCTCCTACCAACCAGCAGGAAAGGAAGAGAAACAATAACATGGGAAAAGTTCTTTTCGGCATGACAATATCGCTTGATGGGTTTGTGAATGACCGCAACGGTGATGTGAGCCGTCTGTATCCTGATCTGGGTGCATTAAGACAAACTGAAATGCTTCAGGAAGTGATAAAAACGACCGGGGCAGTGGTGATGGGCAGACGAGCCTACGACATGGCAGAAGGGGATTTCACGGATTACGAATTTCAAGTGCCGATCTTTGTCCTTACTCATCATGTTCCAGAAAAGGTTGCTCAAGGCGAAAACGAAAAGTTGTCGTTTACTTTCGTCACTGACGGTATTGAAAGTGCCATTGAACAAGCCAAAGCAGCCGCTGGTGATAAATACGTCACGGTGATAGGCGGCGCGGATACCGCTCAACAGTGCATAAAAAAAGGACTGCTTGACGAAATACAGATAGGCATAGTGCCCATTCTACTCGGTGGAGGTCTCCGCTTGTTCGAGCATTTAGGCAAGCCAATTGAGCTGGAAAGAATGAGGGTAATAGAGTCCCCTGGGAGAACAGATCTGAGATTCAGCGTCGTAAAGGATGGAGGGAACAGGCCATGAGAACCGGAGGATTGTCCAAGGCGCGGCTTGGCCGCATGCATGACGTCATGGCCGGCTATGTCGAGCGCGGCGAAGTGCCCGGTCTCGTTACGCTGGTCAGTCGGCGGGGCGAGGTGCATGTCGATGCGATTGGTATGAAGGCGGTCGGCGACAGTGACCCGATCCGGCGCGATACGATCTTCCGGATCTCCTCGATGACCAAGCCGATCACGGCCGTGGCGACGATGATCCTGGTGGAGGAATGCAAGGTGCGGCTGGATGAGTCGGTGGATCGGTGGCTTCCTGAACTGGCCGAGCGCAAGGTGTTGAAGCGACTCGACGGGCCGCTCGACGACACCGTGCCCGCGAAGCGACCGATCACGGTGCGTGACCTGCTCACCTTCCGCATGGGCTTCGGGCAGATGATGGCGCCGCCGGATGCGTATCCCATCCTGCAGGCCGCCAACGAGCAGCAGATTGGCATGGGGCCGCCGAGTCCGTCGACGATGCCTGCGCCCGATGAGTGGATGCGCCGCCTGGGGCGGCTTCCGCTCATGCACCAGCCGGGTGAGAAGTGGATGTACAACACGGGGTCCGACGTGCTGGGCGTGCTGATTGCGCGCGCTTCAGGTCAGCCGCTTGAGAAGTTCTTGCGCGAACGCCTCTTCGAGCCGCTGGGCATGCGCGACACCGGTTTCAGCGTGCCGGAGGCCTCGCTCAACCGGCTGGCAACCAGCTACTGGACCGATCCCACAAGCGGGAAGCTTACCGTCTATGACGAGCCCAGGGATGGTCAATGGAGCCGCCCGCCTGCCTTCCCCTCAGGAGCTGGAGGACTGGTTTCGACCATCGACGACTATCTGGCCTTTGGTCAGATGATGCTCTCCCAGGGCAAACTCGGCAGCGAGCGCATCCTGTCGAGGCTTTCGGTCGAGACCATGACGACCGACCAGCTGACGCCCGAGCAGAAGGCGGCGTCTGGCTTAGTCCCTGGCTACTTTGACAGCCACGGTTGGGGGTTCGGCGTATCCGTGGTCACCAGGCGGGACGATGTGGCGACGGTGCCCGGCCGGTACGGCTGGGATGGCGGCCTGGGCACCTCCTGGTCTTCAGACCCCAGGGAGGAGATGGTCACTATCCTGATGACCCAGCGCGCCTGGACTTCCCCCAGTCCACCGGACGTCTGCCTCGATTTCTGGACCTCAGCCTATCAGACGATCGACGATTAAGAGCTTATCCGGAAACCGGATGGGAAGCTGAGCAGGTGTGGTGAGCCTGACCCCCACAAGGGAGGTCACTCCATTTCTTCCTCCTTCCCTGAGAGGTTTTCGGATAAGGGGTGAGGCGCCTCATGGCGAGCGACGAGCGCAATCGAAATGTGTGGTGAGTCCACTCATTCTGCTCTTGGAGGGAAAAACATGAGAACACCAGGCAAATACGCTTCCATAAACGGCCTCAACATGTACTATGAGATCCACGGCACCGGAGAACCGCTGGTCCTGCTGCATGGCGCTTTGTCGGCAATCGGCACCTCGTTCGGAAAGGTTCTGCCGTCCCTTGCCAAGAACCGGCAGGTCATCGCTATCGAGCAGCAGGCCCATGGGCGCACGGCTGACATCGATCGCCCATTAGGCATCGAGCAGATGGCGGAGGACACCGCCGCTCTGCTCAAGCACATCGGGATCGAACATGCCGACTTCTTTGGCTATAGCATGGGAAGCGGCATCGCCCTGCATATCGCCATCCAGCACCCGGATATGGTGCGCAAGCTGGTGATCGCCGCAGTCACAATTAGGGCTTGAGCCCGCCGCAAGCCATGCCGTTTCAACGGCAGTGGTCAGGCGTGTTTGGGCTTGAGCCCTTGCGCTAGAATAGTAATGACAATATCGTTCTAGTGTGCTATACTCCTTGTATGAAACAAACGATGCTCTTGAAACTGGCCTCATCGCCAGAACAATCCAACGCTTTGCTTGAGACGGTGCATGCCTTTAATGATGCCTGTAACGCCATCGCGGATGTGGCTTTTGCTGAACAGCTTGCCAACAAGTTTGAACTGCAAAAGCTGGTCTATGCCGACATCCGCAAACAGTATGGTTTGTCGTCTCAGTTGACCATTCGTGCTCTCTCCAAAGTGGTTGACAGTTACAAGCGTGACAAGAGCATCAAGCCCACCTTCCGCCATGAAGGGGCAGTGACCTACGATGAACGAGTCATGGCCTTTAAGGGACTGACGGATGTCTCTCTCTTGACCTTGCAAGGGCGCGTTCTCATTCCATTCCGCATGGGAGGGTATCAGCAATCCCGACTCGACAGTATCAAAGGGCAAGCTGATTTGCTCTATCGCAATGGAACATGGTATCTGGCTGTGACCCTTGATGTACCAGCCCCAACGCCTGATGAGCCAACTGAGATCCTCGGTGTTGACTTGGGCATCGTGAACATAGCCACGGCTTCTGATGGTGAAACGTTCAGTGGTTCTCAAGTCGAGAAGACACGAAAGCTGATGCACTCTTTGAGGCAACGTTTGCAGAAACGCGGGACGAAGAGTGCCAAACGGCATCTCAAAAAGCTTAGTGGGCGTGAAGCCCGTTTCCGTAAAAACACCAATCATGTGATCTCCAAACGTCTTGTGCATAAGGCCAAAGCCACTAGGCAAGGAATAGCGCTAGAGGAACTTAGACACATCCGTCAACGGACGGAGCGCACGGTTAGACGTTCCCAGCGTTCGCGCCATTCCTGCTGGTCGTTTGCACAATTGCGTTTCTTCCTCTCGTATAAAGCCGCTCTGGCCGGTGTGCCATTGCACCTGGTTGACCCACGTAACACGTCGAAAACGTGCCATGTGTGCGGTCATTGTGCAAAAGAGAACCGCAAGAGTCAGGCGGTTTTCTGTTGTCAAGCTTGCGGGTATTGTGATAACGCTGATCGCAATGCCGCTATTAACATATCGAGGGCCGAAGTCATGCGGCCTATTGTTTCGTCCGGTAGCTTCTCTGGATGCAATCAGAGAAGTGCGTAAAGGCAGGGACAAGCCGCTGTGGCTTTAGCCCGTGCGGTTCATGACTTACAACAATGACGGATTTCACCCCGGGCTTCTCACGGGAATGGAGTACTTGAAACCCGAGGACCTAGCTGGAACCGCGTGGCAAGAGGAATATGCCAGGATAGCGCCGAATCCGCAAGATTGGGCCACGCTGGTCGCCAAAGTGAAGCAAATGAATCGGCAGATCCCGGACCGGCCGACCGAGGCCATTCAGTCGCTCAAGGCGCCTACCCTGATCATCATCGGGGATTCCGATATCGTCCGCCCTGAGCACGCGGTAGCAATGTTCCGACTGCTCGGCGGCGGCGTCTCCGGCGATGCCGCTGGCCTCCCGCATTCCCAGCTCGCGGTACTCCCCGGTACCACTCACGTGACGCTTGTCGAACGCGCTGATTGGCTGCTGTCGATGATTACGGCGTTTCTCGACGCGCCCATGCCAGAGGCCAAATGATTGGTGACCATACACCAAAGGAGCAATCATGATGGACATTGTTTTCTCTAGTACGACGCAGTTGGCCGCCGCCATCCGGGCAGGCCACGTTTCAGCCACAGAAGTGCTGGAAGCGCATTTGGCGCAGATTGCTACACACAATCCTGCTCTGAACGCTATCATCACCATGGATGCCGAGCGTGCATATGAACGGGCGCGGGAAGCGGATGAAGCACTGGCTCGCGGAGAGGTGTGGGGGCCGCTGCATGGCGTGCCCTTTACGCTGAAAGATGCCCACGCGACGGCGGGCATGCGCACTACCACCGGGTTCCCACCGCTAGCCGACTACGTGCCCCAGGAAGATAGCACGGTTACGGCACGCCTCAAGGCAGCAGGAGGCATTCTCCTCGGCAAAACGAACGTCGCCGTGATGCTGGCCGACCCCGCACAATCCAATAATCCGATCTTTGGCCGCACTAATAACCCCTGGAATATCGAGCGCACGCCGGGCGGTTCCAGTGGCGGCGCGGCAGCGGCGCTGGCTGCTGGGATGACACCGTTTGAAATTGGCACCGATTTGTCAGCTTCGATCCGCATTCCGGCGCATTTTTGTGGCCTGTTTGGTCTGAAGCCGACCGAACAGCGAGTTCCACTCACCGGGCTGATTCCCGGTCTTTCGGGGCCCAGACCTGTGCGCATCATGTCCTGTATTGGGCCAATGGCACGGACGGTTGAGGATCTGGCGCTACTTTACTCGATCATCGCGGGGCCGGATGGACGCGATACCGAAGTCCAGCCGGTGCCGATTGACGAGGTGCCACAACTCGAACTCAAGCACCTGCGCATCGCCTTTGCCCCAACCTTTCCGGGCTTTCCGGTCGCGGCGGCTATGCGCGATGCAGTAGAAGCACTGGCACAGGATCTCAGTCCATTAAGTGCAGCTGTGGAAGAAGCGACGCTGCCAGAGGTGGATTTCAACCAGGAACTTATGAGCGCCGGTGCATTAATCGGAATGATAACTGGGGCCTTCCAGCCGGAAGAGCAGGAACGACCAACTACGCTGGCACACTACCTGGAGGCACTTCACAGGCGTGATCAGTCCATTATTGCGTGGGAGCAGTTCTTTGAGAAGTGGGATGTCCTGCTGTGCCCGCCCTCAATGGTGACGGCGTTTCCCCATTGCGAACCGGGATCGCCACTGCTGGTTGATGGCCAGGAAGTAGTGTATTGGATGGTCAGTGCTCATGGCACGTTGTTCAATTACACCGGCCACCCGGCAGTCGTGCTGCCGTATAAGCGGGATCGTGATGGTTTGCCCATTGGGGTACAGCTGGTAGGGAAACGCTGGGAGGAATCGCGTTTGCTGGCGATGGCAAAGGCCTTATCGGAAGTGACCGGCGCATTCCAACGACCACTGGGCTATTAACGACAGGACACGGGGTGAAGGTAGCAATCATCAAGGAGATTTCCTCTTGTGGCACAACGTCTTCCCACGCTTCGCCTGCGTCATGCATGAGTTACTTCTAGGTTCGTCTCGTTGTGGTCATACTTTCCCCTTAGTGTTTGTTAGTCCGCCTGCCAGGGGGAACCCACAGGCATACGAAGAAACGCACCGAAGCGGTTCGCCGAGGCTGCGAAGGCACGGGTTTCAGTGTTGCTCAAGGGAGTGAAAGGGTTTGCTTCGATGACAACGGCATTTTTCTTGAGGGTGCGCTTCCAGGTACCTACGACCTGACCATCCAGCACCATCGTGTTCGTCAGGAGACCGCTGCGCTGGTCTAACTTGTTGGTGTGCAAGGCATCAAAGATGGCGCTGCGGTCTGTATAGCCAACGGTGTATTCATCGTAATTCGGTAACAGGTAGGCCGTCTGAGAGAGGTCCTGCACGGGTGGCGTAGATGGCGAAAACCAGTACGTCTGACCATTTATCGTCTCTTGCTGAAGGTGGGATGTCACCATTGCGAGACCGGCTTTTGCATCAGCTGCCGTCAGTCCTGACCACCACACAAAATCTTGTATGACTGCGGGACCATGACTCATAAAGTAGCGCATGGTGAGTTCAGCCAGGGCTTCATCACGAGCTAACATCCTGGCGTGTGGCGCTCGCTCAGCAAGCAAGGCATAAGTGAATTGCTTGCCGCGCCGTGCGCCGCTGCAGATGATGCCGTCCAATTCCGCCCGCATGATGATATAGGTAACACGTTGCTCACCCTCCGTGACAATGCCAGCTTGCTGAAGCGCAGACGCGAGTTCGTCACGAGTGAGCTGCTTCCCACCTTGTAATGCGTTTGTCAGCACAGCATTGGTAGACCTGAATACAGCGTCATCCAATTCAAGCTTCCGATTATAGTATGCGCTGGCTGCAAGGACACGCGGAGCTGTGAGGGCGAGGAGCCAGCGAATATCGGCAGGTGAGACAAAATGCCAGGTGGGGCGCATGACGTGCGTGCGAAGAATAGTGCCATCGGTAAACGCTTGCTCAATGTCGTCGTCCGTCACGCCTGGCAAGCGCAGGCCAAGCGCCCATTTGGCAGCCGCGAAATCCTGAGCCTGGACAGCACCGAGCCACTCCACGAGAGCTTGAGGTGTTTCAATCGTTCGCTGGGTGATGTGCTGGTTGTGAAGCCGCCGGTGCGCAAGGTCCAAATTGATCATGGTTCACTCCTGTTCTGTGTGCATCTGGTTATGATTCTGTGCGAGTCTTCACTTGCTATCATAGCATTGAAAGAGGGCAAAATCAGTCCTTATTGCAGGGATATGCTACACGGAAAACAATTGGAATAGTCGCCCTGAGCAAAGATGTTCTTTAGTAGAGAGAGATAATTGTGGGCCTGCTTACAATTTTTCTCGGTTTTCAATGCGCTGAAGAGGAGAATTGATTGATGAATACCTGGGATGAACGAAACAAAGCAGTTATTGAGCAATTCCGTGCCCATGGAGGCAAGGTGAAAGGTTGGGCGCCGTTAATTCTGCTGACAACCACAGGAGCCAAAACAGGTCGACCTCGCATAGCTCCCTTGATGCTTGTTACTGATGGTGATCGCATACTTGTAGTAGCGTCCAAAGGAGGCCATCCGAAACACCCTGAGTGGTATTTGAACCTGCTGGCTCACCCAGAAGTTACGGTTGAGGTTGGTAGTGAGAAATTTGATACCACAGCCCGGATTCTCACCGGAAATGAGCGAGAACAGGCGTTCAGGAGAGCAGTAGAAGTATTTCCTCCCTATGGCGAATATCAAAAGAAGACGAGAGTGCTCCCCATTCGGTCACCTCGCGCCCCCATGTTCAGGTGTCCCCCACGTCACCGAAGCGACCACTTGTAGAGGGAGGAGGCCATCTTGGTGAAACTGGAGCAGAAGAGCTCGTACCTGCCGGTCGAAGTCAGCCGCCCTTTGCTGCCCCATCCGTTCCCTGGAAAAGCTGCTTCTTGAATGCAGGCCCTGGATATAGTCATCGAGGGACTGAACAAAAGGAATGGGTGCAGTCTCCTGCTCTCCCTGCCTGCGAAAGAATCCCCGCACCTCTAGCTCTTTGATCGCATTCGATCCCCTGTGACCCTGGCGATCTGAAAATTGCGCGAGGATCTTTCTGATCTCGCTCTCCCAGGGCATAGGTAGCGTTTTGCGGTAAATCAACGCGAGAGAGCCATGGGGGCTAAGCATACTGTGAAAGCGTGGAAACGCAACCTCCCACGCGGGCCAGTGAATACTTGATCCCGCTGTAATGAGAGCATACGGAGGAGCAAGCGGTACGTCCTCTACCTTCCCATAGATCCAGTGGAGTTGTGGATGGTTCCCATTGGGCAACTGCTTCCCCTTTTCGATCATCTGCTGCGAAAAATCAACAGCATCGACCCGTTCGACAAGCTCAAGGAGAGGCCGAGCGATATCACCCAGGCCGGAGCCAACATCTAGAACCGCCCTCGGCTCATCAAGAACGAGGGAAGCCAGAAGAGCAAAAACCTCTTGAGGATAGGGAGGGCGATGGCGATAGGCTTCAACGACTTGCTGATCTTTAAACGCCTCAGCATAATAGGGACCAAAATGTGCTGGTTTTGGTTGCATCTCTTTTCCTATTCGAAACGTGAGTGGTTCATTCGGGAGTTGTCCCTGTGCATATCTTATCACGGCTCTCAATCACATCCAGACCCAACTAGAACAGTGAGTTGAAGGTCAAGGTTATCGTCCTGTTCCAGGTGGAGCCTGTTCAGAGTATTGGTATTGCCATATCAGTGAGAAATGCTCAATCTCCAACATCTTGTCGGCAACGTTTGCTATGAAAACACCCACTATACTGTCGAAGAAAGGTCCCACCTTTCTGAAGGTGTATGTCATCCCGGTGCTACTGCTCAACCTCGCCTTCGTCGGCTGGGATGTCGTCGCTGCGCGTGTAGCACCCGGTTTGTCGAGCTATCTCGCCTATACTGTGATCATCACGGTGAGCCTGTACCTCTACCTGGTCTACCTGGATCGCTACCTGCACTAGCGCAGGTAGGGCCCCAAAGTGATAGGAAAGGGCCACTCTCCATATGAACTGTTCAGTTTTCATCAAAAATGGCGAAGGGCCAAGCTGCTTCACGAATCTGAAAATGTACAACTTGATCTCTGAGGTATATACTAGAGGGTATGAGAGAAACACCGGAAGACATCGAGCGTTTGCAGGCGCTTTTAGACAACAGCATCGAGCGGGCGGGAGCTTTCCTGTGCCGCTCGTTTCAGATGCCGGAGCACTCACTCACCGCTCGGCAGCTGATCGATTGCTGGCGGGACGTGCAAACCGTCGCGCTGGCAACGGTCACGACGAGAGGCGAGCCGCGCATTGCCCCGATCGGCTCGCTGCTCTACCGAGGCGATATCTATATCCCCACCGTTGCCACTGCCGCACGCACGCGCCATGTCATGAAGCGGCCCGCCGTCAGCCTGACCCTGTTTCGTGAAAACGAACTGGCGATCATCGTGCATGGCTACGCGGCCATCATCTCACCCGACCACGCGGATTTTGAGGCGCTGGAGAACCTGCTGTACGCATCCACCTATACAAAGGCTGGCGAGTGGGGCGAAGGCGTCTACCTGCACATCCAGGCCGAGGCCATCTACACCTACAACAGGCATCCCCACCGGCCCATCGAAAGCCTTCCTCTGCAGGTGAGACCACTTACCACCGAAGACAGCGAATGGGTACGGCAGGCTCTCATCAAATACTGGGGCGATACTCTCGTCGTCACTCACGGCAAGGTCTCTCATCCACAGACGCTGCCCGGCTTCGTCGCCATCCTGAAAGGGAAGCGGGTGGGACTGCTCACATACTCTCTTGAAGATGAGAACTGCGAGATCGTGACTCTCGAGAGCACCAAGCCGGGGATCGGTATAGGCACGCTGCTGCTTCAGGCAGTCACGCAGGCGGCACGAGAAGCAGGCTGCAAGCGGCTCTGGCTGATCACAACGAATGATAATCTCCAAGCGCTGCGCTTCTATCAAAAACGCGGCTTCACGCTCGTCACCGTTCATCGCAATGCGGTCGATGCCGCGCGCCAACTGAAGCCGCGCATCCCATTGATTGGCAACGACCAGATTCCCTTGCATGATGAGATCGAACTGGAGATGATGTTAGAGCGATAGCACCGCTATGCTCTTCAATGTCAACTTCTCTCTCCAAATGCATTGAGAGAAAGGCAAGTGGCGACCACCAAAATAATCAGTGATCGCCAGCTTGTTAGGCGGAAAATTGTACAACTTTATTTTTGCGGACAACACCTTGTCAAGTACCCGAAATACTCAACGCTAAAACACAGCCAAATACGAGAGAGTCTGGAGCTGATTAACTTCGGCAAACTGATTGGGTGAGCGATAGCCCAGACTCTCATGTGGCCGCTCTCGATTGTAAAAATTGACCCAGGCTTCTGCGGCCCGGAGAAAATCCCCAAGGGTCTGATACGGTCGGCGTTCTGCCACAGCCAGCTTAAAGACCCACACAAAACGGCTTCAATATAGGCAGATCAAAGCAACAGGTTATTGTACGCCTCAGTTTATGCGCAAGGGTAACGAGTACTCAGCGGCGTACCAAAGGGAATGGCCTATCGGAACCGCAACACGCTCTCAACATACAGGTCGAGAAGATGGAACGCATAAGGGTAGACTGTGTACTGATTGAAGCGCACGAACTGCACACTCGTTGACCGCAACAGTGGTTGTATATCGAAATGATCATGCCCCTGGTAGATATGAAAATGCCGGATGAGATGCGCTCTTGGTTGATGATCCTTCAGCGATTGCGACGAACCGACCATGTAGCAATTATGGTTGTCATACCAGATCCCCTCGTACATATGAACGTCTTTTGCCTTGTCACTGGAGAACCACCCTCGCTTCTTCTG
>WNGH01000358.1_pt1 | contig 38126 bp, 50 predicted proteins | sample 5400631 | NCBI WGS metagenome assembly WNGH01 (sample SAMN13153373, study PRJNA577476) | soil metagenome | isolation source: 115 cm soil or saprolite under Garry oak tree replicate 1 | place: USA:California | collected 2016-06-15 | reverse complement strand
GGACGCGTCGAACCCAGAGCCGTCAAGCGCCGACCTAAAACCCACAAACTCCTCACTAAACCGCGCCACGTCCTACGCGACCAACTGCTCAAACAGCAGCGGCAACATGCCGCCGCAGGCTTAAGGTAGTGCCATTGCACTCTGGAAGTTTGTGCTTCTTAGCATAGGCCTTATCAAGGTACGGGGCTAACAGCGTCCTAACAACTGGAATATCTGATTTGGTAATTGGGCCACGTAGCTCGACAAGAGCTCCAACTGCGCTAAATTTCCCTTCATTCCATATTTGTTTATCAACCCAGATAGATGAGTTCTTTATTGATATTGAATTAGCTTCAATGTCATCGGCAATTTGTCTCATCTCTGGCGTGATATTTGGCGGCTGCCATTCTTCACTCGAAACTGCATTTATGGAATAAGACAAAAGGAAGAATATGGCAATATAAAGAAATCTGCCGCTACGACTTATTTCCATAATCCTTCTCCGTTAATGTACTCCGTCATTGTTTCCTGTTCCCAACTGGCGCTCTGCAAGCTTTGCATGAGAAGGCTTGTGATCAAAGGGGTCAGGCACGAATGAATTTAGTTATTGAGAGAAGCAAACCCCGATTGCCCGCATTGCGCGGGTAGCTGCCAAGAGTAATATGCAGGGACAGACCACCATAAGAATCTTGCGTTCTCGTGAAGAATATATTCAGGGATTGACCGAGAATTGGCGGAGGGTCGCAAGGAAGGTAAGGGCGCCGTTTGGTTGAGGCGAAAGAACCATCACGCTCGGCTGCTACCGAATTTCGACCACAGCATCACCGGCAGCCAACAACTCTTTCAGAGACGGAAGAATTCTTGAAAATGCTTCTGGCAACGCTCCCTTTCGACAATTACCGAGTCGAACCCAGACCACCTGTGGCGGAATGGAACCCTGGCGGTTGGCAAGTGCCTGGAAGTCGTCGTCCTTGGTAATAATGGCCAGACGACGTGCTTTGGCGTATTCCCATATGACTTGGTCACCGGCTTCGCCAAGCCCGACATCCTGCACATGGACGCACTCCAAACCAGAGGCGCTGAGATAGCGTGCCGGCGCCACCGGCAACTGATTGTCCACCAACAGACTCATGCGGCAGAAAGGATGGCGTGGCCGGTCTGGACGGCGGCATATCCCAGCGCCGCCAGAATGTCAGCTTCTTCCAGGAAGGGGTAATCCTCGAGAATTTCCTGATGGGAGGCTCCTGCACTGAGCAAGCCGAGAATGTCGGTGACACGGATGCGTTGCCCCCGAATGCAGGGGCGCCCGCCACATTTTTCGGCTTCAATGGTGATTCGATCAAGCAGACTGCGGTTCATGACGTCTCCAAAGTCCGGTGCGCTGGGATAAGTATGACGCCAATGAGCTTGGTCTGCAAAGTTGGGTCAACAGCAACGAATAGCAGCGGACGGACCACGGTTTTCCGCGCCTCAGAGACGAGGAGCCCGCGTCTAGCCGATTTCGATAATGGGAGCGCTGTTTTCAAATCCTGCGCGGAGTTCGCGAAGCAAACCCGAAAGCGCATCGAGCAAGGCGGGCTTGCGCACATTGTCGAGCCACGCCCATGCGACCCGCGGCGGCGTGACGTAACGCGTCGCGAGGCGCTGGAAACGTCGCCCATGCTTACGATGCCGTATCCTTCGGCAGTGGCGAATGCCCATATTTCGGCATCCGTCACAATAAGACTGCTGCGCTACAATCGCGCAGATCGACTTCCGGAGTACAAACGTGGATTTCAGGATCGAGTGTGAAGAGGAAACGGATGGGCGCTGGCTTGCCGAGGTTCCGCAACTCCCGGGTGTCTTGTGCTATGGCCAGTCCGCCGAGGAAGCAATGGCCAAGGCGGAGGTGCTCGCCCTTCGCGCAATTGCCGAGCGGCTTGAGCACGGCGAATCGAAGGCAATCGATATCAGCATTTCTCTTCCTCTAGCCGCGTGAGCCAGTGGCCTTCCACCAAAGGCAAGCGTGTGCTTGGGGCCCTGCTTGGCATCGGGTGGATCCTCAAGAGGCAATCTGGCTCACACCGCACCTTGTCGCGTGAAGGCTGGCCCGACTTCGTTTTCGCATTTCACGACAGCGAAGAGATTGGACCTCGCATGCTTGCCAGAATTGCCAAGCACACAGGTCTTTCCCCGGAAGACATATAGCCCTGTCGGCCACTGCGTGCCGCCGGGGATGTCGGTCAGTTCCGCCAGCAACGCCAAGCTGGTCAATAGTTCGATGCGTTTCTCGCGTCCGGCCTGCAACAGCAGACGCGGCGCACCGCCCCACAACAACGCCGATGCGACGACGTTCGTGTCGAGCACGAGCCGCATCAGCGCGCGGCCTTGTGTCTCCGCTCGGCGCGCATCGCCGCGATCTCCTCGGCCACTTCCTCGGCTGACATCGCCGCCGGTTCATCGACGGCGGCCATGCGATCGATTGCCCCGAACAATTCATCGACGCGACGCGTCTTGAGTTGCTCGCGCAGCAACTTCTCCAATGTGGTCGACGACAGCAATCCGGCACTTTGTGCTTCCTGTGCCAGTTGATCCGGTAAGGTGATCTGGACGGTGGTCATGACCGATCCCGATAGCCGACGCCGGAGACGAGGCGCGTGCCGAGATTATAGAAGCACTTGGCGAGATAAGCGACGCCAGCCTCGGTTTCCTAGCAACAGGGGGTGCCGACTCCAGTTCCGCCTGCCCAAGCCGATGCGGCGCATTTGCGCGGCGAACATCGCCCCAGCCCAGCCTCAGCGGCCGTCGTCGGCACGATCGTCGCCGGCCCCGCCCGCCGGCCGGCGCCGGCTTAGGATGGCGGCGAGCAACAGCGCGACAATGACCGTCGGCGAGTTGCCTAAGCGCGCATAGGGCGTGCTTCCGGCGTAGCCCTGGGCTGCGACGCTTAGGGCGCCTTCGCTGAAGGGCGGCAGCGCCGCGGCGACGCTGCCGTCGGGGCGGATCAGCGCGGTCATGCCGGTGTTGGTGGCGCGCAGCATGCTGCGGCCGGTCTCGAGGGCACGCATGCGGGCGATCTGCAGGTGCTGCGGCTGGGCTAGCGAAGCGCCGAACCAGGCGGTGTTGGACATGTTGACCAGCAGCGTCGCGGCGGGCAGGGCGGCGATGATCTGCTCGCCGAAGATGTCCTCGTAGCAGATGTTCGGCGCCAGCCTCTGCCCGGCCACGGCGAGCGGCGCCTGGCGCGGCGGGCCGGGGGTGAAGTCGGACAACGGGATGCGCATCAGGTCGAGGAACCAGTTGAAGCCGGGCGGCACGACTTCGCCGAAGGGCACCAGGTGCGATTTGGCGTAGATCTGCGGCGGCGCCGAACCGTAGGGAGCGGCGAAGGCCACGGCGGCGTTGGCGTAGCCCGCCGCATCGTGCAGCGGCACGCCGGCGAGCAGCGCGCCGCGCCCGGCGAGACGGCGCAGCACGTCGTCGGGCACGTCGGCGAGCAGCAGCGGCAGCGCCGTCTCGGGCAGCACCGTCAGCTCGGCCGGGTGGGATTCGGCGAGGCGCACGTAGGTGTCGAGCGACTGCCGGGCCCGGCCCGGTTCCCATTTCAATGACTGCGGGATATTGCCCTGGAGCAGCGCGACGCTGAGCGGCGCGCCGGCCGGTATGGTCCAGGCGATCGGGCGCAGCGCGGCGCCGCCGGCGAGCACGGCGAGCATGGCAATGACGGCGGCGCTGCGCCGCCAGGCGAAGGCAAGCAGCCCGGCGAGCAGGGCGGCGGCGAAGCCGACGCCGTAGACGCCGACGAGCGGCGCGTAGCCGGCCAGCGGGCTGGGCGGCGTCTGGGCGTAGCCGGTGGCCAGCCAGGGAAAGCCGGTCAGCACCCAGCCGCGCGCCCATTCGGCGAGCGTCCACAGCGCCGCGGCGAGCAGGGCGTCGCGCCACGGCCGGCGCGTCATCCGCCAGCGCAGCAGGCCGGCGGCGGCAGCCGGGAAGACGGCGAGCAGGGCGCAGAACAGCAGCGTGGCCAGCACGGCGATCGGCGCAGCCATGCCACCGACATCGTGCATGCTGACATAGACCCAGGATACGCCGGCCAGGAAGCAGCCTAGTCCCCAGGCGAAGCCGCAGGCGGCGGCGCGGCGGGGTGAGGCGGCCCGCGCGCAAAGGGCGAAGAGCAGGGCGAGGCTGGCGATCGGCAGCGGAAACAGGCCGAAGGGGGCGAAGCCCAGCACCGTCGCGGCGCCGAGCAGCAGCGCGGCGGCGAGCGGCCGCATCAACCGTTCATGGCGCGGACTGGCGGCGCGGATCGACGAGCAGGGTGTGCACGCGGCGGCTGTCGGCGCGCAGCACCTGGATGCGCAGGCCGTTCACGTCGAGCGCTTCGCCGCGCTTGGGCAGGCGGCCGAGGCGCTGGATGACGAGGCCGCCGATGGTGTTGTAACCGGGGTCGGCGAAGTCGGTGGCGAAGGCCTGGTTGAAGTCCTCGATCTCGGTGGTGGCCTTGACGCGGAAGCGGCCGGCGTTGTCGAGGACGATATTGTCGGCGGCCTCGTCGAAGTCGTATTCGTCCTCGATGTCGCCGACGATCTGCTCGAGCACGTCCTCGATGGTGACCAGCCCGGCGATGCCGCCGTATTCGTCGACGACGATGGCCATGTGGTTGCGGCTGGCGCGGAATTCGCGCAGCAGCACGTTGAGCCGCTTCGACTCGGGGATGAACACCGCCGGACGGAGCGTGTCGCGCAGGTCGAATTCCTTGGCGGCGAAGAGGCCCAGCAGGTCCTTGGCCAGTAGTATGCCGATGACATCATCGCGGTCGTCGCCGATGACCGGGAAGCGCGAGTGCGCCGCGGCGATCACCGTGGCGACGATCTTCTCCGCCGGCTCGCCGATGTCGATGACATCCATCTGGGCGCGCGGCACCATGATCTCGCGCACCTGGGTATCGGAGACGGCGAGGGCGCCTTCGATCATCGACAGGGCGTCGGCGTCGAGCAGGTTGCGTTCGTGGGCGTTGCGCAGCAGTTCGAGGAGTTGCCCGCGGTCCTCGGGTTCGCGCATCAGGAGCACCGACAGGCGTTCGAGCAGCGACGGTCTACTGGAAGGGTCCATGCGTTTCAAATTATTCAGTACGGGTCGGGATAACCGAGCCCGGCGAGAATCTCGCGTTCTTTTGCTTCCATGCGCGCGGCATCGTCATCGCCGGTCTCGTGGTCGTATCCCTGAATATGCAGCATACCATGCACGATCAGGTGGGCGAAATGCGCCTCGACGGACTTGCCCTGGTGGCCCGCTTCGCCGAGCACGACCGGCAGGCAGACGACCAGGTCGCCGGTCAGCAGCGGTGGCGCCGCGTAGGGAAAGGAGAGTACGTTGGTCGCATAGTCCTTGCCGCGGTAGTCGCGGTTGAGCGCCTGCGCCTCGCCGGCCTCGACGAAGCGCACCGTTATTTCGCCGTCGCCCTCGAGGGCGGCGCGGACCCAGCGGCGCACCTGCGGTCGCGCCGGCAGCGCGGCGTCCTCGCAGGCGTATTGCACGCACAGCGACAGGCGCCGCGGCGGCATCCTAATCCTTGTCGGCATGGGCTTCGTAGGCGGCGACGATGCGCGCCACCAGCGGATGACGGACCACGTCGGAGGCGTCGAAGTCGGCGAAGGCGATGCCGCGGACGCCGGAGAGGATGCGGCGCGCCTCGTTGAGACCGCTCTTCTGCCCCTTGGCCAGGTCGATCTGGGTGACGTCGCCGGTGATCACGGCCTTGGCGCCGATGCCGATGCGGGTCAGGAACATCTTCATCTGCTCGGGCGTGGTGTTCTGCGCCTCGTCGAGAATGATGAAGGCATGGTTGAGGGTGCGGCCGCGCATGTAGGCCAGCGGCGCCACCTCGATGCTGTTCTTCTCGAACAGGCGCGCCACCTTGTCGAAGCCCATCAGGTCGTAGAGCGCGTCGTAGAGCGGCCGCAGGTAGGGGTCGACCTTGTGCGCCAGGTCGCCGGGGAGGAAGCCGAGGCGCTCGCCGGCCTCGACGGCGGGGCGCGTCAGGACGATGCGGGTGAACTGGTCGCGCTCGAAGCCGTCGACGGCGGCGGCCACCGCCAGATAGGTCTTGCCGGTGCCGGCCGGGCCGATGGCGAAGGTGATGTCGTGTTCCTGGATGTGACGCAGGTAATCGACCTGGTTCGGCGTGCGGCCGTGCAGGTCGGACTTGCGCGTCAGCAGCCCGGCGACCGGCTGCACCGCCTGGCTGCGGTTGGCCAGTTCGATCAGCCCGAGCTGGATGTCGTCGATCGACAGCGGCTCCCTGGCCTGGTCGTAGAAGTGCTGCAGGGCCTGGGCGGCCAGCCGCGCCTGGCTGCGCTCGCCGCCGATGCGGCAGCGCTCGCCGCGCCGAGCTATGGCAACGTCATAGGCGGTCTCGATCTGGCGGAGGTTCTCGTCGAGCGCGCCGCAGAGATTGGCGAGCCGCCCGTTGTCGACCGGGTCGAGCAGCAGTTCGAGGGCTTTGCCGCTCAAGATGCTCGGGTGGGCACTTCGCCGCGCAGCGAGTGCGGCAGGGCGGCGGTGATGCGCAGGTCGACGAGCTGCCCGACCAGCCGCGCCGGGCCGGCGAAATTGACGACGCGGTTGTTGTCGGTGCGCCCCGATAGCTCGGCGGCATCCTTGCGCGCGTGGCCTTCGACGAGCACGCGCTGAACAGACCCGACCATCGCCGTGCTGATGGCGAAGGCGCGCGCCTCGATGTCCTTCTGCAGGCGCAGCAGGCGCTCCCGTTTGAGCGCCTCGGGCGTGTCGTCGGCCATCTCGGCGGCCGGCGTGCCGGGCCGCCGGCTGTAGAGGAAGGAGAAGCTGGCGTCGAAGCCGACCTCCTCGATGAGGCGCATGGTGCGCTCGAAATCCTCGGCGGTTTCGCCGGGGAAGCCGACGATGAAGTCCGACGACAGCGACAGATCGGGTCGCGCGGCGCGCAGCTTCTTCACCAGCGACTTGTATTCGAGCGTCGTATAGCCGCGCTTCATCGCCGCCAGGATGCGGTCGGAGCCGGCCTGGACCGGCAGGTGCAGGTGGGAGACGAGCTTAGGCACGCGGGCATAGACGTCGATCAGCCGCTGCGTCATTTCGCGCGGATGCGAGGTGGTGTAGCGGATCCGCTCGATGCCCGGCATCTCGGCCAGGGTCTCGATCAGGAAGGCGAGATCGGCGCTCTCGCCCGCCTCGAGCGCGCCGCGGTAGGCATTGACGTTCTGGCCGAGCAGGGTGATCTCGCGGACGCCCTGGTCGGCGAGTCCGGCGACTTCGGCGAGGATGTCGGCCAGCGGCCGCGACACCTCCTCGCCGCGCGTGTAGGGCACGATGCAGAAGCTACAGTATTTCGAGCAGCCTTCCATGATCGAGACGAAGGCCGAGGCGCCGGAGACAACGGCCGGCGGCAGGGCGTCGAACTTTTCGATCTCGGGAAAGGAGACATCGACCTGGGCGCGTCCGCTGGCCCGGCGCTGGGCGATCAGCTGCGGCAGGCGATGCAGGGTCTGCGGACCGAAGACGATGTCGACGTAGGGCGCCCGGTCGACGATGGCGCGGCCCTCCTGGCTGGCGACGCAGCCGCCGACGCCGATGACCAGGTCGGGGCGGATCTTCTTCAGGTGCCTGATTCGGCCGAGGTCGTGGAACACCTTCTCCTGGGCCTTCTCGCGCACCGAGCAGGTGTTGAACAGGATGATGTCGGCATCGGCGGGATCGTCGGTCTTGACCAGCGCTTCGGCGGCGCCGAGGACGTCGGCCATCTTGTCCGAATCGTACTCGTTCATCTGGCAGCCGAAGGTGCGGATGAACAGCTTCTTCGCCATCGGGGAGTCAGATCCTCGGCCGGCGCTTTGCCGCGCAGGGCAGCCGGCCGGCGGGCAGTGGCGCGAAAGTCACGGGCATGGGGCGATTATAGGCGATGCCGGCGCCGCCAGCCAGCAGCCGCGGGCGGGGCTCATGGCGTGTCGGGATGGCGGCCGAGCACGCAGTAGTGGCCGCCGTGGTAGAGCAGCGGCGGCCGCTCGGCGCGGGCGAAGCGTTCGACGCGGCCGACGAAGATCAGGTGGTCGCCGCCCGAATGGCGGGCCTCGTTGGCGCATTCGAACCAGGCGCAGCAGCCGGGGATCAGCGGCGCCCCGCCGGCGCCGTCCTCGAAGGCGAGGCCGTCGAACTTGTCCCGTATGGTGCTGGCGAAGCGCTGCGACAGCGCCATCTGGTCGTGCGCCAGGACATTGACCGCGTAGTGGCTGCAGCGCTCGAAGTGGGCCAGGCTCGGCGAAGTCAGCGACAGGTTCCACAGCACCAGCGGCGGATCGAGCGACACCGAGGAAAAGGAGTTGGCGGTGAAGCCGACCGGACGGCCGTCGTCGGCGCGTGTCGTGATGACCGTCACGCCGGTGGCGAACTTGCCGAGCGAACGGCGGAATTCGCGCGTGTCGAAGGCCGGCAGCGGATGGGTGTGGATGTGGCTGGTGGTCATTGCCGACGGCCGGCGCGTGCGTCGTTTCGGTTGCCGCCTCGGATAGAATGGCACGCTCCATCCGCCAAGGCAGCTTCCATGAAAATCGGCACCCCGCTCTCTCCCTCGGCAACCCGCGTCATGCTGCTCGGCAGCGGCGAACTCGGCAAGGAGGTGATTATCGCATTGCAGCGCCTGGGCTGCGAGGTGATCGCCGTCGATCGCTACGCCGATGCTCCCGGCATGCAGGTGGCGCATCGCTCGCATGTCGTCGCCATGACCGACGGCGCCGCCCTGCGCGCCGTCATCGAACGCGAGCGGCCGCAGTTGGTGGTGCCGGAAATCGAGGCCATCGCCACCGCGGCGCTCGTCGACATCGAGCGCGACGGACTCGCCGAAGTCATCCCGACGGCCCGCGCGGCGCGCCTGACCATGAACCGCGAGGGCATCCGCCGCCTCGCCGCCGAGGAGCTGGGACTGCCGACCTCGCCCTACCGCTTCGCCGATTCGCTGGCCGAACTGCGCGCCGCCATCGACGGCGAAAATGGCAACGGCATCGGCTACCCCTGCGTCGTCAAGCCGGTGATGTCGTCCTCGGGCAAGGGCCAGTCGCTGCTCAGGACGGCCGCCGACGTGGACCGCGCCTGGGACCATGCGGCCTCCTCGGGGCGCGTCGACCAGGGCCGCGTCATCGTCGAGGGTTTCATCGATTTCGATTACGAGATCACCCAGCTGACGGTGCGCGCCATCGGCCCCGGCGGTACGGTCGACACCTATTTCTGCGAGCCGATCGGCCACGTCCAGGTGAACGGCGACTACGTCGAATCCTGGCAGCCGATGGCGATGACGGCGACGGCCCTGGAGAAGTCGCGGCAGATCGCCCGCGCCGTCACCGGCAATCTGGGCGGGCGCGGCATCTTCGGCGTGGAACTGTTCATCAAGGGCGATCAAGTGTGGTTTTCGGAAGTCAGCCCGCGGCCCCACGACACCGGCCTGGTGACGCTGTGCACGCAGCGCCTGTCGGAATTCGAACTGCATGCCCGGGCCATCCTCGGCCTGCCCGTCGACGTCTCGCTGCGCCGGCCGGGCGCCTCGGCGGTGGTCTATGGCGGCATCGCCGCCAAGGGCGTCGCCTTCGAGGGCGTCGCCGAGGCGCTGGCCGTGCCGGAATCGGACCTGCGCCTGTTCGGCAAGCCGGAGAGCTATGTCAAGCGGCGCATGGGCGTGGCCGTCGCCACCGCCGACAACACCGACGAGGCGCGGGCCAGGGCCAAGCTGGCCGCCAGCCGCGTCCGGCCGGTGCCGGGCTGAGACCAAGGCGCACGGAGCGCTGGGCATTTCCCGGCCACCGCCAAGCATCGTGGGCCGCGCCGCTGCGCCGTTCGCCGCGCCGGGTGTGTTCGCCGCGCGGCTGGTCGCCTGGCAGCGATCCCACGGCCGCCACGACCTGCCCTGGCAGGGGACGCGCGACCCCTACCGGGTCTGGCTGGCGGAGATCATGCTGCAGCAGACCCAGGTTGCCACTGTCATACCCTACTACCGGCGCTTCATTGACCGCTATCCGGACATCGCCGCGCTGGCGGCGGCACCGGTCGAGGACGTGATGGCGCTGTGGAGCGGCCTCGGCTATTACGCCCGGGCGCGCAACCTGCACCGCTGCGCCGCCACCGTCGTGGAACGGCACGGCGGCCGCCTGCCCGGCGATCCGGCGCAGCTGGCGGCCCTGCCCGGCATCGGCCGGTCGACGGCCAACGCCATCGCCGACTTCTGCTTCGCGGCGCGCCTGCCGATTCTCGACGGCAACGTCAAGCGCGTGCTGTGCCGCTGCTTCGGCATCGACGGCTTCCCCGGCGAGGCCGCCGTCGCGGCCGAGCTGTGGCGGCTGGCCGCGGCGCTGCTGCCCGAAGCCGGCGTCGATTGCTACATCCAGGCGCAGATGGACCTTGGCGCGACGCTATGCATACGTCATGGACCGGGCTGTGCCGCCTGTCCGCTCGCCTCCGGCTGCGTCGCCCGCCGCGAGGGTCGCGTCGCCGAAATGCCCCGGGCGCGAACGCGCAAGGAGCTGCCGGAGCGCGAGGCGAGGGTGCTGCTGCTCGTCGACGGCGACGCGGTGCTGCTCGAGCGGCGGCCGCCCACCGGGGTCTGGGGCGGGCTGTTGGCGCTGCCGGAGATCGACGCCGCCGCCGATCCGGCGCGGCGCATCGCGGACTTCGGCTATGCCGCGCCGGCCTTCGCCGAGCTGGCCCCGGTGCGCCACAGCTTCACCCATTTCCACCTGACGCTGCGGCCGCTGTTGGCGCGGGTTGCGGCGCTGGCCACGGCAAGGGAGCCGGCGCTGGTGCGGCTGCCTCTGGCGGAAATCGCCGCCGCCGCGCTGCCGGCGCCGATCCGCCGCCTGCTCGAGAATCTGGCCGCCGCGGCGGCCCCCTGACTATGCCATCGGAATTCGAGCTGATCGCCCGCCACTTCACCCGGGCCGCTCCCTCGGCGGTGCTCGGCGTCGGCGACGACGCGGCCATCGTGCGCCCGTCGCCGGGCATGGAGCTGGTGATTTCGACCGACATGCTGGTCGCGGACCGCCATTTCCAGGCCGACGCCGACCCCGAGGATCTCGGCTGGAAGGTGCTGGCGGTCAATGTCTCGGACCTCGCGGCGATGGGCGCCCGGCCGCGCTGGGCCGTGCTGGCGGCGGCCCTGCCGGCGGCCGACGAGCGCTGGATCGGCGCCTTCGCCAAGGGCTTCTTCGCCTGCGCCGAATCCTTCGGCGTGGATCTGATCGGCGGCGACACGACCCGCGGCCCGCGCAATTTCTGCGCCGCGGTGTTCGGCGAGGTTCCGCCCGGGCAGGCGCTGTTGCGATCCGGGGCCAGGCCGGGAGATGACATATGGATATCCGGGGCGCCGGGCCGGGCGGCCCTCGGCCTGGCTCACCTGCAGGGGCGTTGTGCGCTGGCCGAGCCGGCCCGCGCCGCGTGCCTGGCGGCGCTGCACCGGCCGCAGCCGCGCGTCGGGCTGGGCCTGGCGCTGCGCGGCGTGGCCGGCGCGGCCATCGACGTCTCGGACGGCCTGGTCGCCGACCTCGGCCATATTCTCGAGCGCTCGGCGGTCAGCGCGCGCCTGCCGCTCGAGGCCCTGCCGGCCGCGCCGCAGGACGTGGACGCCGGCCTGTGGCGGGACTGCCTGCTCGCCGGCGGCGACGATTACGAACTGCTATTCACGGCGCCGGCGGCGCGCCGCGACGGGATTGGCGCCATCGCCGCCGGCCTCGGGTTGGCGCTTACTCGCATCGGCGCCATCGTCGCCGGGGCCGATCCTGTGCCGCAATTCCACGACGCCGCCGGGCAGCCGGTTGGCCTGGCCCGGCGAGGGTATGATCATTTCCGCTAGCATCTCCACGTCATGACCAAGCCGTCGCCGCCGCCGCTCTCCTTCCTCTTCCGCCACCCGGCCCACCTGATCGCTTGCGGCCTGGGCAGCGGTCTGTCGCGATTCGCCCCGGGCACGGCCGGCACGGCCTTCGCGTGGCTGAGCTATCCGTTGCTGCGCCAGGCCTTCCCGACCGATTCTTCGTTCGGGCTGTTCCTGCTGCTGATGTTTGCCGTCGGCGTCCCGGCCTGCCACATCACCGGGCGCAACCTCGGCGTCGTCGACCACGGCTCCATCGTCTGGGATGAGGTCGTTCCCTTCTGGACCGTGCTGCTGCTCACGCCGGCCGGGTTCTTCTGGCAGTTGGGCGCCTTCCTGCTGTTCCGCGGCGTCGACATCGCCAAGCCGCAGCCGGCGGCCTATTTCGATGAACAGGTGAAGAACGGCTTCGGCGTCATGATGGACGATGTCGTGGCCGCCGCCTACACGCTGTTCGCCCTGGCCCTGATTCGCGCCTTGGCCGGCGCCTGGTTTGGCTGAGATGGACGACGACTTGCGGGCGCTCTCGGCAGCCGTCGGCCGGGTCTTGCTCGACAGGGAACTGGTGCTGGCGACGGCCGAGTCCTGCACCGGCGGCGGCGTGGCCGCGGCGGTGACGGCGACTGCCGGCAGTTCGACGTGGTTCGAGCGCGGCTTCGTCACCTACAGCAACGTCGCCAAGACGGAAATGCTCGGCGTCAGCCGCCAGACGCTGGTCAGCCACGGCGCCGTCAGCGAGGCCACGGCGGTGGAGATGGCGAGCGGCGCGCTAAGCCATTCCCATGCCACGGTGGCGCTGGCGATCACCGGCATCGCCGGGCCGGGCGGTGGCTCACCGGGTAAGCCAGTGGGTACCGTATGCTTGGCCTGGTGTCAGGCCGGACAGACTCCGCTCAGCGCGACGCTGCATTTCGCCGGCGACCGGGAAGCCGTGCGGCGGCAGGCGGTTGAAGCGGCGCTGGGCGGCTTGCTCCGGCTGCTCGGCGCGGCGGATTGACGCCGCAAAAACTATGCCATAATCCATCGACCTCGTAAGGAATCCACCATGGACGACAACAAAGCCAAGGCCCTCCAGGCCGCTCTGGCGCAAATCGAAAAGCAGTTCGGCAAGGGCTCGATCATGAAAATGGGCGCGGCCCAGATCGAGAACGACCTCCAGGTCGTGTCCACCGGCTCGCTCGGCCTCGACATCGCCCTCGGCGTGGGCGGCCTGCCGCGCGGCCGCGTGGTCGAGATCTACGGTCCGGAATCCTCGGGCAAGACGACGCTGTGCCTGCAGGTCGTGGCCGAGGTGCAGAAGGCCGGCGGCGTGGCGGCCTACATCGACGCCGAAAACGCGCTCGATCCGGTCTATGCCGGCAAGCTCGGCGTCAATGTGCCCGACTTGCTGATCTCCCAGCCGGACACCGGCGAACAGGGCCTCGAGATCGCCGACATGCTGGTCCGCTCCGGCGGCATCGATGTCATCGTCATCGACTCGGTGGCGGCGCTGACGCCCAAGGCCGAGATCGAGGGCGAAATGGGCGACGTCTTGCCCGGCCTGCAGGCCCGCCTGATGAGCCAGGCGCTGCGCAAGCTGACCTCGAACATCAAGCGCACCAATACCCTGGTCATCTTCATCAACCAGATCCGCATCAAGATCGGCGTCATGTTCGGCAACCCCGAAACCACCACCGGCGGCAACGCGCTGAAGTTCTACGCCACGGTGCGCATGGACATCCGCCGCATCGGCTCGATCAAGAAGGGCGAGGAGGTCGTCGGCAACGAGACCAAGGTGAAGGTGGTCAAGAACAAGGTGGCGCCGCCCTTCCGCGAAGCCCACTTCGACATCCTCTATGGCGAAGGCATATCCCGCGAAGGCGAAATCATCGAGCTCGGGGTCGAGCACAAGATCGTCGACAAGTCCGGCGCCTGGTATGCCTACAAGGGCGACAAGATCGGCCAAGGCAAGGACAATGCCCGCGAGTTTCTCAGGGAGCGGCCGGAACTGGCGCTGGAGATCGAGAACAAGGTGCGCGCCGCCGCCGGCGTGGCCGCCGTCGCGACTCCCGCACCGGCCGAGGTTGCGTGAATGAATTGCGGCAGCTGGCGCTGAAGCTGCTGGCCCGGCGCGAACACAGCCGCGCCGAACTGGCCCGCAAGCTCGCAGCGCACGGCGATGCCGGGGAGATCGAGGCCTTGCTCGACCAGTTGCAGCAATCGGGACTCCTCTCGGACCGCCGTTTCGCCGCCGGCTATGTGCGCCGGCAGGGCGTACGGCTCGGTGCCGGGCGGATGCGTCAGGTGCTGCGCAGCCGCGGCGTCGATGACGAGACGGTCGCCGCGACGCTGGCCGACGCCGCGCTGCCCGACGAGATCGAGCGGGCCCGCGAAGTCTGGCGGCGCAAGTTCGGCCTGCCGCCGCAGGATCTGCGCGAGTGGGCGCGGCAGGCGCGCTTCCTCCAGCAGCGCGGCTTTGCGGTGGAGCTGATCCGGCGACTGCTCAAGGATCCGGGGCCATGACGACGGCCCGCCTGACCGCCAGCGGCCTGCGCAAGAAATACAAGAAACGCACGGTCGTCAAGGATGTTTCCTTCGAGGTCGCCAGCGGCGAGGTGGTCGGACTGCTCGGCCCCAACGGCGCCGGCAAGACGACCTGCTTCTACATGGTGGTCGGCCTGATCGCCGCGGACGGGGGCGACATCCGCATCGACGAGGCCAACCTGACGCACATGCCGATCCACCGCCGGGCCCGCCTCGGCCTGTCCTATCTGCCGCAGGAGAACTCGGTGTTCCGCAAGCTGACGGTCGGCGACAACATTCGCGCCGTGCTCGAACTGCAGAATCTGCAGGACGGCGAGATCGACGACCGGCTGACCGAACTGCTCGAGGAGCTGCACATCGGACACCTGCGCGGCAGCCCGGCGATAGCCCTGTCGGGCGGCGAGCGGCGCCGCGTCGAAATCGCCCGGGCGCTGGCCACCGACCCGCGCTTCATCCTTCTCGACGAGCCCTTCGCCGGCGTCGATCCGATCGCCGTCATCGACATCCAGAGGATCATCGGCTTCCTCAAGGGGCGCGGCATCGGCGTCCTGATCACCGACCACAACGTCCGCGAGACCCTGGGCATCTGCGATCATGCAACGATCATAAACGCGGGCGAGGTGCTTGCCGCCGGCCGCCCCGACGAGATCGTCTATAATGAAAGCGTCCGGAAGGTCTACTTGGGCGAGCACTTCAGAATGTAGAACCGCCAACGCGGCGCCCACCGGCTTATGAAACAGACGCTCCAGCTCAGGCTTTCCCAGCATCTCGCGCTGACCCCGCAATTGCAGCAGTCGATCCGCCTGCTGCAGCTGTCGACGCTGGAACTCAACCAGGAAATCGAGCAGTTCCTGCAGGACAACCCGCTGCTCGAACGTGTCGAGCGCTTCGGCAACGCGGGCGAGGAGGGCGCGGCGCCTTTCTCGCCCTCGCCCGACGCGATGAGCGCCGCCTCGCCGGATACGGCGGAGGCCGCCGAGCCGGCGCCTGCCTTCGACGAGGCCGGCTGGGGCGCGGAAATGCCGCAGGGCGGCGGCGGACGCGATCCTAACGACGATAGCGATACGGATTTCGGCGAAATCCAGGCTGCCGCCAGCAGCCTGCGCGACCACTTGGCCCCGCAGCTGGCGCTGACCCCGCTGGGCGAGCGCGACCGCATGCTGGTCGAGTTCCTGATCGAGGCGCTCGACGAAGACGGCTACCTGACGCAGAGCCTCGATGAACTGGCCGATGTGCTGCCCGAGAATTTCGCCGACGATCGCGAACAGGCCATCGACGAACTCGGCATCGCGCTGCGCCACCTGCAGAATTTCGACCCGCCCGGCATCGGCGCCCGCGATCCCCGGGAATGCCTCGCGCTGCAACTGCTGGCGCTGCCGCCCGAACCGGTCAGGGAACTGGCGCTGAAGATCGTCCGCGGCAACCTCGAGCAGCTGGCGAGTCGCGATTTCGTCCGCCTGAAGAAGGCGCTCGGCTGCGACGACCAGGCGCTGCGCGAGGCCCACGCCCTGATCTGCTCGCTCAATCCGCGGCCCGGGTCGCAGTTCTCGCCCTGCGAAACGCGCTACGTGGTACCCGATGTGGTCGTCAAGAAAGTGCGCGGCCGCTGGACCGCCAGCCTCAATTCCGACGCCATGCCGCGGCTGCGCATCAACCGCCTCTATGCCGACCTGCTGCGCCGCGCCCGCAGCGGCGGCGGAATGAGCAGCCAGCTGCAGGAAGCGAAATGGCTGATCAAGAATGTGCAGCAGCGCTTCGACACCATCCTGCGCGTTTCCCAGACCATCGTCGACCGCCAGCGCCAGTTTTTCGAGCATGGCGAGGTGGCCATGCGACCGCTGACGCTGCGCGAGATCGCCGAGGTACTGGAACTGCACGAATCGACCATCTCCCGCGTCACGACCCAGAAATATCTGGCCAGTCCGCGCGGCATCTATGAACTCAAGTATTTTTTCGGCAGCCATGTCGCCACCGATACCGGTGGTGCGGCGTCGAGCACTGCGATCCGGGCGCTGATCAAGCAGCTCGTCGGCGCCGAGGATGGCCTAAAGCCGCTCTCGGACGCAAGAGTCGCGGAAATTCTCGGCGAGCAGGGCATCATCGTGGCGCGGCGAACCGTTGCCAAGTACCGGGAAACCCTAAACATACCGCCGGTCAATCTGCGTAAGTCCCTCTGATAAGGAGTCACCATGAACCTCAACATCGCCGGTCACCACATCGAAGTCACGGATGCATTGCGCGATTACGTCACCTCGAAGCTCGATCGCGTGATTCGGCACTTCGACAACGTCACCAGCGCACACGTCGTCCTGTCGGTCGAAAAACTGCTGCAGAAAGCCGAGATCACCCTGCACGTCAAGGGCAAGGACATCTTCGCTTTCAGTACCGAAGCCGATCTCTACGCGGCGATCGACGGGCTCGTCGACAAGCTCGACCGCCAGGTCGTCAAGCATAAGGAAAAGATCAGCGACCATGGCCGCGACAAGCGCGCCCAGGCGGAATAAGCCGATGTCTGCGGGGCAGCGATCGCGCTATACTGCCCGGCCGTAATCCTGCCCTCCCACCGATGCTAAGTTCATCGTCCTGCCGGATCGGCGTTTGCCAATGCGCGCGGCGGCGCATGCCGGCATGAGCCAGCTGTCCAAGCTCCTGCCGCCGGCCAATGTCGTTCTCGGTCTCGAAGCCGGGAGCAAGAAACGTGCCTTCGAGCAGGCGGGCCTGTTGTTCGAGAACAATTGCGGCATCGCCCGCAGCGTCGTGTTCGATGCGCTGCTGGCGCGCGAGCGCCTCGGTTCGACGGGCCTGGGCCAGGGGATCGCGATTCCGCATGGCCGCATCAAGGGCCTGAAGGAAGCGATCGGAGCGTTTCTCCGCCTGGCGGCACCGGTGCCCTTCGATTCGCCCGACGGCAGGCCGGTCTACCTGCTATTCGTCCTGCTGGTTCCCGAGGCGGCAACGGAACAGCACCTGCAGATCCTTTCGGAACTGGCCCAGATGTTCTCGGACCGCGCCTTTCGCGAGTCGCTGCAGACATCCGACGACGCCGCGGCGACGCAGCACCTGTTCGCGAACTGGGAACCGAATGCGCCCGCTGATCGTCGCTCAGCTCTTTGAGCGCAACCGCGAGCCGCTGCAGCTGACCCGGGTCTGCGGCAATCTCGAGCGCAGCATCGCCATCACCCAGGAACACGTATCGCCGGCCGACCTCGTCGGCCACCTGAACCTGATCCACCCGGACCGGATACAGGTCATCGGCGCGCCGGAGTTCGCCTGGGCACGCCAACGTCATAGCGGCGAGCGGCGCGACCACCTGCACACGATCATGGGCGCCCATCCGCCGGCGGTGATCGTCGCCGACGGCTGCACGGTCGGCGCGGCCCTGCGCAGCGAATGCGAAGCCAACGGCACGGCGCTTTTCTCGACGCCGAAATCGGCGGCCGTGGTCATCGACACGCTGCGCCTCTACCTGTCGCGGCAGCTGGCCGAGACCATCACCCTGCATGGGGTGTTCATGGACGTGCTCGGCATGGGCGTGCTGATCACCGGCGAGTCCGGTGTCGGCAAGAGCGAACTGGGCCTGGAACTGATTTCACGCGGCCACGGTCTCGTCGCCGACGACGTCGTCGAAGTGTCGCGTCTTGGCCCGGACACCCTCGAAGGCCGCTGTCCCGAACTGCTCAAGGACTTCCTCGAAGTCCGCGGCCTCGGGCTGCTCAACATCCGCGCCGTGTTCGGCGAGACCGCCTGCCGGCGCAAGATGAAGATGAAGCTGATCGCCCAGTTGCAGCGGCCCATGGTCGGGGTTCCGGAAACGGCGCGCTTGCCCCTCGATGCCCTTAGTGAAACGATACTCGGCGTGGCGGTGCGCAAGGTGGTCATACCGGTGGCCGCCGGACGCAATCTCGCCGTGCTGCTCGAAGCGGCGGTGCGCTCGACGATCCTCCAGTTCCGCGGCATCGACAGCATGACGGAGTTCCTCGAACGCCAGCAGCGCGCCCTCGAGGAGGACGGCGGCGACCCTGTCAACTGATCTCCGGGCGCGGCGTTTATCGGACGCGGCCATGCAGCATCCCGGGCCGTTCAGCCAAACCAAGGAGATTGCCCATGAAAAATATCATTGTTGCCGTCGTCATAGCCCTGTCCGCCACCGGAGTCGCCTTAGCCCAGGGTGCGGCCCCCGCGGCAGACAAGAAGGCCGAAGCCAAACCCGCCGCCGCGGCGCCGGCCAAGGCGGACGAGAAGAAAGCCGACGTCGCGCCCGGCTGCGAAGCCAAGGCCGCCGACAAGAAGCTCGCCGGTGCCGCCAAGGCGAGCTTCATGAAGAAATGCGAAAAGGATGCCATGGCCGACGCCAAGCCAGTGGCCAAGAGCGACGGACGCAGCAAGCAGCAGATGAAGATGAAGTCCTGCAACAAGGATGCCGGCGACAAGAAGCTGAAGGGCGCCGAACGCAAGGCCTTCATGAGCGACTGCCTCAAGGGTTGATCCGGCAGGGGCAGCACGGTCGGGCCGGCCGAGCGCCCGGCGGCCGGCCTGTTGCATGTCAAGGTCAGCGAAGTTGACGGTGGCGAGGCGCCTCCGCTGCCGATTCGATGCGGCCGCCGCCGAACGCCACCGGCGGCCGACAACAAAATGCCGATGACATAGCCGGCGAGGCGGTCTTGGCGGTCCTCGAGCGTGCCGATCCCGGTCCGCGGCGGAGGGTGTCCCGGCCGGCCTATGCCCCGCGCGACGCCGGCGGCGCGCGGGCATCCCAGGGCCGGCTCGAGACGGCCCTGGGACGTCATCTCGATGTCCTCGGGGTCGAGCGGCCTAGCCGATCAATTCGAATTCGATTACTTCGTCGCTGCCGTCGCCGCCGCTGTGGCCGAAGGCGAGGCGGCCGCGGCCGCGCAACAACGCCTCCTCGTGCTTGAGGACGAATTCGGCCTCGCCGTCGATCACGACATACGTTCCATTGGTGCTCAGGTCGACGACGACATACTTGCCGTGACGCCATTCGATGCGGGCGTGGAGGCGCGAGGCGCGCGGATCTTTGATGACAATGTCGTTACCGGTATCGCGCCCGAGCGAGGCCGCCGGCAGATCCTGGTCGACGACGATTTCGCGGCTGCCATGGCGCAGCCGCAGCCAGGTCCTGAGCGGTTTCGCCGGCTTCGCCGCGGCGGCCTTCAGCGTCAGTTCGGCGGCATTCTGCCAGGCGACCTCGAATATGCGTATGTCCTGAACATCGCGATTGCCGGCCGGCACCTCCACCGTGCGCGCCGACTGGCGCAAGTGTGCAGCCAATGCGTCGACGGTCGCCTGGGTGGTGAGGATCTGACCCGGCTTGGCCAGGCCGACCACGCGCGCCGCGGTGTTGACAGTGTCGCCGCTGGCCGCGCCGGTCGCCTCGCTGGCGGAGCCATAATGAAAGCCCGCCCGTATCGCCAGTTTCACGCCCGACAGCGGCGGCAGATCGGCGACGCGGTGCTGCATTTCCGAGGCGGCCTGCAGCGCTCCGTCCGCGTCGTCGAAGCTGGCCATGATCTGGTCGCCGATGATCTTCACCACCTGCCCTTTGTAAGCGGCCGTGGCTCGTTCCATGCGCTTGAGGCAGCGCTCGACGGCCCGCATCGCTTCGCGATCGCCCAGTCTTTCCCGTAGGCGCGCGCTGCCCGAGACGTCGGCGAAGAGGACGCAAAGCTTGCCCCGCGCCGCGCTCATGGCCATCGCGTTCCGATTCGTGCCGCGGCCGGCGGCCGGCCCGCCGCTATGACGGACGAATGCGCTGGCGCCGGACCGGGTCCCGCCGGGGTCCGCAATGGCGGCCCGAAGGTGGCGATCGTGCCGGCTGGGTGCAAGTCGAATGTCATGGACGGTGGGCGAAGTTGCAGCCCGGGAGCATACCGGGGCGACCCGCCATCATAGCCACTCGGCTGTTCCGAAGCGCACCACCGCGGCGTTGTCGTCGCAGTCGGGCGACACGGACTCGTCGGCGTCGAAGAGGCGGTCGCCATCCGCGTCCGGCCGGCCGGTCGCCTTGAGGCCGGCGAAGTCGAACTGCCGGCGGTCCAGCAGGTGTGAAGGAACGACATTGCCGAGGCTGCGGAACAGCGTGTCGACGCGGCCGGGAAATCGCCTTTCCCAGTCGTGCAGCATCTGCTTGACCTGCTGGCGCTGCAGGTTCGGCTGTGAGCCGCAGAGGTCGCAGGGAATGATCGGAAACTGGCGGACGTCGGCCCAGGCGGCGAGATCCTGTTCCCGGCAATAGGCCAAAGGCCGGATCACGACGTGGCGGCCGTCGTCGGAAACGAGCTTGGGCGGCATGGTCGCCAGCTTGGCGGCGAAGAACAGGTTGAGGAAAAGAGTTTCGAGGATGTCGTCGCGATGATGCCCCAAGGCGATCTTGGTCGCCCCGAGCTCGTCGGCGACGCGGTACAGGATGCCGCGGCGCAGCCGCGAGCAGAGCGAACAGGTGGTCTTGCCGGGCGGGATCAGCCGCTTGACGATGGAATAAGTGTCCTGCTCCTCGATGCGAAACGGCACGCCGAGTCGCGCCAGGTAATCGGGCAGCACGTCGGCGGGAAAGCCGGGCTGCTTCTGGTCGAGATTGACGGCGACGAGATCGAAAGCGACCGGCGCCTTGTCGCGCAGGTAGAGCAGGACATCGAGCAGCGAGTAGGAGTCCTTGCCACCGGACAGGCAGACCATCAGCCGGTCGCCATTCTCGATCATGCCGAAGTCGGCGATGGCCGCGCCGACGCCGCGGCGCAGCCGCTTGGCCAGCTTGTTGGCCTCGAATTGCGCCTTGCCGGCCTGCCTCGCGGTGGTGCTCATAGATGCGCGGTGCGGCCGCCATCGACGTTGATGACCTGACCGGTGATATAGGGGGCGTCGAAGAGCAGGAATCTTACGGTGCGGGCGATATCCAGCGGCGAGCCGATCCGCTTGAGCAGCGTGTGGTTGACGATGGCCTGGCGTTCCTCGGGCGGGAAGTCCTTGCCGCCGTCGGGCCACTGGATGGGGCCCGGTGCCACGGCATTGACGCGCACCTCGGGCGCCAGTTCGACAGCCAGCGCGCGGGTCAGGCCGAGCAGCCCCGCCTTCGCCGCGCAATAGGCGGGGTAGCCGGCGATCGGCCGCTCGCCGTGGATGTCGGTGATATTGACGATGGCACCGCCGCTGGCGCGCAGATGCGGGGCCGCCGCCTGGGCGAGAAACAGCGGTCCCTTGAGGTTGCTGTTGCTCAGATCCTGCCACGCCGCCTCGTCGACGCTGCCCAGGGGCGTGGCGAAAAAGCTCGAGGCGCTGTTGACTAGGCCGTCGATCCGGCCGAAGCGTTCGATCGTCGCCGCCACCAGCCGAGCGATCGCCGCCGTGTCGCCGAGTTCGGCTGCCGCCGTGGCGGCGGAACCCGGGCGCCGGGCGTTGAGCGCCGTGGCGAGCTGCTCGGCTTCGCCGGCCGAACGCCGGTAATGGAGCATCACGGCGGCCCCGCTGGCGTGCAGCAGGCGGGCTATTTCGGCGCCGACGCGCCGGGCGGCGCCGGTGACTATGATGGTCGGCTGGGACACGGTCGGAATAAGCGGACTAAAAGCAAATTATACGGCCGCCAGCCGGGCCAGCACCCGCGCCGCCGCGGCCAGGCCGAAGGCGGCGGTGACGGTCATCGCCGAACCGTAGCCGGCGCAGTTCAGGCCCTGCGGCCCGGGATCGCCGACAGCGCAGCCGGCGCCAGCCGGGCGCACGATGGGCTCCTGGGAAAAGACGCAATCGACGCCGAATTTCGTCTTCGGCTCACGGGGGAAGCCGTATTCCCGGCGCAGCCGCGCCCGCACTTTCGAGGCCAGCGGATCCTGCGTCGTGCGCGACAGGTCGGCCACTTCGATGCGCGTCGGATCGCGCCGGCCGCCGGCGCCGCCCGTCGTCACCACCGGCGTGGCGGCGCGCCGGCAATGCGCGATCAGCGCCGCCTTGGCGCGCACCTGGTCGATCGCATCGATGACGGCAGTGCAGGCCGGCAGCAGCGTCGCGACGTTTTCCGGGGAAACGAAGTCCTCGATCGTGTCGATCCGGCAGTGCGGGTTGATCGCCGCGATGCGTTTTGCCATTGCGCTCACCTTGGCCTCGCCGAGAGTCGCGTCGAGGGCATGCACCTGGCGGTTGATATTCGATTCGCCGACGTGGTCGAGATCGATCAGCGTCAGCCGGCCGACGCCGGAGCGCGCCAGCGCTTCTGCCGCCCAGGAGCCGACGCCGCCGATGCCGACGATGCAGACGTGGGCGGCGGCGATGCGGCTCGCCCCGGCATCGCCGTAGAGGCGGCCGATGCCACCGAAGCGGCGCGAGGAATCGGGGTCGGGATTCATGGTCGGGCGGCATAATGGCACATGATGCGGCCCCTCAATGAGGTGGGGTTCGTTCGCAGCGGCGGTCTTCGCAGCGTTCGCAGTCCCCTGGACAAAAGGGAGCCAGACGGCCCGCCTTTCGTCCTTCTTCTCGGTGACCAGCTCGGATGCGGCGATGACCCGGGTCGGGTCTTCGCCGAGTAGCTGAGCGAGCTTGACGCAGGCGTAGGCAGGAAGACCGCATCGCCCTGCCTTCGCGTCGGTTAGGTAGTTCGGGCGAACTTCGAGGAATTGGGCCAGCTTTGTCCGCCCGTTGGCCTTTTCTTCGGCTTGCGTGATGTAGGTCACGAGTTCCATGACATCCTCCTGTTGACTCTGAAATTTCGGTGCGGTATGGTCGCACTGAAATTTTGGTGCTACTGAATTATCAGTGCGCCAACGATAGCCGGCCTGTCTGGCCAGTGCAAGGGGAATCAGGTGGTGCGGTTGAGTGATTCTTTTGTGAAGCGTGTCCAGTGGCGAAGGATTAGCAGGTTTTCGTCGACGTGGGCTGGGTCTGGGCTGAGATGTGGCGCGGCGAGTGTTGCGGCGATGCTGATGAGGCTTAGCTCGGTGACATGGTCGTGCATCGTGGTCAATTTTTCGGCGGTGCGGCGTTGGGCGGAAGTGACGGCGATCGCGAGGATGGCCAGCGCGAAGATGGCAACGAGTAATAGGGTGGTTGTCATGGGCGGGTCCCTTTTGAAGTCGATTTGGAAGATATCGAAGGCGAAGTACACGACGACGATGATGCAGAGCCAGATCAGCAGGTGGGTGAACAGCGATGGGATGAGGTGTAAGTCCAAGTCCAAGTCGAAGTCAAAGTCGTTCGTGTCGACTTGTTCGTTTTTCTTCCCGAGTGCTCTTTCTAACCTTGCCCGGGTTGAGCTTAGCCGCCGTTCCTTGTGTTCTTCATCGAGGCTGAACAGGGCGCGGGCGCGGTCTCTGCTGTATTCGCGGTCGTCGATTGTCATGGGCATGTCCCTGAACAGTGTGTGGTTACCGGTTTGATTTTACGGAGGGTGTCGTGATGCGCCAAGGGGAACAGTCACAGCGAGTGGTCCGCATCAGCCTGGCCAACCTGCGCCGGGAACTGCGCTACTGCCTGGCCGCCCAGTCGGGCGGCAACCGCCGCTCGAGCACCCCCGTCATGTGGGGCATGTGCTACGCCGTCTGCAGCGGCCCGAGGTTGGCCTGATGCCGCCCGATTCGATCGTCCTGTGGCCGGATGGCGACTGGTGTTTCGGCTTCGAGCTGCGCGAATTTGGCTTCAAGTCTGACGACTACGAAGTCATTGACCCGGGTTGCGCCAGGTGGGATGAAGTGTCGAGCGGTTGGGCTCCCGCTTTGCCCCTAATCTCAGGGAGGGTTAATCGTGTTTGCTGAGCGTTCCGATGTAGTTGAGCAGCCACGCGTTGAATCCCGGTGTGCTGGAGCTGTTGAGAACCGCTTCCACGAGGAACTTTGCGCCGTCTGGGCAAATTTCCTTGGGCAGCGCCAGGGTGGCCTTGAGGCCATCCCAGATTGTGCGACGTGCGCTCTGCGGAAGTTCTTTGAAGCTCGCCGCGATAGCGCCGGCGCCGATTATCAGCTCAGCCAGGACAGCATCGCTCATTTCTTCGCGGAGATCGCAAAGATCGATTTTCCCCGTCGTCATGGTGGTTCTCCTGTGAGGTCAGCCTGATGCCAAAGACCGTTGAAGTAGCCCGCTTCCCGGGTCGCTGCTGCGTCGTGTCATTGCGCCAGAACGTCGACCAGTCGCTGGGGGAAGGTGGCGTCTCGGGACGTGTTCAAGGTGATGTGCAGGATGCACTGCGCCAGAAGGTCAAGATTCTCCGGCGGCTTGCGCAGTTCCGCCTCGAGCTTGATCTCCATGGCCCGTCTGCAGGGTGTGGGCAGCTGGGCGAGTTCAGTGCCGATGAAGATGGCAGCGGCGGCCAGGTCGCAGAGCAAGTCTTTCGGGATCAGGTTGAAGAACTCTTCCGGAAACTCCGGGAGGTTCGCTTGCGCAGTCGTCATGGTGTTTCCCCTATTCAAAAAGGGGAATTCTAGCCATGTACTTCTACCCCGGCTGCACCGCCAACCCCTACGGCATCGCCGTCGACCCGACGTCCACGGACAGTTTCACCCCTGTTTCTGTCGGCGAAGCCGCTGTGAAACCTTCTCTTTATGCGGTGCAAGAATGCCCCGGATATTGCACCGCAGCAAAGGCGCCAAATCTGATCTGCCTGCGTAGTAGCACCGCAGATCAGTCCCGTTTACGGGATTCGGCTCGTTTTTGTACGGGGTGCATCTGATGGGTCTCGACACGGTAAAACTGCGCTCGCCGTTCGTGAATGACGGAATCGCCACATTTCTTGAACATCAGTCGATCCTGCGCCAGGGGATCGACCTCGGCAGCGGCGAAATCCTCTACGAAATCACTACCGGCGAGCTCGACGGCTCGTGGGACAGCCGGGTCAGCTTCCGCGTCATGCGCTCCGACTGGATCGACCAAGGGGCGGGCATACGCCAGGTCGATTGCGAGCCGTACATCGTTGTCGAGGCCAGCCTGCACAAGTTCTTCTACGGCCAGAACGTCTACGGCGGCCCGACCGACTTTCAGATCCGCATCGCCCTGTTCATTGATCTGCTCGGCGATCTGCTCGGCGCCGACCAGGACATGCTGCCGAGTGCCGGCCTCTGGCAAGTCCGCCGCGTCGACTGGGCCGAGGTCTATCGCCTCTCGCCGGCGGCGATCGCCGATTTCTTCCGTGGCATCAGCCATTGCAAGTTCCCGCGCCGCTCCGCCAAGTCGGCCAAATACGGCGTCAATGCCGTCTACTTCCCCGGGGCGCACACGACCTTGAAGCTCTACCACAAGGGTCCCGAGTTCAAGGAACACGATCGCAGTCGGCTGCGTCATTCCCTGACCGTCTATTCGAATAAGCAGCAGGGCGACGAGCGCCCGACCGATCACGATCGCAGCGACCCGCGGCCAGGCCTGCAGGATTCGTTGCATCGAAACATCCACCAGTGGGTGGACAAGAAAATGATTGCGCTCCAGCGCCTTGCCGACAACCGCCTCCGTGTCGAGGTCGAGATTCACAGCGACAAGCTCAGCTACGACTTCCAGGGGCGTTTTCCCCTGGTCTCCGAAGTCACCGATGATTACCTGAAGAAGGTCCATGACACCGAAGTCTTCAAGCTCCTACGTGAGGGGAAAACCGAAATGGAAACTGTCCGCAACCATGATGCCGTCAAAGCACGGCTGAATCAGCTCTATGGCCGTCGCAGTGCGAACGCGCTCTTCTCTTTCTGGCTGCAGCTGGCGGTCCGGGGCGAAGACATGATCCGCGTCGAGTATTCGAGATCCCGGTTCTACCTGAACCGCAAGAAGCTGGTCGACGCCGCCGTCTCGTGGTTGTCCTCCGACGTTTTCATCGTCGCCAACGACTCGGCCTTGCCGCGCGACTTCCGGCCGCTGCGGGATGACAAGCGCCTTTGCTTCAAGCCCGTCAGCAACAACAGTGTTTTCAACTTCTGCCCCGTTGCCTGGGGCCAACTCAAGGCTGCGGCCTAAATCTCGAAGGGAATCACCATGGCTGATATTCAACCGCTCAAGCAACCTGCTCTCAAATCCCTGCCGATGGGGCAGATGTACATCGCCGGTCGCATTGCCAGCCGGCGCAAGATCAACACCAAGGACGGCGTCATCTTCCTGACGGTGGCCAAGCTGCCGGCGCCGGATGCCTACTCGCACCCGATCACCATCGAGCTGCGCAGCAAGACCGCGGTCGGTTCGCCGGGGGAGGACTGGGAGGGTGTGATTCGTGTCAACGGATTCCCGCGCAGCTTCAACTTGAAGCCCGACGAGAACGGGGAAATCAAGACCGTGCACACGGCGCAGATTCAGCTGGATGTGATCGAGGCCTGATGTTCGCTGCCCTGTCTCAGGCATCGGTTCATGGCGGCCTTGGTTGGTTCGGCCACCAGGTCGCCAGTTCCCTGATCCATGGCGCGATCTACGGAGCCCTCTACCACGTCTTCAAGGGCCTCGGGCTGGCTTGGTCGATCGGCCTTGCGGTGGTGGTGCTGATCGTCGTGTGGTGGGTGGTTCGGTGGGTCGGCGTGCGGAGGTACTGAGCTATGGACAGCGTGTTGATGTGGTCAGTTTTCGTCACGGGTGCGTTGTTCGGTGCGACGGGGCTGTACGTCGCGGCGGTCGTGTGGTCTGAGGTTCGAGCTAAGGATTGAGGAAAGGGGAACGCAATGGCTGCGCCGGTTCTAACGGGGTTGGTGGGTGGTATCAGTTTCGGCCCGGTGGTGGTAGCGGTGACGGCGGTTGCCGCCAGTCTTGCCGGGACCTATGTTGTGTTTCGGTCGGTGCAGATACTGCTGCGCTGGATCGAGGGCTGTTATGACCCGAACCCGGGCGGTGGCGGTGCTTTCGCGAATGAAGGCAAGCGCGAGTTCAAGCGCTATGTCGGGGGTTCGGCGGGATCGCAAGCGACTGCGAGGCTTAGGGGCTTCCTGGACGGCCACCCGGATCGTCAGGCCTACGTGCAGCGGCTCGTGGATCGTCGTTCGTCGCGGTACTGATCGATCGTGAAAAAGCCTCTCGTCATCCTGGTGGCCGCCTTCGTTTCGTTTGGGGCGGAAGCGCAGTCCCAGTTTCAGGAAGCGTCGGCCTGTATGGACCCGGTTCTGATCTGGGCTTATTCGACGTCGGGTGCCAGTACGCGGACTTCGTACCTGGTGCTCGTCAAGTCCTCGACGTTGTCGCCGCCCAACTGCGCGGCGAGCGGTTACGTGATGTACGCGCAAGCGGCTAACAGCACGACCAAGACCAACGTTAATAACGCGCTGGCCAGTGCCGGCGTGACTTCGACCGACGTGTCGAGCAACCTCGATCCGGTGGTTTCGGTGCTCAACACGACCACGGTGCCGAGCCTGAGTGCGACGTTGACCACGGTGAAGAGCGGCCAGGCCTCGGATGCCTCGAATATAACGGCGCTGCAATCGGCCGTCCTCGCTCTGCAGAACGCCGCCGGCCTCGGCACGGCCTTCGATCCGGTGCAGGCTGGCCTGATTTGGGCCTTCTTCTTCACCACGGTGTTTTCCCTGTGGTTCGTTTCCAAGAATATCGGCGTCGTCGTCAATGCAGTGCGGCGCTTCTAAGGTTTCGGCATGAGTCGGAGGGCAAGCCGGGGGCCTTCGCCCGGCATCTTTGTAAAGGGGTTTGTCATGAAAAAGTACGCTGTTCTTGCGCTCGCTTCGCTGTTGTCCCTGGTCGGCATGCCGGCCTTCGCCGCGGCCGTCGATGTCACCGCCCTGACCGCTGCGGTCGACTTCTCCACCGTCAATGCCGCGCTGCTCGCCGTGGCCGCCATCATGATCGGCGTGTACATCGTCTGGCGCGCCGCGAAGTTCGTGCTGCACGCCGTCAAGAGCCTCTGATCGAGGCGGCGGGGTCGGGCCGTCTGGGCATGAGCCGGGCGGCCCTTTTTTTCGCATGCGAAAAGGATAACGATCGTGTCGGCGAACGACTGGTGGTACTTCGGCTGCGCCCTGTGGGGCCTGCTCTGCGCCTGGGCGGCGATCAAGGGCTTCTGCGATGATTAGGCGACAGGCGGTGTTGCTGGTGGTCCTGGTGGGCGTGGCTATGGCTGCGTCGGCTTTTTTTCCAGCGGTTCTGTTCTGGGATGTGGCGTCTTCGGTGGTGGAATCTCTGGTTGTGCGTCAGGTCGGCAAAGTGGCGATCATGACGGTGGGAACTGCTGCGAACGATGCGAGCTGGGTGACGGGCTTCATGTCGTGGCTGAATGCCGCTCGTGTGTTGGGCTCGCTGGTAGTGTCGGTGGGCGGTACAGCTCCGGCGACTTATGAAGTGTCGGTCACGTCGGCGGCGAATAATGACCTGACTAAAGGCCCTGTCGTGTCGCAGTGGTGGAAGTCGTCGGTTTCGATGGCTGCGTCGCAGTCGGCCGATGGCGTGGCGCATACGTTCTCTAGTCCGAAGACGACTGATGCAGCGGCAGCCGGTGTGGCATATATCGCGGCTTGGAACAGCTACGCCAATGCGGCCAACGTCTGGACGCATTGCCCGCCTGACTACGGGTTCAGCGGCGCTTATTATTATGTGACGTTCGCGACGAGCGGTCGCGGCTGCTCGGATAGTGCGTACGTGACGACTGACAATCTGGTGTCGGTACAAGCGGAACAGCCGGACGGTGTCAAGCGCATTAAGGGCTCGCCGTCTGGGGGTTGGTCGGCCGATTCGACTGATCCGGATTGGTCGGCTGCTGATGTGGCGAAGTTTGCTTCGATGCCCGCGATCCGCTTCGAGGGTGTGACGACGGCCAACGGCAATAAAGCGACCTTAGACGTGTCGGCCGTAAATGGTTCGGTTGCGCTGCAATATCAGGAGCAGGTGGCGCCGGATCAGCTGCGGACTATGACGATGGAAACTAATACGTCGATGGTGCCCTATGCGGTCGATCAGTCGATAGGTGCCGGCAGTATCTCGCTGACGCCAGCCTCGACGGCGTCGGTGAATAATCAGTCACAGCCGATCATTTTCCCCAGTGATTACGCTCGCGCCGGCGAAGCCGCGGGCGCGGCGGCGATTGTGACACCGAAGCTCGACCAGCTTCACCACGACCTGACCGACTCGACAGGGACGCCGCCGGCCGATCCGGCGATTCCGACCTTTGACCATGGCTTCGGCAACACCTTTGGCGGCCTTCTCAGCTGGCAGCTGCCTGGCCACGTCTCGCAGTGCCCGACCGGCGAGTTCGATGCCTTGGGCCGGCATTTCGTCTTCGATGCCCATTGCGCGCTGTGGTCGGCGCATGCGGGTGAGCTGTCGGCCGCCTCGGTGGTCCTCTGGACCCTGGTCGCCTTGTTCGTCGTTCTCGGAGCCTGATATGCAAGCCGTCTTGTATGCCGTGTTCGTCTGGCTGTTGCGCGCCGTCGTGGTTAAGGCGGTTGTCTTCACGGCCATCTTCGCCGCCGTGCTGATCCTTGTCCCGGTGGTCATCAGCTACCTTGGCGGCTTTGTCTCTTCGGGTGGCCTCAACTCGGCTTTCGGCAACTTGTCCGGCGGCGTCTGGTTCTTCCTCGACAGCTTCAACATCGCCTATGGTCTGCCCCTGGTCATCTCGGCCTGGGTGTCGCGCTTCCTGATCCGCCGTCTGCCGGTGGTCGGCTGACATGGCCATCAACGCCTATGTCGGCCGCATGGGCAGCGGCAAGTCCTATGAAGTCGTTTCGCATGTCATCCTCGGCGCGCTGCGCCGCGGCCGCCGTGTCGTCTCCAACATCGCCGGCCTCAACTACGAGGCCATGCGCGAGCTTCTGGAAAAGGAAGGTACCGCGCCGGCCGATATCGGTGACCTGGTCGTGGTCACCAATGAGCAAGTCGCTTCGGATGACTTCTGGCTGAACGACGACGATGCCGCCAAGGGCATCGAGGCCTTCATCCGCCCGGGCGACCTGGTGGCGCTCGATGAAATCTGGCGTTTCTGGAAGGTTCGCGAGCAGTTCGAGAGGAACCATCCCCGGGCGCAAAACTTCTTTCGCATGCACCGCCATTTCGTCGATCCGATGACCAAGCGCACCTGCGACGTGGCCTTGATCTCGCAGCGCATCAACGACATCAACGTGTCGATCCGCGGCGTCATTGAGGAAACGTATCGGATGGACAAGGCGACGGCCTTGGGCAGCCAGAAGCGCTACCGCGTCGATATCTACCAGGGCGCCGAGCTGCGCGGCGATCCGCCGCGGCAGATGTTCAAGCAGTATGACCCGAAGTACTTCGCGCTCTATTCGAGCTACAGCCAGGCCGAGGACGGCGGCGCCGGTAAGGAAGAGGCCATGGACGGCCGGGGTAATGTGCTCAAGGGTGCGCTGTTCAAGGTCGGCTTGCCCTTGGCCGTGGTGGCCATCGTCGGCGGCCTGTTCTTCGCATACCGTGCCTGGCACAACATCGGCGCCAAGGGAGCTGAGCAAAGCAAGGCGGCCGAGCCGAGCGCAGCGGACAAGGCCGCGAAGCCACAGCCGGCGTCCGTAGATAAGTCCGATGCTAAGGCCAAGCCGCCGGAGGTGGTCGAAGCGCTGCGCGTCGTTGGCTACTTCGCCCGCGGTCCCGACCTGGTCGTCGCGGTCGGTGGCGAAGGCGGCCGCCTGCGCTACCTGGTCAATGCGCCTGTGAAGATGTCGGCGATGTCGGCCGAGGTTCAGCTACCTACGGGCGAGTTCGTCGGCAGCTGGTCGGGTGGCGAGGGGCAGCGCGGCATGGTGCCCAACCTGGCCAAGGGCCTGGCCCGGTGAAGCGCCTCGCTGCCATCGTTCTGGCGGTGCTCGCCGGCGCCGCCGCCGCCGAGGATCCGCGCGTCTCCTTGGTCTTCGATGACGTGCGCGTCGTCGATCTGGTCAAGCTCGTCTATGCCGAGGTCGAGAAGCGCCCTTATGTGCTGCGCAGCGACCTGGGCGAAGGCCTGCAGTCCGTGTCGCTCGATCTCCGCAACGTCTCGCCGGCCAAGGCCTCGGCCGTCTTCCGCTCGGTGCTGGCAAAGGCCGGCATCGTTGTCGAGTCGGTCGATGGGGTTGATTGGCTGTCGAAACGCTCGGCCGCGGCCGAAGAGGTTTTCGTCTATCGGCCGCACTATCGCGCTGCGACTTACTTGGTCGATGCGGTTTCGCCCTTCTTCAAGTCGGGGGCGTTCGGCACGCAGCGCGGCCTCCCGCAGGTCGTTGGCCAGCTGGTCGGGGCCGCGGCATCGGGGGCGATGTCGCAGGCCCAGGGCGGGGCGTCTGTGCCCGCTGCGGTCGATTCGGGAACCTCGGCCTTCTCGGCGATTGACAAGCAGCCCGATGTCGTCGTCTTCAAAGGTTCGGACGTCGAGCAGCTGCGCTTGCGCAAGCTGCTGGCTGAGCTGGACACGGCCGAGGCCGAGTTGCTGGTCAAGGCTGTCGTCTTCGAGGTGTCGACCGACAGTGTCGATCGCTCGGCCATCGGCTTGGCCGTCAATCTGGTCGGTGGCCAGGTGGCGGCCAAGCTGGGTTCCGTGGTCGCCGGCGACTACTCGGCGGTCTTCAAGCGGGCCGACTTCTCCGTTGTCTTCGACGCCCTGGTGGCCGATCGGCGCTTCAAGGTGGTATCGGCACCCAATCTTCGCGTCAGGAACGGCGCCAGCGCTCGTCTGACGGTCGGTAACGACGTGCCGATACTCGGGGCTGTCCAGTACAACCAGAACGGTGCCGCGGTCCAGTCTGTCGAGTACAAGTCGTCGGGCGTCATCCTCTCGCTGACGCCGCAGATCCGTGAGAAATCGACTGACCTGCAGATCAGCCAGGAGATCTCCAACTTCGTCCAGACGAGCACCGGCGTAAACGGCAGCCCGACCTTGACCAAGCGTCAGTTGATGACGACGGTGGGCGTGGCCAGCGACGATGTCGTCATCATCGGTGGCCTCGACTCGGCGCAGACCACCGGCGAGTCGGTCGGCTTCACCTGGCTGCCGGCCTTCCTGAGGCCGAAGAACGAAGGCGAGTCGAAGACCGAGATCCTGCTGATGCTGCAGACGCGGAAGCTCGTTGTCGACCCGACGTAACGCGAGCGTCCGGCCGCCGCCCGTACCACAGCGTAGCGAGGAACGGACGGCGGCCGGACGCTCGGCTGTGACTTAATGCTGTGCGTCTCGGCGGTCCGCGGGAATATCATTTTAGCTGTCATGGTTTTTAGGGGGCATGCGATGAGTGCGGAGGGCTTGCTGTGGTTGGTGGCTTCTGGGCTCGGCGCGAATGGCCTGTGGTATCTGTGGTTCGGCGCCGGCGTTCTTGGCGCCGTCTGCTTTTTGGTCTTTGCCTACTGGCTGATTCGCCGCCTGCTCGGTCATCGCAAATGGCGTGGCACCTGGTATAGCGCAAGCCAGTTTGCCGAGCTGGTGCAGATTCTCTGGGAGGATCAATGCCGCGGTCATCGCGTCATGCGCCACGACGAAATCAAGCTGCTGCGCAAGTGGCAGACCGGCAGCGTCAAGGGTCTCGGCTTCGATCGGATCGCCGGCTACTACTGATCGGCTTCCCCAGAAAAAAGGCCCGGTTTCCCGGGCCTTCTTCATTTTCGGCCGGCCTTACGCCGGCAGCAGCTCCAGCCGCTTTTCGATGCGATCGAGGCGCGCTTCGTGTCGATCAAGGCGTAGTTGAACGCCGGCCATGTCGTCGTGTAAGGTGGCGCTATGGCGTTCCAGGGAGCCGACGCGCTGGGTCAGCGTCTCGACCTTCTCGCCCAGCTTGGCGATGTCGGCGCGGATTGTCCGCAGGTGCTCGAGGATCAGATTTTCGACGTTCTCGGTCATGGTGGCCTCCTGCTGCCAGTCTAGCCGTTTTGCGCCGGCGCTGTCGATTCGTCCGCTTCCGCAGCCGAGCGGTTGGCCACCTTGAGGGCGGTCAGGAAGGCATAGATCGTCCAGGCCTGCCCGGTCATGCCCAGGGCGCAGGCCATGACCTCTACGTAGAAATGCTCGTTTTCGTAGTTGGCCAGGTGGGCCAGGACTGTGAAGGCGGCGGCTTCCGTGCCTTGGGTGTGGAAACCCTTCAGATGTTCGTCGATCTCGGCGCGTTGTTCTTCCGTGTAGCTGTCGAAGATGGCCACCGGGTCGACGGTGTCTTGGTAGAGGCAGGCGGTATCCAGGCTCTGCAGAGCGCGCTTGAGCGTCCATGACGGCCTGACCGTGTCCGGCTGGTTCCTCGCGTCGTCGATCCGCTGCTGCCTCTCGCGGTTCAGTTGCTCCTGCTGTTTGGCCTGGCGCTTCTTGTCCGTGTCGGCATCGATCTTGGCCTGCTTGAGCATGTTCCGCGCCGTGGCCCGGTTGGCCGTGCCGGCGCGGATCGCCTTGGTCAGGGCATCTCCCTGCTGCCAGCTGAGTTCGGATAGGCGCGATAACGTTGTCAGCAGCTCGAGGTCTTCGCTGATGCCGTCCGTGAGCAGCTGGCGCGCCTCGTAGGCGAACCCCTCGCAGGACAACGCCAGGTGTTTCGACACCCAGGCCTTCGACTTCTTCACCCGCTGTGCCACCTTGTCGAGTGTGCCCAGCCGGTCGTAGAGGATCCGCACCGCCCGGGCCAGCTCAGCCAGGTCGAGATCCTGGCGCTGGATGTTCTCCGCCAGCTGCATGTCGGTAGCCGTCTCGTCGTCGGCCGGCCCGACGATCGCTGGCACCGCCGCCAGCCCGGCCAGCCGTGCCGCCCGGATTCTCCGCTCGCCGGCGATGATGACGAAGCGCCCCGCGGCCTGGCCCGGCCGCAGCAGCACCGGCTGCAGCAGGCCGCGCGCCTTGATGTCGTCGGCCAGCTCGGCCAGGCTTGCCGCATCGAACACGGTTCGCAGCTGCGGCCGCGCCTCGATGGCGTCGAGCGCCACGAAGGCCAGCGCCGGGCCCTCGCTGATCGGGATCAGGTCGCCGTTGGCCGGCTGGGTGTTCGCATGCGAAATGGGTTTAGTCTTGGCCATGATGGTTTCTCCTTGATGGCGGATTATTTGGTGGGTTTCGCTCTGGCATGGGCCTGAGCGGCGGCAAGCTGCTTTTCCAAGGTGGCGACGGTGCCTTCCAGCGTGCCGATCCGCGCGGCGGCTTTCGCTGTTTCATCCGCCCGGGCGGCCAGCTGATCGTTGACCCGAATCAGGGCATCGCGGGCCTCCTTGACTTCGGTTTGTGTCTGGCGTTGCCGCTCCTGGGCGGTACCGCAGGCCTGCTCGGCGGCTTCCTGCCTTGCTGTCGCCACGGCGGCGGCTTCGTGCAGCTTCGCGGCCTGGGCGCGGGCGTCCAATAGTTCGACGCGAACGGCCTTGATCTCGGCCTCGATGTGCGGCACGGCCTCGAGCCGAAGCTCGGCCTTCGCCAGTTCCACGCGGGCAGCTTCGGCCGCCTTGCGCTCGATGGCCAGCTCGCCGGCAGTCCGGGCGGCATCGCTTTCAAGCTGTCGAGTACGGCCGGCAAGCGCGGCGTGTTGTTCCTGCAGTGCGGCAAAGGCCGTCGCCTGTGCCTGGATTTCGGCTGCCTGGCGTTCGTTCTCGGCAATGATCGCCTCGGCTTCGGCCTGTAGATCGGCCAGCCTGGCGGTTGCGTCGGCCGTAGCCTCCTGCACCTTCGTTGCGATCTGGTTGCTGATCGCCCGGGCGATGCCCGGGTCCAGCGTGTCGTCGATGGCCTGGCTCTGTCGTACCTGCCCGCCTTGCCACTGCTGCAGGAACTTGAGCACCGTGGCCATGCTGCCGCTGCCGAGGACATCGCGTACGGCCCGGGCCGTGGCCTTGCCGCCCTGCGCCTTGATGCTGTCGGCCGCTGCGGCGATCTGCTCAAACGTGATGGTTGATTCCCGTGCCATGATGTTATCCTTTCTGTTATGTTACGTTATCGTATAACTGTTATGATACGTTACGTTATGATATTAGTCAAGCGGTTTTTGGTCGGTGAAACGGACTGCGGTTTTTGGTACCAAAGCGCTCGTGCCCGGGCGCAGCACTCCGCGGGGTAGCACGATGTTCTGATCGACCTCGATCCGATAGCGCGTCGGTGTCTCGCCGACCACGCGGCAGGGGCTCTCGATCCGCCCGGCCCACGTGTTTTTGCAGACGACAGTAGGCCGCCCTTTCGTATCTTGGCTAGATTCAGATTCCCCAGCGTGAGGTTTTCGGTGTGTGTCGGTTCGCATTGATCGCATGGCATCCTCCCGTGAGTTCGCATCCCGTCTGAGTTCGTCATCCCCAAAAAACAGCGCAGCGCGGCGGCCGTGCCGCCTTTCCCGTTTTCGCAGGGCAACGGGCATGCCAGCGGCTTTATCGCTGGCGTGACCGTTGAGGCCGAAGGCCGGTCCTGAGCATTCTTTGCGGCGCTTTGGGATGACGAACTCAGACGGGATGCGCCGGAGAGTGGCGGAAGAGAGCGGGTTTCCGGCGCACGCCGAAAACCTGTTCATGCCGGCGCAGCCGGCATCTGATCGGGCTTGGCTTCTGGTTTTCCTTCGAGCTTCGAGGTGCTCTCATTCGCCGATCGCCGCGCGAATGTTGAGCGGAGCTTTACCCGCTCAATCCCGCGGACGCGGGACGCCCCGTTTTTTCTTCATGGGGCGCAGAGCCATCGCGGCGATCGGCGCGAACGGTTAGAATTTGGCCGTATGCCTTTGTCTTTGCCGGCGTTGCGTGCTCTTTGAAGACTTTGCCGCGGCTTACTGCGCCGCGGTCGCCGACCGCCTCCGCTCGGCAGAACGCGTCCGCTTCGTCATGGCGCGCTGGGTGCGCCACTTCGCCGGCCGCGACCTGACTAGCATCCGCCGTGCCGACATCGCCGCCTTCATCCGTGTGCGCCGCGCCGCGGTTGGCTCGGCCAACACCGTCAACGTCGACCTCGCCACCCTGTCGGCCGCCTTCAACTACGCGCGTCGCATCTGGGAGCTGGACATCATCAACCCGGTCGCCGGCCAGCTGCTCAGAAGCCCGGAAGGCCGGCTGCGCTACCTGACCCAGGCCGAGGCCGCCCGGCTCCTCGAGGCCGCCGCCTCGCTGCCCAAAGCGCCGGCGCTGCCGACCTTCATCGACCTGGCGCTGAACACCGGTTGCCGCAAGCACGAGCTGTTGACCTTGACCTGGTCGGACGTGGACTTGGACGGGCGTCGAATGACCCTGCAGGGCAGCAATACCAAGAACGGCCGCCGGCGGGTCCTGCCCTTGAATCGGAAGGCGATCGCCGCCTTAAGAGAGCGCGCCGCTTTCCGCGACCGCTATTGTCCGGAAGCCAAGCACGTCTTCTGCCGGCAGGGCGGGAGCCCTTACGCCGACCTGGTCAAGTCGTTCAGAGAGGCCTGCCGGCGGGCAGCAATTGAGGACTTCAGGATCCATGACCTTCGCCACACCTTCGCTTCCTGGCTGGTCATGAAGGGAGTGCGGCTGATCGTCGTGCGCGATCTGCTCGGTCACTCCAGCGTCAAAATGACAGAACGTTACGCCCACCTGGCGCAGGAATCGCTAGTGAATGCAGTAGCCCTGCTAGACGACTGAGGGCGCCGAAATACCGTGGCACAATACCCGGCCCGTTCAAACCCGTTCCATGTCGCTTCCCCAACCCGATTCCGCCGCGAGTGCGCAAAGCGCGCGGCTGGGCGCCCTGATTCGCGAACAGATCCGCGCCGCCGGTGGCTGGATTCCGTTCTCGCGCTACATGGAGCTCGCCCTCTATGCGCCGGGGCTAGGTTACTATGCCGGCGGCTCGGTCAAGTTCGGCGAGGCCGGCGACTTCGTCACCGCGCCGGAAATTTCGCCGCTGTTCGCCCGGACACTCGCCGCCCAGGCGGCGCAGATCCTCGAACTGGCCGGCGCGGGCATCCTCGAGGCCGGAGCCGGCAGCGGCGCCCTGGCCGCCGAACTGCTGCTGGAGCTCGAACGCCGCGGCAGCCTGCCCGAGCGCTATGCGATCCTCGAACTGTCGGGCGAATTGGCGGCCCGGCAGCGGGCGACCCTGGTCGCCCAGGCGCCGCAGCTGCTCGGCCGCGTCGACTGGCTGCAGCGCCTGCCGGAGCGCTGGAACGGCCTCGTGCTCGGCAACGAAGTGCTCGACGCGATGCCGGCCGAACTCGTCGAATGGCGTGACGATGGCATATTCGAGCGCGGCGTCGCCATCGCCGCCGGCGATCGGCTGGGTTGGGCGGCGCGTCCGGCGCGCGCTGCCGTGCTGGCGGCGGCGCGGGAAATCGTCGTCGCGGCGCCCTATGCCGGCGAAATCAACCTTGCCGCCCGGGCCTGGCTGGCCGAATGGGGACGGCGTCTCGGCCGCGGCGCCCTGCTGCTCATCGACTACGGCTTTCCGCGCCGCGAGTTCTATCACCCGCAGCGCTCGGCCGGGACGCTGATGTGCCATTATCGCCACCACGCCCACGGCGACCCGTTCTTCTGGCCGGGGCTCGCAGACATCACCGCCCATGTCGATTTCACCGCCATCGCCGAAGCCGGCTTCGGCGCCGGCCTCGAGGTGCTCGGCTACGCGACGCAGGCCAACTTCCTGGTCAATTGCGGCATCCTCGAACTGCTCGGCCGCGCCGATGCCGCAGACGCCCGCAGCTTCCTGCCCGAGGCCCGGGCCGTCGACAAACTGACCCATCCGGGCGAGATGGGCGAACTGTTCAAGGTCATCGCGCTTGGGCGCGGCATCAGCGGGCCGCTGCTCGGCTTCGTCCGCGGCGACCGCAGCCATTCCCTTTGATCGGCGCGGCATTAGTCTGAAGTTGCCCCTGATTTCCTACGCAATACGCTGAGAATTCCCGTTAGCTGAGCCAGATGTGGATTATTTTGTGCGCCGAGATGTAGACATGTAACTGTCAGTTTTGTAGTTGCATTTTGTGTATTTTGTGGT
>WNGH01000372.1_pt1 | contig 38273 bp, 38 predicted proteins | sample 5400631 | NCBI WGS metagenome assembly WNGH01 (sample SAMN13153373, study PRJNA577476) | soil metagenome | isolation source: 115 cm soil or saprolite under Garry oak tree replicate 1 | place: USA:California | collected 2016-06-15 | reverse complement strand
CCTGCTCGTGGTCCTGTTCGCGCTGCGCGCGCCGCTCTCCTCCCGGTCCCGGGGCCTCACCCTGCTCGTCCTGGCGGCGTGCGTCGCCGCCGTCGCGTTCGTGGTCGTCGCGATCACCTATGCCGGCGTGGGCATGCAGGCCTACGTCGTCGGGCTCGAGCGCGGTCTTCGTCACTCCGGAATGGGGCACAAGGCCTACATGATGGGCCAGTACTCCGAGGATGGATGGTGGTACTACTTTCTCTATGCCTACCTGATCAAGACACCGATCGGAACCCTGCTCGTCGTGGCCGCCTCGATCGCGGCCTTTCTCCTGGGCCGGCGGGTCCGTCTCAAGGACGAGCTCTTCGTGGGGATCCCGATCGTCGTGCTCGTGCTCATCACCTGCCTGTGGAAGGTGAATATCGGTCTGCGTCATCTCCTGCCGGTCTATCCTTTTCTGTACCTCGCCGCCGGACGACTCCTCGCGCGCCCCGGCGGGGCGGCAGCGGCGCGCCGACCCGGTGCGGCACGGGTGATCGCCTCGGGGGTCCTCGCCTGCCTGGCGTGGAACGTGGTCGAGGCGGCGACCATCGCCCCTTACCACCTCGCGTACTTCAACGAGCTGGTGGGCGGGCCGAGAACCTGCCGATCATCTACTGCGCCTACTCGGGGAACGGCGACCCCTGGTACTACGGCGTGCGCTATCAGTGGGCGCCCGGGTCGGGGAACCTGGACAACGCCAAGGAGCGGCCCGTGCGGGTTCCGGAGGGCATGCCGCGCGAGATCCTGGCGGTCAGCGCCATGGTCCTGCACTCGGTGCATTTCACCGACACCGAGGTGTGGGCCCCTCTGCGCCGGCAGAAGCCGATCGCCATGCCCGGATACTCCTACTTCGTCTTCGACATCACCCGCAACGCCGACGCCCACGCCTACATCGCCTCGCTCTACTTGAGCTTCGGGATGGACGATTACGCCGACTACGAGGCCCACCGCACGCTCCGTCTCGACCCGAAGAGCGCCGTGGCGCTCGCCGTCCTGGACAAGCTGAAGGAGAAGGTGACGGCACCGCCCGGCGCGCCCGGCAGTTAGCCTCAGCTCGGCGCTACCGGGGACGGTGCTCGCCCTTGGCACCGCGGCGGAGCGAAGCGAGGAGGGAGAGCGTGGTCTCGTCCATCACGCTCCCCATGGAATCGAGGGCCGCGGCGCGCTCGAGCGCCTGGAGCGCGCCGGTGCTGTCGCCCAGGCGCGCCAGGAGCAGACCGAGCCCTTTCCTGGGGAACGGGGCGGTGGGGGCCAGGCGGATCGCCTCGCGGTACTGCGCTGCAGCGTCCTGAAGTCTGCCCGACTGCTCGAGCCCGCGCGCGAGGTGGTAGCGGTAGACCGGGTGCTCCGGACGCGCCGCGATCGCCTGCCCGAGCGCGGAGATCCCCCCCCCCGTGTCGCCGGCATCCAGGAGGGCCAGACCGAGGGCGTCGAGGAGGTCCGGGTCTCCCGGACGGACGAGAAGCGCGCGCCGAAAGGTCGCGGCGGCACCCGGGTCGTGCGCTTCGAGCTGCGCGACGCCGAGATTGCGCAGGTAGTCGGCGTTCGCCGGCTCCAGCCGCACGGCCTCCGTGTAAGCCGCGAGGGCCGCCCGCGTGTCGCCGGCGGCCAGCTCGACCGCCCCCAGGTCCGTGTACGCCAGGACGCTCCGAGGATCGAGGCCGATGGCCCGGTGCAGGAACTCGCGCGCCTCGTCCCGCCGGTCGAGAGCCGCCAGACTGTGGGCCAGGTTCACCAGGTACTGCACGTTGCCGGGCTGCTGGCGCAGCGCCTCCCGGTAATGATCGACCGCCGCCGGCAGCATCTTCCGCCGCGCCAGGACACCGGCGAGGTTGTAATGCGCGTCGGCGTAATCGGGCCAGACCGCGATCGCCTTCTCGTAGGCGTCGATGGCCGAGGCATCGTCACCCCGCTCTTCGCAGGCCGCCCCGAAATTGAACAGGACCCTGACGCTTTCGGGCGCGACCCGGAGAGCCGCCTTGAAGATCGTGTAGTCATCGCGCCAGTCCCGCAAGCGCACGACGCTTTGGACCGAGAGCGCCACGACGACGAGCGCCGCTACGCACGACGCGGCGACGGCAAGTGCCTTGACGGGCGCGCGCCGCGCGGCGGCCAGCGCGGACGCCAGCGCGATGCAGACGCCGGCCGACGGAAGGTAGAGGAGCCGCTCCGCCATGATCGTGCCGATCGGGACCACGAGATTCGCGACCGGTGCGAACGCCACACCCGCGAAGGCCAGCGCGAACGCCGAGCCGGGCGCGACCTTCCGCGTCCGGGCAAGGAGAACGGCCCAGGCGAGAATGCACGCGGCGCCGACGAGAGCCCCGGGGTCGAGCGGGCCGGTGGCGGGCGGAATCGTGCGGAACGAATAGTCGATCGACAGCCGCGCGGGCCACGCGAGAAGGGAGACGTAGCGCGCCAGGACCGCGAGCGCGGTCGATTTCGCCTGCAGGAACGGCAGGTTCGCTATCGGATTGTCGACGAAATGGATGGGACCCGCGGGATTGAACCCCCCCAGGACGGCGAAGCGCAGGGCGAAGAGGGAGGCCAGGACGGCGCACGAAACGGCGTGGAACCCCCAGGCGGGCCGTCTCCGCACCACCCACAGGTCGGCGAGCAGCAGGAGCGCGGGCGCGACCACCCCGTTCTCCTTCGACAGGAAGGCGAGAGCGAACAGGATCAGCGACACCGCCGCCAGACCGGGGCGGACCACGGCCCCGCCTGCCGTATCCTCCGTCTCCCGGGCGCGCAGGAACACGAGAACGGAGCCGAGGAGGAAGACCGCCGCCAGAAGCTCCGCCCGTCCAACGATCTCGCCAAGGACTTCCGTGTGCACCGGGTGGACGGAAAACAGGAGCGCCGCGAACAGGGGACCGTCCAGGACCGCTCCAGGGCCCGAGCCCGTCCGCGGCATCACCCGCCGGGCCAGGAGGAGGACCAGGAGGGCATTGAGGGTGTGCAGGAGCAGGTCGACCAGGCGGAAGCCGAGCGGCCGCAGGCCGTGCACGGTCCGCCCGATCGCGAACGACAGGATGGTGACCGGCCTGTACAGGTTCGGCACCTGCACGTCGCCGGTGCTCCAGTAGCCGCTCCTGAAGATCTCCGGCACGTGCCTCAGGTCGGAGGTCAGCCCGTTCTGCTCGATGATCCGATGATCGTCGTGGATGAAGCCGGGACGGAGAGCCCCCAGGTTCACCAGGACGCAGACAACCGCGATGAGAAGGACCTGGCGCGAGCGGACGCTCACGGCTTCTTGCCGCCCACGTAACCCAGGGACCGGAGGTCGTCCTCCAGCCCGGGCGGCACGGGCGGCTCGTCCCGATCGTCCTTCGAGGGGTCGACCGCCACGAGATCGAGCAGGGCGCGGCGGAGGGCCTGCTCCTCCGCGGGGAACTTGCCGAGGACATTCGCCGTCTCGCCGGGATCCGACTGGAGATCGTAGAACTCCCAGATCGGACCGGAGGATTTAGCGGGGATCATGATGAGCTTGAAGCGGTCGCTCCTCATCATGCGCCACTTCCCGGCAATACCGTCGACGTACTGCCGCGGGTTCTCCCGGTAGAAGTTCCGGCCCGATTCGGAGTACGCCGGCGGCGCCGGTCCCGTGGTCCTCCCGAGCATCCTCGGCAGGAGACTCGCGCCCTGCAGTCCGGCCGGGATCGGGATACCGGCAATGTCCAGGACGGTCGGGACGATGTCGATCGTGCGCGCCTGCGCGGCGACCACCTCGCCCGCCGGCAGGGACGGCGGGTAGCTGAGGATGAGCGGCACACGCACGGTCGCCTCGTAGAGATAGGCCCCGTGCTCGAAGAAATAGTCGTGCTCCCCGAGACTCTCGCCGTGGTCGGCGGTGAGGACCACGAGTGTCGTCGAGAGGAGGCCCATCGACTCCAGATCGCTCAGGAGCTCCCCGGTCGCCTGGTCCGCGCATGCCACCTCGCCGTCGTAGTGGGCCACGGCGTGCGCGACCTCGCGCTGCGGCAGGCGCTTCTTGCCGAAGATGATGTCCCCGCGCTCCACCCCGGGCCCCGCCTCCTCATTGAACGTGTGCGGCCCCTTATACTGCGGGTCGAACATCTCGGTGTAGGGGGCGGGGGCGACGTACGGCCAGTGCGGCGCGTTGTAGCGCAGCCACAGGAAGAAGGGGGCGTCCTTGCGCTTGCGGTTCCGCAGCCATTGCGCCGCCTTGCGCGTGGCGTCGCTGTCACTCTTCGTCGGCAGGTAGACCTTCTTCCCGTTCGGATCGATGTAGATGTCCGGATCGTACATGTCGAAGTCGCGGTGCAATCCCACGTTGAGACCCTGCGTCACGGCGAACGACTCGTAGCCGTGATCCTTGAGCACGCGGGTCAGCGTGAGGCGATCCCCCAGGACTTCGTAGCTCTGCCCCTCGTAGCGCAGACCGTGCGTCATCGGATAGACCCCGGTCAGGATCGACGGAAACGACTGCACGGTGCGGCCCGCGGCCGTGATGGCGGTCCTGAACACGACTCCGCGCCGGGCCAGCGTGTCGATGAACCGGCTCGTCGGGCGCGCGTAGCCGTAGCAGCCGAGGTGGTCGGGGCGCAGGGTGTCGACGGTGATCAGCAGGACGTTCGGCCTTCCGCCGGACGCGGGCGCCGCCGGCCCGCGGCCGCAGCCGGCGAGCGAGAGGAGGAGAGTCGCCGCCACGACGAGCCGATCGAGGGTGCGGCGTGCCGAACTCTCTTTGTCAGGCATGCCGAGCGGGGACGCCGGCGGAACCGGGCACGACGCCCGTCTTGTCTCGGGGACCGCCGTAGCGTTCGTCGAACAACCGGCCCCATTCCGTTCCGCGGAAGCGGGCGATCTTGGCCCGCCCGATGGTCGGGTACCACAGGAGATCGTGGTAGAAGTTGGACGCCGCCGGCGCCCAGACGACGAGCGGAGAGTGCAGGGCGATCTTCTCCAGGAAGCGCAGCGGCCCCTTCCGCAGCATCTGGTCTCCCCAGATCACCAAGGAGCGCGACACCTTGAAATGCAGGTCCAGCCCGCTGATGTCGTCTCCGACCAGATCGATCTCGCGCGGGTCGGCCACGCCGAGCCGCTTGTCGTGGCACATCCGGAGATACGGGATCGACATCGGATCGAACCCCATGATGCGGGCCGCCACGGAATCGATCGCCACCGAATCGGCGCCGGCCAGGATGACGTTGCCGACCACCGGGTCCATGGTGCGCGGCCCCGCGCCGTTGCCGCAGACCGTGCCGTCCATCGCCGTGAAGATCCCCGGGTGCAGCTCCTTCTGCATCGACACCAGGTCGACCAGAACTTCGTGCATGTGCTTGTGGGCGTAATGGCGGACTTCCTTCAGCAGGCCGCCGAAGGAGTTCTTGATCGACCCAGTCGTGATCGCGTGTCCGTGCGTCTTCACCGTGGGCAGGTGGACGATGTTCTTGCCCGGGTACATCGCCGGGATCTGGATCCCTTCCGGGAAGATGTCGTTCAGCTTCAAAAGAGGCGTCTTGAACTTGAAGACGCGCCACTCGACCTCCGGGAGCGCCGTGAACCGGAGCCCGAGCGAATCGAGCACCGGCAGCCAGCGATTGTTCCGGGCCCCCTTCCACGGATCGGTGACCACGGTCTTGTTCTCGGCCGGCAGAATACGCGTCCGGTCGTAGCCGTCCTCGAGCATCGCCTTGAGCACCCCCTCGACCTGCCACGGCTGGCTGGAGCAGGCCGGGAAGTACTTCGTCCAGGAGAGATTGAGCTTGATGATCGTCGGGATGGCCGGGTCGATGACCGATCGATACGAGGCCAGCCGCATGAGACGGCCGTAGTCCTCGACGACCGTTTGCGGCCGGGTGCGCAGGACGGCGATTTTCGGACGGGGCATGACCGTTGGCCTCCCCGACATTATAGGCCGTAAGGCGCCACTGGGCACGGCCATGCCCTCCCGCAAGAGCCGTCGGGCCGCGTTCCTAGACCGAGGTCCGGCCCAGGTAGAGAAGGATGATGACGGTCAGGGACCAGAGGCCGACGCACAACAGGAGAGGCCGGTCGGACAGGAGGGCCTGCGTCGGGTTCCCGCCGGCCCCCTTCTGGTGGACCAGATACAGGTAGCGGAAGATTCCGTACAGGACGAAAGGGACCGTCAGGTAGAGGTGGCTCGTGCCGAGCTTCTCCTGCACCTCGGGCGAGACCGAGTAGAGGATGTAGGTCACGAGTGTCGAGGGCGTCACCACGTTGATCATCTGGTCGATGAATTCCAGCGAGTAGTCCCGCAGGCTCGACCGATGGCTCGGCGCGTTCGCGAGGGTTTCCAGCTCCTGGCGTCTCTTGCACAGCGCCAGGAAGAGAGACAGCAGGATCGTGCACATGATGAGCCAGTGGGAGATCGGCACATCGATGATCAGGGCGCCGGCGACGGCGCGCAGGACGAAACCGGAGGCGATGACCATGACGTCGATGATCACGACCTCCTTCAGCCAGAACGAATACACCAGGTTGACCACGACGTAGGCCAGGAGCACCGCTCCGAACGGCGGGGACAGGGCGAACGCCGCCATGAGCGCACCGGTGATGAGGAGGATGGCGGCGGTGACGGCGGGCAGCGTGCCGAGCGCCTTCGAGGCGATCGGTCGCCGGGCCTTGAGCGGATGCTTCCGGTCGCGATCGGCGTCGAACAGATCGTTGACGATGTACACCGCGCCGCTGGCGCAGCAGAACAGCCCGAACGCGGCCGCCGCGCGCTCCAGGGACGGCAGGAACATCAGCTTCTTGGCGAAGATGAGGGGCGCGAACACGACGAGGTTCTTGATCCACTGGCGCGGGCGCATCGACACGACGATGCCGGCCAGGACGGACGCGCGGGACGTCCAGAAATCCACGGCTCTTTTCGGCACGACTCCGTCCTCCCCGGGGGGACTGCGCGACGGCGTGAAGGGCGGGAATGTTAGCACGGCCCGGGATGCGGCGGGGATGGTAGAGTCGGCGGCATGCGAGTCACCGTCGTCATCCCGGCCCGCAACGAAGCCGCGTCGCTTCCGTTGGTTCTCGACGCGATCCCGAGGCACCTCGTGGACGAGGTCGTGGTGGTGGACAACGCCAGCACGGACGGCACGGCGGAGGCCGCGCTGGGGCGCGGGGCCATCCTGCTGCGCGAGCCGCGGCGGGGTTACGGCTCCGCCTGTCTGCGCGGTCTCGAGCACCTCCGGGCGAGGCGGCCGGACGTCGTCGTGTTCCTGGACGCCGATTACAGCGATCACCCGGAGGAGATGGCGCTCCTCCTCGAGCCGATCGAGCGCGGCCAGGCCGACCTGGTGATCGGATCGCGCGTCCTCGGAACCAGGGAACGCGGGGCGCTTCTCCCACAGGCGCGCGTAGGGAACTGGGTGGCCACGCGCCTGATACGCGCTTTCTATGGCGGACGCTTCACCGACCTCGGCCCGTTCCGGGCGGTCCGCTTCGAGGCGCTCGAGCGTCTCGGGATGGCCGATCGGGATTTCGGCTGGACGGCGGAGATGCAGGTGAAGGCGCTTCTGGCCGGGCTGCGCGTGCGCGAGGTGCCGGTCTCCTACAGGCGCCGCGTCGGCACGTCGAAAATCACCGGGACCCTGTGGGGAACGCTGCGGGCGGGGGCGAAGATTCTCTGGACGATCGGCAGAAACAGGGTGGGCTGCTTGTGGAATCTCCCTTGATGGTCGAGATCCGGTAGAATCTGGGCATACGGAGCACACCGTGAAGCTGTCCGTCGAGGTTACCGCAGCCGAAGAGCAAAAGCTGGCCGAGGAAGCCCGTCGTCTGAACGTGTCGTCCGAGGAGCTCGCCGCAGCTGCCGTTCATGATCTTTTGGGCCAGCGGGACGCTGATTTCGAGCGGGCCGCCACGCGGGTTCTTGAAAAGAACCGGGAACTCTACCGTCGGTTGGCGTAGTGCGCTACCTGACGTTGGCGGAAGTTCTCGAACTCCATCGCAGGGTCATGGAGCAGGCGGGGGGTAGTCCGGCTGTTCGTGACCTTGGTGGGCTCATCTCGGCTGTGGCGCAGCCCCGCGTGACGTTCGAAGGCCATGATCTACATCCCACAGCAGCAGATAAGGCCGCGGCGCTGTGCTTCTCTATCATCGTCAATCATCCCTTCGTTGACGGCAACAAGCGAGCTGGCCATGCGGCCATGGAAACGTTTCTCGTCATGAACGGCTACGAGGTCGTCGCGTCGGTCGACGAGACTGAGCAGGTAATCCTCGACGTGGCATCGGGCCGTATTGACCGGGAACGCCTGGCAGCCTGGTTGCAGGCAAGGATCGTCGCTCTGTAGCGGCCATGTTGCTGCGCAGCCCAACAACCCGCTGCAGCCGTCGGCGGGCGTCAGGCGCGGGGTGATTTCAGCGGGGACGTGCGCCCGCCGCCGCTGAGCGCGAGCGTCCCCGGGTCCGGCCCGGCCGGGGAGTCTTTTTTAAGAGGAGTGGCGCGCCCGGCGGCCGAACGGTTGCGCCACCACCGGGAGCCCAAGCGCCCGGACCTCGTGGGCGCTCCGCCTGGGGGCGCGGGCGGCCTCGGCCGCGGGGGACGCGTGACGCACGGCGATCATCTCGGCGGCGATGCTCACGGCGATCTCCTCGGGAGATTCCGCGCCGATCGGCAGGCCGATGGGCCCGCGGACTTCCCGCAGGTCCTGGGGGGACGCCCCCATCTGCTCCGCCCGCTCCAGGACCGTCCTGACCTTGCGACGGCTGCCGATGAGACCGACGTACGCGGCGCCCCGGCCGACGGCGTGGCGCACCGCCGCGAGGTCCGTCCTGTGGCAGCGCGTCACGACGGCCACGTACCCCCCGGGAGGTATCTCGGGAAGCCCGGCCGAAAAGTCGCTCTCGGCGCGCAGGAGACGCACCCCGCCCGGGTAGCGCTCCTCTTCCAGATACGACGGTCGATCGTCGACCACGGTCACCTCGAACCCCAGACGCGACGTCAGGTGGGCCAGCTCGCGGCCGACGTGCCCCCCGCCGAAGATGAACAGCGGCAGTGGCGGAGTCACCAGCTCGAACAGCACTCGCGCCAGCCCGCCGCACACCATGCCGGTGGCCTCGTCCCCCTGCTCCGTGAACCGGTACTCCTTTTCGAAGCCGCGCCCGGTCCTCATCGCCTCTTTGGCATCCTCGATCACCAGCGCCTCGAAGGCGCCGCCGCCGATGCTGAAGAAGGTCTCCCCCGAGTCGCACACGATCATCTTCGCTCCGGTGCGGCGCGGCGTGGATCCGTGGCTCGAGCTCAGCGTGGCGACGACGAGCACGCGTCCGCCGCGCAGGAGCCTGGCCACCTCGTCGTAGAACGCGAGCGTCACGTCAGTGTCTCGCGGCGGACGACTTCTGGCTGGTCTGCCACCAGCGCGACCATTCCTCGGGGCGCGGTCCGTACGGCTGGCCGCTCACCTGGCGCAGCGCGTCGAGCGCCACCTGCCGATTCCCCTCGTCCTTGGTCTTGAGCTGTTCGATGAGGAAGGGGACCGGCGAGGGGTTCTTGAACCGGCTGAGCTGGCCCAGCGCCGCGCTGCGAAGATCCTTGGACGGATCGGACGAGGCCATGGTCTCGATGAGCCCCTCCACGGAGGGGTCGTCCTGGAGCTGCAGCGCCGAGAGGACCTCGCTGCGCACCTCCTCGGAGGGGTGGGTCAGGAGCGCCTTCAGACCGTCGAGGGACTCGCGCGTGCGGAACATCCCGAGCGCCTGCGTGGCGGCGCGCGCCACGTCGATCTCCTGGCTCGCCGACGCCGTCTTCAGGAACGGGATCCCTTTCGGGTCGCGCAGCGCTCCCAGCGCGTAGCAGGTGGCGGCGCGGACATCGGGCGGCTGTCCATCCATCCCCTTGACGAGCAGGTCGAGGCCCTCCGGGTCGCCTCCATTGAGTGCTATCAGGTGGGCCACCAGGATGCGGCTGTCGCTCTCTTCGCTGGTGGCCTTCATCCGGATCGGGTTGTAGGGGATCATGCTTCGTTTCTCGATGCGGAGGAGATCGCGCAGCGCGGCCTTGGCCTCCGGCTGCGTCATGCGCGCCAGGTAGAGGATCGACGGCGCGCGGTGGGTCTTCACCGGGCTCTCGACCCCGCGCAGGAAGACGCCGTACCTCCCCTCGTGGATGATCTTCTCGATCTTCTCCTCGGCGTCCTGGCGCTCTTCACTGTCGTTGCTCTGGAGCTTGCTGTACAGGTCCTGGACGTCGTAGGCGGGGGCGCAGGATAGAGATGCGGCCGCGAGGCCAGCCAACGTCCACGCGACGAGCGCCGCCCGCGTCTTCATGTCCGCTCTTTCTCGTGCACGGTCGACAGGCCGACGATCTCGTACTCCCTGGTCCCGGCCGGGGTCTTGATTACCACGTCGTCCCCGACCCTGTGCCCCACCAGCGCCTTGCCGATCGGCGAGGTGACCGAGACGAGTCCCTTGGAGAAATCGGCCATGTCGGGGATGACCAGCTCATAGGTCACCTTCTTGCCGGAGTCGGCATCGACCAGCGACACGGTCGACCCGAGGGCGATGCGGTCCTTGGGGAGCGAGCTCAGATCGACGAGCGACAGATCCTTGAGCTGTTTCTGCAGCTGTCCGATCCGCGCCTTCACGAACTGCTGCCGGTCCAGGGCCGAGTGGTACTCCGAGTTCTCTCGCAGGTCGCCCATCTGAAGCGCGCGCTGGATCTCCTTGGGAAGATCGACGCGGTACTCCTTCTCCAAGCCTTTCAGCTCCTTCTCCAGCTTTTGGATCGCCTCGTCGAGCACTGGCACGCTCCTGACCGACATCTCTTGAAAGTGGCTGGAAGAGAGTAACATCCGAATTCTCGCAAAGTCAAAAAGCGGCGCCTTGCAGGAAAGGCGGGTGGGGGGCTTTCGGCCCCCGCGTCAGGGGCTGATCTTGGCGCATCGGGGCCGCATCGGGAGTATCTGTGCCCCCACGCTTCCACCGGGCCGCTCCACCTCCTGCCGCCCGGGGGTGGGCGGGCGGTCGTTAATGGGCTGACGTGGGGCCGAAAGCGAGCGGAATCTTCAACTATCTGAGGCGCTGTCGGATGGAGGCGGCGCAGGGCTTGGGGTTATACCGGCGAATCGATTCCAGATACACCGGCGCAGAATTCCGGTGACCTCGGTGGTTCCCCGTCGAACTTCATAGTCCACCACGTGCTCGTCGTCCACGAAGAAGAGGTCGGACAGATTCCCATCGAATGGGGCCGAGTTCTCCGGTGAATGCGATTGATCGTCGACCGCCATCATTGCCGGGGAGGCACGATGGACGAGTTGGTTCCGCATGACGTACAGATGGCGCTTCGCCAACCTCGGCATGCAGACAGCGATCTCCTCGGCAGTTGGTGTGGGACAATTGATGTCGCAGACTCCGGCGTACGGATAGTCCTTGCCGTGGTGATCCTTCTCCCACTGCTTCCTGCGGCTTCTGCAGTGCAGATGCCGACGTAACCAGGGAGGCTCACCCTGCTCGCCCAGTCGATAGATCCCGGAGAACACATAGCCCAGCAGCAGTCGGGCCTGTTCGCCCGGGGGAAGCCCTTTGGTCAGAGCATCAGAGAGTCGACGAGCGGAGCCATACTTAGAATCGTATTCCTCCTTCAGCCCAGCCATGTACTTCCGTAGGTCTAGCGGGGACTTCTCCTGGACATCTGCCCACTGTTCTTCCATGCGCCCACTTGCCCAAGCAGCGAAGTCGACGTGTGTCCCGCCCTCGACTAACTCGATGAGACCAATGTGCATCAAGATGAGAACTTTTCCGAACCAGCCAACATAGTGGTGGCGATCACACGCGGCGATGCTTCTCAATCCCTCGCGCATCCCGAGCACATGGGAGACGGCGAGCGCGACGGCAATGGTGGCCGGTCCTCGATGGGTCTCGAAGTAGCGTGTCCATCCGTCGTAGAGATCCTGTTCGCGACTGATCTCGTTCTCGAAGAATCGAGCAAGAATGTCGAGGTACTCGCCAACCGTGTGCAGGGCTTCAGCGGGGTCGTCCTTGTACGCGAATGGGTTTGGAACCTTCGTCGGGTCAGGCGTGAAGGTGATCACGCCCACGATTGTAGCAGCCTTCACGGCGCTCCGAGCCCGGCGAAGAGGACCGCACGAAGGCACCCCCCACCCGCGAGGGCTCGGGGGGTCGCTCTTTGGGGGGAGGGGATCCCTCGGCGGTAGATGGACTAGAATGAGCCTACGAGAGCCGAACCCTAGCCGGGGCGTTGACGGCCGTCAATCGTACCGCACACAATGATCGTGGATGAAACAGTGAGATCAGGACTCGATCCGATCAGGCGGAGCTTCAGGGTTCTGGGTATTCGATTCGGCGCATCACCCGAAGAGGTCAAGGAGGCTTACCGTGATCTCGTTAAGGTGTGGCATCCGGACCGCTTTCGGCAAGATCCTCGACTGCAGGCCAAAGCCCAGGAAAAGCTGAAAAAGATAAACCAAGCCTACGAAGTCCTGTCCGCTCACCTTGGTCCGGTCAGGGCCGCCCACACACCAGGTCCCGAGCCCCCTCGGAAAGCACCGACAAGCGAGCCCAGCGGCGCCAGCACGTCTCCCCCTCGTCCTCCTCCTCCACAAGCGCCCCCGGACGCACGCCCGGACCCGGCACCTCCACCGCCCCGGGGCCGGATGACACTGACTGTCGTTTTCTTATCAATCGGGGCTACGCTTTTTCTCTTACTCCTGCTGTTCAAGGGATGGCCACAACCAGACGCAACGGAACCAGCAGATAATCTCGCCTTAACTCAGTCCGAGGAGCAGGTCCCTGATCTGTCTTCGATTCTCAAAGTGACACTGCAGACAAAGGCTCGCAGCATCGGACCAGACGACGCAGTACCCCTCGTAGCGAATATCACCAACGTTTCGGCGGAGCGCCTGGCCATTGCACCTGCTGAACTCTTCCGAGATATCGACTTCAAGTTCGAGCCAGACTCAGGTGGCATTGGAGATCCTGTGTGGCGCAGAGGCTTCGAACGATTCGTAAGCGACGCCTCGCCGGGTGGGCCGCAATCCAAGCTGACAGTGCTTGAGCCGACCAGAACCCTGACGCGCACCTACAGTGCTGGTCGCAACCCAGCCGACCCCAAATTCCAACCAGGCACTCTCGTGATTTCGGTCAAGTACTGTCACTTTAATCCCGGTACGGAGGAAGGGACGGACGCCCCAACCGGGTGCGTTAGTTCGAACGAGGTTCGTATTACTGTCAGGACAAGGTGAGAACCATGGTTAGACTTAGCCAGAATTCAGGTCAGATCGGTGGTGGGCTTCAGGGCGAGCCGTCAAACAACCGGCTAAAGCTGTCGGCGTGCGGGAGGCCCACGCCGGAATCACGATCGCGTTCGCGCACCGCAGCTTAGCCTGGCGTTAGCTGTCCCGAGGAGAAACTCATGTCGCGTATTCACGAAAAGGTCTGCTCCCCCAAACAGGCAGCCGCCCTGCTTCTTCTGGGTCTCCTCACGGTTTCTGGCGCATGGGCTGCCGACAATTGGGGGAATGCGCCGGCCGATCTGACGATTGCCGAGTACTTGGATCTCAACTTCAAACTCGCCATGACACGATCCGAAAGCGACGCACTGAATTCGTACGCGCTGGTGAATTTCTACCCATCGTCGAATCCGGGGAGGGCCCTCGTGGTCGTTATTCAGACCTGGCACGACGAACGACTGAAACCCGGCGATCTTCGGCGAGAGATCCGGAAGGTGGGCGACGCCCTTTTGGGTCAGTTCGAATCGATGGCGGCTCTCCCTTCCATCAGCAAGCGCTGGACGATTACGGATCCAAAGGCGAACATCGTAGTGCGGCACGTGAGATACTCCGACCCGCGAGAGACGGTTAGCGTGACGATAGACGGGCAGACTCTATTCGACGAGAAGGGAATCTCGAACGCGAAGGCAGAGGTGACCGCTCGCGGTGCGATCTGGAGCTGGTGAGACAGACAGCTAACAACCGGTTGCAGCGGCGCGCGGGAGGTCAGGGGCAGATCGACGTCCGACGTCGCAGGGGTTGGAGGCGGCATGGCCAAGTTCGAGTGGTGGTGCCAGAGATGCAAGAAGTTCCGACCAGGAACCTTCACTCCCGCGAGTAAGCCTGGAGAGGATCCACCTCGGCCTGCGAATCTACTGTGTCCGATCTGTCGGACGATGATGATGCCGAGGGTCGACCCCTCACAGACGTAGTCCTCCCAGGCGATGCTGACCTGCCTTCGTCTGGACTCTCCCTTCCTCAGTAGCCGCAGCAGGCGGCCGGAGAGAGTCCACCTGTCGCACAGCCCGATTGATAACTCTTATTCACGCATCTGAATGGAGCGTCGACCGGAGGCAGTACGCCAGCCCGATCACCGGGCCAATCAGTCGGAGGCGGTATGGCGTAGAGGAATTCGTCTGTCTTGCACGCTCTGGTGCCGGGGAATTCGGCGTTGCATTCTATACTCATGCCGAAAACGTCAGATATTTCAATCGGTTTTGTGAACCCGATGAAGTGAATCTGTGGCGACGGGGGGGCGGTAGGAGACGACACACGAACATTCCCGTCCGCGTCGAGCGGCAGATTGCTCACCGCGACCGATCCGCCGACCATCTGAACCGCTGGCAGGTTGCTTACCGCCACGTTGCCCGTTACAGACTGTATCCCCGGAAGGTTAGTGACGGCGACACTCCCGCCCACCTGCTGCACTGCCGGAAGATTCCCGACCGTGACGTTCTGGAACGCAGGCAGGTTCCCGACGTTCACCGTCCCGCTCACGCCCTGCACGGACGGGAAGTTGGTGACCGTGACCGGCTGCGGGTTCTGCGACGGGGCTGCCACGACGACTGACGTTTCTGGCGCTCTCGTGGCCGCTAAGGAACTTAGGATGACAACGCCGACTAGCACGATGCCAGTGACGACGATCCTTCGCATTGTGCACCTCCGTTGGGGTTGAAAGAAGCTGCTACCTTGTACGACGATTCGGTACAGAGAGCAAGGTCGATCTGGCTCTTGCCCGTCGTCGAGGCGGTCCAGACGGTGATATAGTCACGGACCACTGGGCGACCACTCCGAGGAGGAGTGCATCAATGCGGCGAATGTTGCTTCTCTTGATAGGCTTCCACGCGCTGCTCCTCTCCTTCAGTTCGCCAGCTTGGTCGGCAGTCTTTGTGGAACCCACCACATTAGCGATCGACGAGACCATAACAGTGGGGGCAGGTAGCTATTCATACTATTCGCTTCGCCTGACAACCGGCTCCAACCTCTCCGTGCGATTGGCTGTTCAAGGCGGGCTGAACAACTCGTTGCGAGTCTGGCTTCTCGACCTTGAGAACTTTCAGAAGTTCCAAGCCAACCAGGAGTTCGCATATTTCACCGGTACAAGCGGCACAATCTCGAACCTCGCGAGCTACCGGTTCTCAGTACCCAAGTCAAATATCTATTACCTCATCCTAGACAATCGAGCCGCCTTACTCTTGCTCCGCAAGGCTTCGGTTAGAGTCTATACGACCTCAAGACAAGAGACTGATGAATCGCGCAAGATCAAGGAAGCCTACACCGCGCTCTATGACCGCTATCTCAAGGGGCTATTCGTGTTTCCCGACTTCGATATCCGCGTGGGTCTGTGCGGCACGGAAAACTCATTCTCAACGCCGGACATTTTCATCTGCATGGAACTCAACGATGCCCTATCAAAGAGTGGAGTTCCTGGTACGATTGCCTTCGTCTTTCTGCATGAAGCCTCACACAGTCTGCTCAAGGTGTGGAATTACCCACTCTACGACAACGAGGACGCCGCTGATGAATTGGCAACGGTGCTTCTCCTCCTCGTCGATCAGGAGGACATGGCACTGCAGGCCGCTCAGTACTGGGCTCAAGAGGGTTCCCAGGCAGAAGCCATTAGCAAGCTGTATGTGGATGATAGACATTCGGTCTCTCCGCAAAGAGCGAGAAACATCACCAATTGGATTTCGAGGAAGCAGGAGCTTATTAGTCGCTGGACCAACTTGCTGACACCACGCTTCACGGATGAGTGGCTTGCGAGCGTAGCCAACGATGCACACGACCCATATGTGCAGTCGGTGGCGAAGCAGGAAATGGCGACGCGCACACAGAAGAAATCTGACGGCGCGTCACCGTGAACACGAGGCAAATCATAATTCTCTGGCTTGGCGTGGCTGCTGAGATTGTCGTTTTCATCTTCCCCCCGCACGTCGCACAACTCGATCACGGGTTGTCTGGTCCCAGGGAATGGACCTGGTTGTGGTCGGAACCGTTCAGGCCACACTTCGTGGCCGAGCCTGACCAAACAACCGAGGGAGAAGAGATCCGCGAGCAGGTTAGAAGAGAGGCAGAGGCGGCACGCAGTAAGGATGCGAAGGACGTAGCGCGTAGGGGGACCAGTGACGACGTAGATGCATTCCTCCGCAGAGTCTTGAAACCGTGGTGGTCGGATCCTGACATGCTGGCCCAGCGGGCCGCTGAGATCAAAAAGCAACGCGAAGACGAACGCGACCGCCAACGATCCGCCGGGGTTTTCGAGCACTATTCGCTCGATCTGCAGATCCTGGGCATAGAGTCAGGCATCGTAGCCCTAGTCTTCGCTGCCCTCCTCTTCTCGTTTAGGGAACGTGCCCGGGCAGGATGAGCGCGCCCCGATGTAAGAGCCCGGGCCGTGGCTCCCATGATTCGTACTGGGTAAAGCAACACACGCCCATCAATCACCCCTCAGACCCTCTGCCGCAGAACACTCCGTCGCAGATCAACTAGGCCCTTCGGGCAGATGCGGACGGCCCCAGATCCGGCCCAGACAGCGAGTGACGATCCAGACGAAAGGCGGGTGGGGGGCCTTTCGGCCCCCGCGTCTCGGGTTGGGTTTATGGAAGGATTCGGGATTCTATCGATGTCTGTATATGCGCTCTATCTATGTTTCCATCTTCTTGTGATTCAAAGGCGCATATACAAACTGTCTGGCACTTAATGTAGGTCCCGATTCCCAACTGTCAAGCCCGCCGCTCGACTATCTGCGGCCGGCCCCGCGCCGTGCCCGATTTCAGTATCGTGATTTCCGGCGGAAGTTCAGGAAACAGTACGGGTTCAGCGCCAGCATCCGGTCCGCCCGCCGTTCCCCGTTCTGTTGACTTGCCCTGGAGCGTCGGCTATCATCGCCGCCTGGATTCAACTCAACCTTCTACCGAGAAGGTCCTCACCGTGGCGCAGCGCATATCCAGAAAAATCGTCATCACGGTCGTTCTCCTCGTCGCCGGATTCGCCGTCCTGTTCAGCGTCGGGCTGAAGGGGTCGCTCGTCTATTACCTGACCGTGTCCGAGTTCAAGGATTCCGGCAGGCGATCCGACCTGGGGGACAATTTCAGGGTGAACGGAATCGTGAAGGCCGGATCGATCCAGAAGCACCAGGGAGCGCCGGGAGCGCGGTTCGTCTTGACCGACGGCAAGCAGGAGCTGTCCGTCGTCTACAACAAGGAAGTTCCCGACACCTTCGTCGACGGCGCGGAGGCGGTTGTCGAGGGTGCCCTCGGCACCGACGACGTGTTCGCCGCACAGACACTCCTCGCCAAGTGCCCATCCAAGTACGAAGCCCAGAACCGGCAGCCGCGGTGACGTCACCCCCCAGAGCCGGTTAGCCGATGGCCGAGTTCGGGACGCTCTGCCTCTACCTCGCCCTCGCCACCTCGGGGTGGGCCCTGATCGCCTCGTATAACGGCGGCCGTGCCCGCCTCGGTGAGCTGGTCCTCTCCGCCGAGCGCGCGGTTTACGCCACGTGGGTCCTGGTCCTCCTCGCGGTCGTCAGTCTCGAATATTGCATCTTCACGGATCAGTTCGGCCTGGAGTATGTGGCGTCCTACTCCAACCGGGCGCTGCCGAAGCTCTACAAGATCACCGCCCTGTGGGGCGGCCAGGCCGGCTCGCTCCTGTTCTGGGAATTCATCCTGATCACCTACGCGTCGCTCATCGTCCTGACGAACCGCCGGCTCAATCGCCCGCTGCTGCCGTTCGTCGTCGCGACGCTCGCCTTCGTTTCGACTTTCTTTCTGGGGCTGGTGAATTTCATGGCCCGTCCGTTCGTCCGCCTCGCCTTCACCCCGGAGGACGGCAACGGCTTGAACCCGCAGCTCCAGAACGTGTTCATGGCGATCCACCCGCCCTGTCTCTACCTCGGGTACGTCGGGCTGACCGTGCCGTTCGCGTTCGCCATGGCCGCCCTCGCCACCGGACGCCTGGACGACACGTGGTTCCGCACCACGCGGCGCTGGACGATCCTGTCGTGGTTCTTCCTGGGAACGGGGATTCTCCTGGGAGGCTGGTGGGCCTACGTCGAGCTCGGCTGGGGAGGTTACTGGGCCTGGGACCCGGTCGAGAACGCCTCGCTGATCCCCTGGCTGACCTGCACGGCGTTCCTGCACTCGGTCATGATCGAGGAGCGCAAGAAGATGCTGCGGGTGTGGAACCTCTCCCTCGTCATCATGAGCTTCCTTTTGGCCATCCTCGGCACCTTCATCACGCGCAGCGGAGTCATCTCGTCCGTGCACTCCTTCACGAAGTCGGACATCGGCCCCGTCTTCGCGGGATTTCTGGGCCTCTGCACCCTCGTGTCGGTGGGGCTCCTGCTCTACCGCCTCCCCGAGCTGAAGAGCGAGCACCGCCTCGACTCGTTCGTGTCGAGGGAGAGCACGTTCCTGTTCAACAACCTCATCCTGGTGGGGGCCGCGTTCACGGTGCTGTGGGGCACTCTGTTCCCGATCATCTCCGAGGCGGTGCGCGGCGTGAAGATCACCGTCGGCCCGCCGTTCTTCAACCAGATCATGGTGCCGATCGCCCTGGCGCTCGTGACCCTGGCCGGCATCTGCCCCACCATCGCCTGGCGGCGGGCCAGCGCCCTGAAGCTGATGGAGAAGATCCAGGTCCCCTTCTGGTCCCTCGTCGGCGGTGCCGTGGCCCTGTACGTGGCGGGCGTGCGCGACCTCTACGCGATCGTGGCGTTCAGCCTGGGGGTGTTCGTCATCACCACGACGGTCATGGAGTTTTTCTGGGGCGCGCGGTCGCGCCAGAAGGTGACGGGGCAGAGGTTCGGCCCGGCGCTCCTGAGCCTCGTCGACAGGAACAAGCGCCGCTACGGCGGCTTCGTCGTGCACCTGGGCTTCATCCTCATCCTGATCGGCGTGACCGGGTCCTCGGCCTTCAAGCAGGAGGGTACGGCCTCCCTCAAGCGCGGCGAGAGCTTCTCGGTCGGACGCTATACCCTGCGCTTCGAGGACATGGTGAGTCGCGATTCACCGAACGCGGAGTTCATGGGGGCGCGTCTGGCGATCCTCGACGGCGGCCGGCCGGTCGGCACGCTGGTGCCCGGGCAGAATTTCTACAAGGCGGGGCAGAACCCCTCCACCGAGGTCGCCATCCACTACACCCTGCGCGAGGATCTGTACACGATCATGACCGGTTTCGACCCGCAGGAGGGGCGCGCCACGCTCAAGGCCTACCTCAACCCGCTGATCAACTGGATCTGGATCGGCGGAGGGGTCCTGATTCTCGGAGCCTGGTTCGCCATGCTCCCCGACCTCCGCGATCGCCGACGAGATGCCGAGGCGCGGCTGGCCGAGGCCGATACCCGTGCGGCCTGATCCCCGCCGCGCGCCCGCGTCACCCGCCCGCCCGGCCGCGCGGCGAATCCTCACTCTCCTGTCAGTCGCGTTTCTCGTCCCGTCGGTCCTCCCGCTGTCGTTCCGCGCGCAGGCCGCGGACCTGACGCCCCAGCAGCAGGTCGAAGGGCGACTCATGTGCTTTTGCGGCTGCTCGGATCTGACCGTGCGCGTCTGCACGTGCGGGACCGCCGACTCCATAAGGCAGGAGATCGCCTCACGTCTCGGCAACGGAGAGACTCCCGACCAGGTCGTGGCGGCGTTCGTGGCGCAGCACGGCGAGCAGATGCGCTCGGCGCCGACCAAGTCCGGATTCGACCTCGTCGCCTGGGTCACGCCGTTTCTGGTTCTCTTCCTCGCCGGCGCGGCACTCGTCGTCGTGGTGCGCCGCTGGGGCTCCGTGAGGACGTCCCCGGCGTCGCCCGGAGCGCCGCCGGCGATGGACCTCCATGCCCCGACGCCCGCGGAGGAGAGGGCGCGGGAGCGCGTCCGCCGCGAGTTGAGGGAACGACGCTGATGCTGGTCCTCGCAGGCATCGTGCTGACGCTCGCCGTGGCGGCGATCGTCCTCTCCCCCTTCGTCGGGCACGTCGCGGCGCCGCTCACCGACGGCCCCGACCTGCTCGCCCGGCTGCGTGACCTGCACGCTCTCAAGGGGGTCGCCTACGAGACCCTGCAGGACATCGAGTTCGACTACCACGCCGGCAAGATCGGCGAGCGGGACTATCGGGAGATGACCGACCGGTACACGAACGAGGCGGTCCGCCTGGTGCAGCGCATCGAGGAGATCGAGGCCCAGGTGCCCCGGCCGCGCGGCCGGCGCCCGGGCGGCACGTGATGGCGGCGGACCGCGACGGTCCTCCCGTCGTCGAGGCGCGGGGCCTCGCGAAGCGTTACGGGCCGCTGGCCGCTCTCGACGGGATCGACCTGAGCGTCCCCGCCGGCCAGGCGATCGTCCTGCTGGGAGCGAACGGCGCGGGCAAGTCCACGCTCCTGCGTCTTCTGGCGACCCTCACGCGTCCCAGCGGCGGGCGGCTGCGTCTGTTCGGCGAGGAGGTCGTGTCATCCGACGCCGGCCGCCTGCGCAGCCGGATCGGCTTCCTCTCGCACCAGACATTTCTCTACGAGCACCTGACCGGTCTCGAGAACCTGCTGTTCTACGCCCGGCTCTACGGTCTCCCCGATCCCGGGCGCGCGGCGCGCGAGGCGATCGGCGCCGCGCGTCTGTCGGACCGCCAGGAGGACCGGGTTGGCGTCTATTCGCGCGGCATGCAGCAGCGGCTGGCCATCGCCCGATCACTCCTGCACGGCCCTGAGATGGTGCTGCTCGACGAGCCGTTCACGGGACTGGACCGTGAATCCTCCGCGCGGCTCGAGGAGCGACTGCGGCAGCTTCGGTCGGCCGGCCGCACCTGCGTGATGGCCACGCACGATCTGGAGCAGGGCCTGCGGATCGCCGATCGAGTCCTGGTGCTGCGGTACGGACGCCTGGAGCTCGACGCGCCCGCGCGCGGTCTCGACTCCGCCCGCCTCGAGGCGCTCCTGGCGACGCCGTGACGTACCTGCGCGCCGTTCTTCTCGTCGCGGGCAAGGACCTGAGAGTCGAGCTGCGCAGCCGCGAGCAGCTCGTGATGCTGCTGTTCTTCGCGCTTCTCGTCCTCGTGGTGTTCAACTTCGCGTTCGATTTCACCGTCATCGACTTCGTGACGCTGGGCCCCGGCGTGCTCTGGGTCGCCTTCATCTTCTCGGGGGTGCTGGCGATCGGGCGCTCGTTCCAGATCGAGCGCGAGCAGGACCGCATCCAGGGGATCCTGCTCTCGCCGATCGATCGCAGCGCCTTCTACCTGGGCAAGGTCGCGGCCACGGTGCTGTTCATGGCGGTCGTGGAGATCCTGATCGTGCCCGTGGCGGTGGTGATGTTCAACTTCCATTTCAGCGGCCGGATCCTCCTGGCGATCCTGGCGCTTCTTCTCAACACCGTCGGTTTCGCCGCGGTCGGAACCCTGTTCGCCGCCATGACCACGAGCACGCGCCGGTCCGAGCTCCTCCTGCCGCTCCTCCTCTTCCCCGCGGCCGTGCCGGTCGCGTTGGCCGCCGTCAAGACGACGAGCCACGTCCTGGCCGGGCGCCCGTTCGCCGCCTACGGGCACTGGCTCCAGATGTCCGCCGCCTACGACGTCATCTTTCTCGCGGCGGCCGTCCTGCTGTTCGATTACGTCCTCGAGGATTAGGCGCGCCGCGCGATGGTGGTATCATCGCGGCCGGTGATGGCGAAGCGCGCGGTGGAGAGCACGGCGAACGGCACGGCCGTCCTGGCCGAGCGCATCCTCTTCATCCTCGTGGCGGTCCTCGTCCCCTACTGCCTGCACGTGGTCTTCCGGATCGTGCCGACGGAAGGGAAGATGGGGGTCGTGCAGCGCATCTTCTACTTCCACGTCCCCTCGGCCTTCGCGGGCTTTCTCGGCGTCGGCCTGTGCGCGCTGTTCAGCGCTCTCTACTTGTGGACCCGCGACCGGCGTCTGGACCTTCTGGCGCACGCCTCCGCCGAGATCGGCGTCCTGTTCTTCACCATCGTCCTGCTCACCGGACCGATCTGGGCCCGCCCGGTCTGGGGCGTCTGGTGGACGGGCGAGGTGCGTCTCACCTCGACGCTCGTCCTCTGGCTGCTCTACATGGGATACCTGATCCTGCGCCGGAGCGCGGAAAGCCCGGACCAGGCGGCGCGCTTCTGCGCCGTCCTCGGCATCGTCGGCGCGCTCGATGTCCCGATCATCTATTACTCCGTGGAATGGTGGCGCGGGCTGCACCCCAGGGTCCTGAAGATTTCCGGAGGCCAGGGTCTCGATCCGGCCATGGGAAAGGCCCTGGCGCTGTGCTCGGTCACGTTCCTTCTCTTCTTCCTCCTCCTTCTCCTTCTGCGCGTCCGCCTCGGGCGCCTCCAGGACGACGTGGAGGCCCTGACGCTGCAAGCCGGACGTCGGGCGACGACCGCCGGGACAGCATGATCGACCCGCACTTCGAACCCCTGGCCTCGGTCTTCGCTCTTCTCCTGCAGGAGCCGGCCACCGGTTTCACCGCGGAGAACGTGGCGGCGCGCCCCGATGTCGTGGAGCGCGGCCTGCGCTTCCTCAATCTGGCCTACACGGCGGTGTGGGTCGTCCTCGCCGTGTACCTCTTCAGCCTGTCGATACGTCTGCACCGCCTGTCGCGTCAGATCGCCCGTCTGAAGGAACGCGCCGGTCTCTGAGGAGGGCGCGCCGTCACGCGGAACCTTTTGCGACGGCCACCGTTCGATAAGGTGGCGCCGGCGCTTCCCCGACATGGGGCGCCGGTCTTCCCAAGGAGGTCCCATGACTGGTCGCTTCAAATCGGTGGCCGGGACGGCGCTTCTCGGCCTTCTGGTGCTGACCCTCGCCGTGACTCCGCTCGCCGCCCGGGACTCCTCCAAGGGACGCTGGCTCAAGATCCGGGTGTACGCGGACGGCTCGGCCACGCCGAGCGTCCTGGTGAACCTGCCGATGAGTGTTGTGTCCGCGTTCCTGCGCATCGCCGCACGGACCGAGGCGCACGCGACCATCCATGACTGCGGCGTGGACGGCGAGAAGACCCGGGTGCGCGTCAAGGATCTCGATCTCGAGGACGCGATCCGGGAGCTGGAATCGATGGACCCCGGCCAGGTCCTCGAGGTGCAGGAGGACGACCAACGGGTCTCGATCTGGATCGAGTGAGGCGCGCCTCCCGCGACCGCGCCGCGACACCCTCGGGGGGGACGAGTTGCCTGGTCCCGCCGCCCCCTCTATAATCCCTCCCCTGACACGGGAGAGAGGATGCTGCCCGACGACGCGCCCAAGACCATCGTCCGCGACTATTTCGAGACCATCGTCACCTGCGTCATCTTCGTCATCTTCGCGCGCACGTTCGTGTTCCAGCAATCGAAGATCCCGACCGGATCGATGATCCCGACGCTCCTCGTCGGCGACTACATCATGGTCAACAAGTTCGCCTTCGCGCCGCTGTCGTCCGTTCCGGGGCTGGCCTGGGTCGAGCACCTGCTCCTTCCGGTGCGCGACCTGAAGCGGAAGGACATCGTCGTGTTCAAGTACCCGGAGGAGCCGGAGAAGGACTACATCAAGCGGGTCATCGGGCTGCCCGGCGAGGTGCTGGAGGTGCGCAATCGGCAGGTCTACATCGACGGCAAGCCCCTCGAAGAGCCGTACGTGATCCATCGCAACCCCCCGGGCCTGAACAGCGACCAGGACAACTATCGGCCCACCCGCATCCCGGAGAACTCCCTGTTCTGCATGGGAGACAACCGGGACAACAGCAAGGACAGCCGCTCCTGGGGATTCGTGCCGCGCGATTACGTCAAGGGCCGGGCCTTCATGATCTGGTGGTCGTACGACGAGGACTCGTACGCGTGGACTAGGACCGGTTTCTTCGAGAAGATCAAGGCGATCTGGGAGAAGATCACCCACTTCTTCACCAAGTCGCGCTGGGAGCGCAGCTTCAAGATCATCAAGTGATCCTGCCGGTCGGGGCCGGCGGGCGGGCCGACTCGGCCGGGAGCACATCGACCGCGAGCGGCGTGCGGCCGTGGCCGGCCCAGGCCCGGTAGCTCGACCAGCGCCAGTCTCCCGGATCCCGCGCCAGGCCCGCCATGACCGGGTTGTAGTGCAGGAAATCGGCCCTCCGTCGCACCTCGTCCGCGTTCGCCAGGGGCAGCGTCTGGTCGGCGTCCTGCCACACCAGGCCCCGCCTTCCGGATCGCGCGTTGACCTCCCGGGCGAACCGCGATTTGAGACGCTGCACGGTCAGGCGGACGGCCCGCATGTCTCCTCCGGGCGATCCCAGGATCAGCCGGACGCGATCCGGCAGGACCACGTAGGCGTGCAGCCGGAAGCCGAGCTTGTGCCTCAGGCCGCCGAGGACGTGCAGGAACAGCGCCGTCCGCGAGGAATCGGCGAACAGCGGCTCGATGCCGTAGGTCCACAGGGTGACGAGGTAGGTCTGCGACGGTCGCGGCGGCATGATCGGCTCCCCCTCTGACCCTCCATCCCGGCTGCAGGAAGGCCCCTCCGGCGCGACTAGCAATCCCGGTGCTCGCCGGCGGATCGAATGACCGCGCGGCCTTCGCTCCGGTCCATGATCGCGGGGCGTCCGGCTGCGGACAGGCAGGTGCGAACGGATCGCCGGATTCGAACGTGCGGCCCGGCCCGGGAGACGCGTCAGTCGGCTTCGGGAACCGTGATGAAGGGGAGATCGGGTGCCGGGGCCCCGGGCGCGATGATCGAGTGCCGCCCCCGGCCGGATTCCCGCTCCGGGAAGTCCTGACGGAAATGCGCGCCGCGGCTCTCCCGGCGCCCGAGGGCGGACTCGGCGATGAGGCGGCCGACGAACAGCAGATTGCGGGCCTCGACTCCGGGGCGTGACACGGAACGGCGAGCCAGCCCCCGCTCCAGGCGCAGGACGGCGTCGAGCGCCCGGCGCAGGCCCGACCCGTCCCTCACGATCCCCGCTCCCTCCCACATGACCCGCTTCAGGGACTCGAGCGCCTCACCCGCCGCCGCCTCGTCGATCGCCAGGGCGGTCCCCGGGTCGCCGACGAGCGGTCCCTCCGGAGGCGGCGGCAGGTCGTCCCCCAGTACGGCGCGGCCGGCCCGCGCTCCGAAGACCAGCCCCTCGAGAAGCGAGTTGCTCGCCAGGCGGTTGGCGCCGTGCACGCCGGTGCAGGCGACCTCTCCCGCCGCGTACAGCCCGGGGACCGAGGTCCGTCCCCAGAGATCGGTCTTCACCCCCCCCATGATGTAGTGCGCGCACGGCGTCACCGGGATCCGATCGCGCCCGATATCCAGCCCGTACGCGGCGCACGTGGCCGCGATCGTGGGGAAGCGGCCCCGCACGAACTCGGGATCGAGGCCGCGCATGCTCAGGTAGACGCATGGGTGGCCGGTGCGGCGCATCTCGGCGACGATGCCGCGCGCCACGATGTCGCGCGGCGCCAGCTCGCCGCGAGGATCGGAGCGCGACATGAAGCGCTCACCGGCTTCGTTCTCGAGCCGCCCCCCTTCACCGCGCATCGCCTCCGACAGCAGGAAGCGCGGCGCCCCCTCCATGGAGAGGGCCGTCGGGTGGAACTGCACGAACTCCATGTCCATCATCTCCGCGCCGGCCCGGTACGCCATCGCCATGCCGTCCCCCGTGGCCTGGGGGGGATTCGTCGTCTCCTGGTACGCCTGCCCCACTCCGCCCGTCGCCAGGAGGACGGCGCGGGCCTTCAGGATCTCCGGCCGTCGTCTCGATTCGTCCAGGGCGGACAGCCCGGCGCAGCGCCCCCCGGCGAGGATGAGATCCACGGAGAAGATCCGCGGCAGGAGGACGATGCGGCTGTCTTCGGATGATTTCGCGACCAGGGCGCGGGCGATCTCCCTGCCGGTCGAGTCGCCGTGGGCGCGCAGAATCCGTCTCTTGCTGTGGGCGGCTTCGCGCGCCAGCGCGATGCGCGCCCCCTCGCGATCGAAGCGCGCCCCCCAGTCGATGAGCTCGAGGGCGCGCGCCGGCCCCTCCTCGACCAGCACGCGGACCGCCCCCTCGTGGCACAGACCGTCGCCCGCCTGGATCGTGTCCTGATAATGCAGCGAAATCTCGTCGTCGTCCGACAGCACCGCGGCCAGTCCGCCCTGCGCCTTGTCCGTGGCCGAGTCGGTCGGACCGTCCTTGGTCAGGATCGCGACGCGTCCGCCGCCCCGGGCGATCTCGATGGCGGCGCGCAGGCCGGCGATTCCGCTCCCGGCGACGATCACGTCGAAGGGCGCGCGTGTGTCGCTCATGCGCCCCGGAGTTTAGACCGATTCGCGTCGGGTTGACAGGCTTCCGGGCGGAACTGATAATGAGTGGACTGGCTCGAAAGACGCGGAGAATCGACGGATCCGTAATGCACGACCAGCCGCCCCAGGGATCGATCGACGACATTTTCCTGCCGAGACTCGTCGCCGGCCTGCATCTCCATGAGTTCGAGGGATCGCTGCGCCTGACCCTTGGCGATTCCGTCAAGGTCCTCTACTTCAAGAGGGGTGAAATCGCCTCGGCCGCGAGCAACGCCGATTCCGATCGGCTGGCCCACATCCTGATCCTGGAGGGGCGCCTCACGATCGAGCAGCTCGAGCTGGCCCGCACGCGCATGACGCCCGGGGCGTCCCTCGGGAAGACCCTGATCGAGATGGGCTTCCTGACCCCCACCGAGCTTCTGCAGGGCGCCCGCCGCCAGGTCCAGATCATCGTCGCCTCGTGTTTCACGGCGACCAGCGGATCGTACGAAATGGTCCCCGGACCGCTGCCGCCGGAGGTCACGTCCCTGGGCCTCGGCACCCGGCGGCTTCTGTTCGACTGTCTCATGCGGTCGGGCGACCGCGCCACGATCGTCCGCGAGATCGGCTCGATGGAGGCGGTGTACCGGCCGACGGACCGCCTCGAGTTCCTGCTGTCTTCGCTCAAGCTCGACTCCGAGATCGACCGGTTCGCCCGGCTCCTGAACGGCGCTGCGAGCCTGCACGACCTCAGCGGCCGCACGTCGCACGACGACTTCACGGTGGGCAGGGTCGTCCTCGCCCTCGAGCTGCTCGGCGGGGCGGAGAAGGTGCCGCCGACCGGGGAGGCGGCTCCGGTCGCCGCGGGCGGCCGCGCCATTCCGATTGTGGTGGCGACCCCGGATGCGGACCCCGCGCCGGCAACCGAGGAAGGCACCGATGACCACACGATCGAGATCGAGACGGAGGGGCTCGAGCCGATCCCGGCCGTGGAGATCGTCACGGACGGCGACCGGCCCTCCCCGGTCCCGGTCGCGGCACCGATCCCGGTCGCGGCACCGGTCCCGGTCGCGACACTGGAGGAGAGTCCCGCGCGGCCGATCGACGCGCCGGCCTTCGAGGTCACGGCGAACGAGTCGCCCGTCGTCGCAGAGCCTCCCCCCATCCCACCGGACGAACTGCCGGCCTTCACCCGGCCACCGGACGCGTTCCCGTCCGAGCCGGCGCCGCTGGCGGCAGCCGTCGGCGAGCCGCGCTGGGAGATCGATCCCGACACCGGAGAGCGCGTGCACACCGGGCCGATCGTGTTGACATTCGACGGCCGGATAGCACCCGGCTCCGCCGAATCGAAGAACGTCATGCGGATCCTTCTCGGCGCCGGCGCGGTCACGCTCGTCGTCGGGGGGGCGCTCGGCTACGTCGTCCTCCGCAACAGTGATGGCGAGCCGGCCGCCGCCTCGCGCTCCATACCTTCTCGAGCGGTTGCGACGCTGCCGGTCGAGGCGGAGCCGGTCCAGAACGCCCGGGCCGCTCCGCCGGAGCAGCGGCCCTCCGCCGTCCCCGCGGGCGCGCCTGCGCCGCCCGAGGGCAGGATGCAGGAGCACGCGCGTGAGGCTCCGGCCGAAGACGCGCGAACGGCCCCGCCGGTGGCCCGCGCCGCTCCCCCGGCGGTCGCGCAGACCGCGCCCGTGCCTGCGCCTACGACTGCGCCTGCCCGGCGGGGCGCGTCCACCGGCCGGACCGCGCTCACGTCGGATCCCGGCATCGCCTCGGCCCTGCAGCAGCTCGACCAGGGGGACGCGGCCGGCGCCGCCCGGCAGTTCGAGTCCTTCGTTCTTTCCGGAAATCCCAATCGGTTCACGCTCCAGGTGATGATCGCCTGCCAGGAGGACACCGTGAAGGGGGCGAGGACACGTGCCGGCGCGGACGACTCCCTGTTCATCCTTCCCTATTCCCTGAAAGGACGATCCTGCTACCGGGTCTGCTGGGGGGTGTATGCCGACGTCGATTCGGCGCGGGCGGCGGCCTCCGGCGTGCCGGCCGCGCTGACCGGCTCCACCGCTCCGCTCGTCGTGCCCCTGTCCCGTCTCCGGACCCCCGGATGAACGCCCGGATGAGAGTCCGGCACCGGCATGTCCTGGCTTCCCTGTCCCTCGCCCTCTGTCTCGCATCGTCGGGATCGCCGGCCGGCGCCGACGTGATCCATCTCAAGAACGGAGCGACACTCGCCGCCGACGCGTGGGAGGTGAGTGGCGATCTCCTGATCATCAGCCAGGGCGCGTCGCGGATCAGCGTTCCGCGGTCGCAGGTGGACAGGATCGATCCCGCGCCGCAGGCGTCGCCGACCCCGGCCGCCTCCGCCCGCGCCCCCGCTCCGGCGCAGAGCGCCGCGCCCCCGCCGGCGACCGTGTCCGACGAGACGATCCAGAGCGGCATCGAGGACCTGAAGCGCCGGATCGAAGACTTCCCCATGGCCCGGGCCCAGAACACCCGGAACCTCGTCAGGCTTCTCGACGATCTCGGGGCGCGGGCGCTCAAGTCGCGCGACTACGATGCCTCGCTGGCCCGGTTCCGGGAAGCCCTCGGTTACGACGCGCACGACGCGCGGGCGCAGCTGGGGCTGGCCGCGACCTATCTGCGAACCGATCAGGACATATTCGCCCGATCGACTCTCGAGCGCGCGCTCCTCGACCACCCCGACGACGCGGACCTGCACGCCCTCCTCGGCGACGTGTACAACGGGCAGGAGCGCACGCAGGAAGCCCTGGCCGAGTGGAGGAAGGCCTACGAACTGAAGCCGAACGACGCGCTCAAGAGCAAGATCGACAAGCTCTCCCGCGAGCGCTCGATCGACGGCTCCTACCGCCAGTCGGACGCGGCCCACTTCACCATGAAGTACGACGGTGAGCGCGGCGGCCCGGACCTCGGCGCGCAGATCCTCGACTACCTCGAGGGTCAGTTCCGCGCGCTCGAGACGCGCTTCGATCACTATCCCCTGCAGCCGATCATCGTCATCCTCTACCCGCAGCGGCAGTTCTACGAAGCGACCCAGGCGGACTCGAACGTGGCCGGTCTTTACGACGGAAAGATCCGCGTGCCGATCGGCGGGTTGCAGCAGCTCAACGCCGAGGCCCGGCATGTCCTCGTCCACGAGCTGGCGCATGCCTTCATCGCCGGCAAGAGCCACGGCACAGCACCCCGCTGGCTGCACGAAGGCCTGGCCCAGCGGATCGAGGGGAAATCCACCGGCACCGCGACCGGAGTCTCGCTGGCGAAGGAGTACCAGGCGCTCCCGGACAAGGAGAGCTGGGGCCAGGCGTTCTCCTACCCGAGCGCCCTCTCGTTCGCCGAATACCTCGACGACCGCGTCGGCTTTCCCGCCCTTCTGGACGTCCTGGAAACGATGGCGAAGGGGGATACGGCGGAGGCGTCGTTCGAGAAGGTCACGCGATACTCGCTCAAGGAATTGCGCCAGGCCTGGGGCGAGGCCCTGGTCGCTAAGTACTTGCAATAATCGATTCCGCGCCACAAGTTATGGTCGGACCGGTCCGCACCCCGGCCGGAGTCCGTTCGGGGCGCGGTCCGGGGGGGAGCCCCGACCGGATGAACGGCGATCTCGCGCAGCGGGCCCTGATCGATGTCCTCGCCGATGTGCAAAGGCGCCAGGCCTCCGGCGTCCTGAGGATCCAGAAGGACGCCACCACGCGCCAGATCTTCATCGACGCCGGCATCATGATCCGCTTCGCGGTCAGCACCCTGCCGACCGAGAGCATCACGGCCCTGTTCCGCACCAGGGGTGCCTTGACGGACGAGCAGCTGCGCCAGGCGACCGCGGCGAAGCTGCAGGACGAGCTCCTCGGCACGACGATCGCGCGCCTCGGGCTGATCACCAAGGAGAACCTCGCCGAGCTGACCCGCGAGCACATCCATCGCGTCGTGCTCGGCGCCCTCGCGATGCGCGAGGGGACCTACGAGTTCCAGGCCGGCGCGCTTCCATTCCGCGAGCAGCTCGACGGCGGGCTGAGCACGCCGGAAATCCTGCTCGAATGGGTCCGCGCCCTCCCGGACGCCGACGCAATCAGACGACGCTTCGGCTCCCTCGAGGCCCGCGTCAAGATGTCGCCCCGCCCACCCGAGGGATATCAGGCGATCAAGCTCAACCCGGCGGAAGGATTCATCATGTCGCGCGTCGACGGACGGACCAGCGCGGCGGAGATCTGCATGGTGAGCCCGATGGGCGAGGACACGACGCTGCGGGCCCTCTTCGGCCTCGCCCTCGCGGGCATCCTGACGATGCCCGAAGGGGCCGTGGAGATCCCCCTGCATCCGGCGGCGCCGGCGCCGCGCCCCGCGACGGCCCCTCGGACCACGGCACCGGCATCCTCCCCCGCGGTCGGCGCCGCCCGCGCGCCGACGAACGGCGGTGCCGCCGCGGCACCGCAGACCGGGACAAAGCACGGACCCTCCGCCCCCCGTCCCGGGGCGAGGCCGGGGGGCCTCGCGAAGCCGGTCGGGGCGCGCGCCGGCGCATCCCATCCGGCCAGGCGCCCCGCGCCGTCGACGGCGCCTCGGCGCGTCACGTCGCTCATCGAGCGGGTGCGGCCGGCGACCCCGGCCGAGCTCGAGAGCGAGATGCTGCAGCGCTTCGAGCAGATGCGCGATCAGGACCTGTACCAGGTCCTCGGCGTCGCCACCGGGTCTCCTTCTGACGATGTCCGGCGCGCCTATTACGGCCTCGCGAAGAAGTTCCATCCCGACAAGTTCACACGCGAGGAAATGAAGGCCAAGGCCGAGAAGGTGTTCGCCCACATCACCGAGGCGTACTCCACGCTGTCGAATGCGGAGACGCGGAGGAAGTACGACGACGACCAGGCGATCCGCAAGGGCTCCCACGCGCAGGAGAAGAAGGCGGACGGCGGCGACATGGCGCACATGAACTTCAAGCACGGCAGGGAGATGTTCGACAAGGGCAAGCTCGGTGAGGCGATCTCCTTCCTGCAGAACGCGTGCGATCAGGATCCCTCCAAGGCCGAACACTTCCATTATCTGGCGCTGGCGCAGAGCCGGAACCCGCGCTGGAAGAAGGACGCCGAGGAGAATTTCCTGAAGGCGATCGATCGCGATCCGACCAACGCCGACATCTACGCGCAGCTGGGGTCCCTGTACGCCAAGGGCGGGCTGCATTCCAAGGCGCGCGACATGTTCAAGAAGGCGCTGCAGTGGGACCCGGCCAGCCAGGAGGCGCTGGACGGGCTGGCACACGAGGACGCGGGGCGGAAGGGAATTCTCGGCATGTTCAAGAAGTAGGGATCCCCGCCGCGTTGACTTGGACCTTCCCGTCCATAGATTTGCAGCGTACGGCAGTCCGGGACGATGACGATTCCGTGATCGTGCCCGACGGTGCCGGACGGGGGACGTGGTACAGGAGATGAGCGACGACGCGTTGAATCCCGGCGCGGACAGTGACCGACCGGAGCGCTTCGGCCCTTACCGGGTCGAGGATCGTATCGGCGCCGGAGGAATGGGCGTCGTCTATCTGGCCCTGGACGAGGCGCTGCAGCGGCAGGTGGCGCTCAAGACCCTCCTGCCGGCCCTCGCCGCGGACCCCGAGTTCGTCGCGCGCTTCAAGCGCGAAGCGCAGTCCGCGGCGGCCCTGAATCACCCGAACATCACCCAGATCTATACCATCGGGCAGGAGGGGCACGTGCCCTTCTTCGCCATGGAGTTCATCCGCGGTCGATCTCTCGAGGCGATCCTGAGGGAGAAGGGGGCGATCCCGGCGGCGGAGGCGGCCGGCTACGTTCTGCAGGCGGCGAAGGGACTGCGCCACGCCGCCCAGAAAAAGCTGATCCATCGCGACATCAAGCCGAGCAATCTGATGCTGGCCGAGGACGGTGTCGTGAAGATCACCGATTTCGGCCTGGCGAAGGCGGCGCGCTCGGAGACCCAGCTGACGGCGACCGGGGAGATCCTGGGGTCGCCGGGCTACATCTCGCCCGAGCAGGCCTCGGGTGCCGCGCTCGACGCGCGCTCGGACATCTACTCGCTGGGCGCCACCTTCTACCACCTTGTGACCGGACGACTGCCGTTCGAGGCGCCGACGCCGGTGGCGATGATCGTGAAGCACATCAGCGAGCCTCTGCGCTCGCCGCGCGCCGTCAACCCCGCCGTTCCCTACCCGATCGCTTCCGCCATCCAGAAGATGATGGCCAAGCGCCCCGGGGAGCGGTTCCAGGACTACGACGCTCTCATCCGCGAGCTGGAGCGGGCGCAATCCACGATTGTGGCGGACACCGCGGGACCGCGCGCCGCCGGTGTCGTTCCTGCGCCGCAGTCGTGGAGCGGCACGACAGGTGCGGAGCTGCGGGGACGCGCGGGGCGCGGCCCGCTGCCCGGCGCCGACGAGCGACCCGCCCGGGCGGGCGGGTTCTCCTGGATGTTGATGGTGCTCGCCGCCCTTCTCGGAGTTCTCATCGTGGCGGGCGCCGTCCGACACCGTCGTTCCGCCTTCCGCGACGACCCCGGCGGACAGAGCGCCGTCGCGAGCGCCGTCGGAGAGCCGGTCCCCGGGCAGGCGCCGGTGGAGACCCAGATGAGCTACACGAGCCGGCCCGCCGGTGATGTCTTCCAGAAGGCCCTGCACCCCGGGACGTCGGTGGACGAGAGGCTGCGCGACCGTTACCGTCAGAAGAGCCGGGCGAACCTGTCGTTCGTCTCCAACGACCACTCCGTCCTTCCGGACGGCCGGATCAAGGTGTTCGGGCGGGTCCAGAACAACGGCGGGAGCTCGGCCTCGCAGGCCCGGGTGAGGGTGCGCATCCTCCTGGACGATGGCGGGATGGCAGCCGAGGGGGAGACGCCGCTCGATCCTTCGGTCGTCCCTCCGCAGGGCACCGCGACTTTCGAGATTCCGCTCGACTACCGGGGCCCGGTCGGCACGATCAAGGCCGAGCTGATCTGGGTCGAGTAGAACAGCCCGTCCCCGCTCACTGGACGGTCAGCCCCCTTCGACGGTGCGGGTGGCGCGATAGATGTAGTGGAAGCCGGAGGCCAGGGTGACGGCGAGCGTCAGCCAGACGAGCCCTTCGACCAGGACCGGCTGCTCCTGTCCCAGGTAGTTCAACAGCATCACCGTGCCGATCGTCACGACCTGGACGACCGTCGTCAGCTTGCCGAGAAATGTCGGCCGGAAGCTGGTGGTGCCCGAGGTCAGGTGGACGAGGAGCGCGATGATGACGATGAACACGTCCCGGCTGATCGCCACGATGGTCAGGGACAGCGGGATGTGGTTGGGCATGTGGAATTCCGGGACCGACTTCGGATGATCCGGAAGGGCCAGCACGATGAAGCAGGCGGTCATCAGGAGTTTGTCGGCCATCGGGTCAAGGAAAGCGCCGATGTTCGAGCTCTGGCGGTAGCGTCTCGCGATCAATCCGTCCAGGGCGTCGGTGACCCCCGCGAGGATGAACACCAGCAGAGCCCAGCCGTGCAGGTTGCCGAGCAGGAGGGTGATCAGCAGCGGGATCATCACCATCCGGAAGATGGTCAGCTGGTTGGCCAGTGTCAGCACGTTTCGTGTCCTCGCCCGGCCTGCAGCATCTCCGCCGCGTGGGCCAGGGGCCGCTCGAATCGCTCCGGGTCGGCCGGGTCGATCTCGAACCAGGCGACCCCCTCCTCCCGCCGGAACCACGTCCACTGGCGCTTCGCGTAACGCCGCGTGTTCCGCTTGGTCAGTGCGACCGCCTCGGCGAGGCTCAGCTCGCCCCGCAGGTGGCGCAGCGTCTCGCGGTACCCGAGCGCCTTGAAGGCGTTCGCGGCCTCCGCGCGGCCCGCTTCGAGCAGCCGCCTCACCTCGTCGACCAGCCCCTCCGCGAAGAAGCGATCGACGCGGGCGTCGATGAGACGGTACAGCGACTCGCGCGCCATGCTCAGGCCGACCTTCACCGTCGCGAAACGATCCGGTCCGAACGGCGATTCACCGATCAGGTCCGAGAGGCCCCGGCGCGCCACGAAGTACACCTCGAGGGCACGGACCAGCCTCTGTCGATCGGCCGGGGGCAGCCGCGCGGCGCCGGCCGGATCGACCCGCGCCAGGAGCCTGTGGAGCCCGGCCGGGCCGCGCCGCTCCGCCAGCGCCCGCAGCCTCGCCCGCAGGGCCTCGTCACGGCGTGGCGCCTCGGCGATCCCTTTCAGGAGACCTCGCACGTACAGCCCGGTCCCCCCGACGACGACGGGCAGCCGCCCGCGGCGCCGGATCGAGTCGATCGCCGCCTCGGCATACCTCACGAAATCGCCGAGAGAGAAGTCCTCTCCCGGCTCCGCCAGATCGATCCCATGGTGCGGCACCCGCCGGAGCTCGCGCGGTCCGGGCTTGGCCGTGCCGCGGTCGAGGCCGCGGTAGACCTGCATGGAGTCGGCGCCGACGATCTCCCCGCCGAAGCGCTCGCAGGCGCGCAGGGCGAACTCGCTCTTGCCGACCGCGGTCGGACCGACCACCACCAGAAGCGGCGCGCCCTCGCCGCGGGTCTGTTCCGCCGTGGCGGTGCCGCCCGTCCCCGCCAAGACTCAGGCCCCCCGGTTGCGCTGCTGATCGCGGTACTCGTTGATGGTCTCCTGCAGATGGTCCTCGCAGTAGACGCGACCCCGCGCCACGCGCCGGCCGCAGCGCGGGCAGGAGCGTCCCACGAGAGCGGCCATCCCGCGGCCGGCCATCGACAGCACGAGCCCGAGCGCCACGCACACGCCCCCGGCGATGGCGATGTTGCGGAACAGCCCCTTGTCCGGATCCCCCGCCAGGATCTGGGCCGCGGCGAGATACACCACCGACGCCACGATCAGGAGTCCGCCCAGACGGACCAGGGCCCTCGCCATCAGGGATTTACCTCCGGCTCGTGCAGGCGGACGTCCCGGAAGGCGCGCAGCACCCGTCCTTCATGGACCGTGCCCAGGGTCTTTCTCAGGACCAGGAGCTCCGCGTACAGGAGCTCGTTCAGTCCCTGGATGAGGGCGTCTCGGCGGCGGCGGCCGGGGAGGGATCCGAGGTTCTCGCGCAGCAGGCCGGGGTCCACCGTCCCGTCCCCCCCCAGGGAGGTGCTCCGAAAAAGCGCCTGATGCGTGACCGACAGGTCCCGCAGCGACCGCGCCAGCAGATGCTCCGAGATCGGCCCGACCTCCTTCATCAGGTACTGGTAGACCAGGCCGAACATGCCGTTGTAGCGCTGCAGGATTCCTTCGATGCCGTCGGCTCCCCCCTCCGGCTGGTCCTCGTCCGAGACCTGGGCGCGCATCTTCAGGCGACCGACGACGGACAGCAGGAACAGGGTGCGCAGCGTCTCCTCCGGACCGAATTCGGACAGAGCGCCGACCTGCCCGATGGTCCGCGCGCCGTCCACCAGGCGCAGGACGTACTGTTCGTGCGGCTCGAGGCCGATGTCCGGCCGGTCGCCGTCGTCCGGGATGGCCTCGAACACCCACTCATCGAACGGCATCCGTTTTCGGAACAGTTCCGGGTTGCGCACCGAACGGATCCCTTCGAGAAGCGTCTCCGTGATCGGCAGGTCGACCTCGACCTCCGCGTCCGGCGGCGCCTCCCCCTCGTGGAACACGAACTCCCCCTCCTCCCATTCGAACAGGGACGTGGCGATCTGCCTGACCTGGCGCCGGCGCTCCTCCATCAGTCCCCGCGGATTCAGACCACCCGCTCCGAGAAGGGCGCGGCCCAGCTTCTCGCCCGCGGCGGCGCGCCGCATCGCGTCGTCGCACTGCTCGCGCGTGATCAGGCCACGCTGCACGAGAAGCTCCGACAGCCTGTCGGTCGCGCGCGTGGAGGTCGCGTGGACGATCGTCTCACTGCGCAGGTACAGCCCGATCGACGCGCCGTCCGAGGTGAAGGAGAGCAATCCCCTGCGGTTGAGGACGCGCAGGAACTCCAGGATGTCCGCGCAACTGAGGGCCTTCAGCCTGCCGCGAAACTCAGCCACACCGTCTCTCTGCGCCGCGATCAGGAGCCTCGACGACCGTACGCCGGGTTCCGGGAAGGAGTCAGCGGCCGTGATTATCGTCCGGCCACAGCCAGCCGGTCAACCGAGCCCCAAGGCGACCGCGAGCCGCGGCTCAGGGCTGCGCGCGCCTCACGATCTCCACGCCGTTGTAGTAGTGGTGCAGGATTTCCTCGTACGACTTGCCGCGCAGCGCCATGCCGTACGCGCCGACCTGGCAGAGGCCGACCCCGTGCCCCCACCCCTTGCCGCTGAAGATGAACGACTCGACCTGGCCGTCCGTGCCGAACGTGCGATCCAGCGTGAACAGGTTCTCGCGGATGCCGAGGGCGGTGCGAATGCGGAAGCCGCGGATGTAGAACGTGCCCTTGCTGCCGCTGATCTTGATCTCCACCACCCGGCCGCTCACTCCGCGACGCGTCGGCTCGATGTCCTTCAGCGTGCCGGCGTTGAGGCGCTGCCCGATGAGGTTCTCGAGCTCGGTCCGGGTGTAGCGCTGCTCCCACCTGTAGGCGGTGGAATAGCGATCGTCGCTCACGCCTCTCTGGTTCGCGATGACCTTGAGATAGTCGACGGCGCCGTCGCGCGTCGTGTGGTAGACGATGCGATCGCCGAGAACAAGGGGCAGGCTCGGCGCCGGATAGGACACATCGCGGAACGAGCGGAACAGGGCGACGTCCGACTTGATGGGCAGCGACTGCACGTCCTGCTTCACCTCCAGGAGGATCCGGTCGCCGTCCCAGCCGCGGTAGGTCGCCTTCACCTGGCCCAGCGCAGCGTAGTAGTCGAGGATGCGATACAGCGAGCGCAGCACGAGGCCGCGCGAGGGGTTGTGGTGCGGCCTCAGGGTGTTGTCGTGGAACGGCTGCAGGATGCCCTCCAGGATCAGCATGGCGTAGGGCCGCTGCGCCTCCTTCGGCACCTCGTCGCGATCCTTGAAAGCCAGGAGATACGGCAGGTCCTGCTCGTCCAGCGACAGCTGCAGCTTCTCGTTCCAGCCCAGCGAGCGGATGAAATATCCCGCCAGTTCGTGCATCTGCGGCGTTCCCTTGAGGCCGTCCTGGGACGGGGTCTTCCCCACCAGGCCGAACGCGGACGTGCTCCAGCGTTGGACCTCCTCCGCGTCCGCCTGGACCATCAGGAAGGCGCGGTTGAAGGCCTCGCCGCCGACGATGCCGAGGGTCTTGAGAAGCGTGATCTCCTCGTTCACCGGCGAACCGTCCTCCAGGAGGACCGGGTCGATCCAGGATCGCCCCGCCACCGTGCGGCTCTCCGCCTCGACCTCGGGGTAGCACGCCACGCCCTTCAGGTACGGCCCCTTCTCCTCCGGAAAGACGAGCTGACCGTCCTCGGTGTGGCCGCCGCAGGTCGACGTGTAGAGCGCGTTGATCGGACGGCCGCCGTAGGTCAGGATCATCCCGCGCGTCTCGTCCACCGCCTGGTCGGTGAGCGGATGCTCCGTCCCCGCCCCCTTGTAGACCTGGCACTGCGCGCTGTCGCACACGTCGAAGCCGTCGTCGCCATACACACCCAGGTTGGCGACGATGTAGGTCCGCGCCGCCACCGCCTGGGCCTTGAGCGCCTGCAGCTCCGGGTAGACGCCCGGACCCATTTCGTTCGGGACGACACCGCGCAGGTAGTCCTCCATGTCGAGCTCGTTGATCAGTTGGAGGTTCCCCGCCTTGCCGACGCGCGCCTCCAGCTGGCCGCGGTACAGGTTCTGATCGACCCGCAGGAGCGCCCCGGGGCGGGCCGGCTGGATCAGCACGCGATCGTAGCCCGTGAGAAAGTTGCGCCAGCGATCGTCGACCAGGCGGACCCGCAACCGCCCGCCGACGGTGCGCCCCTCGTCCGAGATCCA
>WNGH01002202.1_pt1 | contig 38538 bp, 31 predicted proteins | sample 5400631 | NCBI WGS metagenome assembly WNGH01 (sample SAMN13153373, study PRJNA577476) | soil metagenome | isolation source: 115 cm soil or saprolite under Garry oak tree replicate 1 | place: USA:California | collected 2016-06-15 | reverse complement strand
GGTGCGGGTCAGCGCGCTGGCCTCGGCGGCCCGGGAGATGCCGAAGTCGATCAGCCGGGGGCCGTCGGGGGCCAGCAGCACGTTGGCGGGCTTGAGGTCGCGGTGCACCACGCCCGCGGCGTGGACGGCGGCCAGGCCCTCGGCCAGGCCTTTGGCCAGGGCCAGGACCGAGGCGGCGGGCAGCGGCCCGTGCCCGCTGACCGCGTCGGCCAGCGCGGGGCCGGGCACGTACGCCGTGGCCAGCCAGGGCACCGGGCCGTCGGTGTCCGCGTCGATCACCGGCGCGGTGAACATCCCGCTCACCTGGCGCGCGACGGTGACCTCCCGCCGGAACCGGGCCCGGAACTCGGGGTCGGTGGCCAGGTGAGCGCGGATCACCTTCACCGCCGCCGGCCGGCCGGCGGGTGACTGGCCGAGGTACACCTGGCCCATGCCCCCGGCGCCCAGCCGCCCGAGCAGCCGGTACGGCCCGATCAGCTGCGGATCCCCCGGCTGAAGCTCATGCATCATGACCATCCCCGTCCCTCACCCCGAGGGCGCTCGGCGCGCCCCGCACTTAATAGCCACGCAGCCCGGCGCCCGCGGGTTCAATGCACTCCTTGACGCTGGACCATGCCACGCGGGAGCCTTATGGCATCGGCGGCAACGGTGGCGCTACCCGGGAGGGGTCATGGCCTGGCAGCTGGAGGGCAACTATTTCGAGTCATGCTCGTGCGACGCGATCTGTCCGTGCACCTGGTCGGCGCTGACGGCGAAGGCCACCCTGGACCGGTGCCGCGCGCTGCTGGCCTATCACGTCGCGTCGGGGGAGATCGACGGGGTCGACGTCAGCGGCCTGAGCTTCGCCTTGTTCCTGGACACGCCGCCGGTGATGAGCGAGGGCAACTGGCGGGTCGGCGTCTTCCTGGACGAAGAAGCCTCCGACCGCCAGGCCGAGCAGCTCGGGATGGTCCTGTCCGGGCAGGCGGGCGGTCCGCCGGCCATGCTCGGCCCGCTCATCGGCGAGATGCTCGGCGTGGAGAAGGCACGCATCACCTACAGCGAGGACGGCCGGGGCCACCACGTCAGGATCGGCGACGCCATCGACGTCGGCGTCGAGGACTTCGTCGCGATCGAAGGCCAGGGCCCGGTCCAGCTGGCCAACGTGTTCCACCCGTCGAACACCACGCTGACGGTGGCCCCGGCGAACGCCGCGCACCTGTCGACGTTCGGGGTCGACTGGGGACGTGACGGGCAGAGCGGCTTCTCCGCGCCGTTCTCCTGGACCGGGTGAACGGCCGGCCTGCGTGAGCGGCGTCACGCCGCTGGCCCGGCCGGCCCTGGCCCGCCGGGAAGCCGCGTTCCTGCTGATCGCGGCGGCTGGCGCCTGGGCCGCGACGGTCGTCCTGGCGCGCGGGATGGCCGGGATGACCGGCACGATGGGGCTGGCCCTGATCGCGTTCGTGCCCACCTGGACGCTGATGATGTCGGCGATGATGCTTCCCTCGGTGACCCCGGTGGCCACCTTGTATGCCCGGACCGTGCAGGGCAGCCGGACGGCGCGGATCACCGGCCTGGTCCTGGGCTACCTCGGCGTATGGGCCGCCGCGGGCCTGCCCGCATACGGCCTGGCCTGGCTCGCGGGCTGGCTGGCCGGGCGGCACCCGGGGGCGGCGCACATCGCGGCCGTGGCGGTCTTCGCGCTGTGCGGGGCGTACCAGCTGAGCCCCCTCAAGGACCGCTGCCTGGCGCACTGCCGATCCCCGCTGGCGCTGCTCCTGCACTACGGCTCGTACCGGGGCAGGCTCCGTGACCTGCGGGTCGGCGTCCACCACGGCGGGTTCTGCCTGGGCTGCTGCTGGGCGCTGATGGTCATCCTGATCGCGGTGGGCGTGATGAACGTGGCCGCGATGGTGGGGCTGGCGGCCCTGGTGCTGATCGAGAAGACCTGGGCCCGGGGCCCGCTGGCAGGCCGGCTGGCGGGCGTCGCCGCCCTCGCCCTGGCGGCGGCCACGATCTGGTTTCCCTGGCTCGCCTCGGGCCTGCACGCCGCGCCGATGACGCCGATGACGATGAGCTGACCGCGCTCAGGGCGCGAGCTCCAGGTAGGACACCCCCGGCATGGGCAGTTCGAAGGCCAGCTCAGCGAGCCCGCCGCTGACCCGGGCCGACGGGACAAGCTGGTCGAGCGTGTTCAGCTCCCGCAGCTCCCGCCACTGGCCTCGCCGCGGCCAGGCGGCGCCGTCCCGCAGCTTCTCCCAGGCCGGGACGATGTTGGAGTGCTCCGCGTCGATGCGGTAGTGCCGGACGGTGCAGGACGGGCCCAGCCGGACCCGGACCAGCACCTCGCGGTCGAGCCGGGCGTCCCCGGCGATCTTGCCCTGGTCCAGCGTGCCGTTCCAGACCAGGATCCCGGTGCGCCCGTCGTCGTGCCGCGCGGCCAGCGCCTGGACCAGGCCGCCGGCCCCGTCACCGCGCAGGGCCACGCTCAGCCGGTGCCGCCCCAGCCCGGCGAGCAGCCGGAGCGCCCAGTAGCGAGGCTTGCGCAGGTTCCCCACCGACAGCAGCCCGAACCCCCCGTGGAACAGCTCCGGCGGCGCGCCGAGCTCCTCGAAATGATCCGAGGCGACCCAGTGCGACAGGGCTCCGACCCGGTCCAGCGCCGACGCCATGCCGCGGAGCAGGAACGCCGCGGCGAAGACGGTGTCGCCGACCGGGTTGAAGTGGGTCGGGGTAACGCCCCACTCGGTCCACCACACGGGGAGCTCCCCGGCCCGCAGGTCGAGCGGCACGTTGCCGTAGACGTGCGAGGACAGGAAGTCCACCGGCGCGCCCGAGGCGGCCGTGTGCGCCAGCAGCTCGCGTGTCCAGGCCGCCGCCGCCGACGCGGGCCCGCCGACCCGCAGCCCGGGGTGCACGGACTTCACCGCGCGCGCGGACACGTCGTACAGCCGGAAGTACTCCTGCTGGGTACCGGACCAGAACACGTCCAGGTTCGGCTCGTTCCATACCTCGAACGCCCAGCCGCTGGTGACCTCGTCCGCGCCGTACCGCTGGATCAGGTAGCTGGCCAGGGCGGCGCACAGGTCTCCCCAGCGGTCCCAGTCCGCCGGCGGGGAGATGACCGCCTGGTAGCTGAAGACCGTCCGGCCCGGGTCGCGGGCCAGGTCCCGGGGCATGAAGGAGAGCTCGACGACCGGCCGCAGGCCGAGGTTCATCAGCTCGTCGTAGACCCGGTCGACGCCGCTGAAGTCGGGCGGCCGGCCTTCCCGGTAGACGCCGAGGTCGTCGCAGAGGATGCCGTGCGCGCGGACGGCCCGCACGCCGAGCTCGTCCCGGGCGATCCGCAGCGCCTCGCGCAGCTCGGCGCCGATCGCCCGGCCGCCGGTCCGGTCCCGGCTCAGCAGGTAGCTCAGGTGCTCCGAACCGATCATCGGCTGCCATGGCCGGTCCAGCGGACCGGTTACCTCGCCGACCTCGACCGTCACCACGCCGCCCAGGCCAGGCAGCGGCGCCGCCGCGACCGGCGCGGACAGTGGCCCTGTCTCGCCGGCGACCGCCGCCACCGCGTACCAGGCCGCGCTGCCGTCGCCCGTGGTGTCGGCGTACGGGCCGGCCGGGACCGCGAGCACGTCACCGCCACCGTGGTCGAGCGGCTCGAACGGGCCCGCGGCCCGGGCCGCGCGGTGGACCAGGTAGCCGGCCGCGCCGGGCACCGGCTCCCAGTCCAGCGTCACGAGCCCCCGGCCGGGCGCCGCACGCAGGCCGCCCGGCGCCGCCAGATTTACCCCGAACGGTCCGGGGCGCGTGCCCCCGCTCACCTGTCAGCCGGCAATCGACATCGTCTCCATGGCGAGATACGTGTGCGCGGCCCAGGACACCGGGTCGCTGGCGAAGTCGCGCTGCAGCGCGCGGTCGCGGAGCGCGTTGTCCAGTGCCGCCATGATCATCGACTGGTCGAGCACGAGGTCCCGGTGCCCCACCGCCCCGGTGCCGGGGTTGACCGCGTCGAAGAAGCCGTCCGCCCCGTAGACGCCCGGGTACCGGGTGCGCAGCGCGGTGATGTTGGCGTAGGCCTGCTGCGGCGCGACGTCGAGCGCGAGGAAGGACGCGTGCGGCGTCACCACGTCCTCGGTGGCGCAGCCGTGGCACTGGGACAGTCCCTCGTTCGGGTGGCTCGCGTTCGCGCCGGTGCCGTAGTAAGGGAACGCCAGGCCTTCGACGCCATACCCGCCGTAGCCGCCGGTGTCATCCGGCGTGCTCGACGGGGACATGCCCCAGACCGGATCGTGCAGTTGCTGCGTCGCGTACGTGATCTGCACCTGGGCCGTGCGGGCGTCGGCGAGCCCGAAGCTGCGCGTCCCCCAGCTGGTCTCCGGCACGACCTCGTCCGGCATCAGCCCCTCGAACATCCCGCCGGCGAACGTCGGGATGAACGTCGGGCCCGAACCCGGGTAGGTGTAGTGCCCCTCCCACACCGGGAATTGCCGCCCGGACCGCGGGTCGGTGTAGGTCTGCCAGGAGCCGGCCATCGGCCACTGCCCCTGCCAGGAGAAGTCGGGGTCGCTGGCCTGGCAGTCGGCGAACGGCGCCGGCGGCGGCAGTTCCCGCCAGCTGCGCCACCACACGTTGCCCGGCATCTGGTGCAGGCCCATGCCGATGTAGGCGGAGATCCGCGGGTCGCTGTACAGCGCGCCGTTGTGATAGTAGTGCGTCCAGTTGTCGCCCTGATCCGGCGGCAGCCCGGCGTAGTACCCGCCGAACATCTGGCCGGTCGGCTGGTTCCCGGTGATCGCCGGGTTGACGTTGCAGTGAGTTTCGGCCCGGGCGTCGTAGAAGAGCCCGAAGTTCATCGGCGCGATCAGCCTGTTCACCAGGCCGGCCAGCGCGGGCATGGCCTGCCGGACCACGATCAGGCCCGAGGCGTACCAGCCGTTGTCCACGTTGGAGACGAAGAAGCAGTTGTCGAACGCCGGGGTCGTCTCGGCGCAGTCACCCTGTCCGGGGTTGGTCAGCACGTTGCCGTTGGTGGTGTCGTACCACTGGTACAGGAAGCCGTCGAACCGCTTCAGGTGCGACACCTCGGTGAGGGTGGCCTGGATCCTGGCCCGGGCCTGCGGCTCGCTGACCAGGCCGAGATCCCGGGCCGCGACCACGGCCCACAGGTACACCCCGATGTTGGCGGAGGAGGTGTACCGGCCGAAGCCGGTCGGGGTGGCCGAACCCCCGGCGAAGGTGATGTTGTCCATCGGCAGGCTGGTCGCCTGGTCGACGTCCGCGCCGTAGAACTTCCAGGTGTCCCGCGCGATGGCCAGCAGGTTCGCCCGCTGCGACGGGCTGAGCCCGCCGTACTGGCTCACCTGGTTCCCGCCCGCGCGGGCCGTACCGGGGGCCAGCAGCGCGACCACGACCACCATGACGACGGCCCACCAGTGTCTCCGGGCTCTCATCCGTTCCTCCTTGTCGCCCCCCTCCTTCTCCTATTCAGGGCAGCCGCAGCTGCCCCTGAGCTCGAGGCGGACGGGCAGCTCCACCGTCCTGCGCCGCCGGGCGGTGCCGCCGATGCGGTCCGTGAGCATCGTCACCGCGGTGTCGCCGAGCGCCGCCATCGGCTGCACCACGGTGGTGAGGCTGGGCCGCAGGTGACGGCCGAGCCGGATGCCGTCGAACCCGGTCACCGCCACGTCGCGGGGGACGCTCAGGCCCGCGTGCTGCAGCGCCGCCATGACCCCGATGGCCATCTGGTCGTTGGCGCACACCAGGGCACGCGGGATCCGTCCGGTGCTGAGGATCCGCTCGGCGACCCGCCGGCCGCCCGCGGTGGTGAAGTCGCCGTAGTAGATCAGCACGTCGTCGTGCTGGCTGACCAGCCCGGCGGTGGCCCGGCGGAAGCCGTCGAGCCGGCGGCCCGAGTCCGGCGAGTCGGGCGGGCCCGCGATGAAGCAGATGTCGGCGTACCCGTGCACGTCCGCCAGGTGCGCCGTCACCTGGTACGCCCCGGTCTCGTTGGCCACGGTCAGGAAGTCGATGGCCCGGTCCGCCGGGCTCCCGTCCGGGGCCTCCTCGGTGGCCAGCAGCACGACCGGGATGCGCGTCGCGATGTGCTCGATCATCGCCAGCGGGGCGGTACGGGCCAGCACCACCAGCCCGTCGCACCGTCCCGCGATGCTCAGCACCAGGCCGCTGTCGTCGCGGTGGTGGCTGGCCGCGATGAGCACCGCGTACCCGCGGCGCCGGGCGGCCCGTTCCATGCCCCGGATCACCTCGTCGTACCAGTACGCCGCGTCGCCCTGGTCCTCGTCCAGGTCAGGGAAGCACAGCCCGAGCACGCCGGTGCGCCGCGCGGCCAGATCCCTGGCCGCGCCGCTGGGTACGTAACCGAGCTCGGTGACCGCGGTGAGCACCTTGTCCCTGGTCCCGGGGAGCACCCGCTCGCGCCCGGCCAGCACCCGCGACACCGTGGCCGTCGACACCCCAGCGAGCCGTGCCACCTCGTAGACACTCGGCTTGTCCCGCACCGGGGAGTCCTCTCATGTATGCGCATACGTATGCGCATACACGATCATCATCCGACACCAGCCCGGGCGGAAGCCGCCCACACCTCTGTTATCAGTTTGTTATAAAACAGCGGCGCGGCGGCGCCGAACGGTTTGCGGCGGTTGCCGGGATAGATCGCCGCGGCCGGGGAAGACGCTTGCCAACGCGTTCGTCCCTGGGAGGCCGTGCATGACCGAGGTTGAAGGCAGTCGGCGTCTGGAACTCGTCCGGACCGCCCAGCAGCAGTGGATCGAGGCGCTGACCGATCTGGGCGGCCGGAACACGCTGCTGTACTACAAGGACAGGCGCGCGGGCACGCTCGACCTGGCGCACGCCGACCCGGAGGCCCTGGACCGCTTCGCCCAGAGCGGCTCCATCAGGCTGACCAGGCTGTTCAAGGACGCTGACCTGCGCGCCGACGCGATCAGGCGGGTCCAGGCCATCCACCGCAAGGCCCGCGAGCTGCTCGAGGAGCGCGGCATCAGGGCCGGCTACCTCGCCACCGGCATGGCCCGCTGGGACGAGTTGTTCCTCTCACCTGCCGCGCCCGTCCTGCTCCGCGGGCTCACGATCACGCCGACCCGGGCCAGATACGACGACTTTGAGCTGGTGCTGGACGACGAGGAAGAGGTCAACCCGGTGCTGGTGCACAAGCTCACCAGCGTGTTCGGGGCGGAGCTGGCCAGGCTGACCTCGCAGAACGCGTTCGACCAGCTGTACGCGGCCGCGGCGGCGGCCGAGGTGCCGGGGTTCGAGGTCACCGGCCGGCAGGTCATCGGCACCTTCACCTACGCCAAGCTGCCCATGGTCAGGGACATGGAGGCGGCGGGGGAACTGCTGGCGGAGAGCGACCTGGTGGCCGCGATCGCGGGCGACGCCGAGGCGCAGCGGCTGGTCGCGGCCGAGCACGCGGCCCGTGAGGATTCCGATTCGCCGGATGACGACTACTCGGTCCTGGACGCCGACTCCTCGCAGCGCCACGCCATCGATACCGTGCTGGCCGGGCAGAGCCTGGTGATCCACGGGCCGCCCGGCACCGGCAAGAGCCAGACGATCGCCAACCTGATCGCGGCGCTGGTCGCCCATGGCCGGAAGGTGCTGTTCGTCGCGGAGAAACGCGCCGCCATCGACGCCGTGCTCTCCCGGCTCAAGGGCGTGGAACTCGGCGACGTCGTGCTCGACATCCACGAGGGGACCAGGGACAGGCAGCGGATCGCCCGGGACCTCGGCGCCGCGCTCGACCTGGCCGGCCAGGCCGCCCCGCCGGACGTCGGGCGGCTGCGCCGCCGCCTGGTCGACCGGGTGCAGCGGCTCAGCAAGCACGTCAGCGCGCTGCACGATGTGCACGAACCGTGGGGCCTGACGCCGTTCGGGGTCCAGGCGGCGCTGCTCGGCATTCCGGCGGCGGCCAGGACGAAAGCCCGGCTGCCGGCCCCGGAGCGCCTGGATTCCGAAGCCGCCGAGGTCGTCCGCGACGAGTTCAGGGAGTTCGCTCACCTCGGCGGATTCACCCTGCGGCCGTACAGCACCCCGTGGTACGCCGCCCTGATCCGCACCGCCGCCGACGCGCACCAGGCGCGCGAACTGGCCGGCACGCTCGACTCCGAGACGCTGCCGCTGTTCGCCCACCGGCTGGAGGCAGCCCGGACCGAGAGCGGGCTGCGGCGGCGGCAGGACTACGCCGAGCAGGCCGGGCTGATGCGGCTCTACGCTGCCATCGGCCGGACGCTGCGGACCTTCGATCCCGCCGTGTACGCCGCGTCGCCGGAATCGCTCGCGACCGCGACCGGGGACGGCGGCGGCGGGCTCGGGCTGCTCGAACGGCGGCGGCTGCGCGCCCAGGCCAGGTCGCTGTGGCTCGCGGCGGACAAGCCGCCCTGGGCGGAGCTGAACGCGGCGCTCGAGGCGGCCGCGAGCCAGCTGGCGCAGTGGCGGCAGCTCGCTGAGGCCGAGCCTAGTGGCCCGCCCCGGCTGCCGTCGGGTTACGGGCCGCTGACCCAGGTGCACGCCGAGGCCGAACGCCAGCTGGCCGCGCTGCGCGCGTTCGTCCCGGCCCTTCCCGCCGCCGGGGCCGGTGTCGCCGGGGCCGGCGCCGCCGGGGCCGACGCCGCCCGGCCGGCCCGTTCCGTCGACGCCATGGTCCGGGCGCTGGCCGCCGACCAGGACACGCCGTGGAAGCTGCCCCGGCTGTACGAGCTGGCGCTGCGGTTCGACCGGATGGGGATGCGGCCGCTGCTGGACGAGCTGGCCCGCAAGGAAGCGGACGGGGACCTGGCCGCCGCGGCCTTCGATCACGCTTGGTACTCCTCGATCCTGGACCAGATAAGGGTCCGCGACCCGCGGTACGCGGCCGAGCGCGGCGGCGCGCTCGACGAGATCGCCGACGATTTTCGGCACCGGGACGTGGAGCACCTGGCCGCGAACCGGTCGCGGGTCCGGCGGACCTGGGCCGAGATGACGCGCGACGCCGAGGACCGGCATCCACTGCAGGCCCGGGTGATCCGCAAGCAGGGCGCGCTGCGCCGCGGCCACCTGCCGCTGCGCCGCCTGCTGGACCAGGCGGGCGACGTGCTCTTCGCGGTCAAGCCGTGCTGGGCGATGTCGCCGCTGATGGTGAGCCAGGTGCTGCCCGCCGCCCGGCTGTTCGACGTGGTGATCTTCGACGAGGCCAGCCAGATCGTGCCCGCCGACGCGATCCCTTCGATCATCCGGGCGCACCAGGTGGTGGTGGCCGGGGACGACCACCAGCTGCCGCCCACCAGCTTCTTCCGCCAGTTCAGCGACGCCGTCGAGGACGAGGACGACGACGAGACGGTGTCGTTCGGGGCCGGGTTCGAGTCTGTGCTCGACGCGCTCCGGCCGCTGCTGCCGACGGCCCCGCTGAACTGGCACTACCGCAGCCGGGACGAACGCCTCGTGGCCTTCTCCAACGAGCGCATCTACGGCGGCGCGCTGACCACCTTCCCCGGCGTGCTCCGCGACGACTGCCTCCGGCACGTGGTGGTCAAGCAGGACGGGCGGCCGGGCCAGGAGACCTCCGTCGCCGCCGAGGTGGACAAGGTGGTGGCCCTGGTCCTGGAGCACGCCCGCATGAGGCCCGGGGAATCCCTGGGCGTGATCGCGCTGGGCATCAAGCACGCCGAGCGGATCGACCAGGCGCTGCGTGAGGCGCTGGCGTCTGCCGAGCCCGAGGTGGAGGAGTTCTTCGGGGACGATGTAGCCGAACCCTTCTTCGTCAAGAACCTCGAACGCGTGCAGGGGGACGAGCGGGACGCGATCATCTTGTCGATCGGCTACGGCAAGCACCCGGACGGCCGGATGCGGTACCAGTGGGGGCCGCTGCTGCGCGACGGCGGCGAGCGTCGCCTCAACGTCGCCGCCACCCGCGCCAAGCACCGGCTCACCGTGGTCAGCTCGTTCTCCAGCCACGATGTCGACCCGGACCGCCTGACCAAGGCGGGCGCCCGGCTGCTGGCCGAATACCTTGACTATGCGGGCTCCGGCGGGACCCCGATGGCCGCCGCGGGGGCCGAGGCCGCCGACCCGTTCGAGGCGTCGGTGCGTTCGCGGCTGGCGGAGTACGGCATCACCGTGGTCCCGCAGTACGGCGTCGGCGGCTACCGCGTCGACTTCGCGGCCGCGCATCCCGACGACCCGTCCCGGATGATCCTGGCCGTGGAGGCCGACGGGGCGTCCTACCGCGACTCGGGCAGCGTCCGCGACCGGGACCGGCTGCGCAAGGAGCACCTAGAGCGACTCGGCTGGAGCTTCCACCGGCTCTGGTCCACCAACTGGTTCCATGACCCCGACGCCGAGGTGGCCAAGCTCCGCGACCCAGCGACCCCCACGCCCCCAGCGATCCCCACGCCTGTTCCCCCACAGGCCTCAGGGGTCGTCGCCACCAGGCCCTCCGCGTCTCCGGACAAGCTCTAAACACCAGATCGTGGATCGTTACACCCGCTATACCGGGTGTAACGATCCACGCTGATGACAGGCAGGCGGCCCGCGGTTACCGTGAATAGCGACTGACGTGCGATGGAGGTGGACACATGACAAACCGGGCGCTGCTCCTTGTGGACATGCAGAACGGCTTCTGCCATCCAGACGGCTCGTTCAGCCGCATCGGCCGGGGCCTGGAGGGCGCCGAAGCCGCCGTCCGCAACGCCGCCATCGCGGTCGCCCAGGCCCGCCAGGCCGCGATCCCCGTGGTGTTCACCCGGCACCTATACCGGCCGGGCCGCGCCGACGAGGGCGCGGAGCTGATCAGGAACAGTCCGGCCCTGGCGGGCATCAACGGCCTGGCGGCCGGTTTCTGGGACGCCGACGTGGTGGACGAGCTCGGCTGCGGGCCCGAGGACCTCGTGGTCGACAAGGTGCGCTTCGACGCCTTCCAGTGGACCTCGCTGGAGCCGCTGCTGCGCGGCCTCGGCGTCCGCGAGCTGGTCGTCTGCGGGGTGGTCACGAACCTGTGCGTGGAGACCACGATCCGGTCCGCGTTCATGCGCGACTACCCGGTGACCCTGCTCGCCGACTGCTGCGCGGCCAAGACGCGCCGCCTGCACGAGCTGTCCATCGAGGTGCTGACCAGCTACGAGCTCGCCGAGATCGCCCGCGTCAGCGAAGGCTTTGACGTCGGCCGAGCCCGGGCCCCGATCCGGGCCTGAGGCCGGCCCGGCTGGCGCCAAGCCGGGCCAGCAGCCGCCAGCCGAGCAGGAACAGGCCGAGAAACGCCAGCGCGACCAGGATGAACGCGAACGCGGTGCCCTGCCCTGACACCACCCGCAGCACCATGCCCAGGGCCACCGCGCCGAGCCACGCGCCGACCCCGGCCGGCCATAGCCCCAGCGGGCGCCGCCAGGCCCGCACCGCCAGCCAGCCGCCCGCCAGCCCGGCCAGGAACGGCCACGCCGTCGACGCGAGGCCGGCCAGGCTCTCGCCCTTGGTGTGGCTGGCCCGGCCGATGACCACGAACACGAGAACGCAGCAGCAGTCGAGGATCGCCGCCAGCCGTACCGTCCTCATCGCTGCGGCTCGACGATCGCCTTGAGCCCGGTGCGCCGGGCCGCGGCCCCGAACGCCTCCTGCACGTCGCCCAGGCCGGACCGGCTCGTCACCACCGAGGCGAGGTCCACCACGCCCCGCTCGGCCAGGCTGATCGCCCGCGGGTACACCTCGTTCATCCGCCGCACCATCGCGATCGTCAGCCCCTTGCGCCGCGCCAGCGAGGCCCCGAACCTGATGACGTCGTCGCCCGGGATGCCGGCCAGCACCACCCTCCCGCCCGGCCGCACCGAGGCCGCGGCCAGGCCGACGCCCTCGTCGTTACCTGCCGCCTCGAACGCCACGTCCACCCCAGCCTCGTCCAGGACCGCGGCGGAATCGACGACCTGGTCCGCCCCCAGCCGGGCGGCCGCCTCGCGGCGGTGCGCCAGCGGCTCGACCGCCAGCACCGAGCTCGCGCCCGCCGCCTTCAGCACCGCGATGAGCAGCAGCCCGATCGGCCCGCAGCCGATCACCGAGGCCGTCCCGCCGAACGGCAGGTGCCCGAGGTCGGCGGAATGGATCGCCACCCCGAGCGGCTCGAGCATGGCGCCGTCCGCGTCGCTGATCCGGTCCGGCAGCGGGTACAGCGCCGACGCGGGCCACGCCATGACCTCGCGCAGCATGCCGTCGGTATCGCCGTGGCCGGAGAACTTGATCCGGTAACACAGGTTCCGGTAGCCGTCCCGGCAGGCCCGGCACGTCTCGCACGGGATCGCCGGGTCGATGGCCACCCGCTCGCCGCGCCGCGGCCCGTCGGCGAGCACCCCGGCGCCCTCGTGGCCGAGCACGAGCGGGTGCGTGAGCTTGGCGTCGCCGATCGCGCCCTCGTCCCACCAATGCAGGTCAGAGCCGCAGATGCCGACCGCGGTGACCCGGACCAGGCTCATCAGGGCCCCGGCGTCAGGAACCGGCTCGTCCGCCACCCGCAGGTCGCCAACCGCATGGAGTCTCGCTGCGCGCACCCGTTCTTCCTCTCGCCGGCGTCATGTTCATTTTTATCCCCGAACGGATGGGCTATATCAGTTCGGCGCCGGCTCGGGGCTTCCGGTGGTGAGACGCCCGGGCTGGTTGATAAGACGGCGACACCAGTGATCCCCGGGGGCGGCCGGGGATCACTGGCTTGGTGCCGGCTAGCGGTGCTAGCTAGCGCGGGGGCGGGGCAGCAGGGATGCCCGCCCCCCTACGCGGCGGGGCCGGTGGCCAGGGGCACGGTGGCGGTGTGCGACTGCCCGGACTGGTCCAGCCAGGTGATCGAGATGGAGTCGCCGGGGTGGTACTTGACCAGCGCGTGGGCCACGTCCGAGGCGGAGGAGACCGACTGGCCGCCGACCGAGGTGATCACGTCGCCGGCCGTCAGGCCGGCCTTGGCGGCCGGGGATCCGGACACGGCCTGGGCGATCGTCGCGCCGGAGCTGCCCCCCTGACCCCCGAAGCTGCCCTGCGCGGAGAAGCCCACGCCGAGGAAGGCGGTGGCGCCGATGTGCACGTTGGCCGAGGTGGTGCCGGCCTCGATCTGCTTGGCGATGGACACGGCCTCGTTGATGGGGATCGCGTAGGCCTGGGTCTGGCCGGACTGGGCCTGGAACTGGTACCCCGAGGACGCCGCGGTGTCGATGCCGATCACCTGGCCGTAGGAGTTCACCAGCGAGCCGCCCGAATCACCCGGCTGGATGTCCGCGTTGGTCTGGATGAGCCCGGTCAGCTGCTCGCTGGTCCCGGAAAGCTCGTCCGACGCGGTGATCGACTGGCCCAGGGCGGTGACCGTGCCGGTCGCGACCGACGGGGTGCCGCCCTTGCCGCCGGCGTTGCCGAGGGCGGTCACGCTGTCACCGGCCTGCACGGTGGCGGAGTCACCCAGGCTGGCCGTGGTGAGGCCGGACGCGTTCTGCAGCTGGATCACCGCGATGTCCTGCGCCGCGTCGTATCCCACCACCGTGGCCGTGTAGGTGTGGCCGTTGCCGACATCGGTCACCTTGATGGAGGTGGCGCCCTGGATGACGTGATTGTTCGTCAGGATCTCGCCGTTCGAGGTCAGCACGATGCCCGTGCCGGCCGAGGTCGCGCCCAGACGGCCGTCCGTGGACACGATGTCGACCAGCGCGGGATCAACCCGTGCCGCGATCTGGCTCGCGGATAGCACGGTCTTGGACGTGGCGGTGGCCGTGCTCGCCGGAACCCGGCTCGTGCCGCCGATCAGCCCGCCCGCCACGGCGCCCGCGGCCAGCGCGACCGCACCGGTCATGATCAACCCGCGCTTGTGGCTGCGCCGCGGCGGTGGCGGCGGCTCGCTGGCAAAACCGGCACCAAGATAACCGCCGCCGGGGTAGCCGGCTCCGCCGCCCTGCCAGTGCTCCGGGTGGTTCGGGTCGTAGGTCTGGCTCATGGGTCTCGCCCCCAATTCGCTGCCGCGGTGCGGCTTGGTCCTTTGTTACGCTTTGATCATCGGGTCCGGACCTTGAAGCGAGCCGAGGGTAACCCTCCGTAAAAGCCGCAAGTTTCCTGAAGGCCGGCTTAAGACGTTCAGGTTCACGGGCACCTGTCCCGCCCCTTCCTGGCGAGCGAGGGCCCACTCCTCCGCGCCGCCGCCTAGCCACTCGCGTACCGCCAGCCCCACCAGGGCCGGTACCAGGTCCCGTGACCGCCGGATCAGCCACCTGGTGCCCTTGGTGGCCATCCAGCCGGCTTCGGCCAGCCTGGTCGGCGGCGGGCTGGACGGCACGGGGTCGGGACCGGGACCGACCGGAAGCCCGGACGCGGCCAGCAGCGCGTGGAAGCGGCAGGCGATGAGGCGGTGGCCGCGCTCGTTCGGGTGCAGCCGGTCGACGCTCCAGTAACGGCGCTCGTAGGTGGCGGGATCCCGGGCCGCGTCCAGGTGCACGGTCCCGTGCCGCCGCGCCACCTCGTCCACGACCGCGTTCACCGCGCGCATCCGGCGGGCCAGCGGGCGGGCCAGCGCGCCAGGCAGCCCGAACATCTGCCCCGGGTCGGGCAGCCGCATGGTGAGCACCTCCGCGCCCGTCGCCCGCAGCGCAGCCACCGTACGGCCGACCGACGCGCCGGTCCGTTCGGGATCGAAGTCGCCGCGGAGCGTGTCGTTGACGCCTACCACGACGCTGGCCACCTCGGGCCGCAGGGCGATGGCGGCCGGCAGCTGGACGCGCTCCACGTCGGCGGCCAGCGCGCCCAGCGTGGCCAGGTTGTGCACCTCGGGCTGGGGCAGCGAGCCGGCCAGCAGCGCGGCCCAGCCGCGCCAGCCGCCGCCGGGCACCGGGTCGCCCATGCCCACCGTGATCGAGTCGCCCAGCGCCGCGAACCTCGTCATGGCACCCTCCGCCCGGTCCTGGCCCTGTCCTCCTGGTCGGCCCGGTCCTTCTGGCTGGCACCGTGCGCGGCGAGGAAGCCGCGCACGGCCGCGTCCCAGTCGTACTGCTCCGCCCGGGCCCGGGCGGCGGCCCGCCGGGCCGGTTCCGGCCGGGCCAGCACGGCGCGCACGCCGGCCGCGAGGTCCTCGCCCGGCACGCTGGCCCCGGCCTGGCCCACCACCTCGGGCAGCGCCGACTCCGCGCTCACCACCGCCGGGGTCCCGCAGGCCAGCGCCTCCAGCGCCGCCAGCCCGAAGGTCTCCGCCGGCCCGGGGGCGAGGACTACGTCGGCGCTGGCCAGCAGCGCGGCCAGGTCGGCGCGGCCGGGCAGGAAACCGGTGAAGGTGACCGGCAGGCCGGCCCGCGCGGCCCGGCGCAGCAGGCGCGACCGCAGCGGGCCGTCGCCCGCCACCACCAGCCGCACCGGCAGGCCCTCGGCGCGCAGGGTGGCCAGCGTGATCAGCGAGCGCTCCGGCTTCTTCTCGGCCGAGAGCCGGCCGCAGTGCACCAGCAGGATCTGCCCCTCGCCGACGTACCGCGCCCGGATGCCCCCGGCCCCAGGGCTGAACGTGGCCAAGTCCACGCCGAGCGGCACGCGGACCACGTTGCCCGCGCCGACCCGCTCGAACTCGGCCGCGGCCCAGCCGGTGGTGCAGATGACCCGGTCGTAGGCCCGGGCGGTGCGCCGGTTGACCCAGTCCGCGGCGGCGCGGCCCAGCGGCACCCCCGCAAGCAGGGCCGTGACGCACTCGTGGGACACCATGACGGCGGGCACGCCGTGCTCGCGCGCCCACGCCCCGGTCCAGAGCAGCGTGGTCCGGTCCGACACCTCGAGCGCGTCCGGCGCCAGCCGGGTCAGCAGCCGGGCCAGCCGCCGCCTGCGCCACAGCACCCGGTACCCGCCGGTGAACGGCACCCGGGGCCCGCGCAGCATGATCACCCGGCCCTGCGCGGTTGGCCCGTCGCTGTCCCGCTCACCCGGGATGACGAGCACTGGCTCGTGTCCCGCGGCCAGGTAGCCCGCACCCAGTTCGGCCAGCGAGGTGCGCAGCCCGCCGGAGTGCGGGGCGACGAAGTTGGCCAGCCGGACGATCCTCATGTCCTGACCCTGGCCGTCCTGACCTTGGCGCGCCTGATCCCCAGCACCGCGGCGTAGTGCCCGGCCAGCTCCTCGGTCAGCGCGGGCCAGCTGCGGCCAAGGACCCGGCGCCGCCCGGCGACGCCGAACGCCGCGCGCGCCGCCGGGTCGGCGGCCAGCCGGGCCACCGCGGCGGTGAACGCGTCCGGATCCGACGGCGGCACCAGGTACCCGGTCACCCCGTCCGCCACCAGGTCGAGCGGCCCCCCGGCGGCCGGCGCCACCACCGGCAGCCCGCTCGCCGCCGCCTCCTGCAGCGTCTGCCCGAACGTCTCGTACGGCCCGCTGTGCACGAACACGTCGAGGCTGGCGTAGATGGCCGCAAGCTCCTCGCCACGCCGCTCGCCGAGGAAGACGGCGTCCGGCATGTGCTGGCGCAGCATGGCCTCGGCCGGCCCGGCGCCCACGACGACCAGCCGGACCCCGGCCAGCGCGGTGATCCCGGCCAGCAGCTCGACCCGTTTCTCGGTGGCCAGGCGGCCGACGTACCCCGCGATCAGCTCACCGCCCGGCGCCAGCCGGGCCCGGATGTGCTCACTGCGCCTGGCCGGGTCGAAGCGCCGCGTGTCCACCCCGCGGCCCCACAGCCAGACGTTATCGATGCCCCGCCCGACCAGGCCGGTCGCGGTGACCGTGGACGGGGCCAGCGTGCGCGCGGCCCCGTTGTGGATGCCGCGCAGCCACCGCCAGGCGAACGCCTCGCCGGCCCGGCCGAGCCGGTAGGCCCGGGCGTAGGACGGCAGGTCGGTCTGGTACACCGCGACCGCGGGCAGGCCGAGCCGCCGGGCCACGGCGGCGCCGTGCGCGCCCAGGCAGACCGGGCTGGCCAGGTGCACCACCTCGGTCCGGTGCCGGACGAGCGCGGCCCGGACCCGGCGGCTCGGCAGCCCCAGCCGGAAACTCGGGTACCCCGGCAGCGGGACCGCGGGCACGCGCACCACCGGGAACCCAAACGAGGTTCCCTGCTCGTCCCTTCCCCCCGGCGGCCGGGGGGCGATGACGAGCGGGTGATGCCCGCCGCCGGCGAGGAGTTCGGCGACCCGCAGGACGCAGTGCGCGACGCCGTTGACGTCGGGCGGGAACGACTCGGTGATGATCGCGACCCTCATGGTCACAAGGTCCGGTATCAACCGATCGCGGCAGAGCAGCCGCCGTGACTTCCAGGAGAAGGTTCTGTGACTTCTTAGTTCTGCCCGGGCCGGCCCGGGCCGGGACAATGACCCCATGGACCCCATCTGGATAATGCGGCTGGACGCGCCGGGAGACGGCCCGCGGCTGGCGGTCAAGGACTGCATCGACATCGAGGGCCTGCCCACCACGGCCGGCTGCCAGCTGATCGCGGCGCAGGCGCGCCCGGCGGCCAGGGACGCGGCCGTTGTGGCGGCGGCCCGGCGGGCTGGGGCGCGGATCGTCGGCAAGACCAACCTGACCGAGCTGTGCTGGTCGGCGAGCGGGGTGAACCCGTGGTCGGGCACGCCGGCGAACCCGGCGGATCCGCGGCGGCTGCCCGGCGGGTCGTCGAGCGGCTCGGCGGTGGCCGTCGCGGCGGGGGAGGCCGACGTGGCTCTCGGCACCGACACCGGGGGCTCGGTGCGGATCCCGGCGGCCTGCTGCGGGATCGCCGGCCTGAAGACCACCTGGGGCCGGGTGCCCGTCGACGGCGTGTACCCGCTGGCCCCGTCCCTGGACACGGTGGGCCCGCTCGGCGCGGACGTGGCCGCGGCCGAGCTCGGCATGCGCCTGATCGAGCCCGGCTTCGCGGCCGGGGACGCCGGGCTGCCGGTCGGCCGGATACGGCCGGAGATCGACGTCGACCCGGTGACCGACGCCGCGGTCGACGCCGCGCTGGCCGCAGCCCGCCTGCGGGTCACCAGCGTCGGCGGGTTCGACTTCCGGGCCGTGAACGACGCCGGGAACGTGCTCATCGACGTGGAGGCCTACCAGGCGAACGCGCACCTGCTGCCGCAGCTCGACCGGCTCACCCCGCCGATACGGCGCAACATGGAGGAGTCGGCCGCGATCACCGCCGGCCAGCGGGACGCCGCCCGCCTGACCAGGCGGGAGGTGCGTGACTGGTTCGCCGCCGCGCTGGACCGCCATCCGTTCCTGGCCCTGCCGACGCTGACGGGCGCGCCGCCGCTGCTCGGCGAGCGCGGCATGTCGCTCACCGTGCTGACCATGCCGGCCAACGTGGCCGGCCTGCCGGCCCTGGCGCTGCCCGTCCCCGGCGGCCCGGCCGGCCTGCCCGCCTCGCTGCAGCTCATCGGCCCGCCGGGCGGCGAAGAACAGCTCATCGCCGTCGGCCGCGTCATCGAGGCGGCGCTTCGGTGAATTCCGCGGCCCGGCGGCACGATCGCACCGGGGTCAGCCAGCGCAGGAGAGGCGGTCGTTTCGCGAATGTAACGCGCATGAAGACTGCGGATAACGAGAGCCGCGCAGGGTTGAGTCGTGCCTGCGCCCGGCGTCTTGACCCACTGCCCGTATTGCGCTTTGCAGTGCGGCATGTCGCTGCGGCACCTCGGCGGGGGCCTGCAGGCGGGGAGCCGGGATTTCCCGACGAACCGGGGCGGTTTGTGCCAGAAGGGCTGGACCTCGGCGGAGTTGCTGGTTTCTCCCGACCGGCTGACGACACCGCTGGTCCGGCGGCACCGGGGAGCTCCCCTGGAGCCCGCTGGCTGGGACGAGGCACTGGCGAGGGTGGCAGCCGAGATCCGCCGCGTCCAGTCCGCGCACGGGCCTGATGCTGTCGCGGTCTTCGGCGGCGGCGGCCTGACCAACGAAAAGGCGTATGCGCTGGGGAAGTTCGCCCGGGTCGCGCTCGGTACGCCGAATATCGACTATAACGGCAGGTTCTGCATGTCCTCGGCGGCGGCAGCGGGCACGCGGGCCTTCGGTGTCGACCGCGGGCTGCCTTTCCCGCTCTCGGATCTCGCGGCCGCCGATGCCATCCTGCTGGCGGGCAGCAATGCCGCCGAGACCATGCCGCCGTTCATGCGGTGGCTGGCCGACCAGCACGACAACGGCGGCGTGCTGATCGTCGCCGATCCGCGGCAGACGCCGACGGCCCGCCGCGCGACGCTGCACCTGCAGCTCACGCCCGGCACCGACCTGGCGCTCGCGAACGGCCTGTTGCACCTCGCGATCGCCGAGGGACGTCTCGACGAGTCGTACATCGCCGCGCGGACGTCCGGATTCGGCGAGGTGCGACGGATCGCGGCCGCATACTGGCCCGAGCGGGTGGAGCGGATCACCGGCGTGACGGTGGCCGAGCAGCGCGCCGCGATCCGCATGCTCGCGGAGGCTGAGCGCGCGATGATTCTCACTGCCCGCGGGGCGGAGCAGCACAGCAAGGGCGCCGACACGGTCTCCGCGCTGATCAACCTCGCCCTCGCGCTGGGCCTGCCGGGCACCATGGGTAGCGGATACGGCTGCCTGACCGGCCAGGGCAACGGGCAGGGCGGGCGCGAGCACGGCCAGAAGGCCGATCAGCTCCCCGGCTACCGCCACATCGATGATCCGGCTGCCCGCCAGCATGTCGCGGCGGTGTGGGGCATCGACCCGGTGCGGATTCCGGGGCCCGGGCGCTCGGCGTTCGAGCTGCTGGACGCGCTCGGCGCGCCCGGCGGCCCGCGAGCGCTGCTGGTGATGGGCAGCAATGTCGCGGTGTCGGCGCCGTCGTCCGGCCGGATCGGGCGCAGGCTGCGCTCGCTGGACTTCCTCGCGGTGTGTGACATGTTCCTGTCCGAGACGGCCGCGTCCGCCGATGTGGTGCTTCCGGTCGCGCAGTGGGCCGAAGAGTCCGGCACGATGACGAACCTCGAAGGCCGGGTTCTGCTCCGGCGGGGCGCGGCGGTACCCCCGCCGGGGGTTCGGACCGACCTGGAGGTGATCGCCGGGCTGGCCCGGCTGCTGGATGCACCGGGACACTGGGATACCGAGCCCGAGGCGGTGTTCGAGGAACTGCGCCGCGCGAGTGCGGGTGGTCCGGCTGACTACGCGGGGATCAGCTACCAGCGTATCGCCGCCTCCGATGGCGTCTTCTGGCCGTGCCCGGCGGCGGACCATCCGGGCACGCCGCGGATGTTCTGCTGCAGCACTACCAATCCGGCACGCAGACCAGGCGCGTCCGGGCCCTGCGCGAGGCGCAGCCGGAGCCGTTCGTGGAGGTGCACCCCGACCTCGCGCTGGCTTACCAGCTGGAAGAAGGGGACCGGATCCGGGTTGTCAGCCGGCGCGGCGCGGCGCACGGACTGGTGCGCATCACGGAGACGATCCGCGCCGACACGGTGTTCATGCCGTTCCACTGGGGCGGCGCGGCCTCGGTCAACCGGGTCACCAATCCCGCGCTGGACCCGGTCTCGAAGATGCCGGAGTTCAAGGTGTGCGCGGTGCGGCTCGAGGTGGTCAGGTGATCACGCGGGTGGCCGTGGTCGGAAACGGCATGGCCGGTTTCCGGCTCGTGCAGGAACTGCTCAGCATCTCGGCCGGATTCGCCGTCACCGTGGTGGGCGATGAGCCGGGCGGCGCCTACAACCGCGTGCAGCTGCCGAACGTGCTGGCAGGCGTGGCCGGCCCGGCCAGCATCGAGCTGGCCGATGAGGACTGGTACGCGGCCCGCGGGGTGACACTGCGGGCCGGGATCCGCGCCGTCCGGATCGACCGCCAGCAGCGGCTCGTGCACCTGTCCAGCGGATCCGCCGTGCCGTACGACGTGCTCGTGCTGGCGACCGGCAGCAGCGCGGTCCTGCCTCCGGCCGCCGGGCTGACCGACGGCGAAGGGCGGCTGGTGCCGGGCGCAGTCGCGTTCCGTACCCTCGCGGACTGCGCGCAGATCCAGGCGCTCGCCGTCCGCGCACGGTCCGCGGTAGTGCTCGGCGGCGGCGTGCTGGGCCTGGAGACGGCCCGCGCGCTGGCCGGCCCGTCGCCGGTGACGCTGATCCAGCGCGGGCGGCGGCTGATGGAACGCCAGCTTGATGCGGGCGCCGCGCGCGTGCTGGCCCGTACCGTGCGATCTCTCGGCGTGACGGTACGCGCCGGGGTGTGCGTGCGGGAGGTCCGCGGCGGCGGCCGGGTCACCGGGGTCGAGCTTGACGACGGCCGGGTGCTCGACGCCGACCTGCTCGTGCTGTGCTGCGGGACCAGGCCCCGCGCCGAGCTGGCCCGCTCGGCGGGCCTGGCCGTCGGCGCGGGCATCATCGTGGATGACCAGCTGCGCAGCGTTACCGACCCGGCGATCTTCGCCGTCGGGGAATGTGCCGAGCACCGCGGGCGGACGCACGGGCTTGTCGCGCCGTCCTGGGAGCAGGCGCGGGTCGCCGCCCGGGTCATCGCGGACCAGGGCTCGTCCGCGAGCTACGCGGGATCGCCTGTCGTGATCCGGCTGAAGGCCGCGGGCATCGAGCTGGCCACCCTCGGCTCGGCCGACGCCGGCGGCGGCGCGGAGGTGATCACGTTCACCGACCCCGTTCGCGGCGTCTACCAGAAACTGGTGGTACGGGACGGCCGGCTGGCCGGCGCGATCCTGCTGGGTGACACCCGCGCCGCAGGCACGATCACGCAGCTGTTCGACCGGGGTGCAGTGCTCCCGCAGGACAGGTCGTCGCTGCTCATCGCGCGCCGAGACGCTCCGGCCTCCGTCGCGGACTCACCGGTCACGCTCCCCGGGCGGGCAACCATCTGTCAGTGCAACGGGGTCACCAAGGCCGCCATCTGCGCAGCGTGGCAAGAAGGAGCCAGGGGCGCGGACCAGATCGCCGCCCGTACCCGTGCCGCTACCGGCTGCGGGACCTGCCGGGACGCCGTCGAGGGAATCGTCGACTGGCTGGCCGCGGCGGACCCCGCCCTCGTCTGAAGGGGCACCGCGCATCTGGGGGCTGGCCGCCGCACACGCAATGAGTCACCGTCGTGAGGGGGGCGTTTCGCGAATGTAACGTGCCGGAAGACTCCGGATAACGAGAGCCGTCCATGGTGGAAGCATGCCTGCTCACCTTGTTGTCGCCGGGAACGGAATGGTCGGGCAGCGGCTCGTGGAGGCGCTGCGTGACCGGGACACCCGGTGCCGCTGGCGGGTCACCGTGCTGTCCGAAGAGCGGCGCCGTGCCTATGACCGGGTGTCGCTCTCGTCCTACTTCGATGGCAGCACGGCTGAAGACCTGGACCTCGTCCCGGACGGCTGCTACGGCAACGGGGGCTACGAGCTGCGCCTAGACGAGGCGGTTACCGGTATCGACCGCGCGGCGCGCACCGTCACCACCAGCCGCGGCGCCACCATCGGCTACGACGCCCTGGTGCTGGCCACCGGCTCGGCTCCCTTCGTCCCGCCGGTTCCCGGCCAGAACCTGCCGGGCTGCTTCGCCTACCGCACCCTCGACGACCTGGACGCCATCCGGGCGGCGGCGGCCCGGGCCGCCGCCCTTACCCGGGGCAGGCGGGCGGGCCTGGTGGTCGGGGGCGGGCTGCTCGGCCTGGAGGCGGCGCGCGCGCTTCGGCTGCTCGGCATGTCCCCGCACGTCGTGGAGCTCGCCCCGCGCCTGATGCCGCAGCAGGTAGACGAGGGCGGGGGAGCCTTGCTGAGGGAGATGATCGAGGGCCTGAACGTCACCGTGCGGCTCGGCACGTCCGTCAGCCGGATCCAGCGTGACGGGGCCAGGCTGCTGGCCACGCTGGCCGACGGCACCGAGCTGGACCTGGACATCGTCGTCTTCGCCGCAGGCGTGCGCCCGCGTGACCAGCTGGCCCGGGACGCGGGGCTCGCCGTCGGCGGCCGCGGCGGCGTCGTGGTCGACGACGGATGCCGCACCAGCGACCCGGATGTCTATGCCGTGGGCGAGTGCGCCTGCATCGGCGGCCGGGTCTACGGCCTGGCGGCGCCGGGCTACGCCATGGCCGAGGTGCTGGCCGACCGGCTCACCGGCGGCACCGCCGGCTTCGCCGCCGCCGACACCTCCACCAAGCTCAAGCTGCTCGGCGTCGACGTCGCCAGCTTCGGCGACGCGCTCGCCGTCACCGAAGGCGCGCTCGAGGTGACCCTGAACGACCCGGTGAAGCGGAGCTACTCCAAGCTCGTCATTTCCGGCGATGCGAAGACCCTGCTCGGCGGGCTGTTCGTCGGAGACGCGTCCAGGTACGCCATGCTCCGGCCGCTGGCTGGCCGCCCGCTGCCCGGTGATCCGGTCACGATGATCGCCCCGGCGGGCCCGCTGCCCGGCCCGGGCGCGCTGCCAGGCGACGCGCAGGTCTGCTCGTGCCACGGTGTCACCAAGGACGCGATCTGCGGCGCCATCGCCAGCTGCGGCCTGACCGACGTCGCCGGGATCAAGTCCGCCACCAAGGCCGGGACGGGATGCGGCTCGTGCGTGCCGGCCCTGAAGACGCTGCTGGCGGACAGCGGCGTCGCCGTCAGCGCGGCGCTGTGCGAGCACTTCAGTGCCACGCGGGCCCAGCTGTTCGAGATCGTGCGGGCGGAAGGGATCACCACCTTCACCGAGCTGATCGAGCGGCACGGCCGCGGCCGGGGCTGTGACATCTGCAAGCCGGCGGCCGCCTCCATCCTGGCCAGCCTGGGCCGCGGGCACATCCTGGACGGCGAGCAGGCCGCGCTGCAGGACACCAACGACCACTTCCTGGCCAACATCCAGCGCAATGGCAGCTACTCGGTGGTGCCGCGCATCCCGGGCGGCGAGGTCACGCCGGACAAGCTCATCGTGCTCGGCGAGGTCGCCAGGGACTTCGGCCTCTACACCAAGATCACCGGCGGGCAGCGGATCGACCTGCTCGGCGCGAGGGTCGAGCAGCTGCCCGAGATCTGGCGGCGGCTCGTGGACGCCGGGTTCGAGTCCGGTCACGCCTACGGGAAGGCCGTGCGGACCGTGAAGTCATGCATCGGCTCCACCTGGTGCCGTTACGGCGTGCAGGACTCGGTGTCGCTGGCGGTCGAGCTGGAACTGCGCTACCGGGGCATCCGCTCGCCGCACAAGATCAAGGCCGGGGTGTCGGGCTGCGCCCGTGAATGCGCCGAGGCGCAGGGCAAGGACATCGGCGTCATCGCCGCCGACACCGGGTGGAACCTCTATGTCGGCGGCAACGGCGGATTCCGGCCGCGGCACGCCGACCTGCTGCTGTCCGGCGTGGACACGCCGACGCTGATCCGGACCATCGACCGGTTCATCATGTTCTACATCCGCACCGCTGACCGGCTGCAGCGGACCGCGAGCTGGCTGGAAGCGCTGGACGGCGGCCTGGATTACCTGCGTTCGGTCATCGTTGAGGACAGACTCGGCATCGCGGCGGAGCTGGACGCCGCGATATCACGGCATATCGCAACATATCAGGACGAATGGGCGGCGGTGCTCGCCGATCCGCAGCGGCTGCGCCGGTTCGTGTCCTTCGTCAACGCGCCAGGCACCCCCGACCCGAGCGTCGCCTTCGTTTCGCAGCGTGGCCAGCCGCGTCCGGCCGACCTGCCCGTGCCGCGGCGCAGGGCAGCGGAGGTGACCCGGTGACCGGCCAGGCATGGACCGCCGTGTGCCGGTACGACGACCTCCAGCCCGAGCGCGGCATGGCGGCGCTGGTCAACGGCGAACAGGTGGCATTGTTCCGCGCGTTCGACGGGACGCTGTACGCCATCGGCAACCAGGACCCGTTCACCGGGGCGTTCGTGCTCTCCCGCGGGATCGTGGGCACCAGGAACGGCATCCCCACCGTCGCGTCCCCGCTGCACAAGCAGGTCTTCGACCTCCGCACCGGGGTGTGCCTGGACGACGATACGGCCGCCGCGGGAGTCTTCGGCATCCGGCTGCGTGACGGCCTGGTGGAGGTGGCGGCCGGTGAGCGCTGAGGTCAGGCCGCTGGCCGGGTACACGGTCGGCATCACGGCCGCCCGCCGCCGGGAGGAGTTCGCGGTCGCGCTGGAGCGCCGCGGCGCGAAGGTGATCTCGGGTCCCGCGATCAGGATCGTGCCGCTGGCCGACGACAGCGAGCTGCGTGCAGCGACGCAGCGCTGCCTGGACGCTCCGCTCGATATCGTCGTCGCGACCACGGGAATCGGGTTCCGGGGCTGGATGGAGGCCGCCGACGCCTGGGGCCTGGCGGAGAAGCTGACTGAGGCCATCGACCGGTCCACCGTCCTGGCCCGCGGGCCGAAGGCACGCGGCGCGATCCGCGCCTCCGGCCTGCGCGAGACCTGGTCGCCGGAGTCAGAGTCGTCCAGTGAGGTCCTCGCGCATCTGATCGCCAGCTTCGACCTCGCCGGGCAGCGGATCGCCGTGCAACTGCACGGCGAGCCGCTGCCTGACGTCGTCCAGACGCTGCGCCTGGCGGGGGCCGAAGTGATCGAGGTGCCCGTCTACCGCTGGGTGCTGCCGCAAGACACCGCACCGTTGCACCGCCTGATCCAGGCCGTCAGTGCCGCCGCTCTCGACGCGGTGGCGTTCACCAGCGCGCCGGCGGCGGCGAGCTTCCTGCAAGCCGCCCGCGAGGAGGGCTGCGGCGAGGCCGTGCGCGCGGCCCTGCGCGGCCCGGTCGTGCCCGCATGCGTCGGCCCTGTCACCGCCGGCCCGTTCGCCGAGGAAGGCATCCCGGTGATCCAGCCCGACCGAAGCCGCCTGGGCGCCCTGGTCAGGGAGATCGTCGAGCAGGTCCCGCGCCGCCGCGGGCTGCTGGTGCCCGTGGCCGGCCACACGATGGACGTGCGCGGACACGCCGCCGTGGTGGACGGCAGGCTGACCCCGCTCACCGGCGCGAGCATGGCCTTGCTCCGGGAGCTGACCGCCAGGCCCGGCCATGTCGTCTCCCGCGCCAGGCTGCTGGAGATCGCGCCCGGTGACGGCGGCGGTGAGCACGCGGTGGAAGTGGCCGTCGGCAGGCTCCGCGCCGCCCTCGGCGACCCGCGCATCATCCAGACCGTGGTGAAGCGCGGTTACCGGCTCGCCTACGAGCCCGAGCGGGCCGGTGACGGCGACGGCAGCTGGCGGTATTAGTCGGCTAGCTCCGCAGCTGGCGGGTTACTAGCTGGCCAGCTCGGCAGGTGGCGCGGCCGCGATGTCGCCGCTGACGATGACAGAGCGCAGCGGCGCCAGCGCACCGCCGATCTGCCCTCCCATCAGGGCTGGTACCGGTACGTCACCCCTCGCGATGGCCAGGGACGCCGGCGCATCGCGTCGGCGAAGAACGGCTTGGTCGAGTTGGCCGCCGCGGCGAAGCCGTAGCCGAGCATCTCGGTCTCGTAGCGCCGTTTTGCTGCGACCAGGCCGGTGCGGCCGGCGGCCGCCTCGCTCAGGACTGCGGTGAGCAGGGCCGCGTCACGCAGGGCGGTGTTGGCTCCTTCCCCGCGGCCGGGGGTCATGGTGTGGATGGCGTCGCCGAGCAAGGTGACGGCCGGCTCGTCCCACGGACCGACAGGGCGGGCGCAGAAGATGCCGAACGGGAAGGTGGCCGGGCCGTCGGCCTGTTCGGCGACCGCCCGCAAGGCCGGGTGCCAGTCGGCGACCAGGTCTGCCGCGATCTGCTGAAGCTCTTGGCCCCCGGATGCCCAGGACTGGTGATCCGGCACGCCGCCGTCGCGCAGGCTCAGCGTCCAGCGCAGGTAGTCCGGGGCTGGGCTCAGCCGTGCACCGGGGGCGAGCCGGGCCGTGGCCTGGGCGAACCTCTCCCGCTTGACGAAAGCGCCGGCCCCCAGCGTCAGGCCTGCGGCGTCCTTGGCCCGCGGCATCCCGGTGAAGAACTCGGCGGGCACCACGGCGCGCAGCCCGTCGGTGACCGGGGTCTTGCCGTAGATGGACCGCCCGAAATCGTCGAACTCGGCGCCCGGGATGAGCTGGGATCGCACCACCGAGCCAGCACCGTCGGCTCCGACCAGCAGGTGCCCGGTCTCCACGGAACCGTCGGCGAAATGCGCATCGGCCAGGCCGCCCGGCCGGGTCTGGTACCGGACGAATTGCGTACCGAACCGCACCGCGTCACCGAGGCCGATGAGAAGAACCTCCCGCAGTGTCTGGCGGTTGACCGCCACGCCCGCGGCGGCCGGCAGCGGCTTGCGGAAGATCACATCAAGGCCGGCGGTGAACAAGACGAAGTCGCCGGCGGGGGCGGGGCTGGCGGTTGCCCGGTACAGCTGGTAGAGGTTCGGGGGCAGGCACCGGCGCAGCGCGCCGTCACCGTCGCGGTTGACGGAGAAGCCGTAGCCCTGCCGGTCAGGCACTGCGGAGGCGGCGCGGTCGAACACGGCGACGTCGATCCCCGCCTGGTGGAGCCCCTGGGCCAGGCAGAGCCCGCCGATGCCCCCGCCGATGATCAGCACGCGGGGCGGGACGCTGTTCGGGATGTGTCCTGTCACGGGCGCCACGCTACCCGGTAGCTGTCGCGACAGCAAATGTCTGGTCAGCTATCCTCGGATGTATGGCGTCTCCATTCCCGTCACGCGAGGTCGCGCAGCTTGTGCTGGGCGGCGGCTCGCTGCTGCACCGGGCGGCCAAAGAGCTGACCACCGCGCTGGAGCGGTCACTTGCCCCCTACGACGTCACCGCGCAGCAGGCCGCACTCCTGCTGCGGCTGCGCACCGAGACCGGCCCCAGCCGCCTGGCCGCCGCCCTGGGAACCGATACCGCCGGCATGACCCGCCTGCTTGACCGGCTCGAAGACAAGGACCTGGTCCGCCGCGTCCGTGAGCCTGCGGACCGCAGATCGGTCCGGGTCGAGCTCACAGACGCCGGAGCCGCCCTCGCCCCGCGCCTGGCCCCGGCCTTCGGCATGGTCACCAGCCGCCTGTTCGACGGCTTCTCCTCCGGCGACCTCCAGGCGCTGACCCTGATGCTCGGGCGCATGCTGGACAACCTGGCCGCTCAGCCCTGACGTGACCGGCAGCCGCCACGACGACTCCGTCCCCAGGACCCCTCACGCCAGATCACCAAGTGCGACTGGAGTGCTGAACGGGCCGCAGGCTTGGGCTCCGCGTGCGCGGCACACCGCCGCTGATCGGGTGAAGACACCGAAGCGTTCCTCGCCAGCCCCGGCCTGGAACTGACGCTCATCCGCCCGGCCCGCAACGACGAGACGACCCCAGGTACTTCCCGAACTGGCTGCGGCAGCGCATCGAGGCGATCATCTGGGCGCTGAAAAACCAGCCCGGCCTCGAACGCCACGGCGGCCGGGTTCCCGCCGGGCTGTGCGCCCGGATCACGCAACGCCTGCTGGCGCTCAACGCCGCCATCTGGCACAACTGGCAGATCGGCGCACCCGTCAAGCGGCCCTTGATCGCCTACGACCACGTGTGACCTGCCCACATTTCCCGGTCAACGATCCAGCGAGGCTTAGATGGCGGCCAGGCGACGGCCGGATTGCCGGAGGTACACCAGCCAGGTCACTGCCAGGCAGGCCACGTAGAACGCAATGAACCCGATGTAGGCGGCGTTGCCGGTCTTGGTGGCGAGGAACGACTGGCGGAATGCGATGTTGACGAGCACCCCGCCGAAGGCGCCGATCGCTCCCGCGATGCCGATGACCGCGTTGGCCAGCCGGCGTGAGTCGTGCTCGGCCGACGCCGGGTCCCTGCCGTCGGCGATCCCTAGCAACGCCTTGGCCCGGAAGACCGCCGGGATCATCTTGTACGTCGATCCGTTGCCGAGGCCCGACAACGCGAACAAGGCGATGAAGCCAACGTAGAACAGCGCGAGCGACCGCTGCCCGGACGCGATGAGCACGACGGTCGCGGCCACCGCCATGGCAAGGAAGTTCCAGAATGTCGTGCGTGCCCCGCCGATCCGGTCCGCCAGCCAGCCCCCGGCCGGGCGGATCAGCGAGCCGACCAGTGGGCCAAGGAACGTCAGGTAGGCGACCTTGACCGGATCGATTTTCCCGGCGGTGAGGAAGTGCGTGCCGAACTGATTCTGCAGCACCTGGCCGAAGGCGAAGCTGTAGCCGATGAACGACCCGAACGTTCCGATGTAGAGGAACGAGATGATCCAGGTGTGCGCGTCACGGCAGGCCGACCGAATGGCGCGCTTCTCGTTGCGCACGTGCGCGATGTTGTCCATGAACAGCGCCGCGCAGAGCGCGGCGATGACGACGACCGGGATATAGATCCCGAGCATTACCCGGGGATGCTCCTTGCCGGCCGTGGCCAGCACGGCCAGCCCCACGAGCTGCACCACCGCCACGCCGATGTTGCCGCCGCCCGCGTTGAGGCCCAGCGCCCGGCCCTTCAGCCGCTGCGGGTAGAACGAGTTGATGTTGGCCATCGAAGAGGCGAAGTTGCCGCCCCCCACGCCGGCCAGCGCGGAGATCACGAGCAGGGTGCCGTAAGAGACCCCGGGCTTGAGCACGATCGCTGCGGCCACCGTGGGCACGAGCAGCAAGCTCGCGCTGATGCATGTCCAGTTGCGCCCGCCGAACCTCGCGACCGCGAGCGTATAGGGGATGCGCACGCCCGCGCCGAATGCCGTGGGCAACGTCGTCAACAGGAACTTCTCGGCGGCGGCCGTCTTCGGATCGGGGCTGATCCCGTAGGCCGGCGTCAGGAAGAGCACGAACACCGACCACAGGCTCCACACCGAGAAGCCCACGTGCTCGGCGAATATCGAGAAGACCAGGTTGCGGCGTGCCACCCGCGAGCCGGCCCGAGCCCAGAACCCGGCATCCTCCGGATGCCACTCCGTTATCCATCTGCCGGGCTTTCTCGCTGCCCGCGGTTGCGCAGCGTCCTGGGCGGTCTTCGTGGTCATCGGGCTATCCTCCGAGTCGGCTGCGGCGATCAGGCGATGGTGAGCGGATGGCCGCTCGCATGCCGACGCTAAGAACGGCCCGTTTCCGCGCCACTGCCGGCACGCAACAACGACGAAACATCCCCCGCACACCGTGCGGGACGCGCCAGTGAGACCCCGGCCGCCACCATGGGTGAGAATGGTCCCAGGGAGAGGAGTCGCCGATGAGCGCGCTGGCGGACACGCAGAGCGTCGCCTGGTCGCAGGCTTCGCTGCGAGGGTTCCTGCACGGGCTGCCCGGGGTGGACCGGGTGGGGGCCGAGGCGCGGGCGGCCATGCTGGCCAGCCGGTCCATCAAGACCACGGCCAAGCAGTGGGCGCTCGACGCCGCCATCTCGATGATCGACCTGACCACGCTGGAGGGCCAGGACACGCCGGGCAAGGTCCGCGCGCTGTGCGCCAAGGCCAAGCGCCCCGACCCCGCCGACCCGACCGCGCCGATGGTCGCCGCCGTCTGCGTCTACCCGGACCTGGCCCACGTCGCGGCGGCCGAACTCCACGGCAGCGGCGTGCACGTCGCCAGCGTGGCCACCGCGTTCCCCAGTGGGCGGACCAGCCTGGACGTCAAGCTGGCCGACGTGAGGTACGCGGTCGCGGCCGGAGCCGACGAGGTGGACATGGTGATCGACCGCGGCGCCTTCCTAGCCGGGCGCTACCAGCAGGTCTTCGACGAGATCAGCGCGGTCAAGGACGCCTGCGACGCTGCCGCCTCTTCCGGCTCCGCCGGAGGTGCCCACCTCAAGGTGATCCTGGAGACCGGCGAGCTGGTCACGCTGGACAACGTGCGGCGGGCGTCGTGGCTGGCCATGCTGGCGGGCGCCGACTTCATCAAGACCTCGACCGGCAAGGTCGCCCCGGCCGCCACGCTCCCGGTGACCCTGGTCATGCTGGAGGCCGTGCGCGATTTCCGCGAGACGCACGGGCGGCAGGTCGGCGTCAAGCCGGCCGGCGGCATCCGCACCGCCAAGGACGCCCTCCGCTACCTGGTCCTGGTCAACGAGACGGCGGGGGAGGACTGGCTGGATCCCCGCTGGTTCCGCCTGGGTGCCTCCAGCCTGCTGAACGACCTGCTCATGCAGCGGACCAAGATGGCCACCGGCCGCTACTCGGGGCCCGACTACTTCACCCTGGACTAGGCCACCGTCCCCTGGCCGTCGCCTGCCTTCCGTCATACCTGGTCCATCGCAACGATCACGGCTTGCGTCACCGCGCCCAGGATCTGCTGCCGGTCGGCGCCTAGCAGCACGGCCTGCTGGACGAAGGCCCTGGCGTGCTTATGCACGAGCTGCTCGCGCTGGGTGTCGGTCAGGCTTGGCGCTGTCGCGGTGACACGGGTCCCGCCGCCACGCCGTGAGCTGATCAGCCCCGCTGCTTCCAGTTCCCGGTAGGCCCGGGCCACCGTGCCGACGGCGAGCCCGAGATCGGCGGCGAGCTGGCGAAGCGGAGGCAGCTTGTCGCCCGGCTGAAGGACCGCGGACTCGATCAGGTCGGCCAGCTGGCGGCGCAGCTGCTCGTAGGGGGGCGTCGCATCGCCGGTGTCGACGATCAGCGCGGGACGGGCGGTCATCTGGCCAGTCGCCGGCCAGGGACGGCGCGGGCCGGGCTCAGGAGCACCACGGCGCACCAGCCCATCAGGGCCGCCAGGGCAGGCAGCAGCGCCAGCAGGGCCCATCCCGCGGAGGTCCACCAGGCCGGGCGGCAGGATAGGGACAGCATCGAAACCGCCGTCAGGAGGCAGGCGCCAGCCAGCGGGAGTGCGACCAGGATGCCGCAGGCGCCCGTGACGGCCCGGGCGGCCCGGTGCCGCAGGGCGTCATCTGCCGCGACCGCGGCGGGATCGGTGCCCGCGCGCGGGCGCCGGATGACCACCCGCAGCGCAAGTTCCTGCTCAGCTACCCGGACTAGGACGCGCTGCGATCCGCGCCCGGGACGGGGTGAGGAACACCCCCTCTCGTGGATAGTGATTTTTAGTGAGCGCACACTTGTTCTAGTGGTACGGTAGGTGACGTGAACCTTACGGAGTGGGCGCGGCTGCAGGGCATTCACCCGCAGACGGCGTACCGGTGGTTCCGGGAGGGGACGCTTCCGGTCCCCGCGGTGCGGGTGAACTCGCGGTCGGTGCTCGTCGCGCCTGGTGCCGTGATCGCCCCTGCCCAGGGTGGTATCGGCCTGTACGCGCGGGTGTCCTCCCATGACCAGAGGGCTGACCTGGACCGGCAGGTGGCCCGCCTGACCGCGTGGGCCGCGCAGTCCGGCCGTGCCATCGTGCGGGTCGAGGCGGAAGTCGGGTCGGGGATGAACGGGGCACGCTCGAAGGCCCGGCGGCTGCTCGCCGACCCGGGCGTGCAGACGGTGGTGGTCGAGCACCGGGACCGGCTCGGGCGGATGAACACCGAGCTGGTCGAGGCGGCCCTGTCCGCACACGGCCGCGGGCTGGTCGTCCTGGACCCCGATGAGGTGGACGATGACCTGGTGCGGGACGTGACGGAGGTGCTGACGTCCTTCTGCGCGCGTCTGTACGGCCGCCGCTCGGCGCGGAACCGGGCGGAAAAGGCGCTGCGGTGCGCGGCCCGGGACGTCGGCCCCGCAAGCCCCCAGGCGGTGCCGTGACCAGGGCGCTGCGGGAGATCGCCGCCCCGGTCGTGGCCGTTGCCCCGGCAGGGGCAAGGGTCCGCACCCGGCTGCGGGTCACGGCGCAGGACGAGGCGGTGCTGCGCGCCGCCGGCCGGCATCTGGGGTCCCTGGCGGGCCGTGACCTGGCGGCGCGGGTGCGGGAGGGACGGCTCGGCGCGCGGGGGAAGGCTGTGTCGAGGCGGGAGCGGAAGCGGGCGCTGACCGCGCGGTCATCGTCCCGCTGGGCGGGCGCGATCACCAGGACGAGCGAGGACCAGTGGGCCCTGGCCGAGCGGAACCTGCGCGCGGAGCGGTCCAGCCTGAAGGCCAGGGTGGCGCGGATCAGGGCGCGGATCGCAGTCCCGGCCGGAGGGCGGGCGGGACGGCTGCGCGGGTACGCCAGCCCGGCCGAGCGTCACGGCAAGGTCATCCGGCTTCACGCGCTGCGGGCGCGCCTTGCCCGCGTGGAGCGGCAACTCGAAAACGGCTCCGTCTCCGTCGTGCGGGGCGGGAGGGACCTGCTCCGCAAGCGGGCGAACCTGGCCGCCGCCGCGATGACCGAGGACCAGTGGCGGGAGCGGTGGGACGCGGCCCGCATGTTCCTCACCGCCGACGGCGAGGCCGGCAAGCCGTGGGGGAACGAAACCATCCGCTTCAACCCCGACACCGGATGGCTGGAAATCAAGCTCCCTACCCCGCTGTCGCACCTGGCGAACCGCCCCTACGGGCGGTACCAGCTGTCGTGTCCCGTCGCGTTCACCTACCGGGGGGACGAGGTCGCCGCTCAGGCCGCCACCGGAGCAGTCCGCTACGACATCGCACTCGACCCCGCATCCGGGCGGTGGTACCTGCACGCGTCGTGGCGCGCGCCCGCGCGGCCGGTGCCGTCACTGGGCGAGCTGCGGCAGGCCCCGGTCGTGGCCGTCGACGTCAACGCCGGGCACCTCGCCGCCGCCGTCGTCACGGCCGACGGCAACATCCTCGGGGTCCCCTTCACAGTCCCCCTCGAACTGGCCGGCCTGCCAGCCGCCACGAGGGACGGGCGGCTGCGGGCAGCCATCAGCGGCATCCTCGCCGTAGCGCGCGCGCACGGTGCCCGCGCGATCGTGATCGAGGACCTCGACTTCGCCGAGGCCAGGTCCGAGGGGCGGGAACGGGCAGGCAGCCGCCCCTCACGGGGCAGGCGCGGCCGGGCGTTCCGGCGGGCCGTCTCGGGCATCCCCACCGCCCGGTTCCGCGACCGCCTGATCCAGATGGCGCATAATGCGGGGCTGGCGGTCGTTGCCGTCGACCCCGCCTACACCTCCCGCTGGGGCGCCGAGCACTGGCTCGCCCCCCTGCAGGCGCATCACCCGCAGGCTTCCGGCCACCACGCCGCGGCGGTGGTGATCGGCAGGCGTGCGCTCGGCCACCGGGCGCGGCGAAAGGCAGGCGTGACCGCCACTGGCCAGAGGACCAGCGGCCGGAGAGCTGCCCCCCGAGCACCCGCGGCCACGCGCACTACCAGGAACGGCAGGCCCCGCCCGGCCCAGCGGCAGCCACCCCCGTGGCACAAGACCGCGACAGCCAGCCGGCCACCCCCGCCCGACCAGGCAGCCCACGACCGTTCGGGGCCGCCCGCTGAGCAAGCCTCACAACCACTCAGTGACTAGGAACGGTATCTTTTGAGAGGTAATGAGATCCGAAATCCCAGGTGGCCGAGGGATCGTGAGCCTGGCCAGGTCCCTGCCCCACTTCACCCTGGACCGACATGCCTAAGTTCGAGTACGCACCAGCGCCGGAGTCGCGGGCCATCGTGTCGCTGCGCGAGTCCTACGGTCTGTTCATCGACGGCGAGTTCAGCCCGGGCGCGGACGGCCGCGCGTTCAAGACCATCTCGCCGGCTACCGAGGAGGTCCTGGCCGAGGTGACCGAGGCCGGTCCCGCCGACGTGGACCGGGCGGTGACCGCCGCCCGCAAGGCTTACGAGCACACCTGGTCCCAGCTGCCGGGGCAGGAGCGAGCCAAGTACCTGTTCCGGATCGCCCGGATCATCCAGGAGAAGGCCCGTGAACTCGCCGTGCTCGAGTCGCTCGACAACGGCAAGCCCATCCGCGAGTCGCGTGATGTCGACATCCCGCTGGTCGCGGCGCACTTCTTCTACCACGCCGGATGGGCCGACAAGCTGGAGTACGCCGGCTACGGCCCGGCACCGCGTGCGCTCGGGGTGGCCGGCCAGGTCATCCCGTGGAATTTCCCGCTGCTGATGCTGGCCTGGAAGATCGCCCCGGCGCTGGCCTGCGGCAACACGGTCGTGCTCAAGCCGGCCGAGACGACGCCGCTGACCGCGCTGGCCTTCGCCGAGATCTGCCAGCAGGCCGACCTGCCGCCCGGCGTGGTCAACATCGTCACCGGGGCCGGCGAGACCGGCCGCGCGCTGGTCACCCATCCCGGCATCGACAAGGTCGCGTTCACCGGCTCCACCGAGGTCGGCAAGGAGATCGCCCGCGCCTGCGCTCCCTCGCGCAAGAAGGTGACCCTCGAGCTGGGCGGGAAGGCCGCCAACATCGTGTTCGAGGACGCGCCCGTGGACCAGGCGGTCGAGGGCATCGTGAACGGCATCTTCTTCAACCAGGGCCACGTCTGCTGCGCGGGCTCGCGGCTGCTGGTGCAGGAATCCGTCTACGCCGAGGTGCTGGCCTCGCTGCAGCGGCGGCTGGCCACCCTGCGGCTCGGCGACCCGCTGGACAAGAACACCGACGTCGGCGCCATCAACTCCGCCGCCCAGCTGGCCAAGATCCGCGAGCTGTCCGAGGTCGGCGAGGCGGAGGGCGCACAGCGGTGGTCGCCGCCGTGCGAGCTTCCGGTGAAGGGCTTCTGGTTCCCGCCCACGGTGTTCACCGGGGTGTCGCAGGCGCACCGCATCGCGCGGGAGGAGATCTTCGGGCCGGTGCTCTCGGTGCTGACGTTCCGGACGCCGGCCGAGGCGGTAGAGAAGGCCAATAACACGCCGTACGGGCTGTCGGCCGGGGTCTGGACCGAGAAGGGCTCGCTGATCCTGTGGATGGCCTCCCGGCTGCGGGCCGGGGTGGTGTGGGCGAATACGTTCAACAAGTTCGATCCGACGTCGCCGTTCGGGGGCTACAAGGAATCCGGCTACGGCCGGGAAGGCGGCCGGCACGGACTGGAGGCCTACCTCGATGTCTGACACCGCCGCGGCCGCCCGCCTCACCGTGCGGAAGACGTACAAGCTGTATATCGGCGGGGCCTTTCCTCGCTCGGAGAGCGGAAGGTCCTACGTGGTGACCGACCACAAGGGCGGGTTCCTGGCCAACGCGGCCCTGGCGTCTCGCAAGGACGCCCGGGATGCCGTCGCGGCCGCCCGGAAGGCGTTCGGCGGCTGGTCGGCGGCCACCGCCTACAACCGCGGGCAGGTGCTGTACCGGGTCGCCGAACTGCTTGAGGGCCGTCGCGCGCAGTTCGCGGCCGAGGTGCGCAGCGCCGAGGGGCTGACCGCCCGGCAGGCCGAGGCGGTGGTGGACGCGGCCATCGACCGCTGGGTCTGGTACGCCGGCTGGGCGGACAAGCTCGCCCAGGTGCGCGGCGCGGCCAACCCGGTGGCCGGGCCCTACTTCAACTTCTCGCTGCCCGAGCCGTCCGGCGTGGTGGCGGTGATCGCGCCGCAGGCCTCCAGCCTGCTCGGCTTCGTCTCGGTGGTCGCGCCCGCGGTGGTCAGCGGCAACACCGTGGTGGCGGTGGCCAGCGAGCGCTTCCCGCTGCCCGCGGTGTCGCTGTCCGAGGTGCTCGCGACCTCCGACGTGCCGGGCGGCGTGATCAACGTGCTGACCGGGCGCACGGCCGAGATCGCGCCCTGGCTGGCCTCGCACATGGACGTGAACGCCATCGACGTGTGCGGCGCGTCCGGAACGCTCGCCGGCGACCTGGCGGTGGCCGCGGCGGAGAACCTCAAGCGGGTCGTCCGGACGGGTGAGGAGGACTGGGCGCTGACGCCCGGGCTGCAGCGCATGTTCTCCTACCTGGAGACCAAGACCGTCTGGCACCCGGCCGGTACCTAGCCGGGCGCCCGGGACCTGACGGCGATTGTGTCGTCAGCGTGAAACATGGCGAGCGATGAGCGGGGTAGGTCGGCGGTGACGCATATCCGCGGGAGGAAGCGGAGGAAGAATGCCCACCACCATTCAGCCGGTCATCGTGACCCCGAGCATCCCGCTGCTGCTGGCGTTCTACAAGGCGCTGCTCGGGGCGGTGGAGATCTCCCGCCAGCCCGGGGACGGCCCGGCGTTCTACGTAGGCCTGCAGATCGGCAACGCCGAGCTCGGCGTGGTGGCCGACGGGGATGCGCACATCGACGTCCCGCAGCGGATCTTGCTCAACGTTAACGTCGCCGACCTGGGCGTCGGGGACGTGGCGGGCCTGCTGCAGCACGTCGAGGCCCTGGGCGGCCGGGTACTGAGCCCGCCGAACGACATGCCCTGGGGGCAGCGCGTGGCGCACATCCAGGACCCGGACGGCAACACGGTAAACCTCACCGAGCCCATCTAGCCCGTACGACCCTCAGCAATCAAGTGATTTAACCAGCATTAATCGATATCAAATCCCAAAAATGTCAGATCAATCCGCTACTCTTGAACTAGAAATCGAACCACCTAGTCCGGCCAGGATGGCCGGGAGAGGAGTCCGTCCGCCGGTCCGCGAGCATCCTGGAGGGAGGTGACGACGACAGTGAGCACTGCCACGTCGCCGGGCAGCGCCGCTGAGGCGCTGGGGATGCTGAGGTCAGCGATGGGATACCTGTCCACGGCGGATGCCACGCAGCTGGCGGCGGAGGAGCAGGCCCGGTGCCTGCGGGTGCTGGAGCAGGTCCAGTCCATGGGCACGGCCGCCAGGACCTCGATCCTGGCCGCGTTCGCCTCCGGCCAGGGATATGCGGCGGATGCGGATTACAGCCCGCGAGCCTGGCTGATCCACAAAACCAGGATCACCCGGGGCGCCGCCGTGGGCTATACCGCCTGGGTCCGGCGGGCGGCCGCGCATCCGCAGGTGGCCGCGGCGATGACGGCGGGGGAGATGTCCGAGTCGGTGGCCCGGAAGATCTGCCAGTGGACCGACAAGCTGCCGGACGACTGCCGCCTGGCTGCGGACGCCATCCTGCTCGCCGCGGCCCGGGCGGGCATGGACCTGCCCGATCTGGCCGCGCTGGCCTGGGAGCTCTATGAACGTTCCCGCCCCGATACTCAAGATGAGGATCCCGACGGCGGGTTCGAGGACCGGTCGCTGCGGCTGGAGACCACGTTCGACGGCGCGGGGGTCCTTCACGGTGACCTGACCCCGCAGTGCGCCGCCGTCGTGACCGCCGTGCTGGACGCGCTGTCCGCCCCGGCCGGCGCGGAGGACACCCGGACGCAGGCCCAGCGGTACCACGACGCGCTCCAGGAGTCGATGCGGCGGCTCCTGGCTGCGGGCCTGCTGCCGGAGCGGGCCGGGCAGCCGGTCAAGGCCCTGGTCCACATGCCGCTGCCGGACCTGATGCGGCTGGACGGCAGCTCCGCGCTGATGCAGGAGTGGACCGCCCAGGTCCGCGCCCAGTGGGCGGCGCACCGGGCTGCCGCGTCGGTAGCCGGCGGTGACGGCGGCGCCTGGCTGGACGGCACCGCCGCCCGCGGGTTCACCTGCGACGCCTCCCTCACCCCCGTGGTCACCGGCGAGGTCGACCTCGCCGCCCTGGATGACCTGGTCCGGCTGTGCGCCCAGCTCGACAAGCTCCACCATGGCAGCGGCGGCGACGGCCCGGCCGCACCCGGCCCGGCCGCGGCTGGCCCGTCGGCCCCAGACCCGGGCGCATCAGACCCGGCCGCACCGGACCCGGCCGCACCGGACCCGGACAATGCCCAGGCGCGGGACGCCCTGGAGCAGGCCATCATCAGCAAGGCCGTCGCCCTCGTGTCGGGTCCGGGCGGGCTCGCCTCGTTCCTCCGCCGCCGGCAGCTCGGCGCCCGGCTGGGCGGGCCGAGCCTGCCGCTGGACGTCGGCGTCAGCCGCGACATCCCGGCCGCGATCCGCCGGGCGGTGATCCTGCGGGACCAGCACTGCCGGTTCCCCGGCGGCTGCGACC